>Ga0335071_10001632_pt1 | contig 24144 bp, 19 predicted proteins | sample Lox_Sample_15_FD_206724 | JGI IMG/M metagenome (GOLD analysis project Ga0335071, IMG submission 206724) | Soil microbial communities from Loxahatchee National Wildlife Refuge, Florida, United States - Lox_Sample_1.5 | ecosystem: Environmental > Terrestrial > Soil > Wetlands | place: USA... | reverse complement strand
GCTACGGGTCATCAGACGGTGTCCCATGGACACCCCTCCGCATCGGCTGCGCGATGACCGTAGTCGCAGAATACGAGGCTTGTATCATTTTATAAATAGTTACATGCGGCATAATTATTGCTAAAATAGAAGCATTATGAAGCAAAGTTCCCGGATCAGAATTGCCATTGCCGTCCCGAAATACGGTCTTGTAGGAGGCGGAGAGGAACACACGGCCCAATTGACCAACCGCCTTTCCCGGTTTGACGAATATGACATTCACCTGTACGCCAATCAATGGACAAATGTGTCCGAACGGATCAACACCCATAAGATCCCGATTGTAGGTTTTCCGAAATTTCTAACGACAATCAGCTTCGCCCAGTTTGTCCAAAACAGCACGGCTCTGATGCACTTCGACATCATGCATACGCATGAAAGAATCTTCTGGGCCGACCTGTCCACCCTCCATTGGATCCCCCATCGCCTCTGGATCCGGGATGTTCGTAAGAAAAAGAAACCCACCTACTACGATCTGGCAACCATGCGAGTGGAGCGCCATCTCGTTCGCTCTGGACGGCTGTTTGCCGCAGTGTCCACCCTGACGAAGGAAATATTTCTCCAGGAATACCCTGAAATAGACCCGGAACGGATCCGAGTCATCCATCCCGGCGTGGATCTCGAGCCCTTCTCAATACCGGATCGCGCTGCAATCCGTCATGAGGTCAGGCGACGATACGGATTGGAGGCAGGCGATACGGTTGCTGTCTTTGTCTCCATGAATTATGACATCAAAGGGTTGGACTACCTGATCCGAGGGATCGCGCGATTCCGAAAGACCGGTCCTCGAAAGCCGATCAAACTAGTGGTCGTGGGTAAGAGCAGCAACGCAGCATACGTCCATCTCGCCCGCGCGCTGGGTATTGAAAATGACGTCATATACGCAGGCACCATTCCCCACGAGCGTATCGCTGAGGTCTATCTGGCTTCGGATCTTTTCGCCATGCCGTCGAGATTCGATACCTTCGGCCTGACGGTCCTCGAAGCGATGGCAGCGTCGCTTCCTGTTATCATCAGCGAGAACGTGGGGGCAAAGGACGTGGTGAAGCAGGGCCGGAACGGCTTTATCGTCGAAGACGGAAGGCAGGAGGAGCAGATCGGTCACGCCCTGGAAGTGCTTAGCAACGCGAACATCCGGAGCGTCATGTCGCGGGAAGCACAAAAGACGGCCGCCGAGCATGGGTGGGATGCGTCTCTGGAGAAATACCTCGAGTTTTACGACGAAATCCTGGAAGCGAAGCGCGCTGTGCATGCTGGATGCAAAAGGCCGGAAGAGACGCACTACATGGCTCCAATGACCCGCACCGTCTTTTCTCTGACGCATGCCGATCAAAAGGACCACAGGGTTTGATGACCGACTGAAATCCAGTCCCGAGAAAGATAAGGGGTTGCGCCTGATCGGCCAACCCCTTATCTTTCTCCGGCAGGGCGCGTGATCATCCTGCTTTTCTGAGATTCTCCATTTTGCAGCTAGAATCGGAAGCCGAGGGTGCCCGTCACGGTCCAGCCATCGATGGCAACATCCCCTGACACGTCGGCAATTGTGAACTGCGGCTTTGCCCACAGATACGTTCCCTCGACCCCCAGAAACCAATTTCTGTCAATGTTATAGTCGACAACACCCCCGAGGAAGCCCTCAAAGACCGTGTTGCTGTTGCTGGGTGATCCCCCGCTGTAGCTGACTTTCGCATTGCAGAAATAGGCTCCCGCTCCACCGATGGCGTAGATCTCCCATTTGTCGATCGGGTAAATGGCCTTCAGGGCCAGCGTGAGCGGGATGGCATAGACATCTCCGGTTGCGGCACTCGTAACCCCGTCGAATGTACCGGATCCGCTACCGTTGGTCGCAAAATACCCCAGACCGAGTTCCGCGGCGATATTGGGAGTGAAGTAATGACCCAAAGCGACTTGGCCATTAAATCCGGTATTAAATCCTCCAAGATCGCCTGAATTGGGGAAATAGGCTCCGGCCTTGATTGCGAAGTAGTTTGGTGTTTGCGCTTCACAGACCGCTCCCCCCCAAGATGAACAGGGTTAATACGACGCAGTAAAATGGAATAATGAATTTTTTCATATCTATCCCCCTAGCAGAAATAAGAAGTTCATCCATTCAGGACCCACCTGCCTGCTGACCCTGGAACAGTCACCCCCTTCTTCGTTGGCCTATCGACTTGAAGGAAATAGTTAAATAAAGTATTTCTCGCTTGCCAATCGATTTGTTATTTTAGGTACCCGATGGATCATTTTCAGGTAAATAACGTCTTTCCTAAATCTCTCTTCTTCGACGAAAGTGAATCGCCTTTAAAAGACCCCGGCTTCGTGCCGGGGTTTTATCCATCTCACTTTGCGAGTACTTTCAAGGCTTTCTTGTCGTTCTCTGTCTTAAAAATAATTGTCATTTTCCCTTTCGCGGGGGTTCCGTACAAATAGTAGATGTCTATCCCGTTGGTGGCTATTTTCTTTGCCGCTTTATGCAATTGACCCACCTCGTTTGGCACCTCCAGGGAAATCACATCCTCCACGTCCACATCGGCGCCCATCTTGGAGAGCACAGTCTTTGCCTTGGCATTGTTGTTGGTTACCATCATGAACGATGCATCTAAATCCTCCCATCCAAATGCGCAGATTGCTTCAATGTTAATTTTGGCTTCTGCGAGTGCCTCTGTGATCTCCATCAGCACTCCAACATTGTTGATCATGGAAAACCGAAGTTGCTTCACCTTGCTTGCCTTGGCCATGTCCTGTTCCTCCTTTGCATGGTTTGATCAGTGTCCTTCACTGCGCATTGCTCATGAAAGTTTCCGCCACCCCGATCTATTCCAGATGTTCCTCCTTGCTGATTGTCACACATCAAACCTTTCTGACTGCTCTCTGGGGGGATGCCATGCCCCTCTTTCCCGAAAGACATCCCTTTATCTTTTGTAATTACGAATAATCCAAACCATAAATACGATTAGAACAATCAATAGTATGAAATTTTCCATGGAATTATTTCTCCTGATAGAACGCTACTAAAAACCCCGCCTTCTCCTGAAAGCAGGGTTTTATGGCTTGATCCAAGTCCCCCATGATGTTTACGTTGATTGGTTAGTTGGAGACCGATGGCTTCTATGCATTTTTAATATGATGGGGAGAGGATGTCAACGCAGGAATGATGTTGTGAAGAAATAAAGCCATCCTGTGAAGTGAGAATCAAGGTGGACCTAATGACCGGGGAAATCACCCAGACGACCCCAAGCAGGTGATGACTTAATCGGGAGCGAAAACCAAGGGATTGTGGACATCAAATCCACAACTCCACGATTTTATTACGGTGCCTCCTCCGTGACTCGGACACGCGGCACACGGACCAGGAAGTATCGAAAAATAGGTCAGGCCGCCGTAGCCCTTGATGGCCATTAGCGAGATGAAGGCACGCCACGCCGTAAAATGGATGGGGAACCTTGTCTTAGAGCGCTCAGGCTTACATCTTGACAAATGGCCGGCCTTCCGCGACCATGAGCCCTAATGGAAGAACGCTTGGGGATCCTTTGGGAGGCATAAGAATGAAAGACGCCATCAAGAATTCTGACGAAGTGTCAATGGTGCTTTCCACACTTAAATCCGGAATCCCGGAAACGTCGTACGATAGCGTTTATGTCGTGCAAAACGGGAAATTCTGTTATGTCAATCCTCAGTTTGCCGCAGTAGGTGGGTACACGGAAGAGGAAATGATAGGAATGGAGTCCGTTCTCCTCGTCCATCCGGAAGACAGGAAAAAGGCCAAGGACAATGCCGTCAAGATGTTGAAGGGGGAAAGCACCTTACCCTATCGGTTCAGGATCATCGCAAAAGATGGCTCGGTGAAATGGATCCAGGAGACCGTACATGCGATTACCTATAAGGGCAAGCGGGCCGCGCTTGGGAACTCCATGGACATTACGGCAAAGAGTGAGGAAGTGGAAAAAGTGCGGGAGTTTCAGGCGCTGCAGAACGCCCTTCTTGATGCGCTTCCGATCGCCGTAATGGGCATGCATGCTCGTCGCATCGTTCTGGCCAACCATGCCGTGGAGGACGTCTTCGGGTGGAAACCGGAGGAACTGATCGGCCGGGGCACGAGGGTCCTCTACCGGAGCGATGAGGACTATGAGCAAATCGGAAAAAGTGTTTACAGGGTACTCAAAAAACAGCGGACCTACAAGACGGAGTTCCCCTGCCGGCGAAAGGGCGGCAAAAATATCATCTGCCTGGTGAGTGTGGCAAGAATCGGCGAGAGCCTGCAAGACGAAAGGATCATCGCCACCTACGAAGACATCACGGAGCGCAAGCGGGCCGAGAAGGCCCTCGAGGAAAGCGAACGGACGCTGAAGGCTCTCCTCCGAACCTATCAGAACAAATAGGAGCCTGCCTGAACCACCAACAAGCATCTTCAAAACGCAGTTCGATTCGTGCTATGTATCTAGCTTCTAAACTAAGAGTAGTGATTCTCGCAACCTTTCTCGTGGTATGTATGGGTAGCAGTCAAGCGCTCCCACAGAATCCGCCCGAAAGTGCCTCCCGGTCTGCCAACATCATGGAGCACTTGACGGAAACGATCAGTTGGCATCGAGGAACGACCGCTGAACAGCAAATAGCAGACGAACCGAGCGATGTCACGTTTCTGAATGAAAACCGCCGGATTTCCAGCGAGATCGTGCGGCTCGCATTCGACTTCGCACGTCTGGCGGAGCAAAGCGAATCCAAGCAACCCAAAGGACACCCGGCGCAGGAACAGGCAAGTGCGCCTTCCCAAAATCAACGTCTGATCCAGGCGGTGGCCAAAGCCGATCAACAAGTTGAACAGTCGCAGAACGAGCTTCAGTCGCTTCAACAAAAAATAGCGAGCACTCCGAAAAGTCAGCGCTTGGCTCTTGAATCTCAGATCGATGAAACGCAAAGCGAACTGGCGTTTCACAAGGCCCGTCGCGAAGCCCTGCGCGAGATCCTCCAGTTTAGTACGGGGACAAGTAGCGAAGGTGCTGGCCTGCGGGCCCAGATAGAGGAACTGGCTCGCTCGGTGCCTGCCGCCCTGAGCGCCGCGGAGGAGACTTCGCCGGTCAAGCAGATTGCGGAGCCGCCCCCGGGAAGCGTGCCGTCTTCAGGGAGCAGGCAGCAGGCCTCGGGGGTTTGGGGGCTTATGGCCGACTCGTTCCGGCTGTCCCGCAAGGAAAACGCGTTGGATCAGCGGATCCAGTCCACCGATCATCTCATGCTGACTGCGAAGCAATTGCGTGACCCCCTGACGACGAATCTTAGGAACCTGATTCAGAGCGGAGATCAGCTTGCAGAGCAACCACCCGCCGGCGACCCCGCTGCCCTAACGCAGCGGAAAAGGCAACTGGACACGCTCACGGCCCAGTTTAAGGAGGCTTCAGCTCAACTGCTGCCTCTCCGTAAACAAGGCATCTTGCTCAGGCAATACAAAACAACGCTCACAAACTGGCGTGATGCAGTGCATAGGGAGTTTCTCGATGTGCTGAAAAGCTTCCTGATACGGCTCGGTGTGCTTGTGCTAATCATTGCCGTGGTTTTGGCTGTGGGAGCGGTCTGGCGCAGGGCAATCTTCCGTTACATAGAGGAGACACGCCGCCGATACCAATTTCTGCTGATTCGCAGGATCGTGATCTGGATCGTAGTGGGTGCGATCATCGCGTTCTCGTTTGTCACTGAGTTGGGATCAGCGGCAACGTTCGTGGGTCTCCTCACGGCCGGAGTGGCGGTTGCGATGCAGAACGTAATCCTCTCCGTGGCAGGCTATTTCTTTCTGATCGGAAAATACGGGATACGAGTCGGTGATCGGATACAAATTGGCGGCGTGACGGGAGAAGTGGTCGACATAGGAATCGTCAGATTCCACCTTCTCGAACTCGGGAGTGGCGGGACAGATGCGCAACCCAGCGGTCGGGTAGTGGCTTTTTCGAACTCCATTGTGTTTCAGCCCACATCCGGTGTATTCAAGCAAATTCCGGGTACAAGCTTCGTCTGGCATGAAATTAGCCTCACGTTTTCGCCCGAGGGTAATTACCGGATAATCCAGGATCGGATCACCGAAGCAGTTGATACTGCCTTGAAAGATCATCATGAGGAGATGGACCGGCAGATGCGCCAGATGGAACAGACACTCGATTCAATCTCTTCGATTGAACTGAAGCCAAGGACAACTCTGCATACAACTGCATCAGGAATTGAGATAACGGTGCGCTTTCCGGTCGGGTTGCAGAATGCTGCGGAAATCGACGATCGCGTTATGCATGAGATCTATGCGGCAATCGACCAGGAACCTAAATTGAAGCTGGTCGAATCCGGCATGCCTACGTTGAGGACGGATATATCGACGCCAACCCACGCTTGAGCACCTATTCTTCCCATTAGCCGAGAATGGCTCTACGACCAAGCACGTGAGCGATAATGCAAAAGAAACAGGTAGTCTCCCCTGAGGGATTTTTCAACAGCTGTTTTATGTCTTCGGTTTTCAACCTATTAAAAACGTTTCGACATGATGTCGATCGCTTGATTTCGATGAAATGAAAAAGGCGGGGTGAAGGTCGCTGGTCACCATAAAAAAGGGATTAGCTACAAACAGCTAATCCCTTGATTTCTATGGTGCCCCCTCCGTGACTCGAACACGGGGCACACGGATTAGGAATCCGTTGCTCTATCCACCTGAGCTAAGGGGGCCTCTATTGATGCAGGGAGTGTGGAAAGTAGCATGATCGAAGGGGCATGTCAATACTGCCAGACCTTCCAATGCCCAGCAGCATCCGGTCAGGGCTTATCGGCCATAGGCCTGCGATTCCGCGATCTGAAAGGCCCGTCGCGTCAGCTCCTGTGGGATCAGTTCCGTACGCATCTGCTCCGTGAGTGCAGGCACACCCAGGAACTGGCTCGAAGCGGTCATGACAATCTCTAAGGCACCCGACTTCCCCACGACGGCAGCCCCGCCCAACACCCAGATGAGCATCCGGGAATTCGCTCGCCGGACTTTCTCCCCGCGACCGAAGACAACGAGTTTCTCGGCCACGTCAATGCGCCGATGCAGGGTGGCGCTCATGTGGACGGTGACGCCGCCACTGGCATAGTTCATAAAGCCGGCCCAGCCCATGGTCTCATCGACCAGGGCCAGCAGAACAACAGGGTGAATCCACCCGTTTCTTTCAAAGCGGTACACTGTGTTCCTGTCTTCGACATCGAAGCCGGCACATGAAACAACAACCCGATTTGGCCGGGCTGCCTCGAACAATTGAAATTTTCTCTTCAACCCGGGGTGGTGTCGCTTGACCCCGCATACGAAGCAATTCCGATAGAAAGGGAGAGCCGAGAGAGACCCTTCCATCTGCTCAAACGATGACGGCAGGCAGGCAATGGTCTCTGGTGTACTTCGCTCCGGCCCCTTGGAGATGTCCGCCTTGAGGTAAGGCAGGGTGCTTCCCTGCACCGATACGATTGCCTTTGCACCCTCCCCTTCCGGGGTAACGGCAATCTCGACTCTCTCACCGGTTCTCAGCCGAGAGCCTCCCATGCGGACATTGAGCGTGATCGGATACGGCACCCCCTGATTCCCGTGCCCCTCATGCAGCGACTCGAACAGATCGACGACCGCACCCATGCTGATTCCTCCGTGGGGAATGCCGATCCAGCCCTCTGTTCGCAAATCCATTGCGATCTCGGCACGCACCCCGGCTCCATCCCGGACGATGCCCGTTTTTCCGAAAAGGAATTCTCTCACAAAATCCATGCGGATCTCTCTTTCGGGCATTTGATTGTCTTTCCAGAACCCTGATGCCTGTCGCCCGAAGCCCGGCGCGCAGAGCCTAAATATGCCGTTCGATAATCCGCTCTTCGCTGAAATCCCTCAGCAGGAGATCCTGCGGCGTGACATCTCCCAGGGCCTCCTCGGGAATGAGGCCTATGAGTTCGCTCTCGAGGACCTGCACCCCACAACGGGCCGCCTCGTCCTTGACGCGGTCAAAGACCTTCTTCACCGGCGTTTCCCGGAAATTCGTCAGGTTCATGGACACCTGGACGATCCCCCGGCTCCTGAGCGGCACGCCGATCGCCTTTACGTGTTTCATGCCCCCGCCTGAGAACCGGATCGTCTCGGCGATTTTCCGGGCCACCTCCAGATCTGCCGTGACGAGATTGATGTTGTAGGCAACCAGAAAATCCCGGGCCCCAACCGCTGTCGCCCCGCTTCGTTCGTTGAGGATGTGAGGGCCGGCATCGGGAACCCATCGGGAATCCTCCATTCGCTTTTTCAGCGCCTCGTATCCTCCTTTTCGGATATGCGGCAGCTCGCGACGCTCCTCGATGAGGGCCGCCTCGCCGTAGAAATAGACGGGAAGTCCGTTTCGTTCAGCGAAGGCCCGGCCAAAACGGCGGGCAATCCCGACGGCATCGGCCATGACGGCATTCTTCAGGGGTATAAAAGGGACAACGTCCACGGCTCCGATCCTGGGGTGGACCCCCTGCTGATCCCGCATGTCGAGCATTTGCAGCGCCTTGTCACAGACCGCCGCCGCGCCTCTCTCAATGGCTTCAGGCGACCCGATGAAGGTGAACACCGTCCGGTTGTGATCGGGATCGGTGCAGACATCGAGAAGCCGAACACCCTCCACTGCCTTTAGGGCAGCAGCGATCCGATCGATCTTCTGCTGATCCCTCCCTTCACTGAAATTGGGTACACATTCGAGAATCTTCATGGAAGCCTTGTGGCTTGTGGCCCTCCGCCACATGTTTTTATACGTGATGAAATCTCATTGTGGGCAATTCCAGACACGTCAGTGTCCCCCCGTAGACCGCGCCCGTGTCGATGCCGATCATTTTTTCCCCCGCAAAGGGTTCCCTCCGGAAAGGAGTGTGGCCAAAGACAACGATCTTATCTAACCCGTGGTCCGACATGAAAAATTCATGGCGGATCCAGATCAAGTCGTGAGGATCCTGCAGCCCTATCGGTATCCCGGGCCTCACACCGGCATGCACAAACAGGTATTTCTCGGTCTCGTAAAAGGGAAGGAGTGTCCGGAAGAATTCGAGGTGCTTCGGGGGAATCTTTTCTTTCCGGTCCTCAGCATCCGGATCCATCCCGTAGGACCGCAACGTGTCCCGGCCTCCATTGAAAAGGAATATTTGTTCCTCACGGCGATCGAGGTAGTTGAGAAACATCGCCTCGTGATTTCCCCTCAGGCAAACAACCCGTTCATGCGTTTCTCTGAGTTCGATCACATAATCGACGACCTGCTTCGGGTCAGGACCCCGATCGATATAGTCCCCCACGAAGACAACGGTGTCCTCTGCCCAGTTGATGCCGATCCGTCCCATCAGCTTCACGAGTTTGTCCAGGCAGCCGTGGATGTCGCCGATTGCGAAAAATCTCTGCATCGCTTCGCTCCGCAAAGCTCCAGGATCGAGTCCTTCGACAGGCTCAGGATGACAGGGCGGGGTTCGAGGAAATTTCTTTGACCTCGGTGCTCGGTCCTCGGACCTCGAGCCTGCCTTTATTCGTGGGATTCCGGATTCGGGACACCGGATTCCGGAAAGAAGTTTTATCCATCCATCCTGACGCCGGATACCCGATGCCTGAAGCCCGATGGGAATATTACCTACGGCACTAGTCCATCAGCGCGTCGACGAACTCCGCACTGTCGAAAGGCCGCAGATCATCCATCTTCTCACCGATTCCGATGTAGCGGATGGGAATGTCGAATTCTTTCGCTAGACGGATAATGATGCCGCCTTTCGCCGTACCGTCGAGTTTCGTAAGAACAAGACCCGTCACGCCGATGGCCTCGTGAAACATCTTTGCCTGATTGACGGCATTCTGTCCCGTTGTGGCGTCGAGAACGAGAAGGACCTCGTGGGGTGATCCGGGAAACTCCCGCCCCATGATCCGCTTCACTTTCTTGAGTTCCTCCATGAGGTTGACCTTTGTGTGAAGCCTGCCCGCCGTGTCGATGATGAGAGCGTTCACCCCCCTGGCCTTTGCCGCCTGCAAGGCATCGAAGACAACGGCGGACGGGTCGGCTCCCATTTTCTGCTTGATGACGGGAATGCCCGCTCGCTCGCCCCAGACCTCGAGCTGCTCGATGGCAGCGGCCCGGAAGGTGTCTGCGGCAGCAAGCATTACGCTGTGACCCCGGGCCTTGAAATCGTTTGCGATCTTCCCGATCGTCGTTGTCTTCCCCGTGCCGTTGACGCCGACGACCATGACGGTGAAGAGACCGTCTTTCGGAAGGATCAGGGGCACTTCTCGCTGCTTGAGGATAAACAGGATGTTTTCCCGCATGATCTTACGCAGGACGTGGGGGCTGTTGAGCTCGGAGCGCTTCGCAATGATTTTCATCTCCTCGATCAGCTCGGCTGCGAAGGCCGGCCCCACGTCCGCCGTGATGAGCATCTCCTCGAGCTCCTCGAAGAGGTCCCGGTCGATTTGTTTCTCGCCGAAAAGCATCTGGTCGACATTGCGAACAAGGCCCTGCTTGGTCTTACTGAGACCCTCCTTCAGCCTTTCAAAGAAAGAACCTTTTTTTTCCGAGTTTCCGAACATAATCCTTTCCCTTCGGCGCACTGTGCCTGTTTCAATCTGCGGATTTATAGAATAGCACAGGATTCTTTGTCCAGAAAGAAAATCCCCCTATGAAGACCATTTCCTTAGTCTTCCTCTCCCCTCCGAGGGAGAGGACTGAGGTGAGGGGGAACATTCCCCCGTATCCACCGGGGGCGCTCCATCGGCCCGTGAAACGGGCTGGGGAGCGCATCATGTTCAATGCCCCTTCCTTACCGGGAGGCAACGCAAAGCATTGCCTCAATTCCTCCTCCCTCCAGGTGAAGAGAACAGAGGAAAGGACCTTCATATGGGGGATGATCGGGGGATTTTTCTGTCAGGCTGCGATCTGGTTCAGGTTCACGCTGACCAAGGTTGAGATCCCTTTCTTCTCCATCGACACCCCGAACAGGTTATCGGCCACCTCCATGGTCTTCTTGTTGTGCGTCACCAGGATGATCTGGGATCGCTCGGAGATATCCTTGACGAACTGGTTGAACAGTGCGATGTTGGCGTCGTCCAGTGCCGCGTCAACCTCGTCGAGGATTAAGAAGGGCGTCGGCTTGTGCAGCAGGATGGAGAAGATGAGCGCCACGGCCGCAAGCGACTTCTCGCCGCCGGACAGCAGATTGATGCTCTGGGTGCGCTTTCCGGGCAGCTGGATCTCGATTTCGACACCGGCTTCCAGCAGGTCTTCGCTGTCGGTGAGAAGGAGTGTCGCCTTGCCGCCGCGGAAGAGCTTTGGGAAGACGGACTGAAAACAGGCATTGACGGCATCGAAGGTCTCGGAGAAGCGCTTCTTCGATACCTGGTTGATCCGAGCGATCGTTTTCTGGAGAGAATCGAGAGAGGTGTTGAGGTCGTTGATCTGCCCGGTGAGGAACTCGTGTCGCGTCTGCAGTTCCTCGTGCTCGCTGATGGCCAGCAGGTTCACCTCGCCGAACTCTTCTACAGTCTTTTTCTTCTTCTCCAGCTCTTCTCTCAATTCCGCGACGCGGGCCTCCTCGAGCATCTCGAACCCCTGAGCGAGGACATCGAGATCGGCCTGATACTTCTCCTGCATTCCGCTTCTCAGGGCATCCATCTGGAATCCGATTTCCCGGATCTCGATGTCGAGCTCCCCCGTCTCGCGAAGCATCTGCTCGATCTGTTTGCGGGCCTCCCGGGCCTCGCCTTCGAGACCGCTCATCTTGCCCTCGCGCCAGGTTTGCCCCTCGCGGGCGGCGATAAGCTCCTTCTCGATCTCCCGGTAGCTCCCGTACAGTGTCTCCACGGTCTCTAGGTCCTGTTCGATCTTCGCCGTGAGCTCCTCGCGGCTGCGGTCGGCCTCCCCGAGGTCCCGCAGCTTCGTTTCTGTCTCCGTCTCGAGATTGCGGATGGACTCCTGCAGGCGCTCAAGCGTTTTTCGGTCGGCGTTGTGCTTTTCCTCCAGGGCAGCCAGGGCAACCCGCTCCTCGGTGAACAGGGCTTCCTTGCTCTCAAGGTCCGCTTTCAGGGCCTGCCAGCGTTCCTGAATGCCCGACAACCGACCGCTGATTTCCGCGCAACGGACACCCGCCGTCTCGATCTCATGCTCTGTTGCAGCGATCTTCCCGGCCGTATCCTGCTGCTCGGCGAGCAGTGTCTCCCGATTGAAATGGATTACGCCCACCCGCTGCTCGAGCCATTTCAATTCGTTCTCGTAACGCTCAACGTCCTTTTTCTTTCCCTGGAGTTCGAGTTCGGTGACGCGGATCGCGTCCCGGCCGGCCTCCCAGTCCCCTTCCATCGCCGCAATCCGGTCCGCCAGCGCGCTGCGGCTCTGCGACTCATCCCGGATCTGTCCTTCGAGGCGTCCTGCATCCTTCTCGAGGTCGGCGATTTCACGCTTGCGCCGCAGGAGACTGCTTTCTTCCGTGACGGAGCGGCTTCCGCCTGTGAGAACACCGTGAGGGCTGATCATGTCGCCGTCCGGGGTGACCAAGGTGCCCCGGAAACCGTTTCGCTGCCAGAGAGCCATTCCGGAATGGAGGTCGGACACGAGAAGCGTGTCGCCCAGCAGATACTCGGCGACGTTTCGATACTCCTCCTTCACGCGCACCACGTCGAGGAGCCGCGTGGTACCCTGCAGGTATTCTTTCTCGGCCATGTCGACAGAGTTGCTGCGCACCCTCAGCGGAACGAAGCTGCTTCGCCCGGCAGCGCGGGTCTTCAGGTAGTCGATGGCCCGGATGCCTTCCTCCTGACTTTTCACGACGACATACTGCAGCCTCTCGCCCAGGGCCGCCTCGACGGCGATCTCGTGCTCGCGGGGGACTTCGATATGATCGGCTACCAGCCCGTAGATGCTGTCCAGGGCGAGGCCCGCCTCGTCCCGGGCCCAGATAATGGAGCGGGTACCCGCATCGCACCACTCGTATCGGTTCTGGAACTCGCGCAGCGACGCAAGCCGGGATGTCTTCTTTCCCATCTCCTCTTTCAGGCGGAACACCTTCTCATCGGCTTCTTCCAGCCCGTTGCGTGACCGCTGGATGAGCTGCTGAAGCTCCGCGGCCTGCTTTCGCAACCCATCCAGATGTTCCTGGCCGCTTTCCAGGCTCCCGCGGGTCGCAGAAAGGGTCTCCTGGGTCAACTTCAGCCGATTCTGATGCTCCTCGAGCTCTTTTTCCTCTCGTTCCGTGCGACGCTTCAGGTCTTCCAGGCTCTTCTGACAGGCATCCTGCGCGTTCTGCAGCCGGGATTGCTCGGTAAGGACATTGAAATGGGCCGTCTTGTCCTTCTCCAGATCATCCCGGAGTGTCTGTTCGCTCTTCTTGAGCTCGTCGACTATGCTCTGCCGCAGGGCAAGGGCCTCCCTACCGGCCAGGATACGGCTATCCGATTCGGACGACTGCTCCCGCAGCGTTCCCAGCTCCCTTTCCGCTTCCCCCTTGCGGGTGCGCAGCGACTCCAGCTCGATCGTGCTGCGCTCCTCGAGGGATGCGAGGTCGTCGAGCCTGGCCCGGGCATGCTCGATTCCCTGCTCCTGAATGCTGATCTCGTTTTTCGCGGCGTAGAGGCTCTCCTGGAGTTTCTTGACGTTCTGATCGTTTTCGGCGATCTCCGCCCGGAATTCCTCGAGACGCGCTTCCAGCCCCGAGAGCCCCGAGCGGACATCCTGGGTGGCGGCCGAGGATTCGTCGAAGCGCAGCTGCAGCCCTGTCTTTTTTGCGTGCATATCCGAAAAGGCATGCATCGCGAGCGTGAGTTCGATTTCACGAAGGTCTTTCTTCAAAAGCTTGTACCGTTCGGCTCGCTTGGCCTGTCGGGAAACGGCGTTGAGCTGGCTTTTAACCTCACGCAGGATGTCGTTGAGGCGAAGCAGGTTCTGCTTCGTCGACTCCATCTTCCGGACGGCGGCTTCCTTGCGGCTTTTGTATTTGGTGATCCCGGCTGCCTCCTCGATGTACTGACGCCGCTCCTCGGGCTTTGCCTCCATGAGGTTCGCGATGCTGCCCTGCTCCACCAGCGAGTAAGTTCGCGCGCCCACTCCCGTGTCCATGAAGAATTCTTTCACATCGAGCAGACGGCAGCGCACCTTGTTGATAGAGTACTCTCCCTCCTCATCACGAAAGACCCTGCGTGTGATCATGACCTCGGAGCAGTCGCCGTAGGGCGCCGGGAAGGAATACTCGTCGGCTTCCATGACGAGGGTCACTTCGGCCATGCTCACCGGCTGGGCCTCTTCGCTGCCGTTGAAGATGACGTCATCCATCTTCTTGCCGCGCAGCAGCGTCACCCGCTGTTCCCCCATGACCCAGCGGATGGCATCAACGATGTTGCTCTTTCCGCAACCGTTGGGCCCAACGATGCCGCTGATACCGGTGGAGAAATCGATGACGGTCCTGTCCCGGAAGGACTTGAATCCGATGATTTCGAGCCGCTTGAGTTTCATTCCATCCCCTGGTTTCCGTTTGGTCTGACGAGGTCTATCCAAATTGCTGTCACTGTATCAAAGCCCCCGAACGTTGTAAAGGGTAAAAAATACCACTAAATGTAGCCCTGAAATCCCTGACCACTACATCTTGTACTCAATTTTTGTTCCAAAAGCCAGTTTTCAGCAGGCGATTTCGGCCATTTTTCGTAAAATCATTCACTTCCCCGAATCAGCCCGTTCGTCCCGGAGGCTTATTTTTCTTGACTCCTCAAGGGCCTGCATATTAATAACAACGAACAATCACTTGGGTTTATCAAGAAATCCGCATCACTGGAGGGGGCCATCAAGTCAGGGTCGTATCTTTTTCCTGCCAGCCGATTAAGCACAACCATAGGACTAATAAATAGTTGAAATATTTATCATTTTCAAGGAGGGGGCAGAATGACGACACCCATACAGCAAAAAATCCGCGACAAGAAAAGAACCCCGCAGCAGATTCTCAACATGGTCAAATCCGGCGATTGGATTCAGCCGGGATCCGTCGGAGGCGACTCTACGGAGTGCATGAAGGAACTCGCCAGGCGCCTTGGCCCCGGCCCCGGCCAACTGAAGGACATTGAACTCTGGAACTACGCAAACTTCTTCCCCCATCCCGAGTTCCAGCATGTAGACCCCCACCAGGAATACCACGTCTTCCACGAATACTTCTTTTTCCCATGGAACCGGAAGGCCCGTGACACCAACAACGTCACGAGCTGGGCCAACTGGGGATGGGCCATGGGCATGTGGTTCTGCCACTACCGATTCATCAATGCCGTAAAGGAAAAGCGCGGCATTGACTGGTGGTGGAACGCAGCGTCCCCCTTCGACGATCACGGCTTCGTCAACTGGTCTTACGGCACCAACAACTGCATGATCAACTCGCAGATCTCCAAGCGATGCGTCGTCGAAGTCCGCGCAGACTATCCCTGGGCCGAGGGCGGCCGCTTCAACACCTTCCACATCGACGACATCGACTACTGGGTCGAGGTGGACGCGGAAAAGTACAAATGGCCCCAGATCAACGAGAAGGCCATCAAACCGAAAGACGAGGAGGCCAAGATCGCCCAGAACGTGCTGAAAATAGCCCGGGACCGCGACATCATTCAACTGGGCATCGGCGGCCTTCCCTCCGCCGTGGCCACGGCCATGAGCAACGCGGGCCTCAAGGACCTCGGCATCCACACGGAGATGATGAACTTTGGTCTCATCAACCTGATCGAGTCCGGCATGGTGACCAACAAGTACAAGACCCTTCCCAACGACAAGGGCAAGAGCGTCTGGACCTTCGCCTTTCCCGTCGACGTGAAGTGGTACTACGACACGATCCACCGCAACCCGAACATGGCCGTCTACGACATCAGCTACACGAACAACAACAACAACCTCACCCGCCTCGATAACATGCTGGCCGTCAACAACGCCGTGGCCGTCGACCTGCTCGGCCAGTCCTGCTGCGGCTTCTACGATAAGCGGCCCATCTCCAGCTCGGGCGGCTTCTTCCAGTTCATCAGCTTCTGCTCCCAGAGCCGGGGCGGCCGCAGTGTCATTGCCATGACCTCCCGGAGCAAGCACGGCACATCCCGCATCGTGCCCTTCCTGCCCGAGGGCTGCTCTGTGGACGTGCCGGGCCAGCTTGCGAATTACGTCTGCACCGAGTTCGGCATTGTCAACCTCCGCGGCCTCAACGGCTACGAGAGGGCCGAGGCACTCATCTCCATCGCCCACCCGGACGACAGGGAAAACCTCAGAAAGGTGGCCGTGGAAGAGGGCGTGCTGCCCCCGAAGTCCAAGATCGACTTCAAGCCGGAGGAAGGCGGCAACCGTCGTTACCCGACGTCCAAAGACCGCCAGTACTACAAGCTGCCCCACAACAGCGAGGTCTGGGGCTTCGACTGGGATCCCTACCAGAACGGCAAGTAACCGGCAGAAACCATTGCAGACCCAGAAAGCCCGGGCTTCGCCCCGGGCTTTCTTTTCCATCCGGAGCCGCCAACCCGTCTTTGCCTTGACAGGTGAGGCCGTTTCCATTATGGAGAAGGCATAACAAGCCGGGTCCTATCCGGGTCCTATAGAGGAATGCAGGCCATGTCAAAAAAGGAAAAGAAAAAACAGGGACTCTCTACGCCCGCCACCCACGAGGAGAAAGCGAACTTCATCACCATGTTCTCAAAGCTCGACTCCAAGGAGAAACACCGGATCATGGCTTACATTGTCTGGCTCCTGGGAATATTCATCATCCTTTTTGCCTACCGGGTCGCTTAGCAGACTCCGGGTAGATGCCCTTCACCCTTTCACGCGTCCTTTACGATCCTTCTTCCTCTTGATAGAAAAAGAATTCCTCTACAACCCCTCCATCAGAACGGCCCGCACATTGTGCCGGGAAAATGTTTCCTATACTATCGTTTTTTCCTCTTGACAGGGTTCTTTTATCTTTGGTAGGTAGATTTCGTATCATTGGAGAAAGTTCTTTGAAACCGTGTGCCAGATTCTTCGATCATCTTACCAACAGGGGGTTTTTTTATTTGCATGAGCGCTTTGAGCAACGCTCAATCAATGGCCCGGAATAAAAGGTCGGGCCTGACAAAATCTATAGGGAAGGGAGGTGAAAGAGGATTTTTTTGGTAAGGTGTGATTATTAATTTATTTTCTTTTTCTCACATTTCATTTCATAAATAGAAAAAAGGAGGATTTTTCTATGGCACAGGAACACACCTTTGCATCTCCGGCCCCGGCGGGTCTGGGTGCCCTCGCAGTGGCCTGCTTTGGTTTCGCCGCGGTATTTCTTGGCTGGGTAAAGCCGGAAGGCCTTCCCATCCTGTTTGCATGGCTTGTTGGCGGCGGTGTTGTGCAATACACGACGGCTGTTATGGAATTAAAAGATCATAACATCACCGGCGGTAACGTCTTCCTGTTCTTCTCGGCCTTCTTCATGTTCGGCGCCTCGCTGAGCGTTCTGGCCAAGTTCCTCATGATCAAGTTTGGCATGGCTCCCCATGTCTACGTCGAGGGATGGACCTGGATGGCCGGGGCCGGCTTCCTCACTGCCGTGACCCCTGCTTACCTGAAGTCCAATAAGCTCATCTTCCTGCTCGTCGTTCTGATCGACATCGTCCTTTGGTGCATCGTCGGTCTCGATATGGGCAAGATGGATCCCGCAATCGGCAGGCCCATCGTAGGCTGGCTGCTCGTGGTTTCCGGCTGGCTCGGCGTGTATGTGGCCGGCGCGGTTGTCTGCAACACCGTGTTCGGGCGCGTGATCTACCCGATTCCTGCACCCTTCGTGAAGTAATCGATGAGCTTTTAACCGCTCAGATGGTTCACAGGGCGGGCCGAAAGGCCCGCCCTTCCATTTTGTTCCCGATCTCACTCCGGAATACTATTTGTTGCGGTCGGCAATTTGTGAGATAAATAACCAAACACCAAAGAAGGCGGTCAGCAAGACCTGTTCCTGTTACCTGTTACCTGTTACCTGTTACCTGTTACCTGACACCTGTAACCTTTTATGATCCCCATCCGCGACCAGATCCAGTCAAAAAGCTACCCTGTTGCCACCCGGGGAATTATCGGTGTAAACATCCTCGTATTCGTCCTGCAGATGATGCAGGGAGAGGACTTGGAGCGTTTCATTTATACTTACGGCCTCGTCCCTGCGCGCTACTCCATCCCGGAGGTGGCGACGCACTTCACTTCCGGAGAGCAGGTCCTAGCCTTGTTTTCCTTCATGTTCCTTCACGGCGGATTCCTTCATCTTCTGGGAAACATGTGGTTTCTTCACATCTTCGGCGACAACGTGGAAGACCGCATGGGCTCGACGCGATTTCTTCTGTTCTATCTTCTCTGTGGTTGGGTGTCCGGTTTTGTTCAACTCTGGACAAACTGGACATCGGCCGTACCGACGATCGGCGCAAGCGGAGCCATCGCGGGGGTGATGGGAGCCTACCTCATCCTATTCCCAAAGGCCCGGATCATCACGCTCATCCCTATTTTTTTCATCCCTTACTTTATCGAGATTCCTGCTATCATTTTCCTGGGGATCTGGTTTCTCTTCCAGTTTTTTTACGCATCCCTACCGGGACCGGAGGGAGGCGGCGGCATCGCCTGGTGGGCTCACATCGGGGGGTTTGTATTCGGGATGATCGCCGTCAAACTGTTTTCGCGACTCCCCGAGAGCCGCATCGACGAGAAGATCAGTGAAACCTTTGCGCGAAGTTCCACACCGAAACTTCAACGCATCACGGCAACCGTCGATGATGGCGACCTCAATCTGCAGGGAACCGTCGTGATCACCTCTAAGGAGGCCCGAAACGGCACTCGGAAAATGATCAGCGTCCCCGGGGATACGGCCCGACGGACCTTCATGGTCAAGATTCCCCCGGAGACGGAGAACGGGACGAGAATCCGGCTGGCGGGGCTTGGCCGAAAAAGCGGCAACCGGGCCGGTGATATCTACCTGAAAATTTCAGTGGAAGGTTGAGCCATGGACGAGGAAAGCTGGCAGATCGTAAGCACCACCTCAGGTGTCATCAAGGCGAAGATCCTGGAGGGGAGACTCGTCGCGCAGGGAATCCCCGTGCGGCTGCAGTACGAACCAATCGGAGAGATCTACGCCATCACCGTCGACGGCCTCGGCGAGGTACAGGTCCTCGTGCCGGAGCCGTGGCTTGAGCACGCCCGGCGTGTTCTGGAAAAGGAATACCGAGAAGAGGATCTGGATTGGGAAGAAGAGCCTGAAGCCACAAGCCACAAGCCGCAAGGCAGAAAAAAAGACGACAGACCCGATTGAAGGGTCTATTGGGTCTGCTCCGTCTATTCTGTCCTTGCTGCTCCTTGCACTTCGTTCAATTCTTGCACTTCTGTCACTTTGTCACACTGCCACTTTGCCACTTCCGCACTCACGCACTTCTTTCACTGCCGTTCTGCGGCTCAGAAGATGCCTGCCAGCGCTGCGCTACAATAGCTGCATTGCGACCCTCTTAGGTTGCGAACCGCAATCGAGTATCCATGGCGGCCGATGAGCAACTTGCCGCACCTGCCGCACAGGGTATCCTCACCCCCCTGGCCGGGGACGTTTCCGCTGTAGACATGTTTGAGGCCTGCCTCATGGCCAATCTCCACGGCCCGGCGAATGGTCTTGACCGGTGTGGGTGAGAGGTCCTGAATCTTGTATCGTGGGTGGAAGCGGCTTACGTGCCAGGGAACCTCCTCCCCCAGCGAGCGGACGAAAAGAGCAATGTCTTTCACTTCGCTTTCGTCGTCGTTGAGCCCCGGGATGATCAACGTGGTCACCTCCACCCAGATCCCTCGCTCCCTCATGCCTTTTAAGGTTTTCAGGACAGGCTCGAGTCTTGCTCCGCAATAGCGGCGATAGAAATCGTCTCGAAAGGATTTCAAATCCACATTGGCCGCATCAAGCCATCCGGAAGCGGCCTCCAGAGCCTCTTCCGTCATGAAGCCGTTGGTCACGAAAATATTTTTCAACCCCTCCTGGCGCGCGAGCCAACCGGTGTCGTGGGCAAACTCAAAAAAAATCGTGGGTTCCGTATAGGTGTACGAGATCGATTTCGATCCGGTCTCGACTGCCTGGTTGACGATATCCCGCGGCGTCATCTCGCGGCCGACGATGCGGCCTTCCTCCCGCGGCATCTGGGAGATCTCATGATTCTGACAGAAGGTACAGCGGAAATTGCAGCCCACCGCGGCGACGGAAAAGGATACCGACCCGGGGTAAAGGTGATACAGGGGTTTCTTTTCGACGGGATCGACGTTAGCGGCGATGACTGGACCGTATACGAGCGTGTAGAGCGTCCCTTCGCGGTTTTCCCTCACGCCGCAGATACCACGCTTCGAAGGAGCGATTTTGCATCGATGACTGCAGAGGGCACAATGGACATTCTGCTCATCGAGTCTCTCATACAGCATCGCTTCTTTAATCATGTTTTAATTTTGCGCTTGAATGAAAAAAAATGGAAGGAAATACTTATTTTGTAGAATCGCTGACGTTCAGAGGGGATCTGTTACCTGTTACCTGTTACCTGTTACCTGTTACCTGTTACCTTGCACCTAGCGGCGTCAGCCGCCGATCGTAGACATCTCCCTTACGCACTTCCTTCGACTGCAATCCTCCCCGGCTCCTTCCGTGTGCTGGCCCCGGGGTTTGTTCTCGATGGCCTTGCGAATCAGCTGCTCGAGGTCCTCATCCGCGCATCCTTTTCTCATGGGTGTCTTGAGGTCGATCTCCCCGTCGACCATGAGACACGTGCGCAGACCGCCGTCTGCCGTAAGCCGCAGACGATTGCAGGAGTGGCAGAAATTGTGGCTGATAGGGCTGATAAAACCGATAACTCCCCTGGCTCCTTCGAGCCGGTAGCGGCTGGCCGGACCGTCCAGGCGTCCGTCCGAATGCGCCTTCTCGACGGGAATGAGCCTGCCTGCCCGGCTGATTCGATCCATGATCTCATCATTGGAGACATACTGTTGGTCGTTATCCCGCTTGCCTCCGAGTGGCATGAGCTCGATAAAACGGATTTCGTAGGGCTTTTCCAGGGTGAGCCGGGCGAAGGAAAGGGCTTCGTCGTCGTTGAATCCCCGCACGGCGACGACATTGATCTTGATCGGGGAAAATCCGGCGCGGTTGGCCTGCTCCAGTCCCCTGAGAACCGAGGCGAGGTCGCCGCCCCGGGTAATCTGCTCATACTTCGCCGGGTCGAGAGAGTCGAGACTCACGTTGATCCTGCCGACGCCGGCCCTGTAGATCCTGTCCGCAAACGACTCCAGCAGAATCCCGTTGGTCGTGAGGCTGATGTCCTCGAGACCCAATGGCCCCAGGGAGGCAAGGAATTCCACGACCCCTCGCCTGACAAGCGGCTCTCCCCCTGTGACCCGGACCTTCACGATCCCTACCCTCCTGGTAATCCGGATGATGCGAAGAATCTCCTCGTACCGGAGGATGTCCTCATGCCCAAGCTGCGACACGCCCTCCTTCGGCATGCAGTACTTGCATCGAAGATTGCAGCGGTCCGTTATGGATACGCGTAAGTAGTTGATTTCTCTTTTGAATTTGTCAAGCATGGCGATGAAAACGGGGCCCTGCGGCGGCCCCGATGTGTCATTGTTAGCATAAGGCTCGGTGCGATGCAAGGGGGAAACGGGCAACCCAAAATCGCTTGACACCCAAATCCTTCTTGTGTAAACTCATTGCAAATATCCGTTATTGCCCGAAGGCACTGGCGGATATTTATTTTTTTTGCCCGAGGAGTCGCCCGGAAGGAGTTTCGATGGAGAAGATGCCCATCACGAAAGCGGGTTTCGAGAAGCTGAAAAAGGAACTGGATCAGCTCAAGAGAGTGTCTATCCCCGAGAACATCAAGGCAATAGAGGAGGCACGGGGGCATGGGGATATCTCGGAGAACGCTGAGTACCAGTACGCCAAGGAACGTCAGTCCTTTCTCCACGGGCGCCAGCAGGAGATCGAGAACTGCCTCGCCACTTCGCAGATCGTGGAATTGAACGGCCTCAGCGGCGATCGGGTCGTTTTCGGCACGACTGTCTCCTTCGCTGACGTCGACTCGGGCGACACAACCCGCTATCAGCTTGTCGGTCCTTACGAATCCGATGTCTCTAAAAACCGCATATCCGTGACCTCCCCCATCGGCAGGGCTCTCATCGGCAAGAATGTCGGCGACATGGTCCGCGTCAAGACACCGGGAGGCGTACGCGAAGTCGAAATCGTAGACATCGCCATCGAGGATTTGGAGTAAACAAAGACAAAAAAGCCGGGAGGTTTCTGACCCCCCGGCTTTTTTGTCTTTGTTTGTCAGCCAAATCAGTGCTGCCCGGCGATTTTGAGCCGTAGCTCGGCCCGTTCGAGAGCAATCTTCGCTCTTTCGTACTCCGGATCTTCCTTTGCGAACTTCGCCAGCTTCTGCTCGGCACTCTCCTTGGCCCTTTTGGCGCGCTCCATGTCGATCTGGTCTGCGCGCTCCGCCGTTTCGACGAGCACCGTCACTTTGCTTCCCGTTACTTCGGCGTAGCCCGTGTTGACGGCGTAGCTTACCCGCTTTCCATCCTTCAGGTAGCTCAACTCCCCGAACTTGATGGCCGACAGCAGCGAGGCATGGCCCCTCAGGACACCGAATTCCCCTTCACTCCCGGGACAGGTCACTTCATCGATCGAACCGCTGAAGGCCAGCTTTTCCGGGGTCACGATTTCCAGCAAGAGTTCCTCTGCCATTCCCATTTCCTCCGGCCCGGTTATTCGGCCAGTCTCCTAGCCTTTTCAACGGCTTCCTCGATGCCGCCCACCATGTAGAAGGCCTGCTCGGGCAGCTCGTCGTGCTTGCCGTCCAGGATCTCCCTGAACCCTCTCACCGTGTCCTTCACGGTGACGAACTTACCCTCGGTGCCGGTGAACTGGGCAGCGACGAAGAAGGGCTGCGATAGAAAGCGCTGGATCTTGCGGGCGCGGCCGACCGTCAGCTTGTCCTCTTCGGAGAGTTCGTCCATGCCGAGGATGGCAATGATGTCCTGGAGATCCTTGTAGCGCTGCAGGATCAGCTGGACGTTTCGCGCCACGGCGTAGTGCTCCTCGCCGAGAACGTTCGGGTCGAGGATGCGCGAGGTGGAGTCGAGTGGGTCCACGGCGGGGTAGATCCCCAGCTCGGCGATGGGCCGGGAGAGAACGACCGTCCCGTCGAGGTGGGCAAACGTCGTGGCCGGAGCCGGGTCCGTCAAGTCGTCGGCGGGAACGTAGACGCACTGCACGGCGGTGATGGACCCTTTGTCCGTCGAAGTGATCCGCTCCTGCAGGGCGCCCAGGTCCGTGGCCAGCGTGGGCTGGTAACCGACGGCGGAGGGCATGCGGCCGAGGAGCGCCGAGACCTCGGAGCCGGCCTGGGTGAAACGGAAGATGTTGTCGACGAAGAGCAGCACGTCCTGGCCTTCCACATCACGGAAGTACTCGGCGGCGGCCAGGGCCGTGAGGGCCACGCGAGCGCGGGCTCCCGGAGGCTCGGTCATCTGGCCGTAGATCAGAGCGGCCTTGGAGATAACGCCCGACTGCTTCATTTCCAGGTAAAGGTCGTTTCCTTCACGGGTGCGCTCGCCCACACCGGCGAACACGGAGATGCCGCCGTGGTGCATGGCGATGTTGTGGATCATCTCCATCATGACGACGGTCTTGCCGACGCCGGCGCCGCCGAACATGCCCATCTTGCCGCCGCGGGGGAAGGGAACCAGCAAGTCGATGACCTTGACGCCCGTCTCGAGGACGTGGACCGACGTATCCTGCTCGGTAAACAAGGGGGCCAGTCGGTGAACGGGCATCCTTTTGTCCGTCACGATGGGTCCGAGGCCGTCCACGGGCCGTCCGACGACGTTGATGATGCGCCCGAGGCCTGCCTCGCCGACGGGAACCATGATGGGAGCTCCCGTGTCCTTGACGGGCATGCCGCGCACCAGGCCGTCGGTGACGTCCATGGCGATGCAGCGCACCACGTTGTCGCCCAAGTGCTGGGCCACCTCGATGATGAGGTTGTCCTCGGTGTCGTCAATAGCCGCATTCGTGATGGTGAGGGCCGTAAGGATGGTGGGAAGTTTTCCCTCGGCAAACTCC
>Ga0335071_10001631_pt1 | contig 24149 bp, 25 predicted proteins | sample Lox_Sample_15_FD_206724 | JGI IMG/M metagenome (GOLD analysis project Ga0335071, IMG submission 206724) | Soil microbial communities from Loxahatchee National Wildlife Refuge, Florida, United States - Lox_Sample_1.5 | ecosystem: Environmental > Terrestrial > Soil > Wetlands | place: USA... | reverse complement strand
TGCGGGTCAGTCATAAAACGTGTTGCCATGTTGCCTTTCTCCTTATCTCGAAGCTTCAGTTCTCGAAGTCTTAACAGTTGTAACTGATGCGGTGGTGGCCGCGTAACGGTTAGATTACGGCCTACCGGTTAACTGCTCGTCTCAAACGGGTGACAATGTACCCCCTTTTCCCAGATCAGACGACAACCTGCTTGGGCATGACGATCGGCTTGAAGCCGTACCGCGGCCCGGCGCCATAGGCGCCTGCGCCCTTGACCGCCGCCGCCATGCCCGGCATGCCCGGCATCGCGGCGACCGGCGCGGGCGTCTCGGAGGCAACCGTCCACCCCGAGCCCTCCAGAGGAGCGGTGGCGGAAGCCAACTCGGTCGCCGGGGCAGCCGCCGACCAGCTGGCCGGCACCGATAGCCCGCCGACCGCGGACGCCTCGCCGACACTTGCCGACGCCGCCGCGCCCAGGCCGCCGGCTCCCAAACCTGTCGGTGCCACCGAGCCCACCACCGTGCCTTCGATCACGCCACCGGCACCGGCGGGCACCACGTCGCTGGCCGCGGCGGCCGGTGCGGCGGCCGACAGGGTGTGCCCCAGCGATACCGCGGTCGGGATGGTGTTCATGACGAACCAGGCCCCGGTGTTGACTGCGCCGTTGGTGGCGTTCAGAACCGAGGGGGTGCCGATGAAGTTGTCAATCGACCCCAGGATGCCATTGGTCGTGAAGGGCGGTGGGTCGGCAGCGGCGGCAGCCGCGGCCAAGGGCGACGCGCTTGAAGCAGGAGCTGCCAACGCCTGGGCCGTGCCGTTCGCTGCCCCACCGGTGACCGCGGTGTTGTCCACCGCCGCGGCCGCCGCCGGGTTGGTGGTCGACGTCAGCGGCGTTACCGGCTGCAGGACCCCGGCCGCGGCCGAGGCGGCCTGGTAGGCGGCCATCATGGTGGCGTCTTGGACCCACATTTCGGCGTACTGCGCTTCTGTCGCGGCGATCGCAGCCGAGTTGACGCCCAGGAAGTTTGTCGCGATGAGCGTCGCCAGCAATGTTCTATTGGCCGCGATCACCGGCGGTGGCACGGTCGCCGCGAAGGCCGCCTCATAGGCGGCTGCCGACGCCGTGGCCTTCACGCTCGCCTGCTCGAGCGCCGCGGCGGTGGTAGTCAGCCAAGAGACGATGGGCTGGGCAGCGGCTGCCGCCGCTGCCGAACCTGGGCCCGTCCACTGCTCGGTGGTCAGCAAGGAGATGATCGACTCCCACTGTGTTGCCGTGCTGCTCACCTCGGCACTCAAATTGGCGTATGCCGCCGCGGCTGCCATGAGCGGCCCGGCGCCCGCGCCGGTGTACATGAGCGTAGAGGTGATCTCCGGAGGTACAGCTGCAAAATCGAGAACCATTTCTGTATCCGCTCCCTTTATCCGTTCGAATTTCGTTTGTTCGAGGTAACCGTGATCCGTGCCGGTGTAAGTGGTTAGACGGCTGTCGGTTTGGGCATGACGATCGGCTTGACGCCGTAGCGCGGCGCGCCGAAACCGGCGCTGCTGCGCGCGGCCGCGCCCACTCCCGGCATTCCCGGGATGATGGCTCCGGTGCCGGCCTGCGGCGCTGCGGCCGTCCAGCCCGCAGTCGTGAGCGGAGCGGCACTCGTGCTCACCACCGGGGTGACCGAACCGGCCCAGCTCGGCGGCACCGACAGTTTGCCCACCATGGTGGCCTGGCCCACGCCGGCGGCCATGGGCAGCGCGCTCATGCCGCCCATGCCGGCCATGCCAGGGCCCGCCGGCGCAGTGGAGACGGCGAGATCCGCCGCGCCGGCCGCGGCGGCGGCGTCGCCGGTGTCCGCCGCGGCGGCGGGAAGCAGACCACCACCGGCCATGCCGAGCAGGTCGGAGGCCGCCGAGGACCAGTTCCCAGCACCGATGTTCAGAATGTTGGCGCCGTTGCTGGAGAGGCCGAAGACTCCGCCGAGCATGTTCGGGTTGGTGCCGTTGCCGGTGCTGCCGAGGAGGTAGGAAAGAAAGTCCAGCGGACCGAATGAAGGCGGGTCAGCAGCGGCGGCGAGGGGACTTGCCGCATTGGAAAGGGTGGCCGAGGCCGCATTGGCGCCCTCGGTGCTGCTGTAGCTGTTGGAGCTGACGCCGAGAGTGCTCGCATACTGTTCCAGGACCGTCTGAGCCTCGGTGGCCAGCGCCTGGTAGGTGGTGCCGTACGTCGAGAAGATTGCCGCCTGCTGAACCGATACGGGGTCGGCGGCCGCCGGAGCGACGATGGTGGTCGCTGATGCTGCGCCCGCGTTTTGCGCCGCCAGGTTGGTGTTGATCGCCCCCAGCAAACCCTGGGCGAGTAGCAACTCTTCAGGCAGTGTTGTCAGAAATGACATCTGTTGCTCCTAGTGTCGGAACGTGTCGAACCCCCATGTGGTGGATCGACGCTGTGTGTTCGCGTAACGGCCCCTGTGCGTTGGCGTAAATCTAACGACCCACGACTCCACGTTCCCGACCGAAAGAGCCTAGGGTGACAGCCATTTACGGCTTTTTAACACCGATGCGCTCAGATTTAACAAGGTCCTGCCGGGTGACATAGCGGCGTCACCTGAATCTGGCCGGCCACCTAGGAAAACGCGCGCGGCGCGCGGATACTACTCGACGCCCGTCGGCGGCGCATGTTCGCCATTTGGCGCATTACGGGCGGGGTGCGATGTCATCGATCAGGCCCCCGCGCGCTAGATTCGCCGCCGGGCCCCCATAGCCCAATTGGCAGAGGCAGCGGACTTAAAATCCGTCCAGTGTCGGTTCGAGTCCGACTGGGGGCACGCGTAACGGCAGGTGAACGGTAATGCCCGCCAAGCTGTTATCGATCTGACCTGATCTTCGTCGTGACGACTCACCGCGCGTCCAGCCAGGCGCTTGACGGGCAGCGGCCCTGGAAACTTGGAATTTCGTGTTACGTTAATCTAGTGAGGCCACTGAAGTCCACGACTCAGCCCTCAAGCGCGAGTACACCGAGGACGACATACGACACGCTCTCCAAGCACGTGCACATTTCTTACGACGTGGTGGACGACGATCCGCCTCGGACCTGGGTGTTTGGGTTCACAGCCCAGGCAGTTCTGGTCGAAAATCGTGCTTCACAAGGCGAAGGAAGACCTCGTGATCCATTGCATGAAGGCCCGGAAGGCTGAACTTGACAATGCCCTCCGCGTCACGGGAGACAGGTACTGACCAACACGCGAGGCAGGTACTGACATGGCAACTTCAAAGAGGGATGCGGCACGCGCCGGGAAGATGCTCAGAACGGGCAAATGGAACAAGTCGGTCGCTGCGTCAGAGGCGAGGAGCATGCGCCGGACCATCAGGCCGCAGGAGCCGAGCAACCCGCCAGGGGGGACGGCTCACGCAGGCGACGAGCGCCAATTGCCCGAGTCGGTGGACGAGGAAACCATCGCCCGCTTGGTCGCCGAACCTGAAAATGGTATTCCCGTCGAGAAACTGCGTCGTCGCGGACGTCCTGCCATTAGCGATGAAGCGGCTAGCACGTATTCGGTTCGGCTGCCTGATGACCTGGTAACCCTCGCTGACGAGCGTTCCGAGATCGACGGCGTGACTAGGGGAGAGACGATCCGTCGCGCGCTAATTGAGTACCTGACGAAGTGACACCGATTCGTTAACCCGTGCGCGCAGCTTGGCCGTGAGGCATCTGTGAAAGGGGTGGCCCGTCCGGCAGGGGAACGGGGTAGGCCACCCGTCAGCCTGCGCCCCGGCAACCAGGTTGCTAAATCTTGCTGCGGAATTCCGGGCAGTAAGCGGCCGTCGCCGCACCTATCACGCTGCCGGCGCCGTTGGTGCTCAATCCGAGCGATTTCTGCACGTCGTCAACGGTTTGGGCCATCGTGTCCCCGGCGGCCCAGTCCTGACAAACCGCATGGCCCACGTTGATCATCATTTGGTCCGACCCATTCGGCCAGCTAAGGCCGCGCTGATGCAGCGCGCGCAGATAGTTGTCGTCCGCTGGGTCGGCATTTGCGGCCGGGGCGGCGGCGAACAAGCCGATGCCGACCAACACGACCGCGATCGGGCCGGGCAACCGTGCCGCGTTCTTCATTCGTTCGCCTCCTCGGCCTGGACCTGTCGTGCAGGACCCGAATCCTAATTGTGTCCTCCATAGTCTGTTGCGACGAGTCGGCCAGCAAGACCGGGGCATGGTCGGCAAAGTAAGTTGGTCGCGACTGTTTCCCCGATGCCACCATGAAGGAGCCAGCGCCTAAGTGACCGAGGATCCGCGGGGTGACGGCGTCTCCCGCCAATACGATCGCTGGGAATATCCACCCCCGGTAACCGACCTCGAGGCGTGGACCAAAAACCACTGGGATTGGTTCGATCCCTTCTGGGCTCATCGAGTCTTCTGGCCGAACCGGGCATACCAACCGGACCTCGACATTCTGATCGCGGGTTGCGGCACCTTCCAGGCGGCGGTCTTTGCTTTCATGAACCGCGCCGCCAACGTAGTGGCCATCGACGTCAGCCGGTCCGCGCTCAAGCACCACCAGTACCTGAAGGACAAGCACGGGCTGGACAACTTGGAGCTGCATCTGCTTCCGATCGAAGACGTGTCAGCCCTGCGCAGCGACTTCGACCTGATCGTCTCCAGCGGCGTCCTGCACCACATGGCTGATCCGCTGTCGGGGCTCGAAGCGCTTGGGGCGTGCCTGCGCACCGATGGGGCATTGGGCGTCATGCTCTACGCGAAGTACGGCCGCATCGGGGTCGAGATGCTCGAATCCGTCTTCCGCGATCTCGGACTGTCGCAGGACGAGGCATCGGTCCAACTCGTCAAAGACGCGATTGCAGTGCTACCGGCCGACCACCCTGTTCGGAGCTATCTGACGCGGGCGCAGGATCTGCTGTCCGACGGCGCCCTGGTCGACACGTTTCTGCACAGTCGCCAACGGAGCTACACGGTTGCCGAATGTCTGGATCTGGTCAGCTCGGCCGGGCTGGCATTCCAGGGGTGGTTCCTCAAAACGCCGTATTACCCGCACGACTTGCTGGCGCCGCGCAGCAGCTTCCAGTCAGCATTGAACCGATTGCCCGACATCAACCTCTGGTCAGTGATGGAACGCCTGCAACCGGCGAATGCCACCCACTTCTTCATCGCATGCCGCCCGGAACGGCCGAAAGAGCACTACAGCATCGACTTCTCGACACCTCAATCACTCGACTATGTCCCGGTGACGCGTGCGGCGTGCGTGTTGTCCGGCGACGAAATTCTCTCGCCGGGAGCGAAGCTGAAGCTCAATCCGGCGCAACTGCCCTTTGCCCAGCACGTCGACGGCCGTCGCACCATCCGCGAGATCGTCGACCGTGTGGCACACAGTGGCATCGTTGCCCAGGAAAACACGAGTCTCCTGCAGGACTTCGGGCTCAAGCTGTTCGAGTCGCTTTGGCGCCTCGACGTCCTGGCGATGGCGCTTGACACCGATACCCCCGACCGCTGTCCAGGGAGCTAGATCGGCCCGCGGGATCTCATGGCGTTTTCGGGCTGAAAAACCTGGGACTCAGGACGGTGATCGCGTGCTCGGCCTGGTCCGCCGCCTGCGCGTTGATATTCCGCTCCGCCAGCTGCGCAAGAAGACTGCCGGCCTGGCTGGCCGACGTCGTGTAGTCGGCCACGCCGGCATTCAACGCGTTCCGGGGCAGGTCCGGAAACGGCGCGTCTGTCGGGTCCTGGACCACGGTCACTCCGCGCATGGCCTTGATCGCACGCACTCCGGCGACTCCGTCGTTAAGCAGTCCCGACATCGGGACACCGATCGCCCGTGGACCGTAGTCCAATGCGACGGAACGGAACAGCGCGTCGATCGCGGGTCGAAGACCGCTCTCCCATGGCCCATCCGACAGCGCCACCCGGTGATCCCGTACCAGCAGATGGTGGTCAGGCACCGCGGTGTAGATGCGTCCCGCCTCCAAGAAGGCACCGTCGACCGCCGCGATCGCCGGCAGCGGACCGCTGCGGTCAATGATGGCGCCAACAGGGAAGGCGTTCCACGACTCATGTGGATGACGATCATGACGGCTGATGGAAGTTCGCCGGCATACCGGCCGCCAGCTCGGTGAGTGCTGCTATGCCTCCGGCCGATGCGCCGATCGCCACCACGCCGTCAGCCGGTCTTGCTGTACGCCCCATGGCTCAACCTAGCGCTATTGGTCCTGGCCGACGGCTGGGAGATTTCGCCACCGTCCGCAGACGTATGACTTCAACCCCGGCCCCACCCGCGATCGACGCCAAGGGTCATAAGCCCTCTGCTTGGCGGGCGCTTGGGCCCTGCTGACAACTCGGGTTTCCCCCTGGGTCGTGATCGCGAAACACGTTGTGGGCGTACCATTCCCAGTGGTGGCTATGCCAGCACAACCGCCCTGGAAGCTGCCGCTGAAGCCACCGCAAACCCTCACTCATACACTGACTTGTCGTGGGCATGCTGTTTGGTCTTGCACCGTGGATCGTCTGTTGGGTGCTGGTCGGTAATGCTCCTTTTGCTATCGCGGTGCTGGTCGCGCTGGCGATCGCCGTCGCCGCGCTGGCGGTCGGCCGCGCCACCGACAAGTCGGAACGAGCGTTCGAAATGGGTTCTGTGGCAGTGTTTTTGGTGCTGACAGCGCTGACTTTCGCCCTTACTGAGTCGGTGCTACGGCAATGGATACTGCCGCTTAGCACCGGGGGAGTCCTGTTGGTGGCGCTTGTCAGCGCGCTGATCGGCAAGCCGTTCATTGCTCCGTTCGCCGCCGCGGAATACCCTGCCGACGTCGTCAAAACGGAGCTGTTCGCGCGGACCGTCAACGTCTTGAGCTGGTTGTGGATCGCAACGTTGGCCGGGATGACGGTGTCGTCGGTGATCCCGCCGATGGTGCGGACCGACGCCTCGATCCTGGATACCGATACTCCGTCGGCGTTCCTGTTCTACTGGGTCATTCCCTTCTCGCTGCTGGGACTGGCAGCGCTGGCGTCACGGCTGCTGCCCGACCGGATGCTTGCCGGGATCGATGACGTCGAGCGGGAAACCTCGTTCGTTGCCTACGACGAGGCCACCATCGATGAGCTGTACTTCCTGGCCCAGGAACACGCCAACCGTGAGGTCGGCCCGGGCAAGGAGGCCTACAACGTGAAAGTCGGCGGGATGGGGACCCCGCTGACCGGCGACGAGTCTCGGAAGTCGTGGCCCTCGACCTACAAGGTGCGCGACAAGCGGCACTGACGGCCGCCCGTTCGGATACGTTGGTTTTCGGCGGGGCGCCCCGGATACAAGCCCCACAAGGAGCAGCGATGAATGCGGTTAGCGCAGACGCGATGCGTGCAGAAACCATCTCGATCAGCGGCCACGGCGGCGACCAGATCGAGGCTTACCGGGCCCAGCCGCTCGGCGAGGGCTCACGCGGCGGCATCGTGTGGATCCACCACATGCCCGGATATGACCGCGAGACCAAGGAATTCGTTCGGCGGCTCGCCGTCAACGGCTACCACGCCGTGGCCCCGAACCTGTATTCACGCGAGGCTCCCGGTGCGGCGCCCGATGACGCTGCGGCCGCAGCGCGGGCGGCCGGCGGGGTGCCCGACGAGCGACTGGTCGGTGATGTCGCGGGCGCGGTCGGGCACCTGCGCACGTTGCCCGGCGCCAACGGCAAATTCGGGGTCATCGGGCACTGCTCGGGCGGACGGCACGCATACCTGGCGGCGTGCTCGCTGCCGTTCGACGCCGCGGTCGACTGCTATGGCGCCTTCATCGTCGAGGATCCGCCCGAGGGCATGCCCAAAGCCATGAAACCGATCCTGAAGTTGGCGCCGAACCTGAGCTGCCCGCTACTGGGACTGTTCGGTGCCGACGACAAATTCCCGGCGCCGGCCGCGGTGGCCGCGCTGGACGCCAAGCTGACCAAGCTCGACAAGCCGCACGAGTTTCACTCCTACCAGGGCGCGGGCCACTCGTTCTTCTCCGTCGACCGCCCGGCGTACCGGCCGGAGGCGGCGGTGGACGGCTGGCGCCGCATCGACGATTTCTTCGCGACCCTTCTGAAAGGCTAGGTATCCCAAGGCATGTGCACCTACCTCACCGAAAACATCGACATCGACGGCAGCGGCAAAGGCGCCACCGGATGGTTCGCCGCCAACCGGGCGACGGTCTACGTCGACCACCCCGTCCATGCGCCCTACGGCCACACGGTCAATATCGACGTGATCAATCCGCAGCTCGGCGCGTCGGCGCGGGTTGGCCTGGAGCTCACCGAGGAGAGCGCCCTGGCGCTCGCCGACGCCATCCGACGGGCGATTGCCCATGCGCCGGCCGGGCTGGCCGCCAAGGACCAGTAGGTCAGCGGATGACAAACGACGGGGACCGCGACTACCCCCGAATGGCCGCCGCGCGTGGACGAATCGAGCCCGCGCCGCGCCGCGTCCGTGGCTATCTCGGCGACGCACTTGTCTTTGACAGCAATGCCGCCCGTTACGTGTGGGAAATCCCGTATTACCCGCAGTACTACATTCCGCTGGCTGATGTCCGTACGGAGTTCCTGCGCGACGAGAACCATCCGCAAAAAGTGCAATTCGGTCCCTCGCGATTGCACTCCCTGGTGGGCGTCGGCCGCACTTACCAGTCCGCCGCACGGGTATTCGACGTCGGCGGCGGGAGCCCGGTGGCCGGAACCGTGCGATTCGGATGGAATCCGTTGCGGTGGTTCGAGGAGGACGAGCCGATCTACGGCCACCCGCGCAACCCGTATTCGCGGGTGGACGCGCTGCGCTCACACCGGCACGTTCGTGTGGAGCTGGACGGAATCCCCTTGGCGGATACCAGTTCTCCGGTTCTTTTATTCGAAACTGGTTTGCCCACAAGGTATTACATTGATCCTACCGATGTCAGGTTCGAGCATCTGGAACCGAGCGCGACGCAAACCCTGTGCCCGTACAAGGGTGTGACATCGGGCTACTGGTCGGTGCGGGTCGGTGACACGCTGCATCCCGACCTGGCGTGGACGTACCATTACCCACTGCCGGCGGTCGGTCAGATTGCGGCTCTGGTGGCGTTCTACAACGAAAAGCTCGACATCATCGTCGACGGCGCGGCACTGCCGCGACCGCAGACTCAGTTCAGCTAGCCGGGCCCGGCCGCAGAACGAAATCAATATTTAAATCTCCGCACACACGGCAGAAACATTGCCATTCGACGCTTCACCCGTCTACGGCGTCAATTCGCACCGCAGCTGACTTGAAAGGGCCTGCCGGCCCGAATTGGGGTGTGTCTGAACCATGTTGCCTTATCCAGATTGGCTAAGTCCCGGAGACAACGCGTGGCAGTTGGTGGCGGCGACTCTGGTCGGCCTGATGAGCATTCCTGGCATCGCCGTTTTGTACGGCGGCATTGTCCAGAGGAAATGGGCCGTCAACACCATGTTGATGGCCTTCACCGGGTTTTCGCTGGTGCTGGTCGTGTGGGTGCTTTGGGGTTTCAAGATGGGCTTCGGCGAGCCGCTGAAGCTCGGCCCTGGCATCCTGCAGTCGGCAGTCGGGAAACCCAGGACGATCCTGAGCAGCAACAACCAGCAGATCGCCTACATCCCCTTGCTGGACGGCACCATGCCGTCCTTCCGCTTCTCGGAGACCACGCTGGCCTACTTCCAGTTCGTGTTCGCCGGGATCACCCCGCTGCTGTTTCTCGGCAGCGTGATCGGCCGAATGAGCTTCAAGGTCTGGCTGATCTTCGTGCCGTTGTGGTCAACGTTCGCGTACTCGGTCAACGCGTTCCTGTTGTGGGGCGGCGGCTGGTGGTCACACGCTGGTGCCTTGGACTACAGCGGTGGGTACGTGATCCACCTCGCCGCCGGAACCTCCGGGTTCGTCGCCGCGGCGGTGATCGGTCCGCGGCTGAGGCGGGACCGGGAACGTGCGGTGCCCAACAACCTTCCGTTGGCCGCAGTCGGTGCCGGCGTGCTGTGGTTGGGCTGGAACGGGTTCAACGGCGGTGACCCGTATTTCGCGGGTGCTGACGCATCGCTGGCCGTGCTCAACACCAACCTCACCACCGCTGTCGCGTTGGTCACCTGGGTGATTTGGGACATCTTTGCCAGCAAGCAGCGCAAGCCGACGTTCCTCGGGGCCGTCAACGGCATGATCACCGGCTTGGTCGCGATCACTCCGGCGGCCGGCTTCGTCAACAGCTTCGGCGCGATGATCATCGGTGTGGTGGCCTCGTCCCTGGTCTGGTTGTCGTGGAATCAACTCGGCAGGACCAGGCTCTTCCAGAAAGTCGACGACACGCTCGGTGTGTTCCACACGCACGGCGTAGCGGGCTTGGCGGGCGGGTTGCTCGTGGGAGTGCTCGCCGATCCGCACATCGTCGAGTACCTGGGCGGCAGCACCGGTCAGGACGTGACCTTCTCGGGCTGGCTGTACGGGCACCATCCAAAACAGATACTGATCCAGGCCGGTGCGGCCGCCACGATCATCGTCTGGGATGCGTTAGTTACGTTCGTCATCCTGCGAGTCCTTGGCCTGTTCATGAAGTTGCGATTGCCTGATGAGGTGCTGGCCACCGGCGACCTTGGTGTGCACGACGAGGAGGCTTACCCCGACGAAACACTGGTCACGGCGCGGCGCATTGAGCCGTTGAAGCCAACGGCGGCCGAGTCGGTGGCCTCCAAGACCACCGAGCCGGTGGATGATTGAGACGGCAGAACGCCATGAAACTGATCACCGCGATCCTCCAGCCCTATACGCTCGATGACATCAGGCACGCAGTTGAGGTCGCTGGCGTGCTGGGTCTGACCGTCACCGAAGTTCAGGGCTATGGCAGGCAGCGGGGGCATACCGAGGTCTACCGGGGCGCCGAGTACGCGGTCGACTTCGTCTCGAAGGCGCGCGTGGACGTCCTTGTCGACGATGAGTATGTCGAGAGAATCGTCGGTGCCATCACCGGCGTGGCCCGCACCGGCAGAATCGGCGACGGCAAGGTCTGGGTTTCTCCGGTGCAGAGTTTGGTCCGCATCCGGACCGGAGAACGAGACCACGATGCGCTCTGACTTGGAGGCATTCTCGAGCGCGCATAGCCGTCGATATTGCCGCATTGTGATATATGCCTCTTTCGCATTTCATATCTAAGAGTCTCTTAGATAGGCCACCATAGGACTTTTCTGCCAACCGTTAGCGACAGAACCGAAAACCCCTGCAGACGAGCGCCGTTGCGCTTCGCCAGGGATAGAACGCTGGCAGACATCAGAATTGAAATTCTAAGCGCAGGCTAAACGCGTGCCGTGACGTAGCTAACGTCGAACAAAAGAATTCTCTTCGGCCAGAAATCGATCGGTAGACTCGCGAAAAGCAGTCGCATCAGCGTCTTTCGGTGCTGAATCGGGTTAACCCGGGGGCCGCAACCGTCGCGCCACGGGCCAGGACGTGCGGCTCCGCGCCGACCAGCAGAGCAAAGGCGGTGCCAAGTGAGCGAGGTGAACGGCCGAAAGGCCGCCCACAACGATCGAGAGGATCGAGTCTTTGGGCTCGACAACACTTCGGTGCTCCACATCCCGGTCAAGAACGGTCCGATCAGCGACATCGGCATCAGCCCCGACGGCAGCCGACTGATCGTGACTAACTATGGCCGGGACACGGTCTCGGTCATCGACACCCACACTTATCGAGTCTCAACCACCGGTCTCCATGAACCGTTCGCAGTCGCGGTGAGCGATGGCGTTCCCACCCGCGCGTACCTCAGCACCGCGTCGCGCGCGTACGACACCGTCGACGTCATCGATGTCGCCAGCAACACGCGGATCGCGACGTACCCGTTGGCGCTCAGCGTGAGCGATGTGACGGTGAACGCCGACGGTAGCCGTGTTTACGTCACCCGGAACGGCAGCCGCGGTGCCGATGTTGCGGTATTGGACACCAGTAAGGACCAAGTCCAGGTGGTCGAGCTTGCGACCGGCCCGGGTGCCACCGCCGAATGTGTGCGCATCAGTCCCGATGGCGGTCGTCTCTACGTCGGCGTCAACCGTCCGTGGGGCGGACACCTTGCGGTTGTCGAAACGCGAGCACGTCCCCGGGGTGGGCGCTTTCCCATCGTCGCCACCATCGAGCTCGGTCTGCGGGTCCGCGATGTCGCGCTGAGCGACGATGGCGCCACCGCCTATGTGGCGGGTTGCGGCCCCGTGGTGGGAGCGGTGCTGGACGTGGTCGACACCCGGGCGAATAAAATCACCAGCACCCGCAAGATCAGCGAGATCGCCGGCCCCCTCACCCGGCTGGCGCTCAGCAGTGACGGCAGCCGCGCCTACCTGGTCAGCGACGACCGCATCACGGTGCTGTGCACGCGAACGCAGGACGTGATCGGTGACGTCGGGGTGGTGAGGCACCCGTCGTGCGCGGTGGAAAGCCCCGACGGCAGGTACCTCTACATCGCCGATTATTCCGGTGTGATCACGGTGGCACCGGTTGCTTCCAGCACACGATTACTACCGGCGGCGCTCGCCGCAAATTGCTGACATTATCGCCGAACTGGGGCTTAGGGTGGAGGCGCCGACGGCTCGTGGCTGCCGGTTCGTGATGCGGTGACATCGCATCGCGAGGTGGACGACGCAGGCGGTGCTGCGCCGGGATCTGTAAGGCGGTACATCGATGGACAGCACGATGCAGGACTTTCCGTTGACGGTCTCAGCGATCATGCGGCACGGCTGCGGTGTGCATGGGGAACGGACGGTCACCACCGCAACCGGGGAGAGCTACCGGCACCGCAGTTACCGCGAAGTCGGCCAAGAAGCCGCGCAGCTGGCAAACGGATTGCGCCGCCTCGGGGTTACCGGAGACCAGCGGGTGGCCACGTTCATGTGGAACAACACCGAACATTTGACGACCTATCTCGCGGTGCCCTCGATGGGCGCCGTGCTGCACACCCTCAATATCCGGCTCTTCCCCGAGCAGATCGCCTATGTCGCCAACGAGGCCGAAGACCAGGTGGTGCTGGTCGACGCGTCACTGGTTCGGCTTCTCGCGCCAATACTGGGCGAGCTGAAGACCGTGCACACGGTGATCCTGGTGGGGGCAGGGGACATGGCCCCGCTGGAGGAGTCGGGTAAGACCGTGCTGCGGTACGCCGACGTGATCGCCGGGGAGTCGACCGCATTCGACTGGCCGCGCATCGACGAAACGTCCGCGGCTGCAATGTGCTACACCAGCGGCACCACCGGCAACCCCAAAGGCGTCGTCTACAGCCATCGTTCAAGCTTCCTGCACACGATGGCGGCATGCACCACCAACGGCATCGGCGTCGGGGTCAGCGACAGCGTGCTGCCGATCGTGCCCATGTTTCACGCCAACGCATGGGGGTTGCCCTACGCGGCGCTGATGGCCGGTGCGGACCTGGTGCTGCCCGATTGTCATCTGGACGCGCCCTCGCTGATTCGCATGATCGAAGAGCTGCGGCCGACCGTGGCGGGCGCGGTACCGACCATCTGGAACGACGTCCTGCACCGCCTGGAAGACGAGCCCGATCACGACATGTCGTCGCTGCGGCTGGTGGTCTGCGGCGGTTCGGCCGTTCCGGTATCGCTGATGCGCACCTTCGAGGAGAAGCACGGCGTGCAGATCCGCCAGCTGTGGGGCATGACCGAAACCTCTCCGATGGCCACTATGGCCTGGCCGCCACCGGGAACCCCTGAGGACCAGCACTGGGCATTCCGCGCGACCCAGGGCCAACCGGTATGCGGTGTGGAAATGCGGATCGTCGATGACGACGGCGGGGTGCTGCCCACCGACGGTGCCGCCGTGGGTGAGGTTGAAGTCCGCGGCCCGTGGATCGCCGGCTCGTACTACCTTGGGCGTGACGACTCGAAGTTCGACTCCGGCTGGCTGCGCACCGGCGACGTCGGCCGCATCGACGAACAAGGCTTTGTCACCCTGACCGACCGCGCCAAAGACGTCATCAAGTCCGGTGGGGAGTGGATCTCCTCGGTGGAGTTGGAGAATTGCCTGATCGCGCACCCGCACGTGGTGGAGGCAGCGGTTGTCGGTGTTCCCGACGAGCGGTGGCAGGAGCGACCGCTCGCGGTCGTCGTGGCCAAGCATTCGACGGTGAGCGCCGAAGATTTGCGAAAGTTTCTCGCCGACAAGGTCGCTCGGTGGTGGCTGCCCGAGCGGTGGACGTTCGTCGACGAGATTCCGCGCACCAGTGTGGGCAAGTACGACAAGAAAGCCATCCGGTCGCGGTACGCCGAGCACGGTTATTGGGTGATCGAGGTCCGCGACTGAGAAGCTTCTTCGATCTGCCACCCGTCACCGGCCGGGCCGCCCGCCGACCGGCCCACTGAGGAGGAAGGTTCCCGATGGCAGCGCCCCTTGTCGTCGAGCAGTCGCGAGTCGTACCCGTCGGGGTCGACCAGGCATTCCACGGCACCCTGCCGCTACCGCTGCCGGAGATTTTCGACAAGTGGTACGGGCCGATCTCGCCGATCAAAGAGGTGCGCGGCCAGACGGGTAACTGGGACGCCCCGGGCCAGACCCGCACGCTAATCATGCTCGGCGGCAGTGTGCGGGAGGAGCTGACTAGTGTCGACCCGCCGCGGTCGTTCGGCTACCGGCTCACCGACATCAAAGGTCCGATGAGCCTGCTGGTCGGCTCGGTCACCGGCGAATGGAACTTCGACTCAGCGGGCAGCGGAACCCGGATCAGCTGGCGCTGGACCATTTATCCGAAGTCGTCATTGGCCGCGCCGGGGCTGCCGTTGTTCGGGATGTTGTGGAAGCGCTACGCGCGACGAGCGCTGGGTGACCTGTCCGAGGTGTTGACCGGCTGACGCTGGGTACCGTCGCAATCATGTGTCGACTCTTCGGACTGCACGCCGGGACAGACGTTTGCACCGCGACGTTTTGGCTTCTGGACGCTCCTGACAGCCTGGCCGAGCAAAGCAGACGCAACCCGGATGGGACGGGCCTGGGCGTCTTCGACGAGCATGGCCGCCCACAGCTGCAGAAACAGCCGATGGCGGCCTGGGATGACGCCGACTTCGCCACCGAAGCACACGAGATGACTGGCACGACGTTCCTCGCCCATGTTCGTTATGCGACGACCGGGTCCCTCGATGTCCGCAACACCCACCCGTTCTTGCAGGACGGTCGGCTGTTCGCGCACAACGGCGTAGTGGAGGGGCTCGATGTCATCGATGAACGGCTGCATGAGGTTGGCACCGAGGATCTGGTGCTGGGCCAGACCGATTCCGAGCGGGTTTTCGCGTTGATCACCGCCGCGATCCGTGCCCGAGTCGGCGACGAATCAGCGGGGCTGCTCGACGCGGTGCGATGGCTGAGCGCCCGGGTGCCGATCTATGCGGTCAACATGCTGCTGAGCACGGCCACCGACATGTGGGCGCTGCGTTACCCGGAGGCCCATGAGCTTTACCTTCTGGACCGGCGCCATGACCGTCAATCGACGTCACCGGATCGCGACTTCAACATGCGCACCAACCGAATTCGCGCATGGTCACCGCATCTGTTCACCCGGTCGTCTGTAGTGTTCGCCAGTGAACCGATGGACGACGACCCGCGCTGGCGACTGCTTGAACCGGGAGAACTTGTCCACGTCGACAAGGGCTTGCACATCACAAGCAGCGTGGTACTCCCCAACCCGCCCGTGCATCAGCTTCGCCGTTCCGACCTCAGCACGCGCGCCGAGCAGGCCCAGCACGCGCCGGCCTGAACCGCGCCGTGCCGGTGGCCGAATGCGGGCTGGCAGAGTGGGCCGTTGTGACAACCAGGCGGGCGCTTGTGCTGGGCGGTGGCGGAATAGCGGGGATAGCCTGGGAGACAGGTATTTTGCGCGGTATCGCGGACGAGTCGCCGAAGGCGGCCCGGCTATTGCTGGAATCGGATGTGCTGGTAGGGACTTCGGCGGGTGCGGCGGTCGCCGCGCAGATCAGCAGCGGCAGCACGCCGGAGGCGCTGTTCGACCGGCAGGTCGCCGAGTCGTCCCCCGAAATCGATTCCGGTGTCGACGTTGACGCCATTACCGAACTGTTTCTGGCAGTTCTGAACGAGCCCTATGACGACTCACTGGACAAGAAGCGCCAACAGATGCAGCGGATCGGAGCCGTTGCGCTGGCGACCGAAACCGTTTCCGCGGTGGTGCGCCGCCAGGTGATTGCAGAGCGCTTGCCGTCACACGAGTGGCCCGACAAGGTGTTGCGGCTCACCGCAATTGACGTCGCCAGCGGCGAACTGGTCGTTTTCGATCGGGAGTCAGGTGTTGACCTCGTCGATGCCGTGGCGGCCAGCTGCGCGGTGCCCGGGGCGTGGCCACCGGTGGCAATCCGCGGCCGACACTACATGGACGGCGGAGTCGCCAGCTCAATCAACCTGGCGGTGGCCGGCGATTGCGGTATGGCGGTGCTACTGGTGCCCTCGGGTGCCGATGCGCCGTCGCCGTTCGGCGACGGCCCGGCCGCGGAGATCTCATCGTTCGCCGGCAGGGTGTTCGCCATGTTCGCCGACTCAAACTCGTCGGCGGCGTTCGGCCCCAATCCTCTGGACCCGCGCTGCCGCATCGCTTCGGCCCTGGCCGGGCGCGACCAGGGCCGACATGAAGCCGAGGCCGTCGCGCATTTTCTGGGCGTCTGATTCGACGCTGAAAAGGTCGGCGACTTCGTGTTTCGCTCAGGCTTCGCACTCACTCGCCAACGGTGCCGCCTGATCTGCTTTTGCTTCCAGGGCATCCAACGCTGCATCGGCCAAGTCGCGGCCGACGGCGATCACTTCCACCGCCCGGTAAAATTCCAGTGCCCGGCACGTCGAGCGGGGGACCTCAATCAACAGGTCGGGCGGATAGACGGCCAGCGTATGGCGCGCCAGCGCCGATTGGGCGAGGTCGATCGTTCGGTTCATCACGTCGAAGCTGCCCAATTTCGGCACCTCGGGTGCGGCGTCAGGTAATTTAGCGGCGTCATCGCGGTCGGCTGCGGAGTCCTCGAGGTCCGGGTTGTCCGACCCGCTCTGAAATTCCTTGGCAGAACTGCCGAATCTGCTCAGCACGGCGCGCGCGGTGGGCCGATCGAGCAGCGAGCGCGCGGCGGTGGTGTCGAGCAGCGCGGAGGTGCTACGCAACATGCGGTTCAACCATTCGGTCGTGACGCCGGGTTCTGCCTCTCGGCTCGTGATCGCCTCGCTGCCGCTGAGGCTGACCGCGATGGTCAGATCGGCGTTCACCGCGGAGAGTGGGGCCATCGGCAGCGGATCCAGGATACCCCCGTCGGCGAGCAGCCGCCCCTGCACTTGATGCGGGGCGATCACCCCGGGGATGGCGATGGAGGCCCTGATCGCCTCGTCGACGGGACCGCGCTGGAACCACACCGACTTGCCGGCCAGCAGATCGGTCGCCACCGCGGTGTAGGGGATTGGCAATTGCTCAATGGTGACCGGGCCCAAGATGTCGCGCACGGCGTCCAAGATCTTCTCCGCGCGCATCACCCCGGCTGCGCTGATGGACGGGTCGAGCAGCCGAAGAATGGTGCGTTGCGTCAAGGATTTCGCCCACTCGGCGAACTCGTCGAGGCGCCCGGCCGCATGCAACCCGCCGACCACCGCACCCATCGATGAGCCGGCGACCCCGGCGATGTCATAACCCCGGGCAACCAGCGCTTCGATCACTCCTATGTGGGCGTAGCCGCGGGCGCCACCGCTGCCGAGCGCCAAGGCCACCCGGGTCGGGGATGTTCGACGCACGGTTACTTCGCCAGGCACCCCTTCATTTTGCGCGGCGAACCGCCCGTCAACCGGGCGGGCTGGACTTTTTTCACCCGTGATCTCAATCGCACAAAGGCGCGAATCGCGGCCGCGCTGTTACCCGCATTCGTTGCTGGCGGCCGCGCGCGCGGCGAGGATCACGGCCGACTGGCGGGCCGGGGTGAGCTTGGACCACGGTGCGTTCCAACTGCCCGCCTTACCTGTTGGCGATGCCTGAACCATCGCCAGGTATGGCTCGAACAGCGACGCACCGGTCTTGGGCTGGGCGTCCATCCACTCTTTTGCGGCGTGACAGGCCTGGTAGTACTCCTCTTCGGTCGCTTCCGCGGGGACGTCGACCCTGGTGGTCACGCCGGCCGGGGAAAGTCCGACGGCGCCGGGCGGCACGGAACTCGCGCCGCTGACTCGCGCCGAAGAAGGCGTGGGCTTGCCGTTGTGGCCGCCCGGCGCGCATCCGGTGCCTGCCAACAATCCAGCCGCGACTGCAACCGCGGTCCACAGCCGGGACCGATGACCGCACCAGCGCACGATCTCAATCTATGCAACACTGGCGGCCGTGATGGAGCGTCTGGGGTTCTGCGAGTGTTGTCGGCCATAACGCGCCGCCGCTTGTCCGACCCGTTTTCTCTGGAGCTCCCACCATGTCGTTACCTGTCGCCACCCTGGCTGCCTCGCGCCCACTGTCCATTTCGTCCCCGTCGTCGGGACCGACCCGACTCCGGGTGCCCGACCTGCTGCACGCCACCGACCAAGCCGCCGACGATGTGCTCAGCGGGCATTGCGACCAAATGTTGCCCCGGGGCGGGCTACCCCGGTCGCAGCGTTGGTTCACCCGCATCCACGGCGACGACGAACTGGATATCTGGCTGATCAGCTGGGTTCCTGGTCGCCCCACCGAATTGCACGACCACGGTGGGTCACTGGGCGCGTTGACGGTGGTGGCCGGGTCGCTCAACGAATTCCGTTGGGATGGGCGGACTTTGAGACGGCGTCGGCTGGACGCCGGCGACCAGGCCGGGTTCCCGTTGGGCTGGGTGCACGACGTGGTGTGGGCGCCCGGGCCTGTTTCCGGGCCGGCGTCCGGCTCGGCAAGCACCGGTGCGGGGGCGGTGCAGCCGACCCTGAGCGTGCATGCGTACTCGCCGCCGCTGACCGCGATGTCGTACTACGAACTCACCGAACGCAATACGTTGCGCCGTCAACGTACCGAATTGACCGACCAAGCGGAGGGAGCGCAATGAGCCGCATCGACGTTGTCTTGAGATCTGCCCGGCGCCGGTATCGCCGCCTGCCCGCCGCCGAAGTGCCCGAGGCGGTCAGGCGCGGAGCCGTGCTCGTCGACATCCGGCCGCAGGCGCAGCGATTCCGCGAGGGCGAGTTGCCGGGCGCGCTGGTGATCGAACGCAACGTTCTGGAGTGGCGCTGCGATCCGACCAGCGACGCCAAGCTGCCACAAGCCGTCGGCGACGATGTCGAATGGGTGATCGTGTGCTCGCAGGGCTACACGTCCAGTCTTGCGGTTGCCGCGCTGCTGGACATCGGCCTGCACCGCACCACCGACGTCATCGGCGGTTACCAGGGGTTGGCCGGTGCCGGTTTACTGGATCAGCTCAGCGGCGGTTCGATCGGCCGCGGTGCGGGAGCGCTGCAAGACGCCGGGCGCCGCTGGATCTAGCTACTCGGCGTGCAGCAGCGGGCGCAGCCGCTCGGTTTTGTCCGGCGTCCAGTCGGGCGGCGAGAGGATCGCGGCCCAGGCGTCGGCGACGTCGGCGACGTAGTTGTGGCCGTGCCCCTGCGGCACTTTCTGGGCGACCGCCATGTCGGCCGAAACCTGCAGGAACGTCACCACCGGCATCCACTCGGTATCGGGCAACACGTCATACCCGCGCTTCTCGCGCAGCCAATCGGGTCTGGCGAACAGCAGATCGGTGGTCCACCAGGCGATGGGGTCGGAGGCATGCTGCAGATACGCCACCCGCGGATGGTCCCAGGGTGCGATCGGCCTCATCAAATCGCTTGCGCGAGCGACGAACCGAACGTTGCTGCCGCCGTTGTAGATCGGCAACCACTGCGGTGAACCCCGGTCGCGGGTGGCGGTGAGGTCGGTCCAGATGGTGTTGTTGAAGGTCGGTCCGCTGAACAAGGCGCCGTCGGTGCGCGCCAAGACGTTGTTCAAGCTCATGAACGGCGCCTCACCGCCGAAAGACCCCAAACTTTCCCCGAACACGACGAGCTTGGGCCGTTGCCCTTCCGGCATTTGACGGATCAGCCGGTCGACGGCCTCAAACAGCGCCTGGCCGGCATGCCGAGCGTTCTCCTTGTCCACCAGGAACGAAATCCAGCTCGGCAGAAACGAATACTGCATGCTCACGATCGCGGTGTTGCCGTTGTACATGTACTCCAGCGCCGAGGGTTCGGCCTCGTTGATCCAGCCGGTTCCGGTGGTGGTCGCCACCGCGACGACGGCGCGCTGCAGTCCGCCGGTGCGCTGCAGTTCCCGGGCCGCCAGCTCCGCGGTCGCGGTGATGCCTTCGGCGGAGTTCAGTCCGGCGTAGGCCCGGATCGGCTCGACGGCCGGCGTTCCGTTGAACTTGGTGAGCTCCTCAACGGTCGGGCCGCCCTCGATGAAGATGCGGCCCTGGCGGCCCATCGAATCCCACGACACCAGTGATTGCGGGCCGCCCGATCGCAGCGGGGTGTTGGGGGGTTCGGTGTCGGGGTTCATCTCGTTGTTGGCCGTGGCGAACGTGTTGTTCATGGTGCGCATCGTGAACTTGAGCACCACGCCGTTGAGCAGCGTGATGGTCAACACGACCAACAGCACCACCACGATGGCCGCCGACAGCCGAAACGGTGCGACCCGGTCGAGTTGGCCGACCAAGAATCTGACCAGCCGGCGGGTGAACTGCCCGATTTCCACCAAGGTGAACAGCACGACCAGCGACAGCCCAGCGGCGATCGGGTAGTCGTACCACTTCAGGTGTTCGACTCCCATCAGGTCGCGTACGTCGTCCTGCCAGACGTGGAACCAGATCGCCATCAGCACTATGCCGACCGCGCCGATGGGGATCAACACCTTCCACGCCCAGCGCGGTGCCGGTGGGCTGGAGTCCTTCGCCCACAGGTACCGGTACAGCCAGACGGCGAAGACCCCGACCCCGTAACCGATGGCGCCGGACATTCCGCTGACCAGGCTCTGGAACAACGCGCTGCGGGGCAGCAGCGACGGGGTCATGGAAAACAAGATGAATACCAGGCCAACCGCGGTGCCGGTGAACGTGTAGTGGCGCACCCACCACGGCTTCTGGGTCCACCGCCACCTGGCAGTCGCACGAGTTTCCGAAACGGGCTGGGAAACTTCATGGCCCGTGTCGGGTTTGGTGTCCGGACCCGCGCCATCCTCGGTGATTGCCGTCGGCTTGCCGCTGGCGTCGGCATTCGTCACAGCACCCGGCTCGCTCATCACAGGTCCTATCGGTGGGTGAAGTTAGGGGGGCGCTTCTCGACGAATGCCGCCATCCCCTCGGACTGGTCCTCGGTTGCGAAGGCGGAATGGAACAGCCGACGTTCGTACAAAAGTCCTTCGGCCAATGTGGTTTCGAAGGCACGGTTGACGGCCTCCTTCGCCATGCGCGCCGCCGAGCGCGACATCTGCGAGATCGTGGTGGCGACGGCCTTGACCTCCTCTAGCAGATCGTCGATGGGCACCACCCGCGAAACCAGGCCGCTGCGTTCTGCTTCGGCGGCGTCGATGGTGCGCCCGGTCAGAATGAGGTCCATCGCCTTGGCCTTGCCGATGGCGCGGGTCAGCCGCTGCGAGCCGCCCATGCCCGGCAGCACACCAAGTTTGAGCTCCGGCTGGCCGAACTTCGCCGTGTCTGCCGCGATGATCAGGTCGCACATCATCGCGAGCTCGCAGCCACCGCCGAGCGCATGTCCGGCCACCGCGGCGATCGTTGGGGTGCGCACGGCGGCCAGTTTGCCCCACGGCGCGAAGAAGTCGGCGCCGAACGCGTCGGCGAACGTCAGGCTCGCCATCTCCTTGATGTCGGCTCCGGCCGCGAACGCCCTGGCCGAACCGGTGATGACGATCGCCCCAATCCCCGGGTCATTGTCCAGTTCGATTGCCGCGCTGGTGACTTCATTCATCATCTGAGTGTTGAGCGCGTTGAGTGCGTTCGGCCGGTTCAGCGTGATGATCCCGACTCGATAATCGCGCTCGACGAGAATGGTTTCGTACGTCGTCTTCTCGGTCACCCCAACCGCCTTTCTAGAAACTCAAGTCGTCGTCGACGGGCGCGAAATACGCCTCGACGTCAGCTGCGGTCACCGCGGCCAGCGACGCCGGCGACCATTTCGGATTGCGATCTTTGTCGATGATCTGCGCGCGGATACCTTCCACCAGATCGTGTGAGCGCGCAGACGCCGACGACACCCGATAGTCCTGGACGAGAACATCTTCCAGCGTTTCGAGTTTCGCGGCCCGGCGCACTGCCTCCAACGCCACCGACACCGCGATGGGGGACCGGGTGGCGATCAGGTTGGCGGCGTCTTGGGCCGGCCCGGCGTCATGGCCGCGCAGCGCAGCCATGATGTCCTCGACGGTGTCACCGGCATAGCACTCGTCAATCCAATAATGTTGTGCAGCAAGCTCACTGGGTGGAGGCTCGATGGCATGCTTGGCGAGCGCGCCCTCGACGCCATCGGCGATGATCGCCTGCTTAAACGCCCCGAGATCGCCGTGCGGCACGTAATGGTCGGCGAATCCCATTGCGATGGCGTCTGATCCGGTAAACGCTGCCCCGGTCAGCGCGGCATGCAGACCAAGCAGGCCGGGGGCTCGGGACAGCAGGAACGCTCCGCCGACGTCAGGGACGAATCCGATGCCTACCTCCGGCATTGCCACCTTTGAGGTTTCGGTGACCACGCGGACGCTGCCATGCGCACTGACCCCGACGCCGCCGCCCATCACGATTCCGTCCATCAATGACACATACGGCTTGGGGAACCGGCCGATCTGACCGTTGAGCAGATACTCGTCGCGCCAGAATTTCCGCACCTCGACGCCATCTTTGCGGGCACTGTCATAGACCGCGACCACGTCGCCGCCGGCGCACAGTCCGCGCTCACCGGCTCCGGATAGCACCACGGTGTGCACCGCGTCGTCGTTTTCCCAACCAGAGAGTGTGGCGCTCAGCGCGTCCACCATCTGCTGATTGAGCGAATTTATCGCTTTGGGGCGGTTCAGCGTGATCAAGCCGACGTTTCCCTCGACGCTGGTGAGAACCTCATCGGATTCCTCGGTCACGCCCTAGCCTCCCATCGCCGGAGTTCCTCGAGGAAGAAATCTAGATTGTCAGGAGCGAGGCGGTGCCCGCGGGTAAGGGTTATCTTTAACGCGACCACAACCGCAAAACTCGACAAAGGCCCGGAAACCTCCGGAAAAACCCATATCCGTCCGGGAACCCGGCCGGGCCGCAGATCGTTGAAAATGTGTTCGCCTATCTCGACCAACAAGTCATAAGAGAGGATCCGACGGTGCGGGAGACAAGCAACCCGGTATTTCGTTCGCTGCCTAAGCAGCGCGGCGGATACGCGCAATTCGGCACTGGCGCGGCCCCGATGCAGGGCTATCAACCAGACCCCTATATGGCTCCTTATCAGGAGACCAAAGCTTCCCGTCCGCTGACCATCGACGACGTCGTCACCAAGACCGGCATCACGCTGGCCGTGCTGGCAGCGTCGGCGATCGTCTCCTACTTCCTGGTGGCGTCCAATCTGGCGCTGGCGATGCCGCTGACCATGATCGGCGCCCTCGGCGGTCTCGGGCTGGTGCTCATCGCCACCTTCGGCCGCAAGCAAGACAGCCCCGCGATCGTGCTCAGCTACGCCGTGCTCGAGGGCCTGTTCCTTGGTGCGCTGTCGTTCGTCTTCGCCAACTTCTCGGTCTCGCACGCCAACGCGGGTGCGCTGATCGGCGAGGCCGTTCTGGGCACCTTCGGGGTGTTCTTCGGCATGCTCGTCGTCTACAAGACCGGGGCCATCCGGGTCACCCCCAAATTCACCCGGATGCTGGTCGCCGCGCTGTTCGGCGTGCTGGCCCTGATGCTCGGCAACTTCGTGCTGGCCTTGTTCAACGTCAACCACGGCACCGGCCTGGGCCTGCGCAGCGGCGGAACGGTCGCGATCATCTTCTCGCTGGTGTGCATTGCCATCGCGGCGTTCAGCTTCCTGATCGACTTCGACGCGGCCGACCAGATGGTCCGCGCCGGCGCTCCGGAGAAGGCGGCGTGGGGCATCGCCCTGGGCCTGACCGTGACCCTGGTCTGGCTGTACATCGAGATCCTGCGTCTGCTCAGTTACCTGCAGAACGATTAGTTCGCTCGACGAAAGAGGCCG
>Ga0335071_10001630_pt1 | contig 24173 bp, 18 predicted proteins | sample Lox_Sample_15_FD_206724 | JGI IMG/M metagenome (GOLD analysis project Ga0335071, IMG submission 206724) | Soil microbial communities from Loxahatchee National Wildlife Refuge, Florida, United States - Lox_Sample_1.5 | ecosystem: Environmental > Terrestrial > Soil > Wetlands | place: USA... | reverse complement strand
ACCCAGCAAAATCACTGGACGATGATCGCGCAGAAAGCGCAAGCCATCACGCATCTCTCGCCAGAAACGCTCAAATTGACTCTCGGCGGCAACAATGTCGGCGCGCAACTCTTCGGCACGAATCACCACATGTCGCCCTTTGCGTACGGCGAGATAACAGAGGAACGAAACCACATACGTGGATACATCGAGCATCAGCACGCCGCCCAGTCCGATGTGGTCGTAAATGAAGCCGACAATCGCTCCCGCAATCAGAAATCCGCCTTGCACGCCGGCGAGCAGGAAAGCATTGGATTGCACGAACTCACTATCTGGCGTGAGCTCTTGGATCAGAGCCGTGATCGTCGGCCAGAACATCCAGAAGCCCGCAGCAACCAGCGTGTTCATCAGGTAAAGCTGCCAGATCTGCACCTGGTGACGAAATGCAAGAACCGCGACGATGACAATGATGACCGCGCGGGTAGCGTCGAGCCACATCACCAGCCGCCGCCGGTCCTCGCGGTCGATGACAACGCCGGTGAAGGGAAGCATCAGCATGGCGGGCAACGTTTGCAGCACGGCGAACGTGCCTAAGGCCATCTCGGAATGCGTGGCCTTCAGGATGTACCAGGCCACGGCAGCCGAATTCATCCCGCTGCCCACCATCGAGATCAGGTTGGCCGCAAAGACAAATCGCAACGGACGATGGCTGAAGCTGGCACGCATCCATCTACTTTACCGCAGTCTCTTTTCACCACGGAGACACGGAGGCACGGAGGCACGGAGAAAAGAAGACAGCGGAATCTTGATAACGCGACTACGCCGCAATATCGCTATCCACAAAATTGAGCAGACGGATTTTGCGTTCCTCCGTTCCTCCGTGTCTCCGTGGTGAAAAAGACCGCGTCCCGTGACCCACACCCTTGCGCCCGGCCCCATTCGGCGCTACGATTCGCCTGCTACTCGGAAGGCAAGCTCATCTCGCGCGCGCTGGAGGCGGTCTATGAGACATTGCAAGGGATTGTTTCTGCTGTTCGTCGTTCTCGGTTTTGCCTTTTCGATTTCTCAGGCATGGGCGCAGGTGGACCACATCGTAATTGCGGCCGGGACCGACGAAGATCACGCGCTCCAGGCCATTACGAACGAGCAGGACAATGCCAAGAAGATCGCCATGTACCAGGACTTCGTTCAGAAATTCTCGGCCAATCCGCAAGCCGTCGCGTACGGCAATTGGCAACTCGCCCAGATCTATCAGGCGAATGGCGACATGGACAAAGCGCTCGACGCCGGAGATAAGGCCCTTGCCGGATCGCCTCACAACCTCGACATCCTGGTGTCGCAAACCGGGCTGGCGCAGCAAGCCAAGAACAATCTCAAGCTGATGGACTATGCCGCCAAAGGCGGCGAGGTCTGCCACTCCATCGCGAAGCAGCCCAAGCCCGAAGGCATGAGCGACGACGACTTCGCGCAGAAAGTGAATCAGGAAAAGGCCGCCGCGCAGAATAACTGCGACTTCCTCGAGACCACAGGCTTCAACGCGATTACCGTCGAGCAGGATCCCAAGAACCGCATGGCCGAAATCGAGAAATACACCGCTGCTTTTCCGGATTCCAAGTTCGGCGATCAGGTTTCCAACTACGCCATGTACACGCTTGGCCCGGGACAACTGAACGATCAGGCGCGGCTCGTGTCTTTTGGAGAGAAGATTCTGGCAACCGATCCGAATTCGTTGCCCGCGTTGTTGCTGCTCGCCAGCTATTACGGGGATGACAAGAAGCCGGGCAGCGCAGCGAAAGCTATCACCTACGCACAGAAGGCAATCGAAGTCGCCAAGCCTGATGCACCGGATGCCGACAAATCGCACAAGACAGCCGCCGGCGCAGCTCACAACACGATCGGCTGGGCCTATCTGAAGGAAGAGAAAACTAGTGCTGCGATTCCTGAACTCAAATCCGCAGCCGCGTTGCTGAAGGGGCAAGACGATCAGCAATACGCGCGCGCTCTCTATGGCCTGGGATTCGCTTACGGCAAGCTCAACAAACTGACCGAGGCGCGTGAGGTTCTTACCGAGGCCGCAAAAATCCAGGGGCCATTGCAATCGATGTCGCAAGATCTTCTCGCGAAAGTGAACAGCGCGCGGGCAAAGGGAAGATAGGCTCGACCGCGCAGATTGAATAGTTTTCTTCGCGCACTTCGCGATTCCTTGGTGATCTTCGCGGTAAGGTCTTAACCGCCGCGTTCGCCAAGAAATTCCAACGAGAACGCATAGTTGCGGAGCGGAGAGGAATCAAGCCATCGGCGAAGCAGACAGCGAACTCCTCCGTCGTCGGTCGTTCGCCGGAACGTGCTAGCGACAAACGACCAACGACGAAGTTAAGTCTCTGTAGCCTGCCCTGGTGTTCTACTTCTTCTTTGGGGTGCTCTTGGGCGTGCTCTGTGGATGGTTCTGCGGATGATTCTGTGGATGGTTCTTGTTGTACTGTCCAGTTGCTTCTGAAGCCTTCTTGTAATCTTCAGGGTGATTCTCGGCTTCTCGTCGAATCTCCGGGTGTTCTTGTAGTTCCTTGTTCAGGTCCGGATGGGCCGCCAGATATTTTGGATCATCGATGAGCTTCGGATTGTTCTTCAGTTCGTTTCTTTCTTCCGGATGCTCATTCAGGTATTTGTTGGTGTTGGTCACCATCTTGTGATCTTCCTGCAGCGTGTGCCGCTCAGTGCTGTTCACAAGCGATTTCGGATTGTTGACCGCGGACTGTTTCAGGCTGGGGTGCTGGTTCATGTATCGCTGCACCTCAGGATGCTGGCCCAGCCATTTCGGATCGTTTACCAGACTTGGATTTTCGTGCAATTCTTTGGCGGCTTCTGGATGGTTGGTGAGATACCGATCCATCTGGTTTTGCTCCTTGCCGGTCGGCGCTTCATTCGGATCGACCGCTTGGGCTACGCCTGCGCAGGTGAATGCTGCGAGGACAATTGCGACCGCAAGGCTGAATAATTGATACCTGGGGGATTTCAACATAGGCCTCCTATACAGGGTGTAATACGAACAGGGCGTGATGTACCGTTCTCTGCGATCTGAAACCCAGGGCCGAATACGAAGTTGCGCCAGCCAGCTAAATTCGTTTACAGAGGATGACGCATTCTTGCAAAAGGGTGCAACTGCTTGGCCGGCCCTAGGGAAATCATTGAAAAGGCAAATGGTTCTCCGCCCGGAGTTCCGGGAATTGTACATCAAGTGACGGAGAACTAGACGCAGCGAGCGGGGCCGGAGGGCTTAAGCCGCGATATTAATCTTGCCTGTCTGCCGATTGAGCATATGTGGCCCTCATGCTAGACTTCGCTACCCCCAGTCGCGAAGTTCCGTACATTTCACAATTCAAGTAGTGGAGGTCATGGCGATGGCTTCACTGTCTCAGAGCGTTCCGGCGCCGGCTGCGCGCAAGCTGGTCACGAATCGCAACGGACTGCTGGAGGAGTACTTCTACTTTGCGATGTCGCTGCTCTTCGCGACGATCGTGGTCACCGGCTTCAGCCGAACCGTCAACCAGAATCTGTTTCATCCTGCAATTCCGCGGCCATTTCTTCTTTGGGTACATGGCGCGGCGTTCTCCGGATGGGTCGCGTTTTACATTTTTCAATCGGCGCTGGTGCGAAGCCGCAACGTGAAGTTGCATCGCAAACTGGGCTGGATTGGCGCCGGACTTGGCGCAGTAATGGTTCCACTCGGCCTCACCACTGCAGTCATCATGAACCGTTTCGACGCCGTAGAGCTTCACCAACCCTTTCCGGCATTCTTGAGCATTCCGTTCTATGACATGCTGGCCTTCGGAACGATGTTCTCGCTCGCGATCGCTTGGCGACGCAAGCCCGAACTTCACCGGCGTCTGCTTTTTCTTGCCACCTGTTGCCTGCTGGATGCGCCCTTTGGCCGTTCTGATTTCATCTTCAACCACGATCTCTATTTCGTATGCCTCGATATCGTGGCGCTACTCGGTGTGGTGCGCGACTTGATCGTGAACCGTAGCGTGCATGCTGTGTATCGCTATGCCTTGCCGCTGATGATCGTTGGCCAGGCCTTCACGGTTTACCTGTGGCGCGGCAGCCCCGCATGGTGGCTCAGAGCTACGCAGACCATCACGAGCTAAAGGCCCAGACCCTGTCCGTTCCTTGGCGCGCATTGGCGTTACCCGTTCGATCATTTACGAGTTAGCTTTAATAATTATGTGCGCCTTGCGGAAGCCTGCAGCCACGGCTCCGTTATCGTTTGACGTCTGGAAGTTGAAATTGCGCCACGATTGCGAGCTCAGAGACAAGCTGCCGTCATTCCATGCGATGGGAGATTACGTCCTGCAATTTTTATGGGAACGCGGGCTCGCTCCCACGGTCCAAGCCATCATCGAAGATGATCCGCAATATCAACGGAGACGGCCTGTCTAGAGCAGTGATTGTCAGCGCAAACGGCAGACTCCTCCATGATCGCAGTGCATCGCGTCCGAATGACAAGCTTAGGAGTAGAAACCTTGGTGACTCGACAATCCTTACGAATTCTTTATGCCTCATGCCTTAACATGCAGCTGTAGGCGGAGTCCTCCCCCATCGCTTATGCCAGACCGCCACGTAGAGGAATTGGTTCAGGTTCTGAAGCAGCAAATCGCCGAGCTCGCCGAGCGACAATCGCAAGCGGTACGATCTGCGATTTACCTCGGCATGAGCCGCAAAGAAGAAACGGAATACGACCAGCGGCAAAGCAAGATCGCCGAACTCGTCCGGCAATTGAAAGTGCTGGAAGAGTCCGCCTGAAATACCAGCCGGCCTTAATCCAGATTTACCATGATCTTGCGGAAGCGTGAGGGATTCTCGCTCCATGAGCGCAACGCGTTTGCGGCTTCCTCGAGGGACACGACCAAGCTCACCGCCTGATCTACGGGAAACTTTCCTGCCTCCAGGAACTTGATCACCGATTCGAAATCTTCTTCCTGCGCATTTCGTGAGCCGCGAATGTCCAATTCTTTTTGCACGAACAGGCGAGTCTCGTAACTCACGGCCTCTTTGGCGTAACCGATGTAGACGACGCGGCCAGTGAATGCGACTTCTTCCACGGCGGCCCGGAAAGTCGCGGGGGTGCCAATCGCTTCGATAGCAACGTCAGGGCCCCGCCCTTCAGTCATTTCGAGCAGGCGCTCGTGCAGGGGCTCGTGCGTGGCGTTGATGGTGTCAGTGCCTCCGGCTGCTTTTGCGAGCGCCAGCTTTTCGTCATCCACGTCGATACAAATGGTGCGTGCGCCGCTCGCTCCTGAGGCCGCAACCGCTCCAAGCCCCACGCCGCCGCATCCCCAGATGGCGACTGTGTCGTTGGCGCTCACGCGTCCCCGCGCCACCGCGTGAAATCCTACCGTGAGCGGCTCGACCATGCACAGTTCCTTTGTCGTCAGCTTCGCCGGAAATAATTTCTCGCGAGGCATGCCGATGAATTCAGCAAGTGCGCCATCGCGTTGCACGCCGAGTGTCTGGTTAAACTGGCAAGCATTCGCGCGTCCATTGCGGCATGACGCACACTGGCCGCAACTGGTGTAGGGGCAAAGAGCAACATCGGTTCCAATAGGGAGATCGCTGCCGCGGCCAGGATTCTCGACGACCGTCGCGGAAACTTCGTGCCCAAGAATCCGCGGGTACGACACCAACGGATTGAGTCCGCGAAACGAATTCAAGTCGCTGCCGCAAAATCCCACCCTGCGGACTTTCAGCAGGATCTGGCCGTCAGTGAGCACCGGATTTGGGACACTCTCAACCGATGCCTCACCCGGTTTGCAAAGTACGAGAGCCTTCATGATACGCAGAGGAAGGTAGAAGCAATCCCTTTTGATGTCAATGAATTCGTGCTCCTCCGCGACCTCTGCGGCAGTTCTCGGCGCACTCCGCGGTTATTGTCTTACCGCTGAGTGCGCAGAGAGTTTCCGCAGAGATCGCTGAGAAACGAGTCAGAACCAGGACGTGCGAACAGCTACTCGACATGAACAGGAAGGACCAGCTTTTTTCCTTCGACTACATACTCCAGTTGATAATCCACTTTTTTCTTCGGGGATAGCGGGAAATAGATGTATCCAGCGACGGGCGCGGTCGTGGCGCCCTCGGAAAGACCCTTTTCCGTCAATTCGGTCTCCATGACGCTGCGATCCTTATCGCTGACACCAGGACCGTTTGAGCCGCCAACCGCAACGCCGACTCCAACCTCAGTGGAGACACCACTAGCCCTCCGGGGAGCACCCGTTACCGGATCATAAGCGGTTCCGGATTCGTATCCAACTCCGCTGGAGGGATAAATGGCAACATCACGATCGCCTGCAGCTTTCTGCTGGATCGAAGCAGCTACAATTTTCGGACTCGAAGGTTTTGTGGCAGAGGCGGCATTCTTGGCGCGAAGAGCGAAGTCATCCAGTGAAACATTGAACGAACTTCCCTGGCCGGGATAGAGAGCGATTTCCATGACGATGCAGCAGCGATTCACATCAGATACGAACGTCTTCCGTGCTTCGTCGCGCTTGAGCAACTTTGCACCTAAATTGACGCGGTTTTCTTGCGCGTGTAATGGATATTGATCGGCTGAGGAGCGAGGGACGGTTCCTTTCGGACCCGCCAACGCCGCGGAAACGAAAAGCAGAACGACGAAGCTGCTGAGGATTTTGTTCACATTCGTTCCCCTCCCGTCGTGGGCTTGACCAGCGTCGCCTCGATTTTCAGCGTCTTTCCCGTTAGCACGTAAACGCGCTGCTGGTATTCGCGGCCATCGGGCGACGACAGCACAAGATCGTATACACCGGGATCGAGCCAGAAGCTCTTGAGATGCTCAACTGTTCCCGCGTATCCGCCATTGAGATACACGCTCGCATTCTTCGGAGCGTCCCCTAACTTCACCTCACCTTTCCCGTCTCCCGGGCTGAAATAGCCAGCGGGGTAGCCCAGCGGGAAGCCCCAGAACGGATCCCACCATAGCGCGGCGCTGAATGGAGAGTAGAAAGGCCCATAAGGAAAGCCATAGGGATAGGCGCCCGACCAGAAATGCGAGTAACCCGCCGAGACTACAAATCCGCCAAGGCGAACGTGCGTCTCGCGCCTCGAAGACTGTTCATCACCCTGATTATCCGCGGCAGGGGTGGCTTGATGGTCTTGAGTCTGTGTTTGGAGCGAATTGCTGGAAGATACGCTCGAATTGTCGCCGGCGGCTGTTGGCCGGGGTCGGTTCGATGTCTTCGACGGAGGGTCCTGCGCGTAGGTGATCGTGACAACTGCGAACAAAATACCGAGGCAAACCGAGGCCCGTTTCATAGGCACACCTCGCTAGCTAGTTATATTCCCTTTTTCAAGCCAGAGTTGCCCTCGATACGACTTTTTTCAGACTTGTTCGTGTGGAAGTCGGTGATCGTCCATAATGGACGGCATGCTGAACCGGCGCAATTTCCTCAAGACCAGCGCAGCTTCGCTGCCATTGGCGGCCGCGATCCAGACGCTCAATCCCGCAAATATGTCAGCAGAGACGATCGCCGACGCAGCCATCAGGGGCGCGGTTCCGAAACTCATTCCACTGCCAGCCAGGCTCGCTCCCGTTGATCCGTCGAGTTTGCCTTGGCAGCGGAACATTCGGCGCGTTGGACAGAGCAACATGACCGAGCACGATCCGGCCGTGATGAACATTGAAGAGTGGGCGGACTATTGGCACGGGGCAGGCGCCGACATCGTTTTCATCAGCGTGACCGGCATCCTCGCGTTCTATCCATCAAAGGTGCAGTTTCATCGTCATGGAAAATTCCTGAACGGGCGCGACTTTTTCGGCGAATGTGTTGCTGCTGCCCGGAAGCGCGGGATGCGCGTGGTCGCGCGCATGAGCCCGGATCTGAATTGGGGCGATGCTCTGGAAGCTCATCCGGAGTGGGCCATGCGCAACGCCGACGGCTCCGTTCAATTCCGCGATGAAGATCCGCGTTTGTTCCACACCTGCATGTTCACGAGCTACATGGACGATTATGTTCCCGCGATCATGCGCGAAATCAATTCGCGGTATGACGTGGACTGTTTTTACACGAATGGATGGCCTCCCATCGGCAGCCTGCCGGATTGTCATTGCGCGATCTGCCGCAAACTTCCAGCGTCGAACACGACTGCGTACTGGCACGCATTCAATGATCGCGTTCTCGAGTTGTGGCAGAAGTACGACGCCATTGCAAAAGAAAAGAAGCCGGACAGCTTTTTCTTTGCGAACCTTGGCGGCAATGTGCGCTGCGGACCGAATCTCGATCGTCTCGGCAAGACCGCTGCATGGTTTCAGGCTGACAACCAGGGCCGCACGTCCGATGATCCTGCAGTCTGGGGATGCAGCCTGCAAGGCCGTGTGTGCAACGCCATCATGGAAGGGAAGTTCGCCGCTAACGTCACGGCCGCGTATTCGACCGGCTCAGTTCGCTGGCGCAACGGGTCGAAAAATCCAGCCGAAGCAAAGATGTGGTTGAACGAAACGGTGGCGAGCGGCATGGCGCTCTACTACCACTTCATTGGCTCGGAAGCGGGGTTCGGGGAAGATCGCCGCTGGCAAAAGGTCGGCTCCGACTATTTTCAGTGGGCGAAGAAACATGACGCTCATCTCAAGGGTCGCCGGTCGCTGGCCAACATCGGCGTCGTCATGGGACAGAGCACGCAACTTCTATACCAGGCCCCTGCCGCTTCTCATGCTCATGATTACATGCGCGAGACGACACACGGGATCTATGCCACTCTGCTCAACGGCCGATTCGCCTTCGATTTCGTACACGAAGATCGTCTCGACCTTGAACGCATCAGCAAATACCGCGCGCTGCTTCTGCCGAATATTGCCATGCTGAGCGACCATCACTGCCGGCAGATGCGAGAGTACGTCCGCTCCGGCGGGTCCATCATGGCGAGCTTCGAAACAAGTTTGTATGACGAGAACCTGCAGCGCCGTGCGGAATTTGGCCTCGCCGATCTGCTTGGCATTGGTAAAGCTGGAGATGTCATCGGAACAAACGGCAATGCTTATTACGGCCGCATTGAACGCGGCCATGCGATCCTCGACGGCTTTTCAAACACGAACTGGCTGCCGGGCGCGCAAAATCGTGTGCCCGTAAAACCCGTGCAGGATCCGGTTCTCACGGTTGTGCCTGGCTTCGTGCAGTATCCGCCGGAGTTGGCATACCCACCGATCTCGCATACAGACGAGCCCGCAGTAGTGCTGCGTGAAGTGGGCTCCAGCCGGTTGGCTTATTTTCCTGGAGACATCGAACGAACGTTCTGGCTTACCGGGCATGGGGATCTTCTGCGGCTATTGCACAACACAATCCGGTGGCTCGCTCATGACGAGGCTGTCATCCACGTCAATGGCGATGGCCTCCTCGAATTCTTTGCGTGGGAAACTGCGCCAGGTTACGCCATCCACCTGCTCAATTACACGAACCCGAATGCGCACCACGGCTGGTTGAGCACGGTCTATCCGCTAGGCCCGCAAACCGTCAGCATGACCTTACCCAATGCAGTGAAAGTCAAAAGCGTGGAACTGCTTCGTTCCGAGAAAACAATTCCATTCCACGTCGAAGGTTCCGTGCTGCGCTTTACCATTCCCCGCATGGACGACTACGAGGTCGCTGCCGTGAGTATGGTATAGACAGTGGGCCGCATGGGCCAGGCAACTACGGCTCTTTGGGCAAAGTCAACGTCGGATTCTGCGGGAAAAAGTGGAACGGTCGAATGACGAATTCGTGCCACATCGTAGGCATGACCGGCCAGTCTTCCTCACGCGGTACGTGATGAAAACCCATCGTGTACCAGGCGACGATATCGGTGTTCTCGATGGCGCGATTCTGTCTGGCCCATGTGGCCAAGCCGTCGTCTCCCGTGCTTGAGTTCGGATAGGTGCCACCAGCATAGAGTTCGTTCGGGCGATAGGGCGTGACCCAAAGCTGGTGCTCGGAGAACGCGCCTACCTTCTGCACTCCATCGTCGGGGCTAAGAATGGAAGCAGCAGTGACGCCCGGCATGATCTCATATCCAGTGGGATGCCCCAGAGGGCCGAGAACATTGGGATTGATGAACATCCACATCGAAGGCTTTTCGAAATTGATGTTCATCATGGCATCGGATTCATGCGCGGCGATGTGAGGTTCAGAGACCCAGATGGATTTACGCGGGCTGTCGGAGGGTAGGGTCTTGGGTACCAGACGGTGAATCAAGAAGCTGTTTTGCGGGCCGTCGACGTCGAGATCCAGCCGAAACGAAAAGAAGTGATCGTGGTCGACGCCGAGCGTGTTTTTGGCTACGAGTTGACCGTATTGCTCGACAGGGTCGTGACCGTGGCCTGCTGATTTTTCCAGGTTGACCTGGCGTGCCTCGATAATTCCAGTGGCTCCAACTGCAACGTGAATCGAGCCGTCCTGCTCGAAGCGCCAATCAATAAGGTAATCGTAGTTGCCGATCACCGCTGCGGATCGCAAAACGAGCGTGCGGGAAGGGCGTCCGAAGACTTCCGGCGGATCGCCATGACGCCAGGCCACTTCGCCGGAAAAAGTCTCAAACAAGCAGGCCTGATGGGACTTGAAGATTGGATATTCCTTCTCACCCGAAGACATGCCGTCGAAGTACATGGCGTTCGCGGGACAATCCAGTCCCTCTCGAAGTGTTTGCAGCACTCCCCCCGGATAAAACTCGCCGGCATCGACGAACACGCGGTGCGACCAGCCGAGCGTCGGGTCCATGTACGGCACAAAAAGTTCGGAGAGCATGCCTTCATAGAGGACGGATCTCCGCTTGCCTCCATCCTCAATGCTGACAAGATTAACGATGGTACCGACGCGCGAATCGAGGCGGAAGCGGAAATGCCAGTTCTGCCAACTGACTTCGCCATCGTTAATTTCGAAACTCGGGCCCTGAGGTTGAGAGATGAAAGCAGGCTTCGTCCCGGGACGCGGAATCGCGGGAAGCTCTTCGTAGTCATTGGGTCCGGGCAGGGGAGCAACTTCCCCGTCATGGACCTCGAGGATTTTCTGGTTTGCCATGTCGACTTTGATTTCAATCCCGGCGATGTAACGGCCCCAGACGTGGTAGCTGCCATGCACCAGCGAACACTCGGCCCACCCGATGCGGGTTGTGGCTTGGTCCGGGAAAGCGCGGAAGCCGATGGGAATGGCGGAGCATTGGACTAAATTGAGATCGGTCACGCCGCGCTTGGCAAGAGCCTTCTTGACGCGCGCATCAGCGAGAATCGTGTCATTCAAACCGACGATTTCGTTCAGCGTAAAGGCGCTTTGGACGCCGGGAACTTCTTTCCACGATTCGAGTTTGTGCGAAGTGATGTCGACGCGAGCTTCGATGACTTTTTCTTTCCTTTGGAGAACGATGTCGGCCTCGCGAGTGAAGGGCGCGCCCGGCTTCCAGGCGAGGACAGCCGACTTGTCCGGTTCGTGCAAAAGGATGCTGATGAACCGAGTGTCGGCATCGAGGTGGCCGCTCGCATTGATCACGTCGTATGTGGCCCAGTATTCGTTTGCGGTCAGGTCATCGAGAGGGTGGCGAGCCGACTGTGCCATGGAGAAAGGCGCGAGCAGGAGCAGCGCAAATACACCTAGTATTAGACGCCGAAACTGGGTCAGCAAAGTTTCCTCCTGGATTGGGGTGGGCTACTCGTAGTGTTTTCGACTGGGAACTCTCTTTTGCCCGCTGTCACTTATACACTGAACAGTTTTGGGAATGAACCGAATTGTTTTAGGGTCTATCTTCCGAACCAAGCAGAGTGCCCAGTCAACGAGAGCACTGGCGGGAGAAAAGAGGACGTTTCTGGTCAGAGCGTTCACCAATGCAAAGACCGGTCGATGGCAGTCGGATCAAGCTTTCATGTTAGGTTTTCTGCCCATCGCGCAGATCCATCCTTTGGCGTGTTCCTCAATGATCTGAATCTCCGAAAAACCTGCATCCGCAAACAACGCGCGATGTTCCTCGGGATCGAGGAGCTTCATTCCGATTCGTGGCGCTCGTTGTTCGATCACCCTTGCAACAGTCGTATTCGCACCTTTGTAGACTTCGGCAATCACGACCAGCATGCCGCCAGGCTTCAGAACTCGATAGATTTCGCTGACGCCCGCTGGCAAGTCGGGCCACCAGAAGTGGGTTTCGACCGCTGTTACCAGATCGAACGACCCATCATCAAATGGGAGCTGAGAAACGGACGCTTGTCGGATCTCGACGCGCTGCATATCGATAAAGCGCGCGTTTGTCTTCTCGCTCATCGCGACGCTTGCTTCGGAATAGTCGATGCCGTAGACCTTCCCCTGTGTGGCAGCTTCCGTTAACTTACTCACCGTCCTGCCACCGCCGCAGCCCACATCGAGAATGGTGTACTGCGGTTCGATGCTGACATGGCTCAACCCCCAATCTGTCAGGTGAGAATGGCGGGAGTTCATGTTCCACAAGAGAATGCGGCCGAGCCATCCTCTTGGCTTTTGGCATTGGCTCGCCACTCCGCGGGCGTTGCCGATGGAGGTCGTTTTCATCGATACCAGTTTAACGTTGTCTGAAAGGCGTATATCAGACTTGCGTCTGAAACGTAGCGCTGGGATACTGCGTTTATAGCGCCTCAATGTGGGGAGGAGTAACGATTGGACTGGAAACAACATGGTGTGAAAATCGTGCGATCTGGAGAACTCGATAGCAACACGCCGCAGACTCCTGGCATGGCACGCGCTGCCGCTATTACGAACGCGCGCACTGGAGCGAATAAGTTGTGGGCTGGCACCGTTGTGGTTCAGCCGCACGCCAAAACGGGGCCGCACCATCACGGTGAACTGGAGACCGTGATCTATGTTGTACGAGGTCGTGCCCGCATGCGTTGGGGCGATCATCTGGAATTCTGCGAGGAGGCGAATCCAGGAGATTTCATTTACGTTCCGCCATTTGTGCCGCATCAGGAAATCAATGCTCGGTCAGACATGCCCTGTGAAGCCGTGATCGTCAGAAGTGGGCAGGATCCCGTGGTGGTGAATTTGGAGATCGAAAGTCCTGAGCCGGTGAATGAAAGGGAAGGCGAGAAACCGTTTCACCCGCGGAAGTAGATCTCGAGGAACATCGAAATTTGAGAAAGATGCACTGGCGAACTCATCCCGAACGTTTGTCGATTTTGGTGCTCCTGCTATGCCTCGCCATTTTGCCTGGACATTCGCAGGAGACAACCAAGAGTCCGGACCCGGCTGCCACCGCACAAGATACGTCGTCAAAAACCGGTGATGGTTCCAAAGACGGTAAGGAAAACAAAGAACATAAAGATGTGCTGGACGAAGTTCCAACGCGGATCTTTTGGATTATCCCGAACTTTATGACGGCCAATGATCAGCCTGAAAACCGCGGCCCATTGACCACGAAGCAGAAGTACAACATCGCATGGCATCAGTTCGCGGATCCAAGTGCTCATTTTGCAAACTTGCTGCAGGCAGCAATTTCGCAGGCCGCTGATGGAATACCACATTACGGACAGGGTTGGGGACCTTTCGGCGAGAGATTTCTGGCGCAAGAGGGCGACCAATTCACCGGCAGCTTTCTGATTTACGGAGTACTTCCTCAACTTCTCCATCAGGATCCTCGGTACTTCCGAAAGGGCACGGGTTCGGCTCTGTCGAGAATCGGTTATGCCGCATCGCGAGCAGTCATCGCGCGCAGGGACAATGGCAATTCGGTGTTCAACGCGTCGCAAGTATTCGGACAACTGGGACAGGCGGGAATCTCACTCTCTTACTATCCCAGGCAGGATCGTGACGTGCGAGGACTGTTCGTGGGCTGGGCCGTGAATCAGAGCTATAACGTCGGATGGAACCAGTTGAAAGAATTTAGCCCGGACTTGTCCGGCTACCTGAAGCGCCGCTCGCAGCGCAAACGAATGGCAAAGCTGTCGGCACTGCAATCGAACTCTCCTGCAACAGACCACTGATTCCTGAAGAGTGGTTTGAAATCATGCAGCTGGTCTGCCCCGCTCCGCATTCCTTCATTGCGAGGATGAAGTTTCTGACGTAGCCAAGAGATCATCTTTCGTGGAACATGACCTTACCATTGCGGATTGTATAGCGCACTTTGGAATACGCTGTCGCATCCTGGGCAGGGTCAGCACTTAGAATTGCCAGGTCGGCGTTCATGCCCTTCGCGATGCGGCCGGTATGGCCAGAATCCCCAAACTTTCGCGCCGGATTTGTCGTGAGAGACGCAAGAATCTGCTTGTAATTCATACCAGCCTGCGACATCAGAGAGAATTCCATCGTCGTGTCGTAGTGGTCGGTGTACCCGACATCCGTCCCAAACAGAATATCGCCGCCAGCGTCGGAATACGCGCGGAGCTGCCCGACCATTTGGGCGATCCAAGGCGTGAGTTGCTGCTCAGGGATGTTTTGCCTGCGCCCCTCGACATCGTACAAGGTGAGAGTTGGGATTAAGCTCAGGTTTGCCCGCTTCAGTTCTTGGGTGAAATCGGGAGTCCAGGGTGGTGATTGGGGCAGCGTGTGAGCCAGTACGTCGACACCGCTCTCGATCGCGATGTGCACGCCGTCTACATTTGTGGAATGGGCGAAGACCGGCATCCCGTGCCGGTGCGCCTCATCGACGGCAGCCTTGGCAGTGGCCACGGGGAGCAGGGCAACTTTGCCGCGTCCCTGGTCGGAGCCCGTAAACAACTTGATGCCATTTGCACCTTTGGCGGCATGATCGCGCACCAGAGCGATCGCCTGTTCCGGAGTCTCTGTGTTGGGGATCTGGATATGATTTTCACGCAGAAAATCACGAACGTAGACCGGCTCGATCGTCCAGATGGGTTCTCCGACTGTGAGTATCTGCGGACCATGCAACTCTCCGCTGTCGATGCGACGGCGCAAGGCGAGAGTGTTATCGAGCACTGAGGCAATGTCGAATACCGTAGTGAAGCCCCAGCGGTTGAACATGGTTTCCAGTTGCTGGTCGAGATCCTTGGCATCCGAATCTTTCGCATGAAGCAGAGCGGGCGGAAGGATGTGGACGTGACTGTTCCAGAAGCCCGCTGTCACGACCAGACCTTTACAGTCGATGACTTTGGCCGAGCGCGGGATCTTGATCGTCGAACGGGAACCAACAGAAAGAATCCCGCCGTCTCGAATGACGATGGATCCGTTTTCAATCGGAGGATCGGTGGGAGAGATGTAGATCTTCGCGCCCGTCAGTGCCAGATCGGCAGCACCAGCTACGCCGCACACGATGCATATAACACTCAACAGCACAGCTAATCGAATTCGCATAGCAGACGATACGATTTTCACGCGGGTATGGTTTCACGGTAATTCAGAAATGGTGTGATGACGCGTGCAAATGTGCAAATCCGCGAAATTGTCCGTATCTGAACGCGGGGCTTCATCTTCGGACATTCCTGGCGTTATGTCTCGGTGCGCCACAATGATTCTTCAAGACTTAGGCCTGTGAAGTCGGCAGTTGAATTGCCTCTGATCCTGGGGCTGAAGTGCGTCAATTCGAGAGGTGGAGCGTCATGTTCACCCTGTTCCCGGATGTTTCGTTCGCTATCAGGCAGCTCACCAAAAATCGCACCTACTCTCTTACGGCAATCCTCTCGTTGGCGCTTGGCATCGGAGCCACTGCCTCCGTCTACAGCGTTCTCTACGGAGTGCTGATCGATCCGTACCCTTATCGCGACGCGGAGAGGATCGCCTTCATCACATTCCAGAACAAGCAGGGCGATGGCCGGGACATTCCATTGACCATCGCCGAAGTAGACGAGCTGCGCCAAGCCAAGTCCGTTGAGGACGCCTTCGCCCAGAACGATACCGGCATGGTTGCAACCGATGGTGAAATTCCCCAGTCGGTGAAGGTCCTTGAGATGACCGGCAATGGGCTGCAATTTCTTGGTGCACCTCCTCTGATGGGTTGCGTCTTCACAGGAGCGGAAGCCCCTGCTGGCGTGGCCCCGCCTCCCGTGGCTGTCATCAGTTATCTTTTCTGGAAGACGCACTTCGCTTCCACTCCCGACGTGCTCGGTAAAGTCCTCGAACTGAACCAGCACAAATACACAGTGATCGGCGTGGTTGGACCACGCTTCACCTGGCATGACTCCGAAGTCTATTTGCCGATGCCGGCAGGCATGGATCCGAAGAGCCGCTTCCAGAGTTTGATCCGTCTGCGCCCGCATGTCTCTACCGCGGCTGCTGCCGGCGAACTCACCAGCTTCGTCCAACAGATCGGCCATTCCGAACCTTCGCTGCTGCCGCGCGAAGGTTATCGCCTCAAAGTTGAAACCCTTAACGATTGGCTGCTTGGCCAGTTCAAAGGTACGCTGATTCTGCTCTTTGTTGCCGTCGCGTTGTTGCTGCTGATCGGTTGCGGCAATGTGTCCATCCTGATGCTTGCCCGCGGAACTGCCCGGCTTCAGGAACTCGCAACCCGTTTGGCGCTCGGCTCCTCCCGGCTCCGGATCGTGCAGCAATTGCTGACTGAGGCCGTCGTATTGTCGGTTGCGGGCGGCGCGCTTGGGATCGCATTCGCCCATATCGCAATTCGACTCATTACTGGCCTGATCCCCGAGTATTCCATCCCGCATGAAGTAGTCATTACTTTGAACACACCGGTTCTTCTCTTCAGCACGGCGGTGTCGGTTGCTATAGGAATTCTGGCCGGTCTTTCTCCAGCATTACAGTTTTCGAGCCCGCACATTAGTCAGGCAATCCAATCCGCAGGCTCGCGCAGCACGACGTCACATGGCGGTCGCACTCGTGCCGTCCTCATTGTTGGTCAGACCGCGCTCACCGTTCTTATGCTTGCCGGGGCCGGAGCGGCTATGCGCAACTTCCTGCAGGCTTACGCTGCCCATCTCGGCTTCGACTCACACCAGGTGCTTACGTTCCGCGTCAACCTTCCGGAAAAGTCTTTTCCCGCTTGGCAGGAACGGGTGAACTACTATGACGCGCTGGTCGAAAAGATAAAGACTACCCCGGGCGTTGCGACCGCGAGCATCTCCGAAATCGGAGTTCCTCCTTTCAACAACTGGTTCCAACCGATGCAGATCATCGGCGAAACGTTCGACCAAAGTCATAAAAGCGGACTCAACTTGGTGAGCTCCGAATATTTCTCGGTTCTTCACATTCCGCTCTTGCAGGGACGAACCCTCACGCGCGAAGAAGTTCTTCGTGGGGCCCATCTTGCCGTCGTCAGCAAAACCTTCGCTCAACGCTACTTCGCAGGCTCCAATCCGATCGGCAGGCAGATACTTCCCGCCGAGTTATCGCGAGTTCCGCGATCCCTGTTGGCCGCGCCCGACTCTGACCAGCCGTATCAAGTCATTGGTGTAGTCGGGGACGTCCGCAACGACGGTCTGCACCGCCCTATTCTTCCCCAGGCGTACCTCCCATCGTCCATTTTCGTGGCTCCCGGCACAACGATTCTGGTTCGCACCACCACCGATCCCGTAGCGCTATTCCATTCCATCAGTACGAATATCCGGGCTTTGAACCAGAACCAGGCCGTCGGATTCGTTTACTCGCTGGACGAATTTCTCTCGATGTTCGTTTGGTCGCACGAGCGCTTCATCGCCGCGTTGTTCGGTGTGTTCTCCTTCGTAGCCCTCGGTCTCGCAACGATTGGTCTTGCCAGCGTAGTGGCATACTCCGTTGAGCAGCGCACTCGCGAATTCGGAATACGTACCGCTCTTGGGGCTCCGCGCTGGAATGTTCTCTTGCTGACCTTGACTTCAACTGCCCGAACCACAGGCCTTGGACTCGTCTGCGGGATTCTCCTTAGCATCTTTCTCAATGATGCCGTCCATCGCTGGACTCAGAGCAATTTGCGCGATGCCTCCGTTCTGGCTGTCATCGCCGCATTATTTCTGGGCGCGTCGGCGGTCGCATCTCTCCTGCCCGCACGGAGAGCAACTCGCATCGATCCAATGATCGCTTTGCGAGACAGCTAATGGATTTCGTCACACAAAAATCCTGATCTCACACGACAAACTCTCTGTCGCGTCTCACTCCCCGACGCGAAACTCGCGGTGTACACTGACGTTTTCGAACTTGACACAGATCATTTGCGGTTGGGGAGGAGTACTTCATGAGCGACGACAATGCGAAAGAAATACTTTCGCGGCGCGGATTTCTTGGGATGGGTTCGGCGGCCCTGGCGGCTGCCGGGATGCTGAAGGCAACGGACATGGAAGCCCAGCAACAGAAAGGCGAAGACCAGAAACCCTACCCAACCAGGGATGATCGCAGCGTCAGCGCTCCCGGACCGGGCAACCCGTCGATGGACCAGCAGAACCCCGATTCGTTTTTTCCCCCACCGACGGATGCCGGCGGCGTTCAGACCTTCAAATATCCATTTGGGATTTCTCACAAGCGAATGCAGCAAGGTGGATGGTCGCGCGAAGTTACGGTTCGCGAACTTCCCGTCTCCAAATCGATCGCCGGAGTGGACATGAGACTGACCGCGGGAGGTGTGCGTGAACTGCACTGGCACACCGCTGCCGAGTGGGCGATGATGCTCTACGGCAACGCTCGCATCACCGGCCTCGACGCTGAGGGCAAGAGCTTCGTCACCGATGTCACCGAAGGCGATCTCTGGTATTTCCCCACCGGCATACCGCATTCCATTCAAGGATTGAATCCGGACGGATGTGAATTCCTGCTGGTCTTTGACGACGGCAATTTTTCGGAATATGAAACCGTGTTGCTCACGGACTGGATGGCACACACTCCCCAGGAAGTGCTAGCCGCCAATTTCGGCGTGAGTCGCGAGGCGATGGAGAAGATGGTCCGCCGCGAGAAGTTTATTTTTCAGGCTGCGGTTCCAGGCCCTTTAGCTGATGATCAGAAGGCGACGGCGGGCACGCGAGGCTTGTCATCGCAGGATTTCGCTTTCCGCAAATCGCAGATGAAAGCTGCAAAGCGTACGCAGGGTGGGGAAGTCACGATTGTCGATTCGAGCGCGTTTAAGGTCTCAACCACAATCGCGGCTGCGATTGTTACGGTGCGCCCGGGAGGAATTCGCGAGCTACATTGGCATCCGAATGCCGACGAATGGCAGTACTACATCAGCGGCAGTGGGCGGATGACAGTGTTCGCTACGGGTGGGCGCGCTCGCACCATGGACTTTCAGGCCGGAGATGTCGGTTACATCCAAAAAACTTTGCCACATTATGTGCAGAACACGGGCAACACCGATCTGAAATTCCTGGAGATGTTCAAGAGCGGGTTCTATCAGGATCTTGCGCTGTCGGAATGGCTCAGGCATACTCCGTCGGAACTGGTCATGGCTCACCTCGAGATTGATAGGTCGACGCTCGACTCCATTCCGAAGGATGAAGTGATCGTAATGCCGAAATAGCCGCGAATCAAACAGACGTCGGATGTTTCGGTTGCATCCCCACAGCGCTAAATGCAGCGACCCCACGCCCGTGTGCAGTGACTGGTCTTGTCGTCAACCGAATCATCTTGAATACTTCCCATGCTCGCTCGCAACTTGTTTCGCGGCGAACAAAGAGAAGGGGGTTCGATGACCCGAAATCTTGTTTCTGGAATCGTGGTGTTTGCTGCCGCCCTTGTTCCATTCTCAATCGCTCAAACGCCCAGCCATGTGAGTAGCACCTTTCACAAGATTCAGGCTCTCGCGGGTGACTGGGAAGGAAAGGACGATTCGGGCGATGCGGTGAAAACCAAGTTCCAACTGGTCGCGGGCGGTACTGCTGTCATGGAAACTCTAACAATGACAGGGATGGAAGAAATGTTAACCCTGTACACCGTTGATCGCGACGGGATCGCACTGGTTCACTACTGTCCGACGAACAATCAGCCACGGATGCGGGCCGTTCCCGCCTCGGGCGAAGTTAAGGAACTGGTCTTTGCTTTCCAGAGCGCGACCAACCTTCCTGATTTGTCGATTGGCCACGAGCAGAAATTGGTTTTGGCATTCACTGGTGCAGATCAGATTGTCGAACGTTGGACCTGGCGAAAGAACGGCAAGGACACGGAGATGATTTATACGTTCACCCGCAGTCAGAGTGCCAAGCGGTAGCGACGTTCAAAGACAGCAAGCCCTTTGGGGCGACTTTATTTTTTCAGCAGGGCATCGATCCCGGCTTGCGCAATGGCTTCGTCGATTTCGGACTTAGAACCGCTGGCGGAAATTGCACCGACAGTCTGGCCGTCCACTTTGATGGGTAATCCGCCCTGGCCGGGGAAGAAATTCGGGTATGCGAGCGCGGCGTTGTCTCCTGATTTCACTCGGTCGGCTGCATCTTTCGACGAGGTACCGTACAAGGCGGCGTGCCGGGCTTTTTTCTGCGCCCACTCCAGGGTGTTGACTGACACACCATCGCCTCGCTCCAGAAACAGCAGAACAGCATTTTCGTCCATGATGCAGATGGTGACCGAGACGTTCCGGCGCGCGGCTTCGGCTTCGGCGCCAGCCACCATCATTTTAACAGCAGCCAGGTTCAAGTATTTCTTCGAGGGCAGATCTGCGGCCATAAGGGTCTCCATCAGGCATAGCGCAATGATAAGTGATTTGAACATGCGCGCGATGGTATCAATTGCGGCGCCGCTTTCCAATCGGGAATTGCGTTTCGCTCAACTTGCGATGCTGACAACTAAAACGTGGTAGCGGCAATCGTGACGCTCTCGGGTTGAGAAATCTCAGTGATCGACGATTGCGCGCCAACCTCACCGGTCGATGCATCAAACGCGTAGACATTCAGGGAGAACATTCCCCGGTCGTAGCTATACACCAGTCGGTTATCAGGGCTGAACACAATTCCCGAATTTGAATATGGGATCGAAGCCGCCGCAGTCAGTTGGGAGTTCGCGAAATCGATGTGCGTTACCTGAAACGTTTGGTAAGCAGGAAGGACGACATTCTGGCCGCTAGGATCTATGTATGGATCTCCGCCGCCGCCGCAGACAGACAGCATCGACGCTTGACAGGTGATTGTCTGTCCAGTGACATTGTTTGAGACCTGCACGATGCCGAGGGGACTGCCGCAACAGCTACTAGTCGTCGCCACAATGAGATCCGTGATTCCGACACCGCACGACTCTGTGCAGTTAAAAGTTTCCGAGTTTGGTACCGCCTTCAATGAGCTCAGCCTTCCGGTCGTCTGATCTACACCGTAATAGTCGTACCCGAGACCACTCGTGAACGGAGCACTTTCTTGCCATTGAGCAAACATTACCCTTCCAGAAGCACCAAAAATATAATCTCTGAAGAAAATGTATGGATTAGGCCCATATGTGGCGACATTCTTGCGTGTATCGACGAGTTCACCTGTAGTTTGATCAATGGTAAACAGCCGGATGACGGAATAAACATTATCTTGATTATCGGTCCAAGTCGTAGTGGCGTAAGCGAACTTGCCGTTTGGATCGGCAAGGAAATGCCACACAGGATACGGGAAGCCAAAGTTCAAATGCTGCGAGGCCCTTGGCTCAGGCGCTCCTTGCGCGTTGGTGTTGTACTTCCACACGTCGGTTCCGTTCCAGAGGTAAAGAACGTGCTTGCCATTGACTGTCAACGGATCGATCGACGTCGTCGCAACCGGCAACGGTGATCCAACCTGTTCGGCCACCGCAGTCTGTGGGTTCACGTTGTAGGTGTAGAGAAGATCGAGGCGCTCCGGCGGAAGGCTGTGAGTCTCCACATACAGAACTTCGATTGGAGCGGAACTCGCGAAACAAACCGAACACACTTCGAGCAAGAAGACGAGAGCGGCGGCAACTTTTGACATGTACCCACCTCTGATGTGATGGACGGGTCTCAGATGCGGGTTGGAGATTTTGAGTTGCCGGACGCTTCCCGGGTCCGTGGTATGGCAGCGGTATAATACCATCGCGAGAATAGACTATGCGGCTGCGGTCCGTGCTTATATTTGTGGGTCTTCTGAGCGCTTTGTCGCCTCTATCCGTCACCCAACGATCCGGCTCTGAGCAACCCTCGTCCGAAACGCCGGCGATTCAGGGTGTGCTGCTCGGGACCGGATTTCCCGCGCCTGATCCCGAGCGGGCGGGACCGTCGAATGCAGTCCTCGTGGGAGAAAAGGTGTTCATCGTCGACACTGGCCGTGGCGTCATGATGCGCCTGAGTGCCATTAAGAAGCGGCCTTCTCGCATAGACGCCGTCTTCCTGACGCATCTTCATTCGGATCACACTGCAGATTTACCCGACCTCTTCACAACGACCTGGATTATAGGGCGATCCAAGCCTCTGGAACTCTACGGACCAGAAGGTGTGAAAGAGGCGGCAGACGGCGTAAAAAAATTCCTGGCGGCAGACATTCACATCCGTAGAGATTTGGCCGGGATGCTGCCCGCCGCCGGTGCTGAGATCAATGCACACGTCATTCAACCTGGAGTGGTGTACGACGACGGCGAGGTGAAAGTCATTGCCTTTGCCGTCGACCACAAACCCGTCGAGCCCGCGTTCGGCTACCGTTTCGAGTCGCATGGCCGGGTCATCGTGTTCAGCGGCGACTACCATCCGCATGAAGACACTGTTTCAGCCGTGAAGGGTGCCGATGTTCTGGTCAGCGAAGTGTATGTGCCGGAGTATTTTGGACGGGAGGGCGATGCCGTTGCCGAGCGGCTGAGGCGATATCATTGCACGCCGGAGCAGGCTGCCGAGTTAGCACAAAAGGCAGGCGTCAAGAAGTTGGTGTTCACACATATTATTCCGCCGTCTGCTTCCGACGAAATCGTGGAGCGTGCGCGCAAATTGTTCTCCGGTGAGGTCGTTGCAGGAACCGATCTGATGCGGTTCTAGCCTGCCGCAGCATCTCTCTGGCAGTCTCATGCGCGATGCTTCGAGTTTATCTCTCCGGATACACCAGATACTGTTCCAACTTTCCGTCAGGATACGTGTAGGTTGTCAACCGCAGGTTTTTCGTGGGATAGACGATGCGAAAAGACCGGAAGGTCATGCCGCCGCGGGAACTCATGTCGCTCTGGCGGAAAATCAGGGGCTCACCCAACGGACCAAGGCTGGTCTTGAAATCAGCGAGTGCCTCGGAGTCGAAGTAAGCGTCCATGTTCGGCGCGAGCTTGCTGCGATCCACTTCACCTTTCCGGAGAGCGCGATACATCTCAAGCGATTCCTCTTCTGCCGGCGATCGCTTCTGTCCCGCGACGGTTGCGGCAACCAGCCGGGCAACCTGAGTGGCACCGCTGGCCATGTGATTTGTTAGCACCGCCACAGCCACGCCATCGTCGACCAGCACTTGGTTGTCTGCGACGAATCCCGTTACCTCGCCGCTATGCGAAATATCCCGATGCTCGTCCAAGTCACCGATAAACACTCCCAGTCCATAATGGGTTTCCTTCCCGTCTTTCAGTTTCACCTCGGTGAACATCTCTTGATAGCTCTCGGGCTTGAGCAGATTTCGCGCGATCAGGCTCTCATCCCAGAGTGCGAGGTCGTGCGCGGTCATGGCCAACTCGCCCGCGGCAAACATCCAGCCGCTTCCCTCCTTTGGCGCCTGGCGGAGCGGACCGAGCGCGTAGCGTATGTACGGCGTTGCATCGGTCTGCGTCAGTTTCTTCTCATCGGAATCCCAAACGCTCCGCATGTTCAGCGGATGAAAGATGTGTTCTCCAAGAAAATCCATGAGCTTCTGTCCAGACACCTTCTCCACGATCAGCCCCGCGATTACGTAATTCGTATTCGAATACTGCCACTGGGTTCCGGGCTCGAAGTCGAGCGGCTTTTTCGCCCAGCGATCCAGAATTTCCTGCGCTGTTGTCGGCTGCTCCATCGGTTTCATCAGGTAGTCTTCCGGCCAGTAATCCTGGTAGCCACTCGTATGGCTGAGAATCTGGCGAATCGTCACCTCGTCGCCACGTGTCAGCCCGGGGACGTATTTTCCCACCGGATCGTCCAGCTTCAGCTTGCCTTGTTCCCGCAGAATCAGAATGGCCGCTGCAGTAAATTGCTTGGAGATCGATCCAATCGAATAGCGCATGTCTGGCGTCGCGGATTTGTCAGGCGCGATGTGGGCCCTGCCATACCCGCGCGTGTACACCAACTTTCCGGATTGCACAACCGCCACGCTCGCCGAAGGCACGTCGTACTGCTCCATGACACCGGTTGCGATCGCATCTATGCGAGCCTTCACCGCTGCATCGATCGTATCGACAGCTTGAGCCGATGCT
>Ga0335071_10001628_pt1 | contig 24198 bp, 21 predicted proteins | sample Lox_Sample_15_FD_206724 | JGI IMG/M metagenome (GOLD analysis project Ga0335071, IMG submission 206724) | Soil microbial communities from Loxahatchee National Wildlife Refuge, Florida, United States - Lox_Sample_1.5 | ecosystem: Environmental > Terrestrial > Soil > Wetlands | place: USA... | reverse complement strand
ACCGTGTCCCAGATGCTCGCGGCTTCTTCGTCGCGGGGATCGAAGTTGTGCAACCGCCCCAAGGTCTTGCGAATTTGTCGGACGCATGCCGGGTGCGTTTCAAGCGACCAGGGGGCAGCCAGCAGGCGATCCACAGTGTGCTCCACAGCCGGTGGCTTGTTCGGGAAATCCCTCTTCATCGAATTGAACGGGACAAAGATCTTGCGGATGTCGACGCCATCGTAGCTGGAGTTTTGGTCCTTCGTCTTCATCACTCCGATCACGGTGTACGGGACGCCATTCAGCTCAATGGTCTGTCCCAGGGCATCATGATCGGCAAATAACTGTTTCTTGGTGTCGCTGCCAATAAACGCGACGCGCCGGCCCTCTTCGTTGTCTTCATGGTTATAGAAGCGGCCGTCCGCCACGGTGATGCTGCGAATCACTGTAAATTCCGGCAACGATCCGACTGTGTCGATGTCGCCGCTGTTGTAGGCGCTATGGACCTTCAGGTTGTTGCCCAATTCGGGCATGACGTACTTGCACGCCGGGGCTTCCGCGGCCACTTGCTTGTAGTCGTCTTCCATCCAATGCACTACGCGGCCGCTGCGCGTTCCGCCCGCCTGCATGCTGGTGCGCCCGGCGAAGACGATCAACACGTCTTTGCCAAAGTTCTCCTGTTGCTTCTGGATACCGCGGCCCAGACCTTCTCCGGCCGCCACCATCAAGGTGATCGAGATGATGCCCCAGGCGATGCCGAACATGGTCAGCAGCGTGCGCCGCTTATGTGCCCAGAGCGTCGCAAGTGTGTCGCGCAGGAGATCCCGGAAGGTCATGATCGCACCGCGCTATTGGAGGATGACTTGCTGCTTCTCGTTCAATCCGGAAACGATTTCCGTCTTCACGCCGTTCGAAATGCCAAGCTTCACGGGGATTTTCTTTCGTCCATTGTCGGCATGCGGTTCGGGAATCTCGACGGATGCCGCGCGCTCCTTGTCATAAATCAGCGCCGCTTCCGGCACCATCAGTACATTCTTTTTCTCTTCCAGAATCACTTCGGCGTTGGCGGTCATGTTTGCTTTCAGCTCGCCGGTCGGATTCGAGATTGACACGCGCACTTCAAACGTCGTGACGTTGTCCTTCTCCTTCCCCATTGGCGAGATTTTCGTGACCTTGCCCGTAAACTTCTTGTCCTTGAACGATTCCACCACGATGCGTGCCGGTTGATTCAGGAACACTTTCCCGATGTCCGCCTCGTCCACCTTCCCCTGTACATACACCTCACTGATGTCGCCCAGCGTCATGATCAGCGTGGCTTGCGACCCCAACACCAGAATCGAGCTCACCGCGTCGCCCACATTCACATCGCGCGAGAGCACCAGCCCGTCGATCGGGCTCACGATTGTGGAATTCCGCAAATCTTCCTCCGCGTTCTCCAAAGCGGCCTTGGCTTGCGCCATCTGCGCATCAGCCTTGGCGATTTCCGCGTGCGATACAGCTAGGTTCCGCTGCGCGCTTACCTGTTTGTTCAGCGCCAACTGATAATTCTTTTCGGCGTCTTCCACCAGGCTCTTGGACATAACTCCGTCCTGGTACATCTTCTGCGCGCGCTCCATGTTCAGCTTGAGATACGGGACGTCCGGCCCTTCGGCGTCCACCTTATTGCGCTCCAGTTGCGCTTTGGACGAATCCAGCGCCGCTTGCGCGGCTTGGTAGTTCGCCGCCGACGCCCTCACGCTTGCCTCGAGCTGCACCTTGTCCAGATCCGCCAGCACCTGACCCTGCTTCACTCTGTCGCCGTAATCCACATACAGTTTCTTTACAATTCCGCTGGCCTTCGATTTCACTTCCACTTTCGACAGCGGCTGAATCTTTCCTGTCGCTACAACCACGCGTGCCAAATCGCCCTTCTCCGCCGCTGCCAGTTTTGAGGGGTCAATTTCGTGATTCGGGCGGAGCGCCGCATATACGCCGTACCCGCCACCGATAAGCACCAGGGCCGCAATCGCCCCAATAATGATGCGGCGGCGGCGCTTCTTCGCCGCTTTTCCGTTTCCGTTTGTTAAACCATTGCCATTACTGGACATAACCGCCCCCCGGTTACACCTCTCACCACACTCATAACTAAATACGCAGGTCAGGGCGAAATGTTCCCGCTTATGCCCTTATAGACGACCAGGGTGGTCGTTGGTCATGCCGTCCTGAGAGAAAACTTCAGCTAGAGTGAGACGCGGCGCAGGCGCAGGGCATTCGTGATCACGGAAACCGAGCTGAAGCTCATCGCCGCGCTGGCGATCATGGGGCTTAGCAGCCAACCCAACAGGGGGTAAAGCACTCCAGCTGCGATCGGTATCCCGATCCCGTTATACACAAAGGCAAACGCCAGGTTCTCTTTGATGTTCTTCACCGTGGCCCGCGACAGCTTTCGGGCACGCACGATTCCGTTCAGATCGCCCTTAACCAAGGTGATGCCGGCGCTCTCCATAGCCACGTCGATACCCGTTCCCATCGCGATTCCCACGTGAGCCGCGGCCAGCGCAGGCGCGTCGTTGATGCCGTCTCCGGCCATCGCGACGATCTTTCCTTCACCGCGCAGTTTCTTTACCACATCGCTTTTCTGTTGTGGCAACACTTCGGATTCATATTTCGTTATGCCCAATTCCCTCGCCACGTATTCCGCCGTGTCGCGTCGGTCTCCCGTCAACATCACAAGCTCTATTCCGTCGTTCCGCAACGCGTCGATGGCTTCCCGGGTGGTTGACTTGATTTTATCCGCGAGTGCCAATACCCCCTGCAGTTGACCGTCCACGGCGACAAAGACCGAGCTGAACACCGGTCCTCCACCGGGGTTTGGACCGCGTGCCAGGAAGAGGTCCATTGCAACGCCATGTTCCTCCAGAAACCGTACCGTCCCTGCCATCACATCTTTTCCCAACACCCTCCCACGCACACCGCCACCGGGGCTAGCACTGAAATCCGTCACGGGTGCAAACGGTAGCTTCTGCTCCTCTGCGGCATGTACGACAGCGCGGGCCAACGGATGTTCGCTCGATCGCTCCAAGCTGGCTGCCAGAGACAATAAGGCGCGCTCTGCCATTGGAGACTCAGGCACTACTTGAACTCCAAGTAGGAGTGGCTTCCCCTCTGTCAAAGTGCCAGTCTTGTCGATCACTAGCGTGTCCACACGCGCCAGTGTCTCCAGCGCGTCGGCGTTCCTCACTAGCACTCCGGCTTTCGCTCCGCGCCCCACTGCCACCATGATCGACATCGGTGTCGCCAGTCCCAAGGCGCAGGGACACGCGATAATGAGCACCGAAACCGCCGCCACCAGCGCATGCGCGAACCGTGGCTCCGGTCCCCACACAATCCAGCCGAGAAATGCCAGCGCTGCTGCGATCACAACTCCCGGCACGAAATATCCGGCCACGCGGTCCGCCAACCGTTGCATCGGCGCACGGCTTCGCTGCGCTTCGCTTACCAGTTTCACAATCTGTGCCAGCAGTGTTTCGCTCCCCACGTGCTCCGCCACCATCACGAAGCTTCCACTGGCATTCAAGGTGCCACCCGTCACCTTGTCGCCGACAGTCTTCTCCACCGGCAACGGTTCGCCTGTGACCATCGACTCGTCGATCGTACTTGCGCCTTCTCGAACGGTTCCGTCTACGGGTACTCGTTCGCCTGGCCGCACACGTAACAAATCTCCCACACGGACCTGATCGAGCGGCACGTCCGTCTCACTTCCACCCGAAACGCGATGCGCGGTCTGTGGCGCCAAGTGCAACAGTTCCCGAATTGCTCCGCTGGTTCGTTGCCGCGCCCGCAATTCGAGCACTTGCCCCAGCAGCACCAGCGTCGTAATCACAGCCGCTGCTTCAAAATAAACTGCTACTCCGCCATGCATGTCGCGGAACGAAACCGGAAATGCGCCCGGGAACAAAGTCGCGGCAACGCTGTACAGATACGCCGCGCCGGTTCCCAACCCGATCAGCGTGAACATATTCGGGCTGCGATTCACCAGGGAATTCCAGAAACGCACGAAAAACGGCCAGCCGCACCCTACCACCACGGGAGTCGCCAGCAACAACTCGATGCCGTTCTTTACCGCGGGCTCGATGTGCAACCCGAGCATCTCGCCGAACATCGACAGCACCAGGAGCGGTAGCGACAGCACTGCACTAACCCAGAATCGCCAGCGCATCGACGTGTATTCAGGATCCGGCTGCTCGTCTGCCACAACATCCATCGGCTCGAGAGCCATCCCGCAGATTGGACACGTCCCCGGCCCGATCTGCACAATTTCCGGATCCATCGGGCACGTGTAGCGAATGCCCTTTGCGATAGATTCCGAGGCTTGCACGTTTTCCATACCGGCGGTTCCAGGAGCCGCCAGGAACTTCTCCGGTTCTTTCTCGAATCGTTCTATGCAGTGCTTCGAGCAGAAGAAATACATTCTTCCGCCGTACTCCACCTTCCCGGCCGGTTTCGTCGCGTCCACCACCATTCCGCAGACCGGATCCTTCTCTTTCGGTCCCTCTCGTAGAACCGCTAGGCTCGGGTTGGTGGGTTTCGCGCCGCTAGTGGCCATCACCGGCACCATGGGCACCGGTTTGGGTGTCGTTGACGCTGCCAGATACTTCTGTGGATCCGCCTGAAACTTCTGCGCGCATCCCTCGCAACAGAAGTAGTACGTCCTGCCCTCATGCTCGACCTTTGTTTTTGTGGTCGCCGGATTGACATTCATTCCGCAAACAGGATCCCGTTCCACAATCCCTCTCTTTCTGTGTTCCGGTTTTCCTCTGCTCTCATCGCAAGTGCTTGTAAACCAGTTCAAGCAATTCGTCGTACATCGAGGCGGACTCCGAAGGCTTTCGGCTTTTAATGGCCTTGGCCGCGCAATGCTGCAGGTGGTTCTTCATCAGATTGCGCGCCACTCCTCGCAGCGCCTCTTGCACCGATGCCACTTGCACAATGATGTCGGCGCAATAGCGATCGTCTTCTACCATCCTCTGCAGCCCGCGCACCTGTCCTTCGATCCGCCGCAAACGCTTGAGGTTCGCTTCCTTGAGCCCGGCATCCACGCCAACTGCCCTCCGCTCCGTTCCGGCCTTCATTCGACACGCCCCCCTAGGCTACATATACCCCTACCCCCTATGTGTGTCAAGCGCGCCGCATTGTAGTGCGGCGGCAGCTTGCCGTTCTGCCGATTTAGACGCAAGTCAACCGTCTCCTCGTCCGCCATGAACCCCGGTCTCCCACTGTTTCGCTCTGCCACTTTTCCCCTTATACTTGCCTTCATGACACTCCTCGAAATCACGTACGAACTGCAATCTCCGCTGAGCCTCGAACAGCTCAGCCGCCTCGGCGAATTTGCGAATACCTACGGCCTCCGCCGCTTTCGCGTGGACGAACAGAAAAATCACCTGACGTTTGAATACGACGCCTCACGCCTCCGCGAAACTCAGGTCGCCCACGTCCTGGGCCAGGCGGGCGTCGCCGTCACTCGCAAAGTCAACTGATCTGCCTGCTTCGTCCTGAACTGAACACTCATGGGCGTCCTATCCCTGATCCTGACTTTCGCTCTTTCCGCCCAGTCGGCTGACTCCTTCCCTCCCCTCGGCATCGTCGATTTTTATGGAGTTCGGACCGTCTCGGAGACGGCCCTTCCCCAATCCCTGCCTTTTCATGAGGGCGATGCAATCGATCCGGATCAATTCACTGCGAAAAAACAGGATTTCGAGAAGAGACTTTCGACTGTACCCGGTGTGAAGCAAGCGTTCTTGACTCTGGTGTGTTGTACCCGGCTTGTTCCGCCTCCCGGCCGGCCCAAAATTGAGGTTCCCTCCCGGCCCTTGGTCGAACTCCTCAACTCTTGCGTGTGGACCGATCGCAACAAATCTTCCGCTGCTCTGGCCGAGCTCACAGAGGCCCGCCCTCCGGCTCTGCTCAAACAATTGCAACAAGATGCTCAACCGTCGCTCATCGAAATGGCTCGATGGAAGAGTCCCGGGCATGCATGGTCCTCGCTGTTGATTGTTGGACGCATTGGCGGCTTGACCGAGGAGGAAATTCAGAGAGACGTCGATCATGGAAATCAGGAAAGTGTAATCCGCGCCGCCTCTGCGACTCCTCCCCCCATGAAATAATCCCACTCCGATTCTCTTTCCCGCACGTCCGCAGGTGACCACAGTCACTGTGCGCTTCCGTGCTTCCACGCAGCATGAGCGTGATCTGCGCGTGAACAGTGTCGACCGCAGAATGGACGGTTTGCTATGAAGATTCTGGCCCTCGAACAGCAAGTCTCGAATATCAAACCGGAGCAGATGCGTCCTTATCTGGAAGAGGAAGCTCGCTGTGTATGGGATTTGCTGCAGCAAAGCGTGGTTCGTGAAGTCTATTTCCGGGCGGATGCGCGGCGTGCCGTTCTAATCCTCGAATGCGACAGTGGCGACGAAGCTGAGCAGATCCTGGCCACCCTTCCTCTGGTCCGTGAGGGGTTGATTACCTTCGAATTTGTCCCGCTCGCGCCGTATCCCGGATTTTCGCGGCTTTTCGCGTCGCAGTTCTGACCCGGCCGGGAAATCCTCATGCCATCGCCTGGAATCCGCAAATGGGTCGGCAGCGACTTGGGCATACTTATCCTCATCGCATGCGCTCGCTTTTTGCTCCACATGATTACCAACGGACGCTACGGCTTTCACCGCGATGAACTGCTGACCCTCGACAATGCTCGTCATCTTGCCTGGGGCTATGTCGTCTACCCACCCATGACTCCGTTTCTCGCGCGCATCGAGCTGACGCTCTTCGGCACTTCCCTCACTGGCTTCCGTTTCTTCCCTGCTCTCTCACAGGCGCTCGTCATGCTCCTGACGGGCCTCTCTGCTCGAGCGTTGGGCGGCAAACGCCTGGCACAAGTGGTCGCGGCGCTCGCTGTTGCCGTCAGCGGCCACGCACTCGTGTCGGGATGGTTTATGTCCTACTCGACCTTCGACTACCTGTGGTGGAGCCTCGTCGCGTACACGGTCATTCGTCTTCTGACATCGGACGATCCACGCTGGTGGCTCGCGATAGGCGCCGCCATCGCTCTCGGCCTGCTCACGAAATACACTATGGGCGTTCTGGTGCTCGGCGTTGTGGGAGGAGTTCTTTTGACCCCGGTTCGCCGCTACCTAAAAAGTCCGTGGCTTTGGTGTGGCGTCGCTGTGTGTTTTCTCCTGGTGTCGCCGAATCTCTACTGGCAGTGGGAGCACCATTTCGTTGGCCTCGATTTTCTCCGGAACATTCATGCCCGCGACGTCCGGTGGGGCTGGACGGACTACTTTCTCCTCAACCAGCTTTGGAAATCGGCCAACCCGGTGACGGTCCCCGTGTGGCTCGCCGGACTGTGGTTCGTTTTTGTCCGTCCCGAAGGCAGGCGCTTTCGGCTCCTCGGATGGATGTACCTGATCCCGCTGGTTGTTCTTTTTCTGGTGCGGGGACGCGATTACTACCTGGCCGCCGCCTATCCGATGCTTTTCGCCGCCGGTGCCGTCTGGGGCGAAAAATGGCTCCTCACCCTGTTGCCCGGTCCCGCCATTTCAGTCCGGCAGACCACCTGGTACAGCCTGTTTTTTGCCGGGGTGTCCACGGCCGCCGTTACCCTGCCGGTTGCGCCTCTCAATTCAGCGTGGTTTCATTTCGCGGATCGTGTGAATGGAGGAAATTTCGGCCATCAACTCGGATGGCCGCAGATGGTCGAAGCCGTCGCGCGAGTGCGTGACGCGTTGCCCTCGGCCGACCTCGACTCGCTTCGCATTCTCTCTACGGATGACGGCCAGACCGGCGCTGTCAATCTCTACGGCCCTGCCTACCATCTGCCGCCGGCCATCAGCGGCATGAATTCGAATTGGCTTCGCGGTTATGGTGAGCCTCCGCCGCGGACGGTGATTACTCTGGGCTTCGATGATCATTTTCTCAAGCAAGATTTCGAATCCTGCGAGCTTGCTGCGGACATGCGGGATCCCCGGATCATCGAGAACAATAGCATCAACTGGAACACCAAGATTTACGTATGTCGGAACCTTCGTAAGCCTTGGCCGGAGTTTTGGCAGCAGCTCAAGTCCTACGGGTGACGCGAGAACCACCGCATCATCAACAGGTTTCTTCTCAGGAAACAGAGGCCCAGCAAAAATCAAGGGCCCCCGCTTGGGATCGGGGGCCCCGGAAGGCGCGTCTCATTGCCAGTGTCGTTTTCACACCGGCGCGTGGGGTCATCCATCCTAGCTTCCCTCTCAGAGGCAGGTTGGTAACAAGCTCCAGGAACTGCAAGCAAGCCCCTTCCCCCTCGCTTGCAACTCCGTGTAGCCCGTCGAACTGAAACGCGCCCACACCCGGTCTATTGCAAGGCGCACGCCAGCCTCCCTGCCTCTCTTCATCCGGATAACGAAAAGAAAAGACACACCTTAGAGTTCTGCGCAGGGGACCAAGCTCTACCAATTAGGTTCACGAGGTTCATTTCGGAACTCCGTGCCCACTTTTTTCGACCCCGTACCATAACCCGGGTTCCAAAGAATTTTGGTATTCCCGCGCTATCGGTTTTTTGTTGCTTCAGTTTGAAACTCTCCCCATGAAAGTGACTTCTCTCCGGCGTATTCGCCGCATCCTCGCGTGGCTTACGTTCGATCTCGCGTTGGCGGCGGCGCTCCTCGCTTTCACCGCGTGGGCCGATTCATCGGCAAGACTTCGCACCGTCCCCTCATCCATTTGCCCGTGTGGTTGCGGGGAATCGCACTCCGCCGGTGGCTGCGCGAAAATGTGCGATTCGCCAAAGAACGCCGGCCGGCGCTGGTCCGTTACCTGCAAGAAACCGCAAACCAAGGCCCCGAGTGAAACGCCGCCGGGTGCCGGACCACACTTCCCGCGGCCAGCGCGTAACGAACGCGCCAGCAACTAAGTCTGTTTGGCAGCCCCCTCGTTCAACAACCTGGCGAAGATCTCCGGAATCTCAAACACCGCGCGGTTATTCAGCGCCTTCACGTTCTTCCGGAACTCCGCAAGCCGGCCGGGTTGCAGCATCTCTCGCACGCCATCGACGATTTGATCAAAATTACTGAGCACGATTCCGACGTTTTTCTCTTTCACCCACTCGGTGTTATACCGCTCCTGCGGGAGCGTCCAGGCATTGCACTCCAGTATTACCGGCAACCCGCGAACCATCGCCTCCGCCACGCTTCCCGGCCCCGGCTTGCCGATCAGAAAGTCGGCGGCATACATCAAGCGGTGTACCTCCTTGGTGAATCCCAAGACATGAATCGGTAATTTCCATGCGCGCGCCAGGAATTTCTCCGCCAGTTTCTCGTTCCGGCCACAGATCACCAGCAGCTGCAACGGCAATCCCGCCGCTTCTAATCGCAGCGCAATGTCGTACATGACCTTCGAGCCGAATCCCCCAAAGAGCATCATTCCCGTTGGCAAGTCGCTGCGCAAACTCAGTTCTCTCCGCAAAGCCAGAGGATCGGTGCCGTTCGTGGCATAAAAATCGGGCCGCAGAATCATTCCGGACGTGGCGAACACGTGAGCCTCATCCTTGCCCAATTCTCTGGCCTGTTCGACGGCCTTCTCTGTCCCGCAAATGACGTATTGCTCCTGGCCAGGTTCGATCCAGAACCGCGGCGGAAAATCCGCGAGATCCGTGATGATTGTCACGAACGGTCGATCAGGAAACACGGCACTCCACGCTTCGCCGATTTCGCGGTTGAAATGCGGAATCACAGACACGAGCAAGTCCGCCGGATGCTGTTCGAAATGTCGCTTCAGGAGGTTCACCATTGGCCCGTGAAAGATCCGGATGGTCGTCTGAAGTACGCGAAGCAACTGAGTCGCACCCAGCGTCCAGCCATTCCGCAAGAGAGTGTTGTACTGCTCCTGGATTCGTATGCCAGTCAGCTTCCGCAGCACATCCAGGTGATCCGTCAGTTCCTGAAACTGGGTCAACTCGACCTGCCAGCCCCGGCCCTGCTGCTGGATCACCGTTTGCAAGGCGACTGCCGCATTACGGTGCCCCCCGCCGGCGTCATGAAAAAGTATCGATATTTTCTTCATAGCGTCGCATTGTGACACGGGGTTTGCTGGGCGCAACAAGAGCACTCTCCATGCCATGTGGAAAACTCAGAAACCTCTTTGTGCTCAATGAGTTTCGCCCCTTCTTTCACACACAATTTTCTCCTCCTTCACCGATTGTTCATATCCCTAACCTACCCTTTTACCATGCGCTGCGACCTCCATGTGCACACAACCGGTTCCGGGATGTGCAATACCCCGGGGCTGACCCGCATATGCAAAGAGTCCTATAACCAACCGTTGGACGTCTATCACCTCTCTAAGCAGAGAGGCATGACCATCGTCACCGTAACCGACCATGACTCCATCGAAGCAGCCGAATCCCTCCGCAAATTCCCGGACTTCTTCCTGAGCGAAGAAGTGACGGTCCGCATGCCCTCCGGCACAGAGATGCATCTGGGCGTTTACGCCATTTCCGAACGCGACCATGTCGAAATTCAGCGCCGCCGCAGTGACTTCATCTCACTCTTGATGTATCTCACCGAGCGCAAGCTGTTCTTCTCCGTGAACCACGTCTTTTCCGGACTCACCGGCGCGCGTCACGCGGAAGACTTCGACTGGTTCGCGTCGTATGTTCCAGCCTTCGAAGCACGCAACGGCCAGATGTGGAAGGAATCCAACCGCAACGCCGAGCTGCTGGCCGGCAAACTGCGTAAAATCCGAATCGCCGGAAGTGATTCTCACACGCTGAGCGGTGTGGCGCGCACATTCACGCGAGTCGCCGGCGCGCGCACAATCGAAGAATTTTTCCTCGGACTGCGCAATGGCCATGGCTCGATTCACGGTGAAGATGGCAGCTATACGAAGCTGACCGCCGATATTTTCCGTTTCGCGGGCGGCCTTCTCAGCGAAAGACCCTGGGCCGTTGCCCTTCTCCCGTTCACGTTTCTGATCCCCGTTATCACAGCCGGTCATTGGCTGAACGAGGTCCGCTTCTGCAAACGGTGGGCTCCGCGGTTGAATGGCGAGTCGACCGAGCCGCGCATGCTCTGGGAAGTGGATTCCGGGTTCGAGGCGAACTACGCCGGTTGAGGTGCTGTCATGGCCGTCGGCAAACAGGTGTGGGGCTACATCGAGAACCGCGACCACCGCGTCATGCGGCGGATGAACAACTGGCCGGCCCCACGGTGGATTCGGTTTTGGATGCTGGCCGCCACGCGCATGGGCGACGGCTGGCTCTGGTACTCTCTCGGCGCAATTCTCCTGGCTTTTGGCGGTTCGCGCGGGTATGCGGCAGTCGGTGCCGCCGGTTCGGCGGCCGTTCTCGGCATTTTTGTCTTTAAAGCACTGAAGAAACTCAGCCGCCGCCCGCGTCCCTGTCAGCTGCAACCTCACTGTTGGGCCACGATCCTTCCGCCAGACCAGTTCTCGTTCCCATCGGGACACACCATGACCGCGTTCTCGATTGCCATCGTGGTCAGCTATTTTTATCCCACGCTGGAGGGGCCGCTGTACTTTCTTGCGCTGAGCATCGGTCTCTCGCGCGTTGTCTTGGGTATGCACTTTCTCAGCGACGTCCTCGCTGGCGCGGTCCTCGGCTCCGCATTGGGCATCGCCTCGATCGTCACGTTTGCCGCGTACGGCCTTACGTAAGCCCCTCCCCTATTGCAGTGGGTTCTTGGGGTGTTCGGCCAACGCCTTCCGGAATGCGGCAAGATTGCTGATATCCACAACCGCTGTGCCGGTGTCCACAAAGGTCGGCAGCGGCGGTGCCGGAGCGGTCGCCCAATCCTTGAACTCGTGCACCGCGTTGTGATGCAGATCGTCCAGGAATCTCACGCCATAAAACGCCATCACATAGGGTTTCTGCACCACTGTCGCGGTGATCCACTTGCGTTCGATTCCTTCCAGAGTCTGCGGATCCTTGTCGAACGCCACGATTTTGATCTTTTCTGTCATGTCCAGGCGGTGCAACGCATCAGCGGCGCCGCCGCCACCCGTCGCTTCCAGCGCGATAATGCCCTCGAATTTTTCTTTCTTCTGTAGCAACGAGGAAATTGCGTCGAACGTCACGCGAGGATCGCCTTTCCCGTCAATCGTCTGAATCACTTTGATGCCAGGGTATTTCTTCAGCGCATCCTCCACCCCTCGCGCGCGCTCTTCTGTGTTCAGCTGGCCGCCCAGGCCAACGATGATGACGCGCCCCTGCCCGCCAAGCAGATCCGCCATGCGCTTCCCGCTTTCTTGGCCGGCGCGAAAGTTATCCGTGCCGATAAACAGCACGCGGCGTGAATCTGGCGCGTCCGCGTCCAGACAGATCACTGGAATCCCCGACATGATCGCCGAGTCAATCGGCTCTTTGAACGATTTCGGGTCCGTCACCGATACCAGGATCCCCGATGGCTTCGACGCCACCGCTTGCTTGAACGCCTCGAGTTCTTCGGCCGGGGAAAACGAGGCCGGTCCCACCAACTCCACTTTCACTCCAGCCGTCTTCCCGATGTCGTTCAATCCCGCTTGAGCTTCCTGCCAATAAGGCAATCCCACGTTCGCTGCAACCAGAATGTATTTCTCTTCGGGCTGGTGGTAAGGCTGCTGACAGCCTCCCACAACCATCGCCAGCGTAACCGCACCCAAACACAGCAAAATCTGCGTCCTGTTCATAAGGTCTCCTTCAAGGTGTGCTCCCCGTTGAGGTAGTTCATTGTGGGAAGAGACCAATCCGTTATCCGCCAAACTCTAGCATAACCGGCCCTCTTTTGCGCTGTGACCATCGCGCACTCTTCGGTGACGGCCTGTCTGTACGGCGTTCGCGCTACCTTACATTCATTGACTCTTGCGACGGGAAGTTTCCAGATCGGGTGTCGTGTTCCGATGCGGCAACAAAGTACCGCCCGCTCATCTCCTAAGTCCATTTCCTCCAGCGTAGCTTCGTGGCGCACCACCTGCATTCAGCGTCGCTCGGCTCCTCCGCGAGTCGGCGAGGCTCGGCATGCAGCTCTCAAAGGTTCTCTTTGCGATTCTGTTGTTTCCTCTTGGAGCCATCGCCGCTACAGCTGACGAAATTCCTAAGGTTCAAGACTTCGAAAAAACAGTTCTGGCGCTCTCCGAGCTCAAAATTCACGCCGATCGCTTTGAAGTGGCGTACGGCACAGGATTCTGCGTCGACCGGTCATGCCAAACGGTTGCCACCAACTATCACATCGGAAAGATGACCAATGCGTCCAAAATCAAAGGCCGCAAGATCGTCTCAAAATACGACGCCACGGGACCGGACGACGCGGGCGCGACTCTGCTGCACCCCGCCTATGGTGGTCCCCCGATGCGATTCAACGGCTCTCACGATCTAACTCTCTTCAAACTGGATCGCCCGCTTCCCTTTCATCACGGCATTGGTTTCCGTCTTGAGGAGCTGCGACTTGGCCAAGAAGTCGAGATTTACGCTTACCCGCTCGAAAGCAAGTTCGAGCCGCGAACTCTTATCCGCTATCGCGGACGCTTCTGCGGCATAACGCAACAGGATCTGCTCACTTTCGACTATGAAGCCTCTGGCAAACATCTCATTCGGCCTGGGGCGAGTGGCGGCATCGTTGTCGACAGCAAGTCGCAGAAGATTGTCGGCATTCTCAGCGGTATCGCCGACGACGGGACGCTCACGGCTTTTGCCGTATCGGTTCAAACCCTGGCCGAATTCATCGCCAAGGTGGAACCGGATCTGGCTCAAGCCGTCTTTGACCAGCCTGTCCCCGCCGTCTCCCTGAGTTTCGCGGATCTCTTTCCCAAGCTGGAGGCGAGGCATACGGGTACGCTGGAACGCCGTTCTGACGAGCCTCCCGCCGTGATGCTTCTTCGGAGGAAGTCTCAGGGACTCGCCGACAGCATGCAGAACTTCATTGCTCGTCAGTCGGTTGAGTGGGGCTCCGGTAACAAGTCCGCTGCCGCTGCCGCAACGTACGAAATTCGCGTGCTAGACGGCCAACTCAAGTTTCGCGAGTATCCGGACGGCAGGAAGGAACTGCAGGAGCTTCCGTTCCCACCCCTCAACACCTCGATCGTGACCGGCGATGAATGGTCTGAACTACCCCGCATGGTTGCATGGAACCTCCGCTTGCGGGTCGAGCAAATGCCCGACAGTGTTCTCGACGGGCGGCGCATCCAGGTCTTCCGCTATCGTGGGGACATCGAGGATTCCGTCTGCCGTTGGCGCTCCAATATTGATTTTGGCTTCTTTGAAATCCACAAGGACGTCACGGTTACCTGCTATGGTGAGGTTTGGACTGATGAGAACACCAACATCCTTCGCATGTCCGAGCACTATGAGCTTCCCGGTTCATGGAAGGAGTACAAGGCAGTGATGACCTACGGATGGCTTCGACGCCCAGGCGAAGAACCGCGCCTAATTCCCACCACCATTGAATCGCAAGCGCAATTTCATAACAAGACGTACTGGTGCCGCAGCCAGTTTTTGAACTACCAAGTTTTCACGAGCGAAGTCAGAATGACCATGAAATGACACTGGCCACGTCAATGCGTTTCGCTGCTGAGTGACAGATCTCTTTCCAGAACTCTCCCGATCTCGTCGACCAGGGCCTTGGCGGAGATCGGCTTCGACACATACCCGTCCATCCCCGCTGCCAGACACCGCTCTTTATCTCCTTTCATCGCGTGCGCGGTCATCGCGATAATCGGGAGGTGTTGTCCGGTCTGCTGTTCGGCCCTTCGAATCGCTGCTGTCGCCTCGAACCCATCCATGCCGGGCATTTGAATGTCCATCAGCACAAGGTCAAAAGAGTCTTTTTTCAATGCTTCCAGCGCTTCCAAGCCATTACCCGCGCACGACACGTGGAAAGCGCGTTTTTCGAGCATGCGCACCGCCAGCATCTGATTGACTGGATTGTCTTCCACCAGAAGAACGCGCGTCGGGACAGTTTCTGGCAGCTCGTGGGTAGCGGGTGAAACTGCTCGTGCTGCCTCTCCCTTGGGAAGTCTTCGCAAGATCCTCGATACGGCCTGCCGGAACTCTTTTTCACACACCGGCTTCACCAGGCACACCGGAATACCTAATTCGCGGCACATTACGGCATCACTGACCTGATTCACGGAGTTCAACATGATGATCATCGACTCCAGAATCGCCGGATCGTTTCGGAATCGGCTCGCGGCCGTCAATCCACTTGCTCCTTTCATCCGCGAATCGACGAGAATCACGCTGAAGCTCCTGCCGTCCTTTTTCGCGCACTCGATCGCTTCGATGGCCTCCCCGGCGTTCGTTGTTGTCACTGGATTCATCCCGCAGTTTTCCGCCAATTCGAGCAGAATTCGGAGGCTCAACGCATTGTCGTCCGCAATCAGGATCGACTCTCCCTGAAATTCCTTTTCCGCTGTTCGCTTCCGTTCACCGTTTCCGCTGACAGTCCCGGCCCGCACCGTGAAATGAAATGCGCTTCCCGACCCGGTGTCACTATCCACCCAGATCTTTCCGCCCATCATGCCCACAAGGCGCTTGCTGATGGCCAGCCCCAGACCGCTTCCTCCGTACCTCCGCGCAATAGAGCCGTCCGCCTGCGAAAATGCCTCGAAAATACTGACCTGTTTCTCTTTTGCGATTCCTGTCCCCGTGTCCATCACCGTGAAATGCAGGAATTCATTTCCTTTCGGCGCGTGTTCTCGCAACACCGACAACAGGACTTCGCCATACTCCGTGAACTTGATCGCGTTCGCCAGCAAGTTGACCAGAATCTGCCGAAGACGCCCCGGGTCGCCCACAGCCTTTTCTGGAACGCTCTCATCAACCCTGCAGGCGAGCTCGAGTCCCTTCTCCTGAGCTCGGAAGCTCAGCATTTTCAGAGTAGCGTTCACGCAATCCCTTACGTCGAAGGGCACATTCTGAAGATCGAGTTTCCCCGCTTCGATCTTGGAGAAATCCAGAATGTCGTTGATGACGGACAGCAGGCAATCGGCGGAGGATTTCACGATGCCCAGATACTCCCGCTGCTCTTCGGTCATCTGCGTTTCCAGCACGAGCTCCGTCATTCCAAGCACGCCGTTCATTGGTGTCCGGATCTCGTGGCTCATGTTCGCCAGAAACTCGCTCTTTGCCCGGTCTGCACTCTCGGCCGCTTCTTTTGCTCGCTGCAATGCTTGTTCTGTCTTCGTCCGAAACACAAAGTGCGCGATGCTTTCCGCCACGGTGTCCAGCGCCCTGCGTGTATTGCCGGTAAAGCGTCGCTCGGACCATGCCGCGATTGCGCCAACATCATTCCCTGCAACCGTCAGTTTCTGGTACCCGAAATCCCAATTCGCTTCGGGCTGCTGGGTTTCTGTCGACCCATACCGCGCTTCAAGGTCCAATTCCTGCGACTCGGGATTGATCGACCAGGCCATCACCTCGTTGGCTTTTAGATATCCGCCGATCGTGTCCACGCAGTTCTGCAGCCCGTCCTTCAAGCCTCTAGACTGCGTCAGCCCCGCACCTACCTCGGCAGCAAATGCAGCCAGCCCCGCCCGTTCTTCCAGTTCGTCTTCCGCGCGTTTCCTCTCAGTGACCACCGCGCCAACACATAATCCAGACAGGCCCAGTGTCAGCACCACAAGCTGCAACTGCGGCGCTCCCGCCAGGTGGTTGCCAGCGGCTTGTGCCTGCACAATGAACCCCGCGTTGGTCACAAACGTGCCGATCACGGCGCCCCGGATCCCGTGCTTCAAAGCGATCCAGATCACCGGGATGAACGGCAGGTAAAACGGTTGAAATTCGGCAGCGGGTCGAAAATCGAATACCAGCCACAAGGTAAAGGCAACCGACGCGCATTGCGCCACCAACTCCACAATCGCCGTTGTGGATTGGTGAACTCTCCACACCGTCTTGTAAACCCTGTCCTTCGGTAACAGCCACGAATCGATTCGCGGGCAAACTTCCGCCAGAAGCACGGGCGTGAACGACGCGAGTGCAATCGCATCGCTTTCCCACCAGTTCACCACAGTCTTTGCCGCACCAATTCTTTGTAGTAATCCGTCGCCCCAAAGTGTCAGGAACCCGACAAACGCGCAGGGAATTGCTGCCGTCAACATCACCGACGCGAACAGACCCACGTCCCTCAGGCCGCACAGCCGTACATCGATCTTCCACCGGTCTCGCAACAGCTTCGCGCCAACGTAGTACGGCACGTAAATCCCGAGCACGCCTGGCACGCCGCACCACGAAAAAATTGGCCGGTGATAATTCACGCGTGCCGCAATCAGAGCGGCTGTGATCACGACCGGGAAGTACCGGGGTCCTCCCCATAACAGCAACGCTACGCTTAGGCCCACGGGCAAGTACCACGTCGGCGCCCCGCTCCACTGCTCGGCTGCTCCGGCGTATCCGTCAACCAACAGAAACACCCCAAAAAACGCCAGCGCGACCAGGCCTTGCTTCCACACTGGGGCGCTGCTCCAGTCAGGAGCTTGGGGGAGCGTCGCTGCCTTCTCTTGCATGCCCGTTCCTTACTTTCGCACCTGCAAATCGGGCTCCGTTTGATCTCAAGTGCAACCACTAACCATTGACAAATCAGTGTGTTTGCACCGGTAGCAGGTCCGAGCAGTCAATCTCTCAACCAGGGCTGTTCCAACCCGGCACGGCTGGCCATTGTTGGTGAACGTCGACTGGCTTCCCATAATCGCTACACCGCCTTCTCGCAAACGGACAGTTTCCTTTTCACCTCACCCGTGGCGGAGGTCCTTTCTGCAAGCTTTTCCATCAGTTACGCCCAGGAACGGCCTGGTCCACGAATTGCCCCGTCTCCATTGGCTTCATGACGCCATATTTCCGTCAGTCTGCTTCGGAGGCACTCATGAAAAAGATCGACCGTATCCGCGAGAGAATCACGATCCTTCCCACGGCCAGTTATCTTTCGAAGATGCACGACGCTGGTTGGAAATTAGTGGCGCTCGAATGGGAACGCGAGATCGAAGTCCCGGGAGAGGGGCCTGGGGAGCTGTCCCGTGAGCTTGCCACTCAGCCACCGGAAGAGGTTCCCTTCGGTTTGCGCGTTGCCTCGGACTGCCAGCACTTGGAAGACGATCCGCTGGAAATGGAGACTCTGCGATTCCTCACGGAAATGATCGTTCAAGACGTGTCGTTCCGCAGCATGGCCGACGCGCTGAACATTCGCGGTTACCGCACTCGCGACGGCCAGCCCTGGAACGCCGCAACCGTGTTCAAACTTACCCCACGCCTCATCGAGGTGGCGCCGCGCGTCCTCGCCGGCTCCGAGTGGGAATCTCGCAAGAAACAGCTCGACCGCGTCTCCTGGAATTCCTGAACTTCGCGCATAACTGGGTCGACTCTCTGTGGCGCTCACCGCTGCGCTTCGATCTACCGGCAAAGCAAGCTCGCCCTGCGGTTGCATCTCTCCCCGCTGAGGAGTATATAAGTCCTCACCCTTCGCCGAGGCTGGCATGTCCTTTGAACGTCTCCTGGAAATCACCGTGGAATCTCTTGACACCGCTCTGGCCGCGGAGCGCGGCGGAGCCGACCGCATTGAGTTGTGTGCGGAGCTCGCGCATGGAGGCGTAACACCGCCGGTGGCGACCCTCCGCAAGGTCCACGAAGAGCTCGAGATTCCTGTCTTTGCCATTATTCGGCCACGAGCCGGCAATTTTGTTTACACGGACACGGAGTTCGCCGCGATGCTTCGCTTTGTCGCCACGGCTCGCGATCTCTCCCTCGATGGCGTCGTCCTCGGCGTCCTCTCTCCCGACAACACGGTCGATATCGAGCGCACTCGCGAACTCGTCGAGGCCGCCCGTCCTCTCGAAGTGACCTTCCACCGCGCCTTCGACCACACGCCTGACCTGACGCGCGCCCTGGAAGATGTCATCCAGACCGGTGCAACCCGCATCCTCACCTCCGGCGGGGCCAGCGGCGCACCCGAGGGCGCTGCAGCGCTTCGCAAGCTCGTCGCAGCGGCCGGCGAAAGCATCACCGTCATGCCTGGAGCGGGATTGCACGCAGCCAACATCTCGCAGATTGCGGCAGAGACGCACGCCAGGGAATTTCACTCCGGTCTAGGCACGGTTCTGCCCTATGGCAGTAACAATCTCGCCAAATTTGAATCCGAGATTCGTGCCATGAAGCGCGCCTTGCATGCCGCTGCACACTAGCTAGCTACCAAATCGTCAACTTAACCTTCCGACGGCCGCTGTGCCCGGCTTCCCCTTGCTACACTCAGGGCTAAAGGCAAGCTCGCTCCACCATCGATCTGAGGCGCCATGGAATTCTGGGTGTTCATTCTGACCGTGTGGGCGTTGGCGCGATGGCTACAAACACATATCCGGCGCAAGAAAGAGGATGAACGCTTTGCGCGCGTCATTGATGCATTGAATCATGGCCAAGCCAGGATCGAATCGCTCGAAAAACGCATACACAACCTGGAGCACGCCGCCGTCGCGATTCCCTCACCGCTGAAGCCCGCGGAGGAAATTCTGTCGAGGCCTGCACCAACTCCCGTTGCAAAAGCGCCCGAGCCCCCCGCGACGTCGCCCATCCCGCCCTGGCCCAGTGAGCCGAAAGAGGTTCCTGCATCACCTGAATCGCTGTCGCGGTGTTTCTGTTCGCCCTGCTGGTCGGCGAGCGCAGCTATCGCCTTACGGGTCTGACCCTGCTGCTGGTGTGCGTCGCAAAGATTCTGCTTCTCGACGTCTGGGCGCCAGCAGCGGTCCGACCGCTACATCACCTTCATCATCCTCGGCGCAGCGCTGCTCCTCGTCTCCTTCCTCTACACGCGCTACTCCGAGGCGATCAATCGTTATCTATAACTCTATGGCTCGCCGGTCTTGGCAATCACGTTGTTGTCCGAGCAGAAAAGGGGCACGCCATGAGCATGCCCCTGTGTCAATATCGGTTGGAACTGCGCGTCAGGCCTTCTGCGCCTGCCGTCTCAGAAATGTCGGCACATCCAGATCGTCCTTCTGTACCTCTGGCTGAACTTCTCGCACATTCTGCGCCACCTGATGCACGATATTCGGTGTCGGCGTTGGCACCGGCAACTCGCTTTGCACCGGCACGTCGCGCCCCGCCTTCCACGTCTTCGGCATGAAGGACGGTTTCTGCGCTACCTGCTTCTTGCCCGCATCCTTGAATCCTGCCGCGATCACCGTGATCTTCACCATGTCCTTCATCGCGTCGTCCATCACCGCGCCGAAAATGATGTTCGCATTCTCGTGCGCCGCCTTCTGAATGACGCTCGAGGCTTCATGCACCTCGTGCAGGGAGAGCGACGAACTTCCGCAGATGTTGATCAGAATGCCCTGCGCGCCCTGGATCGAATTGTCTTCGAGCAACGGGCTGGAAATCGCGCGGTTCGCCGCATCCACGGCTCGGCTCGCGCCGCTGGCCATTGCTGTGCCCATCACCGCGTAGCCCTGCCCGTGCATGATCGCTTTCACATCGGCAAAGTCTCGATTGATGATGCCCGGCACGGTGATGATGTCTGAAATTCCCTGCACCGCTTGCCGGAGAATGTCGTCTGCAATGCGGAACGCGTCGAAGAAACTCGTCCCCGGTTCCACTGTTTCCATCAACCGCTCGTTCGGGATCACGATGACCGTGTCCACCACGCCCACGAGTTCCTGAAGCGCCTGCTCCGCCTGCAGCATCCGTCGCTTGCCTTCAAACGCAAACGGCTTGGTCACCACGGCCACGGTCAACGCGCCGAGTTCACTCGCGAGAGATGCCACGACCGGCGCCGCGCCGCTGCCCGTACCACCGCCGAGGCCCGACGTGATGAAAATCATGTCCGAGCCTTCCAGCGCCTCGATGATCTTGTCCGTATCTTCCAGCGCCGCCTTGCGGCCGATCTCGGGGTTTGCCCCCGCGCCCAATCCCTTCGTCAGCTTGGCGCCCAACTGCAATTTCGCCGGGGCTTGCGACAGCTTCAGCGCCTGCAAATCCGTGTTCGCAGCGATGAACTCCACGCCCTCCACCTTGGCCCGGATCATTCGGTTGACGGCGTTGCAGCCTCCGCCGCCCACACCAATGACCTTGAGCTTCGCCGGTGAAAGTTCCTCACTGAAGCTCATCCGGATTCCTGCGTCTTTTGCTGTCATGCTTGCCCCTTTCCGGCTGGTGAAATCCTTTTATAAATCGCGGGTAAATGCGTTTCCACAGCCAGTTTTGCGCCCTGTGGAAAAGCGCCTCAATCTAACACTTTGCCCGCCATCACTTTCGCGACTTATTCGTCCGGGGAGTGGAAAACTCCCTTGGAGGTCCCCCACGTGCTACGCCCCCGCAAACATCGTCCGCAGCTTCGACACCAAATTCCCCTTTACCGGAACGGTCCTCCGGGCTTTCGCCGCATACAGCACCAGGCCCACTACGGTCGCGTACTCCGGCACAGCCACCTGGTCGGGCAGGTCCAGAATACCGCGCGGCTCGCCCATACGCGCCGGCAGGTGGAAGCCGTCCTCCACCATTTCCTGCAAGCCGTTCAATTGCGCTCCGCCACCCGCCAGCACGAATCCCGCCGGAATTTGTTTGTCGAGCCCGGCGCGTTGCAGATCATCCGCAACCAACGTCAGCAGTTCCTGCGCACGTGGCTCGATGATTTCTGTCAACATGCGGGTGAAAATCGTTCGCGGCGGGCGGTCCCCCACGCTCGCAATCTCAATCGCATCATCGGTCCGCATCAGTGAAGCCGCGGCTACGCCGTGATGCTTCTTGGTCCGCTCCGCTTCCGGAATCGGCGTACGCAGCCCCACCGCCAGATCATTCGTGAAATGGTCGCCGCCAATCCCCACCGCGCCGGTGTGCCGTACTACGCCACCGCCATAGACCACCAACTCGGTCGTGCCGCCGCCAATGTCCAGCAGGCAGCAGCCCAAATCCTTCTCATCCTGGGTCAGGCACGCTTCGGCCGACGCCAGCGGCTCCAGCACCGTATCGCTGATCAGGATCCCCGCCTTGTTCGCCGCGGTGACCAGGTTCTGTGTCGCCGAACTCGACGAGGTCACAATGTGCACGTTCGCTTCCAGCCGCTGTCCCACCATCCCGATCGGGTCATGAATGCCGGTCTGCGCATCCACCAGGAACTCATGCGGCAAAACGTGCAGCACTTCGCGGTCTTCCGGCAGGGCAATGTTTCTCGCCGTATCGATTGCCCGTTTCACATCTTCGCGTTCGATGTCCCGCGGCCGTGGCCCCAGTGAAATACCGCCCCGGCTATTCACACCGCGCACGTGCCCGCCGGCCACGCCGATCATCGCGGACTCCACCGGCACGTTGGCGACACTTTCCGCTTCTTCCACCGCGCGCCGGATGGAGCTGACCGTCGAGTCCAGGTTGACGATCAGTCCCTTGCGCAGTCCTTTAGACTCCGCCGCGCCCAGCGCCAGAAAACGCACCTGCTCGCCGTCCAGCTCCGCCAGCAAGACACAGGTCTTCGTGCTGCCAATATCCAACCCGACCAGATATTTGTCTTTCTTCGCCAAGATCCTCTCCTGCCGAACCGCGAATTATTTCGAAGCAGTCGTGTTGGTGTCGGGGTTCACCACCACTTGTTTCGAATACTGAAGATCGATCGAGCGCACTTGTCCCGCGCTGGCTTGCCACTGCGGGAAATTCTCCACCAGCATCTGATACTTCTTCGTGAACTCGTTCTGCCCAAAGTGCACGGTGACTCCATGAGCGCCGTCTCCGTTGCCCAATCCTGTTAGGACGGCACGCAAATCACGCGGGTTGCTCAAATCCAGTTCGCTCACCTTGTCCGAGGAGCCCGCCTTCACCAGCTCCACGCTCCTCAGGAATTCCTGGTAGGTCTTCATGCGCTTCTCGCGTTCTTCGCGCGGCATGCTGTCGCTAAGTCCAGTTACAATCGGGAACTGAAAATCCTCGCCCTGCGGCCGGTCCAACAACACGCCGTGCGCGTCAATCAGCGTCAGTTCGGTTCCGTTTCGAAAGAACGCGATCGGGGTCCGTTCCGTTATGAAAACCTTCAGTTGATTCGGCAGAACCCGCTGCAGGCTCGCCTCCTCCACCCACGGCAGCTCTTCAACCTGTTTCCGCCGTGCATCTAGCGGCACCCGCAGCACGCTCTTGTTTCGGTCGCGGACGAACAGTTTCTGCACGTCCTCTTTTGCGACAATGTGATTCCCTCGCACATCAATCTGGTCTGGCTTCAGCAGCAGCATCTGCGGAGAGTAAAGCAAATAGCTTGCCGAAAATCCGATCGCGGTCGCGCAGGCTCCGCCGGCCAGCACGCCGACGAGAACCCGCCGGTAAAACGGCCACGTCTTCCCGCTGAACTTCTTCCGGCGGATTTCCACTGGTTTTTGACGACGCAAATACCTTGGTTCGTCGTCCGCCACCAGCTCCGGCCGATAGGTTTCCTGCTCTGCCGCCGCGGCGACAGACGCGTTTCGCTGCATGGGCTTTACGCGTTCCAAACCACCACCTCGTTTTCGAGAGTCACCCCAAAACTTTTTTCCACGCGCCCGCGCACATCGGCGATCAGCGCCAGCATATCGGCCGCGCTCGCCTTACCAGCGTTCACGAAGAAATTGGCATGCCGCTCGCTTACGCGCGCATCTCTCACCGAGTGGCCTTTCAGGCCCAGTTCATCGATCATCCGCCCCGCCGAGCCCCCTGGGGGGTTCCGGAAGATGCATCCGGCACTTTTCTGCCCCAGCGGCTGGCTGGCCCGCCGTTTTTCATTGCAGATACGAACGCCTTGGAGAATTTCCGCGTACGGCTTGGAGGGAAGTTCGAGCTTCACTGCCAGCATCATATCATCCGGTGCGAATGAAGTGTGCCGGTATTGAAAGGAAATCTGGTCGCCGCTGAGGATTTCTATCCTGCGTTCCGCGGCCCGGTAGAGCTTCACCTCGCGCACATAGGATCCGATCTCCGTCCCATACGCTCCGGCGTTCATACGCAGAGCTCCCCCCACAGTCCCTGGCACGCCAATCAACCCTTCCATGCGGCCGAGATTCTGCCTGGCGCAGAATGTCACAGTCCTGCCCAGATCCGCCGCCGCATCCACGAAGGCAAAGTTCCCTTCAATCACCACGTCGGGCTGCTTGTGCCCGAGTTGCAGCACGACAAAGGGGAGCTCTCCGTCGATCACCAGCAGATTCGAACCGCCACCGAGAAACTTGTGTGGTACGCCTTCCTGATCGAGCAGCTTCAACAGATCGGTAATCGACTCGTGC
>Ga0335071_10001626_pt1 | contig 24239 bp, 26 predicted proteins | sample Lox_Sample_15_FD_206724 | JGI IMG/M metagenome (GOLD analysis project Ga0335071, IMG submission 206724) | Soil microbial communities from Loxahatchee National Wildlife Refuge, Florida, United States - Lox_Sample_1.5 | ecosystem: Environmental > Terrestrial > Soil > Wetlands | place: USA... | reverse complement strand
CAGCGGGATCGACGCCGCCACGACGGTCGGCGCGTGCTGCTTGTAGACGTGGAGGTCGACGCCGCCGACCCGGCGTGCTGGCGGGCCTCGCCGCTCCTCGGCGTCCATCTCCCGGTCGGTGGTGTAGACCGAGACCTCGTGGCCGAGGGCTGCGACGGCGCGGGCCATATCGAGGGCTGCCTTGGCCGGGCCGCCGGTGCGGGCGGCGATCGAGGCGATGACGTGCAGGATGCGGATAGGCGACTCCGAAGGCAGGCGAAAACTATAGCCGAAGCAGTCTATAACGGCGGGCCCGGCCGGCGTATTCTTGCCGCCCCCACAGCCACGGCCGTGGCTTAACCCTCAGGATTCCTTGACGATAGAGGCTCATGGCGAACCCCGATTACCGGCAGCGGCTGCTCGCCCAATACGTCTCCACCCACCAGAGCGTCAGCGGTGCGGTCGCCGGGCTCGAGCGGCGGCGGCCCTATCTCGACCGGCTGGTGAAGGAGCACTTTCCCGCCGACCGCAACGCCGCGATCCTCGATCTCGGCTGCGGTCACGGGGCCTTCCTGTGGGCGGCAAAACGGGCCGGCTACACTAACTTGTCCGGCGTTGACGCCAGCCCCGAGCAGGTGGCGGCGGCGCGCGAGCTCGGCATCCTCGGCGTCCGCCAGGGCCAGCTCCGGAGCGAGCTGGCCGCCACGGCCAGCGCCTCGCAGGACGTGGTCCTGCTGATCGACCTGCTCCACTATTTCACCGCCGAAGAGCAGTTCGCGATCGCCGACGAGGTCTATCGCGTGCTCAAGCCCGGCGGGCGCTGGATCCTGCATCTGCCCAACGGCGAGGCGCTGTTCGGCGCGCGCATGCGCTACTGGGACATCCTCGCCATCGGGTCCTTCACCCGGGTGTCGATCGGCCAGCTGCTGAATGCCTGCGGCTTCCGCGACGTGCGCTGCTACGAGGACAAGCCCGTGGTGCACGGACTCACGAGTGGCGTGCGCTGGCTCTCGTGGGAGCTGATCCGGGCCGTGTCGCGCTTCGTCCTGGCGGCAGAGACCGGCGAGACGGGCCGCGACGCCATCTTTTCGCAGGTGTTCCTCGCGGTGGGCTTCAAGTAGGCCTGCGGGCGGCGTGGACGGCTTCCAAAAAACTTCGTATTTTCAAGGAATACAGGCCCACCCCGGACGTTTTTGGGGCGGAATCGATCGGCCCGCCTGACCTGCTGCCCACGCACCGCACCGATGGACATTCTCTATATCGGCTTCGACATCGAGGGCGTGGGCGGCATCGCCACCTACAGCCGTCACCAGATCCGCGCGCTGCGCGATCTGGGCCACCAGCTTTACGTGCTGTCGATCGACAAGCAGGACAAGCGCTTCACGGGCGGGTACACCGACCGCCATGTCCCGTTCACCAGCCGGGCGGCGGTGGTGGCCGCGGCGCTGCGCGCGGTGGCAAGCCCGGTGCGCCCGTTCCAGGCGGTGATGCTGAACCATGTCTATCTCGCGATGTTCGGCCGGATCGCGCGCGCGCTGCACAAGACGCCCTATACGCTCAACGTCTACAACATCGATATCCTCACGCGGCTGCCGCCCTTGCGCGAATACGCGTTCAGCCGCGCCGACCTCGTGATCGCCGACTGCCACTACACGATCGACAACCTCGCGAGCTTCCACCCGCGCGTCCCGCCGACGGGCCTGCTCTACGATCCCGTCGACACGAGCTTCTTCCGCCCGATCGCCAAGCCCGAGGCACGGCGGGAGATCGAGCGACGCTTCGGGCTCGACGGCCTCGACCGCCGCTTCATCGCCGTGACCGTGGCGCACATGGCGGGGCCGCCGAACAACAACAAGGGCCATCGCCAGACGATCGATGCCCTGCGCCAGCTCGCCGATCCGCGGTTCCTGTACCTGATCGTCGGCGAAGGCCCGGACCGGGCGGCCATCGAGGCCTATGCGCGCGCGCAGCGGGTCGAGGCCCAGGTCAAGTTCCTCGGCCTGGTGCCGCAGGACGCGCTGCCGGTGCTCTATGCCGGGGCCGACGTGGCGATCCTGGTGTCGCGCGGCGGGCCGGGCCTCGGTGAAGGCGTGCCGCTCGGGCTGATCGAAGCCTCGGCCAGCGGCACGGCCTTCCTGTGCGGAAACGAGGACGGCTCGGTCGAGGCGATCGACGCGGCGCGGCCGAACGGCATCGCGATCGACCCCGGCAGCGCCGAGGAGCTGGCGGCGCGCCTGCGGCAGCTCGCCGACGATCCGGCGCAGGTCGCGGCGATGGGCCGCAACGGCGAGGCCGTCGTGCGCGACATTTTCGCCTACGACAAGTTCGTGGCACACCAGCGCGAGCTCCTGAGCCGCGCCCTAACGCGTGAAAATGGGGCGGGGCGGCGCTGATGCTCTTCAAATATCGCTCCCGCATCTACGATCGCTATGTCGACGCGGCGACGAGCCCGGTCGCCCCCGATACCTTGGCCGGCCTCGACACCCGGCGCGCCTCGCTGATGCGGCTGATCCGCCGGCACTTCCCGCCGCAGCGCGACGCCGCGATCCTCGAGCTCGGCTGCGGGCACGGAGCCCTCCTCCACTTCGCGCAGCAGGCCGGCTACACGAATGCAACCGGCGTCGACCGCAGCCCCGCCCAGGTCGATGCGGCGCGCCGGCTCGGCATCAAGAACGTGCGCGCGGGCGAGATGCTGCCGACGCTCTATGCGGTCGCACCCGCGAGCCTCGATGCGGTGATCAGCTACGACGTGATCGAACATCTGACCAAGGACGAGCTGATCGACGTCACCGACGAGGTCGTGCGCGTGCTGAAGCCCGGCGGCCGCTGGATCATCCATGCGCCCAACGGCCTGTCGCCCTTCTGCGGAGTCATGGCGTATGGCGACCTCACGCACGAGCAGGCGTTCACGCCGGAATCGCTGACCCAGCTGTTCCTGTCCTCGGGCTTCAAATCCGCCGTCTTCGACGAAGATCCGCCCGCGGCCTACGGGCTCACCAGCACCGTGCGCGCCTGCTTGTGGCGCGCGATCCGCTGCGTCTACCGCTTCCTCCTGCTCGCCGAGACCGGGATCTCCGGCCACCGGGTCTTCACGATCAACCTGATCGCCGTGGCCACGAAATAGATGTGTGGCCTTGCAGCACTGTTCGCGTACGGAGCGGCGGCGGCACCGGCGTCGCCCGCGGAGCTCCGCGCCATCCGCGATCGCATGAAAAAACGCGGGCCGGACGGCGCGGGCGAATGGTTCTCGGCCGACGGAAGGGTGGCGCTCGGCCACCGGCGCCTGTCGATCATCGACCTGCGCAGCATCGCCGACCAGCCGATGGCGCATGACGCCAATCCTGAGCGGGGGGACCGGCTGCGTATCGTCTTCAACGGCGAGATCTACAATTACCGCGAGTTGCGTGCCGAGCTGGTGCAGCAGGGCCGTGTCTTCCGCACGGAGTCAGATACCGAAGTCATCCTCCAGCTCTATGACCGTGACGGCGCGGACTGCGTCAAGCTGTTGCGCGGCATGTTCGCGTTCGCACTCTGGGATGAGGCGCGGCAGGGTTTGCTGCTGGCGCGCGATCCGCTCGGCATCAAGCCGCTGTACGTCGCCGACGACGGGCGCACGCTGCGCGTAGCCTCACAAGTGAAAGCTCTGCTCGCCGGCCAACAGATCGACACGCGCGCCGATCCCGCGGGCCATTGCGGCTTCTTCCTGTGGGGCAATATTCCGGACCCCTACACGCTCTATCGCGGCATCCGCGCCCTGCCCGCCGGCACCACGCAATGGATCGACCGCGAAGGCGCGCGGCAGCCCTTCGCCTATTGGAATCTCGTCGACACCCTGTCGATCTCATCCGAGCCCCGCGCCAGCCAGGACGAGTTGCGCGAGGCCCTGATCGACAGCCTGCGCCACCACTTCGTCGCCGATGTGCCCGTCGGGGTCTTCCTGTCGGCTGGGCTGGACTCGACGACCATCGCGGCCCTGGCGAGCGAGGACGGTGCCGACAACCTCCGCACCCTGACGCTCGGCTTTCGCGAATACGCAGGCCAGGAGAACGACGAAACGCGCCTCGCCGAGCTGGTCGCCGAGCAACGGCACACCCGCCACACCACGCGCTGGGTCGCGGCCTCGGAATTCGCGGCCGAGCGCGCAAGCCTCATGGACGCGATGGACCAGCCGTCGATCGACGGCACCAATACCTACTTCGTGGCCAAGGCGGCGCACGAGGCCGGGCTCAAGGTGGCGCTGTCCGGGCTTGGCGGCGACGAGATCTTCGCCGGATACCCGAGCTTCCGCCAGGTGCCGCAGCTGGTGCGGCTGCTCGGGCCGTTTGCGGGCCTTGCGGGATTCGGCCGCGCCGTGCGCCGCGCCACCGCCCCGTGGCTCAAGAACCACGTGCCGCCGAAATATCCGGGCCTGCTCGAATACGGCACCAGCTTCGCCGGGGCCTACATGCTGCGCCGCGCGCTGTTCATGCCCTGGGAGCTGGAGGCGCTGCTGCCGCGCGAGATGGTGGACACGGGGCTCGCGGAGCTCGACACGCTGAACCGGCTCGACCGCGACATCGCACGGCTCGACAATCCGCGGCTCAAGGTGACCGCGCTCGAGATCGCCTGGTACATGCGCCACCAGCTTTTGCGCGATTCGGACTGGGCCGGAATGGCACATTCGCTCGAGATCCGGGTGCCGCTCGTCGATGCGGTGCTGCTGGCACGGCTGGCACCCTTGCTGGCGAGCGCCCGGCCGCCGTCGAAAGGCGACATGGCCGATGCCTGCCGCACGCCGCTCCCGGCACAGGTGCGCAACCGGGCCAAGACCGGCTTCGTCGTGCCGGTGCGCGAATGGGTGCAGGGCGAGACATCCGGCGCACCCGCCGCGGCGGCGCGTGGCTTCCGCGGCTGGGCGCGGCTCGTCTACGCCCAACAAGCGAAAGCAGCCTGATGCGCAAGCTGCGGCTCGCCTACCTCGTCACGCACCCGATCCCATATCAGGCGCCGCTGTTGCGCCTGATCGCGGCCGAGCCTGACATCGACCTGACGGTCTTCTTCGGGACCGACTTCTCGGCGCGCGCGTTCACCGCCGGCGAGTTCAGCACCCGCATCGAATGGGACACTCCGCTGCTCGGCGGCTACCGGCACGAGGTGCTGCCGCAGCTCTTTGCCCCGCCGCCGGGCCGCCTGCCGCCGCTCGATTTCTGGCGGCCGGTGAATTACGGCCTGGCCGAGCGGCTCAACGATTTCGATGCGCTGTGGGTCCATGGCTATGCCCACTGGTTCCATTGGACGGCCATCGCGGCGGCGCGGCGGCGCGGCCTCAAGGTGCTGATGCGCGACGAGGCGACGTCGATCTCCGCCGCGCGCAGTCCGCTCAAGCGCGCCGTCAAGCGCGGCTTCTTCACGTGGCTCGACCGCATGGTGGATGCGTTCCTTGCGATCGGCACCCTCAACCGCCGCTACTACGCCGAGAACGGCATCGGCGCCGAGCGCGTGTTCGATATGCCTTATGCGGTCGACAACGCGCATTTCAGCCGTGGCGCCGCACAGGCGGCCGCGCTGCGCGAGCGCACGCGCGCCGAGTTCGGCATCGAGCGCGGGCGGCCGATCCTGCTGTTCGCGGCCAAGCTGATCGAGCGCAAGCGGCCCGAGCTGCTGCTCGAGGCCTTCAGCCGCATCCACAACGACCCGGCGCTCCAGTATCCGTATCTCGTGTTCGCAGGCGACGGGCCGCAGCGCGAGGTCCTGGAATCGCGCGCCAAGCATGTCGCCCCGGGTGCGGTGCGCTTCCTCGGCTTCCAGAAGCAGTCCGACCTGCCGCGCTGCTACGACCTGTGCGATGCCTTCGTCCTGCCCTCGGTGCAGGAATCGTGGGGCCTCGTCGTGAACGAGGTGATGTGCGCCGGGCGCGCGGTCGTGGTCAGCGACCGGGTCGGCGCTGGGGCCGACCTCGTCCATCCCGGCGAGAACGGCGCCATTTTTCGCACCGACGATGTGGACGATCTCACCCGCGTGTTGCGCGGCCTGCTCAAGGACCCGCAGCACCTGGCGGCGATGGGCCAGCGCAGCCTGCAGATCATCAGCCGCTGGAGCTTCGCGGAGGACGTGGCAGGCCTGCGCAAGGCACTCGCCGCCGTCGTCCCCGCGTGGTCCGGCGGAGACCGCGCGTGAAGGACGTCTCGGTCTCGTTCGCCGCCACGGCGGTGATCCAGGTGATCAACATCGCAACCGGCCTGCTGGCCGCGAGGTTGCTGCTGCCCGAAGGCCGCGGCGAGCTCGCGGAGATCATGCTGTGGGCCGGCCTGATCGTGGAGTTCGGGATCGTCGGTCTGTCCGATGCCCTCCTCTACCGTGCCGCCACGGCGGCGGCGAAGCCGCGCGAGCTGTTCGCGGCGATGGCGGCGCTGACCCTCGTGTTCTCGGTGCTCCTGATCGCGGCCGGGCTGGTGATCGAGCCCTACATCTTCGCCGGCCGGGATGCGTACCTCCTCAAGCTCTCGCTCGTGTTCCTGATCGCCTACGTGCCGACCAATCTCGGCGCGTTGTTCGTGGCTTCCATGTTCCAAGGTTACCTCGACATGATGACCTGGAACCTGCTGCGCGGCGTCGTGGCCGTCGGCTATCTGGCCTTTATCGGCATCGCGGTCGCGATCGGCCAGGCCACGGTCGAGGGGTTTGCCGCGGCCTATATCCTCAGCACCGCGGCCGCCCTGGTGCTGGGGCTCGTGCTGCTCGCCCGGCGCGGCTGGATCGGCTGGACGCTGCACTGGGGGACCGTGAAGGGCATCGTGATCTACGGCGCCAAGGTGCATGTGGGCGAGATGCTCAACTCGGCGCGGCAGAAGATCGACCAGGCGCTCGTGGCCTTGTGGCTGCCGCACAGCGAGCTCGGCCTCTACGTCGTCGCCCTCACCGTGGCCAACGGCCCGCTGATCCTCGCCCAGACCTTGGCCAACCTGGCGTTTCCCAAGGTCAGCCAGCAGGCCGAGATCGCCGGCAAGATCCTGGTGTTCGGCCGTTACTTCCGCTTCACGATCGCGATCACGACCGCAACGGCACTGGTTCTCCTGCTGCTCAATCCCTGGCTGGTCCCGCTCCTGTTCGGGCGGCCGTTCGCGCCGGCCGCGCTCGTCGCCAACATCATGCTGATCGGCCTGCCGGCGGCGGCGGCCAAGCTCCTGTTCATCCAGGCGCTGAAATCGTGGGACCGCTCCCTGATCATCGGCCATGCCGAGTTCATCGGCTTGATCGCGGCGGGCCTGTCGCTCGCAATCCTGCTACCGGCGCTCGGCATCGCCGGGGCCGCGTGCAGCTTCGTGATCGCGAACGTCGTCGCGGCCGCCGCCATGGCGGTCTCGCTCCACCGCCATCTCGGCCTCTCGCTCGCAACCCTGCTGCGGCCGACCGCCGACGATTGGCGCCTGGCCGGCGATCTGTGGCGGACGGTGAGGCGATGAGCGAGTTTGCGCGCCGTGCGGCCACGCGCGTCCTCGTCCACCACCCCGGTTCCAACCACCTCGCCTACGAAGTGGTGGCAGGGCTGCAGGCGAGCGGCTTCTCCTGCAGCTTCGACACCGGATTCTTTTATGCGCCCGACGGCCGCGTGGCGCGCCTTGCCAACGCGCTGCCCGAACGTTGGCGCGGGCGGGTATTGCGCGAGCTCAAGCGCCGCTCGCATGCCGGCGTCGATCCGGCGCGCGTGCGCCTCTTTGCCGCACCAGAGCTCGCCTATGTCGCACTCAACCGCCTGGGCCTGGCCCCCGCCCCGCTCGCAAAGGTGATCGGCTGGCGCGACGAGATCTTCGACCGCTGGGTCGCCGGACACGTGCGCCGGGAACGGCCCCGCATCGTCGTCGGCCATGATTCGTCGTCGCTTCTGAGCTTCCGCGCTGCGCGCGCGGCAGGTGCCGTCTCGGTGCTCAACCAGGTCACCGGGCATATCGAGGCCGGCCTGCAGATCTTCCGCGAGGAGCTGGAGCACGCGCCCGAATTCGCGGAATCGCTGATCGTGCCGCCCGCCTCGATCATCGAGCGCTGCCGGCGCGAGGCGCTCGAAGCCGACCGGGTGCTGGTCCCCTCCGAATACGTGCGCAGGACCCTTCTCGAGCGCGGCACGGCGCCGGACCGCATCGCGGTCCTGCCGTACGGCGTCGACGTCGAGCGCTTCCGGCCGCAGCCACGCGAGCCGCGCCCGACGTTCCGCATGCTGTTCGTCGGCAATATCAGCCAGCGCAAAGGCATCAAATATCTGCTCGAGGCCTTGCGGCGACTGAAGCTGCCGGACAGCGAGCTCGTGCTGGTCGGCCGCATCGTCGGCCCCGCATCGGCGCTCGAGCCCTATGCCGACCTGTTCCGACACGTACCGCACGTGCCCTATCACGAGGTGCACCGGCTGTTTGCCGACGCGGACCTGTTCGTCTATCCGTCGCTGCACGAAGGCTCGGCGTTCGCGACCTACGAGGCGCTGGCGAGCGGGCTGCCGGTGATCTGCACGCCGAACACGGGCTCCGTGGTTCGCGACGGGACCGACGGCTATCTCGTGCCGGTGCGCGACGTTCCGGCGCTGATGGAAAAGATCGAGCTGCTCTATCGGAATCCCGCGCGCCGGGCCGCGATGGGCAGGGCCGCGCGGCAGCGCGCCCAGGACTTCACGTGGCGCGCCTATCGCGAGCGGCTGGCCGGCCTCTTCGACGGGTTCTTGGCCGCGAGCAACTGATCGAAATAGGCGATCGTCTTCTCAAGCCCCAGCTTGAGCGGCACCTTCGGCTCCCATTTCAGGGCTTTCTTGGCGAGCCGGATATCCGGCTTGCGCTGCATCGGGTCGTCGACCGGCAGCGGCTTGAAGATCAGCTTCGAGCGCGAGCCGGTGAGATCGATCACCTTCTCGGCGAGCTCGCGGATGGTGAACTCGCCCGGGTTGCCGAGATTGACCGGCCCGGTGAGCGAGTCGGGCGTGTTCATCAGGCGGATGAACCCTTCGATCAGGTCGTCGACATAGCAGAACGAGCGCGTCTGCGTGCCCTTGCCGTAGATCGTGATCGGCTGGTTCTGCAGCGCCTGGACGATGAAGTTCGAGACCACGCGCCCGTCGTTCGGATGCATGCGCGGGCCGTAGGTGTTGAAGATGCGCGCCACCTTGATGCGCAGCTTGTGCTGGCGGTGATAGTCGAAAAAGAGGGTCTCGGCGCAGCGCTTGCCCTCGTCGTAGCAGGCGCGCGGTCCGATGGGGTTGACGTTGCCGCGATAGGATTCGGGCTGCGGATGGATGTCGGGGTCCCCGTACACTTCCGAGGTCGAGGCCTGGAAGATCTTGGCGCGCACGCGCTTGGCGAGGCCCAGCATGTTGATGGCGCCATGGACCGAGGTCTTGGTCGTCTGCACCGGATCGAACTGGTAGTGGATCGGCGACGCCGGGCAGGCGAGGTTGTAGATCTCGTCGACCTCGATGTAGAGGGAGAACGTCACGTCGTGGCGCATCAGCTCGAAAAACGGGTTGTCGAGCAAATGTGCGATGTTCGCCTTGGTGCCCGTGAAGTAGTTGTCGACGCACAAGACCTCGTGGCCTTGTTCGAGCAGGCGCTCGCAGAGATGCGAGCCGAGGAAGCCGGCGCCGCCGGTCACGAGGATGCGCTTACGTGGGCCCATGCCGGGGGTTCTCGCTTTATAGGGACGGAAGACGTCAGGACGCGGTCGAGATGATCCGTCGTTTCGTGCCCTCAAGCGCAAGGCAGGTCAAGTTGTTCGTGAAATAGGCACCGGTGTCGATGCCGACGCGGTTCGGCCGGAACTCGGGTTCGGGACGGATGGTGTGGCCGTGCACGATCACGGCCCCATGGTCGGCCGTCGAGTTGAGGAAGAGCTCGCGAATCCAGATCAGATCTTCCTCCTGCTGGGCTTCGAGCGGCACGCCGGGGCGCACGCCGGCGTGCACGAAGACATAGTCGCCCTCGGCGTGCGCGAGCTTCAGATTGTGGAGGAATTCGAGGTGGCGGGCCGGCAGGCGCTCGCGCAACGCCGCCTGCAGCTCCAGAAGCGGCTTGGCGTCCAGATAGGACTCGCGACCGACCTCGATCCCGTAGCTCTCCAGGGTGGCGTCGCCGCCGTTGCGCAGCCACAACGGGCCGCGACGCACATCGTCGAGGAACTCGATCATCAGCCGCTCATGGTTGCCGAGCAACGTGACGACCTCGAACCCGGGCGGAGCCCGATCCAGGATCAGCTCGATGACGCCGGCCGAATCACGGCCGCGATCGACGTAGTCGCCGAGACAGACGAGCACCCGGCGCCCGGCGCCGCCCCGTTCGGAATCGGCCTCGATGGCCGCGAACAGGCCCGCCAGCAGATCGACGCGGCCGTGAATGTCGCCGATCGCGTAAACCGCGGTCCCGGCCGGAACCGCAGCCTCGCCCGCAGGCTGCCGCCTCGAAAACGGATTGCGCAGCATTCCCGCTAGATAAGGGCTGGCGCCGCGGATTGCCAGGGGACCTTAGGGGGTGGGGACCGCTGGCACAGCGCTTGCGTCTCAAGTACGCTCATCACGGTTCCGGTCCTGCAGGGGGAGAATTCATATGTCGAAGATTTCACGGACACTGCGCATGGGGGCCCTGGCCGCCGCTTTGATCGCGGCAGGTGCTTCGGGGGCGCTCGCCGCCGAGGGGGGCAAAATCACGGTCGGCATCGACGGCACGTTCGCGCCGCACGCGATGCCGACCCTGAGCGGAGGCCTACAGGGCTTCAACGTCGACATGGCGAACGAGATCGCCAAGCGCCTGGGGCGGCCGATCGAGATCGTGGCGCAGGAATATTCGGGCCTGATCCCGGCGCTCGATGCCGGCCGCTTCGACTGGCTCGCCGCACCCACGACCGTGACGCCCGAGCGCGCCAAGAGCCTCCTGTTCACTGAGGGCTACCTCAACACCGACTTCCAGTTCCTGATCCCCAAATCGGCCCCGGATATCGCCAAGCTCGAGGACCTCAAGGGCAAAAAAGTCTCGGTCAACAAGGGGTCGGCCTATGATGCGTGGGCCGAGCAGAACAAGGCGAAATACGGGTTCGAATCGTTCGCCTTCCCGACCCAGACCGACGCGGTTCAGGCTGTGCTGGCCGGCCGCGCCGACGCGAACCTCGCCGGCAACACAGTCGTCGCCTGGGCGGCCAAACAGAATCCGCAGCTCAAGCTCTCCTACACGATCTCCACCGGCCTCGTGTGGTCGATCCCGTTCCGCAAGGACGACAAGGCCACGCGCATGCAGGTCGAGAACATCGTCGAGTGCATGAAGCTCGACGGCACCTTCGCCCAACTGCACGAAAAATGGTTCGGCGTGAAGGCGGCTCCGGGCTCGGCCGCCGTCACCGTTTATCCTGGCTACGGCGTTCCGGGCATGGACGGCTACGACCCGGCCGAGCACACGCCCAAATGCAACTGATGCCGCGGACGTGGCGGTGAACACCGCCGCCGCGATCCTCGACGTCCGGGCCCTCCACAAGTCGTTCGGCGCGGTCGAGGTCCTGCGCGGCATCGACTTCAAGCTACGCGAGCGCGAGCTCGTCTTCATCATCGGGCCGTCGGGCTCGGGCAAGAGCACGTTCCTGCGCTGCTGCAACCGGCTCGAAGAGCCGTCGAGCGGCTCGATCCACGTCGACGGCATCGACCTCCTGGCACCCGCGACCGACATCAACGCGGTGCGGCGCAAGATCGGCATGGTCTTCCAGTCGTTCAACCTCTATCCGCACATGACGGCCCTCGGCAACGTGACCCTGGCGCTGCGGCTGTCGCTCAAGAAGCCGCGCGCCGAGGCGGACGACATCGGCCGCGCAGCACTGGCCCAGGTGGGCCTCGCCGACATGGCCAAGCGCTATCCGAACGAGCTGTCGGGCGGGCAGCAGCAGCGCGTGGCGATCGCGCGCGCGCTGGCGCTCGAGCCGCGGATCGTCCTCTTCGATGAGCCGACGAGCGCCCTCGACCCCGAGCTCGTCGGCAGCGTGCTCAAGGTCATGCACAATCTGCGCGACGGCGGCATGACCATGCTGGTGGTAAGCCACGAGCTCGGATTCGCGCGCGAGGCGGCGGACCGCGTCGTGTTCATGGAAGGCGGAGTGATCGTCGAGCAGGGCCCGCCCGAGCAGATCTTCGCCGCCCCGACCCAGACGCGCACGCGCGCGTTCGTGGCGCGGCTGGCGGCGCGGAGCTGAGCCATGGACCGCTTCCTCGACACGTTCTTCAACCTCGAGGTGATGGCCCGCTACCTGCCCAAGATCCTGAGCGGCATGCTGGTCACGACCTATCTCGGGATCGGCGTCGTGGTCAGCGGGCTCGCGGCCGGCCTCGTGCTGGCGGTGATCCGCAGCTTCGGCGTCCGGCCGCTCAACGCGCTCATCGTACTCGTGGTCGACATGCTGCGGACGGTGCCGCCGCTGGTCCTCATCGTGCTGTTCTTCTACGGGCTGCCGGCGGCGGGGGTACCGCTTGACGGGCTGGGCTCGACGTGGCTCGCCCTGTCGCTGGTGCTGGCCGCGTTTGCCGAGGAGATCTACTGGGCGGGCATCCTGTCGGTCTCCAAGGGCCAGTGGGAGGCCGCGCGCTCGACCGGCCTCGGCTTCCTCACCACGCTCATCTGGGTGATTCTGCCGCAGGCGATCCGGCTGGCGATTCCGCCGCTCACCAACCGCACGATTGCGATCACCAAGAACACCGCCCTGGGCCAGGTCGTGGCGGTGCAGGAGATCCTGTACCAGGCCTATAGCGGCCTGAGCTTCTCGTACAATCCGTCGCCGTTGACCCTGGGGGCGCTTGCCTATCTGATCCTGTTCGTTCCGGTCGTGATCGCCGGGCGCTGGATCGAGACACGCTTCAGCTGGAAGCGCTGAGCCCCGTCATGAGCGTCCTCGACCTGTTCTTGAACCTCGACATCATGCGGCAGGCCTTTGGATTCCTGCTGCAGGGGCTGGGCGTGACGCTCGTCCTATGCGCCGCGGTGGTGCCCACCGCCGCCCTCGCCGGCCTGGCGATTGCCGTGCTCGCGGCACTGCGGCGGCGCTGGCTCACCCGCGCCCTCATCGTCTACGTCGACGTGCTGCGCGCGCTGCCGCCCTTGGTGCTGTTGATCTTCGTCTACAACGCGCCGCCGTTCATGGGCTACAAGATCTCCGAGTTCAGCGCGGTCCTGATCGCGCTCACCCTGAACGGCTCGAGTTATTACGGCGAGATCTTCCGCGCCGGCGTCGAGAGCATCGGCCGCGGGTCGTGGGAGGCCGCGCGCTCGACCGGCCTCACCTGGGCGCAGACCATGGCGTGGGTGATCCTGCCGCAGGCGGTCCGCAACGTGCTGCCGGACCTGATCAGCAACTCGCTCGAGGTGGTGAAGCTCACCTCGCTCGCGAGCGTGGTGGCGCTGCACGAGCTCATGTACGCGGCACGCTCCGCCCAGCAGGTGACGTTCAATTATTCGCCGCTGGTCCTGGCAGTGTTCATGTATTTTGTTATCCTATGGCCGTTCGTGCGGCTGCTGAGCCGCCTCGAGCACCAGAAGATCGCGGCCCACTGAAGGATATGCCGGATGCCCGACCGCATCGTCGTCATCAATCCGAATTCGACCGAGGCCGTGACGCGCGGCATCGACGCCGCCGTGCAGCCGTTGCGCATGACGGGCGGACCCGAGATCGAGTGCATGACCCTGGCCGAAGGGCCGCCGGGCATCGAGACTCAGGCGCATGTCGAGAGCGTGGTGCAGCCGCTGTGCCGGGCGATCGCGCGCCGGGACAATGAAGCCAGCGCGTTCGTGATCGCCTGCTACAGCGACCCGGGCCTGCATGCGGCGCGCGAGGCGACCAAGAAGCCGGTGCTCGGCATCGCCGAGTGCGGCCTCCTCGCCGCCCTCACCTTGGGCCAGCGCTTCGGCGTCCTCTCCATCCTCAAGAAGTCGATCCCGCGCCACCTGCGCTATGTGGGACAGATGGGCATCTCCGAGCGCATGGCCGGCGACCGCGCGATCGATCTCGGGGTCGTGGAACTGAGCGACGATGCCCGCACCTTGAGCCGCATGATCGAAGTCGGGACGGCCTTGCGCGAGGAGGACGGCGCCGACGTGCTGGTCATGGGCTGCGCCGGCATGGCGCGCTATCGTGACCGCCTGCAGGCGGCGGTCGGCGTGCCGGTGGTCGAGCCCACCCAGGCCGCGGTCGGCATGGCGCTCGCACGCGTGCGCCTCGGCTGGGAGCGGGGCTAGTATTTCGGCGGGTTCGCCGGCGGGAACGTGAAGCGGTCGCGCGTCCAGCAGTAGCGGTCGCCGTAGAGCCGGCCGACTGGGAAAAAGCTGTCCTCCCTGATGCGCATGGTGGCCGGGTCGATGACGTCGTCGCGCATATGCATGTGCACGCCCTCGCCGATGACGAGACGCCGCTCCGGGCCGAGCTCCACTTCGCGCCACAGCCGGCATTCGAGCGAGAACGGCGCCTTCTTGATGCGCGGCGGCGCCACCTCGGCGGACGGCTCGAGCTCGAGGCCGACAGCCGTCGCCTCGCTCACCTCTGATGGAAAATCGCCGCTGGTCTTGTGCATCACTTCGGCGAGCGGCTCGTCGGCGATGTTCACCACCCACTCCTGCGCCCGCTCGATATTGCGCAAGGTGTCCTTGATCCGGCCGTCGTTGCGGCGGTTGATGCTGACGATCACCAGCACCGGGTCTTCGGACACCACGTTGAAGAAGCTGAACGGGGCCACGTTCACCGAGCCGGACGGCTCGAGCGTGGTGATCCAGCCGATCGGCCGCGGCACCACCAAGCCGCACAGGAGCTTGTAGCGCTGGGCCGCGGTGAGGTCGCGCGAGGGAATATGCATCAGTTCGACGGCTCCGGCGTAGCACCGGTCCGCTCCGTGATCAGCTTGTAATGCTCGATGCGGCGATGCTTGGCGAAGTTGAACACGGTCTTGCGGATGTACTCGCCGAGCTCGAGGTCGCAGTCATGCACGATGACCTCGTCGTCCTCGCTGATGGTCTTGGCGACAACCTCGCCGGTGGGGGCCACGATGACCGAGCAGCCGAACATGCCGAACCCGTCTTCCTTGCCGGCCTTGGCGGTCGCGACCAGCCAGCTGCCGTTCTGGTACGCCGCCGCCTGGCACGTGAGCAGATGGTGAAAGACGCGCAGGTACGGAGGCTCCTGCGGCGAGTAGATGTTTTCGGTGGGCGTGTTGTAGCCCAGCACGATCATCTCGGCCCCTTTCAGCGCCATGACGCGGAAGGTCTCGGGCCACCGGCGGTCGTTGCAGATGCACTGGCCGACCAGCAGGTTCTGGTCGAACATGCGCCACACGTTGAAGCCGAGATCGCCGACGTCGAAATAGCGCTTCTCGAGATGCTGGAAGGGCGCGTCGGGCAGGTGCTCGGAATGCCCGGGCAGGTGGATCTTGCGGTATTTGCCGACGATGCGCCCGTCGGGCGCCACCAGGATCGAGGTGTTGTAGCGGCGGGTCTTGCCCTCCTCTTCCGTGAGCTCCGCATAGCCGAGGTAGAAGCCCACCCCCAGCTCGCGCGCCAGCGCGAACAGCGGCATCGTCTCCGGCCCGGGCATCTGCGCCTCGAAGAAGCGGTCGACCTCCTCCTGCGTCTCGAACCACCAGCGTGGAAAGAACGTGGTCAGCGCCAGCTCCGGGAAGACGATGAACCGGGCGCCCGACGCGTGCGCCTCGCGCGTCATGGCCATCAGCCGCTTGACGACCGAGGCCCGCGAATCCGCAAGGTGGATCGGTCCCAGCTGAGCCGCTGCGACCTTCAGACGACGCGCCATACTTCCCTCATCCGTTCACACATGACGGGCGAGGATAGATCGGCGGCCGGGCGCTGAAAAGCGAGCGCTTAGGCCGGCGCCTGGTAGATCAGGCGGAAGGCGTAGCGGCCGAGCAGCGAATCGATGATCACGCTGCCGCCGCGGTCGCGCGCGAGGCGCTCGAAGAACTGCGGCATGTCGCCCTGGGGGTGCACGTCGAACAGCGCCAGCCAGCTTTGCAGCGCCTGCCGGAACCAGGACGGCAGGTCCTGCTGGTCCCAGAAATCGACCACCGCCAGCCGTCCGGCGGGGCGGAGCTGCGCCATCGCGCGCTCGACCACCACCGGCCAGGCCGGGATCATGGTGAGCGCGTAGGAGATCAGCACGGAGTCGAACGGGCGGTCGAGGCCGAACATCGCGCGCGCGTCCAGCTGCTCTCCCAACCCATAGGCGAGCCGGATACGTCCCTCCAGCCCGGCGCGGCGGATGTGGGCCGCAGCACTGCGCAGCATCACCGCCGAGGCATCGATGCCGTAGAGATGGACGCCCGGATAGCGCCGCGCCAACGCCATGAGGTTGCGGCCGGTGCCGCAGCCGATCTCCACCACCCGGTCGCCCAGCAGGAGCGACATGCGCTCGATCAGGCCGTCGCGGCCAAGCAGGTAGAACTTGCGCGTGGCGTCGTAGATGTGCCGCTGATAGCGGTACATGCGGTCCATCCGCGCGGCGGTGTCGCCGGTCATGACACCGGGGGTCATTGTCAGGCCGCCGTGCGGTAGAGGTGAAAGCCGCCGTAGATGGCCGAGCGGTCGCGCGAGAACAGCGACCGGCTGTGGTCGGCCTCGTAGCGCCATTGCTCCATCACGTCCGGCGCCAGCGCCGGCGGCAGGGGTGAATCGGCGGCCGCGGTGCGGAAGATCACGCGCGCCCCCGGCTTCGCCGTGCGGCTGATCTCGCGCCACAGCGCGTTCAGCTCCGAGGGACCCATCCAGTCCTGCGCATCGAGCAGCACATAGGCATCGCAGCTCTGCGCGGGCTCGCCCTTGAGGAACTCGGTCATCGAGACGAGGCGCGTCTCGACCTTGGTGGTCGAGTCGCGCAGCCGCTCGAAGTTCTCCGCGCGCAGGTACGGCGGAACGGCCTGGCGCCGGGTGCGGTCGTAGCCGCGGCCGAAGGCCTGCCAGGCAAAGTAATTCTCGGCGATCGGGAAGTCGCAGGCGAGGCGACGCAGCCGGTCACGGAACAAGGCCACGATGTCGCCGTCGGAATCGCGCCGCAGGGCTTCGAACTGCGCCGGCGGAATGCCGAGGCTATAGAACGACACCGGCAGACGGCACAGGACGCGGATCATCTTCGAGTCGAAAATCGGTGCGATCGCGTCCTCGAAGATCTCCCGCTGCTCCTCGAGGCTGGTCGCGGTCAGGAGGCGCTCCGGATCGCCGCCGCACAGCCGTCCCGCCCGGTGCGCAAAGCCGATGAAGCGGCCGAGCAAGGCGCCGCGATAGAGGCCCTTGGCGAAATAGTTGATCCGCCGCCCGATGAACGGCGCACGGCCGTCCCAGAACTCGCGTGTCTCGGCATCCAGACTCGGGCGGATGCTGCGCGCGTAAAGGCGCAGGTTCCACCGGCTGTCGGCGAGACCGAAGAAGCGGAAGAAGGCTTCGTGGTCGGGCAGTGCTGTGATGGCGGCGAGCTTGAGGCGGGTGAGCGCGATGTGCGCCGGGTTGAGGTCCACCGCGACGATCGAGGCCGGCCCGGCCAGGAGATAGTTGAGCACGTTGCAGCCGCCCGAGGCGATGGTGATGACGCGGCTCTCCGGGCGCAGCATCAGCGCCTCGAGATCGACCGCCGGGTCTTCCCAGATCTGGTTGTAGACGAAGTTCTGGAACCAGGCGGCGAACATGCGGTCGAGCACGCCCTTTGTTCCGGTCTTGCGGCGCACGACCGCGCGCGAAATCAAACGGTTGCTCATGACGATGCTCCTGTGGCCAACATCGAACGGGCTGGGACCGGCAGCGCGGCACCGGTGCGGACGGGGGCGGCGGCAGGCTGCGGCGCCTTGAGCCACGACAGCGATTCGAGCCGCCCGTCCATGTGCTCGACCAACGCCGAGCAGTTCTCGACCCAATCGCCGTCGTTGCAGTAGAGGATGCCGTCGACCGTTTTCAGCGCCGGGGTGTGGATGTGGCCGCAGACCACACCATCGACCTCGCGCCGGCGGGCTTCGGCGATCACCGCGTGCTCATAGGCCTCGATATACGCGGCGACCCGGCGCGAGTTCCGCTTGATCGCGGCGGCGAGCGACCACGGGGCGGCTCCCATCCGCACGCGCGCGTGATCGATCAGCACGTTGGCGGCGGTGGCGAGATCGTAGGCCTGGCTGCCGACCCAGGCCAGCAGCGGCGAGAACTTGACGGCGGCATCGAATGCGTCTCCGTGCACGACCCACAGGTCCTGGCCCGAGGCCGTGCGGTGCATCGCCTCGCTGCACACGAGGACGCCGCCGAATGTCAGCTCGACGAAGGCACGCGCGCCCTCGTCGTGATTGCCCGGAATGTAAATCACCTCGCTTCCTTTCCGGACCTTGCGCAGGATTTTTTGAACGACGTCGTTATGGCTTTGCGGCCAGTACCAGGACCGGGCAAGCTGCGAGCCGTCGAAGATGTCGCCCACCAGGTAGATGACATCGGCGTCGTGATGGCGGAGAAAATCGAGCAGGAGATCGGCCCGGCAGGCCCGGGTTCCGAGGTGGACGTCCGAGATCCAGATCGTCCGGTAACGGCGTGGATTCGGATGGCCGAGGATACGGGAGGAGTTCAAGATTTACCCATACTTAGTTGGTAACTCCTCATATGCCACTAGATGATGATTGTTTTTTTCCCCAATTGTGACGGTGATGCGAACAACCCGTGAAATATTCGCGCAGCCGCGCCGAATACCCGCCCGGCCCCGCGCGTTAGCAGCACGCATCCGCCATGTGCGCGCTGCTGTCGGGGGCGAGCGCGACGCTGGGCCGGTGTGCGAAGGAGTTCCCGTTTGACTGCCGCCGTGACCCGCGACCGGTGGACTGCCGCCCAGGCGGCCGAGCTCAGCTATTGGCGCGAGCTGGACCTGCGCGAAATTCTGAGGATTTGTGCGGAAAAGCCGGCGTTCTGGGCGCTGCTCGACGACGCGACCGAACGCTCCCTGCTGGCCGGCAAGGATGTCCTGGAGATCGGCTGCGGGCCGTTGGGCCTCAGCCTCGTCTCCTTCAGCCGCCACAAGGAGGGGGTGCGCCGGCTGGTCAAGGCCGAGCCGCTGCCGCGCCTTCCCCTGCGCGAGACCCAGCTCGTCCGCGATGCCTGGGCCGCCCCTTTCCTCGAATGGGTCGAAGGGCTCGCAGCCGAGGGCGAATACGTCCAGACCCCCGGCGAAGATCTCGGCTTCGAGTCATGCTTCGACACGGTCGTGACGTATAACGTGCTCGACCACGTGCGCGAGCCGCAGTCGATCTTAAGGAATGCAGCACGCGCCTTGCGTCCGGGAGGGCGGCTCCTCGTCGGCGTCGACTGCCTGTCGGTGGTGGGACGCTGGCGGTTCGAGCTTCTGACCCGCCGCACGCACAAAGGCACGATCTTGGTCGAAGCCCACCCCCACACCTTCCTGCCGCAAGCCATGGCGCGCATGATCGAGCGCTCCGGATTCCGCATGAACGCCATCACCGGTGTTCCCGGGATCCTCCGCCGGTGGCTCGGCAGCCACTCACGGCCGGCCTTCCTTGCTGCCAAACTCTGACCATAAGCGGCCCGACCGCGCCTTTCCCCGCTGGCGGGAATGGCCTATTCTCGCGTTCGGTCATGAGCCCGCGGCGCTTCGCCGTCCGCCCGGCCGGCGCCGTCGTCCTTCCGATCCTCCGCCCGACATGGTCCTCAACCGCCGCGTCGCTGCCGCCGACATCCAGACCTTGCTGCTGGGTGGCCTTCGGGCGGCCGATATCGCAATCATCGTGATCGGCGCGGTACTGTCGTATTTCCTGCGCCACGACAGCCTCGACATCCCCGACCTCTACGTGATGGCGATCGTCGGCGCCATCCTGTTGTCGGTGATCTATCTTCAGATCGGCCGGCTTTATGTCTTCGACGAACTCCCGCGCCTTGCGCTGCAGATCGGCCGGCTGTCCATGGCGTGGACCGCGGTGATGCTGTCGCTGATCGCGCTTGCGTATTTCACCCGCACCTCGGTCGCTTTCAGCCGCGCGTTCGCTATCGGCTGGTTCGCGCTCAGCCTCGCCGGGTTCATCCTCGTGCGCCTTTCGGTGCTGGTGCAGATCGACCGCTGGCGGCGCGCGGGACGGCTCGCGCGCACCGTCGCGATCATCGGCGCCGGCGATGCGGGCGAACATCTGATCCGCCAGATCGAGACGCAGGCGCGCCAGCAATATCACATCGTCGGCGTGTTCGACGACGAGTGGGAACGGCTGCCCGACAGCATCGTCGGCCACAAAGTGCGTGGTTCGGTGGACGATCTCGTCCGCTTCGTCCGCAAATATCCGGTCGACGAAGTGCTGGTCGCCGTGCCCTGGAAATCGACCGGCTACCTCATGGACCTGATGAAAAAGCTCAAGGTCCTGCCGAACGACGTGAAGCTGTGCCCCGAACACGTGGGCTCGTCGCTGCCGGTGCGCGGCGTGCAGCCGGTGGCGGGCATCCCGATGCTGTCGATGCTGGAACGTCCGCTGTCCGGCTGGAACCTCGTCCTCAAGAACGCCGAGGACCGCCTCGTCGGTGCGGTCCTCCTCCTGCTGATCTCCCCGCTCCTGGCGCTCATCGCACTCGCGATCAAGCTCGACAGCCCCGGCCCGGTGTTCTTCCGGCAGCGCCGTTACGGCTTCAACAACAATGCGATCGTGGTGTGGAAATTCCGCACCATGCGCCACGAGATCGAGAACGAGGCCGTGGTGCCGCAGGCGACCCGCAACGACCCGCGCGTGACCGCCGTCGGCCGCATCCTGCGCCGGACGAGCCTCGACGAGCTGCCGCAGATCTTCAACGTCCTGCGCGGCGAGATGTCGCTCGTCGGCCCCCGGCCGCACGCGGTCGCGCACAACGAGCAATACGCGACCGTCATCGACGACTATCTGAGCCGGCACCGGGTCAAGCCCGGGATCACGGGATGGGCGCAGGTGAACGGCCTGCGCGGGGAAACCGACACGCCGGAAAAAATGCGCCAGCGCGTCCAGCACGACCTGTATTATATCGACAACTGGTCGTTCTGGTTCGACCTCAAGATCCTGGCCCTGACGCCGTTCGTCGCGATGAACCGGAACGCCTACTGAGCGTTATCCCTGGTCTGGTTCCAGGCGTCCCTTGAGTCCCTCATGCCGAGCATGCAACCGGCCGCGGCTCCTGTCATCGACGGTCCCGTCATCGATGTCAGAGGGCTCACCAAGCGGTATCAGAACGTCACCGCCGTCGACGATTTGAGCTTCGCCGTCCCGGGCGGGCAGATCACGGCGTTGCTTGGCGGCAACGGGGCCGGCAAGACCACGACCTTGTCGATGCTGCTGGGCCTGCTCATCCCGACCGCCGGACGGATCCAAATTTTCGGCGAGGACATGCTGCGCCACCGCTACCGCGTCCTGCCGCGGCTCAACTTCTCCTCGCCCTACGTCGATCTGCCGCACCGCCTGACCGTGCGCGAGAACCTGAACGTATTCGCGCGCCTTTACAGCCTGAGGAGGCCCGCCGAGCGCATCCGTGAGCTGGCGGACGAATTCGATTTCGCGCCGCTTCTGGGCCGCAAGACCGGCGCCTTGTCGTCGGGGCAGAAGACCCGCGTGGCGCTCGCCAAGGCACTGCTCAACCGGCCGGAGCTTTTGCTCCTCGACGAGCCCACGGCCAGCCTCGATCCGGACACGGCCGACTGGGTGCGCTCCTATCTCGAGCGCTACGCGCGCGAGACCAACGCCTCGATCCTGCTCGCCTCGCACAACATGGCCGAGGTCGAACGCCTCGCCGCAGACGTCCTGATGATGAAGGCCGGCCGTATCGTCGACCGCGGAGCACCCGCCGAGCTCATCGCCCGCTACGGCCGCCGGACGCTCGAGGACGTGTTCCTCGACATCGCGCGCGACCGGCGCCATCCCGCAGAGGCCGCGCAATGAGCGATGCCGCGAACAGCCCGGATGCCGCCGCGCACGCGCCCGGCTTCGCGCTCAGCGACCGGATGAGCCGCATCGGGGCCATGCTGCTGCGCCATTTCTATGTGATGCGCAGCTCCTGGATTCGCGTCTTCGATCTCATGTACTGGCCGCTGCTGCAGATGGTGGTCTGGGGATTCATCAACACGTTCCTTGCCACGCAATCGTCGTGGGTGCTGCGCGCGGGCGGCCTCCTGATCGGCGCGGTCCTGCTGTGGGACGTGCTGGTGCGCGGCCAGTTCGGCATGACCCTGTCGCTGCTCGAGGAAATGTGGTCGCGCAATTTCGCCAACCTGTTCGTGGCCCCCTTGCGCCCGGCGGAATATGGCGTGGCACTGATGGGCCTGTCGGTGATCCGCTCGTTGATCGGCGTCGTTCCATCGGCGCTGCTCGCCATCCCGCTGTTCCACTACTCCATCTTCGCGATGGGCCTGCCGCTCGTCGCCTTCTACGCGGTGCTGATGATGACCGGGTGGGCGGCCGGGCTCTTGATCAGCGGCATGCTGATCCGCTTCGGGCTCGCGGCCGAAAGCTTCGCCTGGGCGTCGATCTTCCTTCTGGCCCCGACCTGCGGGGTCTACTACCCGGTCGCGACCCTGCCCGGCTGGCTGCAGACGATCGCCTGGTTCCTGCCGCCCACCTACGTGTTCGAGGGCATGCGCTCGGTCATGCTGCAGCATGTGTTCCGCACCGACCTGCTGGTCACCGGCGTGGCCCTCAATCTCGTGTACATCGCCCTCGGCCTCGCCGTGTTCCTGATCGCGTTCAACCGGGCGCGGGCGCGCGGGCAGCTCCTGCAGACGGGCGAGTGACGTTACCCGGACCCTGGCCGCATCATATCGACGAAGAAGACAACCAGCGCTATCCCCAGCGACACCGCCAGTCCCACCAGCGTCTCGGAATCCGCCGCGGCGAACTGATCGAAGCTGCCGAGCAACGGGGTCAACGTCCACAGCACGATCCCGGCTCCGAGGACGATCGGCGTCAGGGCCGCGAAGTCGAGCCACAGGCGGCGGCGCAGCAGGCGCTGCATGACCGCGAGCTCGAACGCGGGATCGCGCGCGGGCGGCTCGTCCGGCGCCCACAGGGCCTGCAGGCGGGCTTCATCCACCATGATCACCTCCCAGTGCAGCGAGCAAGGTCGCCCGCCCGCGCAGCACATGCGACTTGACCGTGCCCAAGGGAATGCCCAGCGCGTCGGCCGCCTCGGCATGCGAGTATCCGGCCGCCAGGCACAGCGCCACTGCCGCGCGCTGTTCCTCGGGCAAGGCCTGCATGGCCTTGCGCAGGTCGAGCCGGTCGTCCGAATCCGGTGATGCGATCGTCTCGTGACCTTCCGCCGCGACCTCTTCGCGCCGGCGGCGGCGCCAGTGCGAGCGCCGGGCCGCGAGGAACTTCCGGTACGCAACGCCACACAGCCACAGGCGGAAATTTCGTCCGCGCTCGAACCGCGCGAGATGCGTCCATGCGGCGACGAAGGCCTGCTGGGCCACGTCGTCCGCCTCGGGCCAATTCCCGGCGAGACGGCGCAGGAACGCGCGCACCGATTGCTGATGCTGCGCCACCAGCCGGCTGAACGCCTGGCTCGAGCCCGCTTGCGCCTGGGCGATCAGAGCATCGTCCAGCGACACGGACATCAGCGCGGGTCATCTTTGGGCAGTAGCAAGGCCGAGAGCGCCGACCACACGGCGAGTGCCGTGAAGATGAGCGCCGGAGCCACCAAGCCGTGATGCGGCCGGACGCCATTGCTGAAAACGGGAATCAGCGCAAGCGCCGCGGCCAGGCACGCGAACAGAATGGCGTTACGCCACGCGCGTTGCCGCCGGTAAACCGACCTGCCGCCTTGCAGGAGTTTCGCCACTTCGAGCGGCGGCTCCTTGCCCTGCTGGGCATAGGTGCGCAGAATTTCCAAGGTCGCGGCCTCGCGCCGATAGCGCCGCCAAAAGGCGAAGCACATGGCCGTGAAGCCGAATGCCATGCCGGCCAGCCCGAAAACGACCCCCACGTGCCCCCAGCCCCAATCCATGATGCCCTCCTGCCGATCGAGTGCGACGCTACCCCCTATTTGCCGCCGCCGGTGCCGTTGGATGCAGGGTTAATCCGGGACTGCCAGGGCCTGCCCGATCCAGTCGACCACCGAGGAGTGCTTCGGCCGCCAGCCCAGCTCGCGGCGCGCGCGCTCGGCGCGCACGCGGCAGTTCGAGCCGAGCGAGAACACCGCGCGCTGATAGCCCCAGACCGCGATGGCTTCGTCCGCCGTGCAACTCCGCGCCGGGCCCAGCCGGAGCGCCGATGCCAGCGCCTCCACCATCTCGCGGAACGACGCCTCACC
>Ga0335071_10001625_pt1 | contig 24254 bp, 23 predicted proteins | sample Lox_Sample_15_FD_206724 | JGI IMG/M metagenome (GOLD analysis project Ga0335071, IMG submission 206724) | Soil microbial communities from Loxahatchee National Wildlife Refuge, Florida, United States - Lox_Sample_1.5 | ecosystem: Environmental > Terrestrial > Soil > Wetlands | place: USA... | reverse complement strand
CCCGCCGATGACCGTGTCGTCGCCGATGGTGAGCAGGTTCTGGTCGGCCACGACCGCGGTGTTGATGTGCACCCGGCGGCCGATGCGCGCCCCCATGAGCCGGTGGTAGAGCGGGAGCAGCGGCGTCACCCGGATCCAGTTCACGAAGCTGAAGCGGAGCACCAGGGTGAGGGCGTTGAAGCTGGCCCACCGCCAGGCGCCGAGCGAGAGGTAGGGGAACCGCCCCACCGGCGTGCCCTTCGCCAGCGTGACCCAGCGTGCCAGCGGCAGGACCACGAGCTCGGCCAGGCCGAAGACCAGGTAGCCGGCCGAGAGCGCCAACCCCATCCCCAAGGACCTGAGCGCGCCCGTGGCCGGGAGGCGGGCCACCGCAAAGGAGAAGAGCGCCACCGCCGGCCACAGCGCCAGGCCCAGGACGGCGGCCACCTCCAGGAAGAGGAGGAAGGTGACCAGGGCGTGGAGCGGCGTGAAGAGGCGATCCTTGATTCCCGGGCGGGCCATGGCCGAGAGCTTGGCGGCCGGCGCCCCGCCGCTCAAGTTTCGGGCGGGGGCGGGCCGGCCGGGTGCGGGGGCCGTCCTCGGCCGGCACCGCGCCTTTAAAGCCCGCCCTCGCCGCGAATGGACGGCCTTCTCCCCATCGGCCTCGCCTGCCGACCGACGAGCACCTCCGGGCTCGAGGAGAAGCTCCCTCTCCTAAACCACCCCTCCGGCGAAGACCGCCATCGCCCCCCCCAGGCCCCTGACCGGCCCCGCCGCTCGCCGGCAAGCCCGGCCGCGTTCCTCTTCCCGCCCGGCGCGACCTTCTTCCAGGCAGGGCCCCCCGCCCTCGCCGACCGCCTTCACGCCGCCCCAAGGGAGAGCTGGGAGCGCACCCGGCCCGGGAAGTCGGTGATGAGCGCCGCCACCCCGAGTGCCGCGAGCCGCCCCACCTCGGTCGGATCGTCGACCGTCCACACGTTCACCTTCAGTCCACGGGACACCCAGCGCCGCACCCGCGCCGGGGTGGCGAGCGCCGCCCCGGGGTGCACCGCGGCGGGGCGAAGGAGCGGCGCCACGAGCGCCGCCCGCAAGAGCCCGGCGCGCCCCTCGAACAGGAAGCCCCGCGGCAGCTGGGGAGCGGCCCGGCCGAACCGCCGGAGGAGCCGCGCGTCGAAGGAGGACACGAGCACCCGGTCCACCCTGCCGGCGCGGCGGAGGACCTCGGCCGTGGCCACGGCCAGCCCCTCCCTGTCCTCCTCGCCCTTCAGCTCGACGTTCAGGTAGGCGCCGGGGACGGCCTCGAGCACCTCCTCGAGGAGCGGGATCCGCTCCCCCCGGAACCGCTCTCCCTTCCACCCCCCCGCATCCAGCCCGCGCAGCGCCGCCCAGGGAACCTCCGCCACGCGCAGGGGCACACCGGCGATGCGCTGCACGTCTTCGTCGTGGAAGACCACCACCTCGCCGGTCGCGCAGCGGCGCACGTCCAGCTCCACCCCGTCGGCACCCTGCTCCATGGCCAGCCGGAAGGCGGCGAGGGTGTTCTCGGGCGCGTCGGCGCTTGCCCCGCGATGACCGAGCACCAGGGGCCGGCCCGGTGCAGCGTGTGGTCCTTGCTGGGACATCCGCCCTCCTCGCCGTCCGCCCAAGGTGGCGGTCCTCGGCCCGCCCCGCTATCCTAGCCCGCGGACCTCGCGGGGTGACGCGGATGCCCGAGCTAGCCATGACCGTTTTCGTCGTCCTCCTCATCTGGGGGGCGATGCAGATCCCCGCCCTGGGAGACGCCATCGGCAGGCGCATCCGCGGACCCGGGCCGAAGCCAGCGGCCCGCCCCCCGGCGCGGCCTTTGGGGTCGCCGGAGCGGGCCGCCTCGCGCTAGGAGCGCTACCTGGCCCGGGCCTCGCAGAGCCTCCGCGCCAGCGCCCGGACGAGCGGATGCAACGCCCCGTCCTTCGCCAGCTCCACCATGTCGGCCGCGGGAAGGAACCCGAGCAGCTTCAGGGCCACCGCCGGCTCGCAGTAGGGGTTTTGGGCCACCGCCCGGGCCACCGCCGGCTGCGTCCGCCAGCGGCGCGACTCGGCGAGGAGCCGTAAGGTCTCCGGCCGGCAGGGGCGGCGCGCCGCGATCCGGACGGCGAACGGCTCGGTGAGCTGCGGGTTCTTGAGGAGCTCGCGCACCACCTCCGGCGCCCCCTCGGCGGCGAGACGGGCCAACAGGTCGGGGTCCTTCTGCGCCCGGGCCAGGGACTTCTTGTGGCCGAGCGTGAGCCGGGCCAGGCGGGCGTCGGGGGGCTCGCGGGGCGGGGCGTAGGCCTTCTGCGGCGGGGGGGAGAGAAACAGGCTCGTCACCTCGGTGAGGCCCTGCGCCGCGGCCGCGGCGTAGATCGCGGCGCAGGCGTCGTAGTCGACCCCGGGATCGAGCAGCGCCTGGCCTACCGCCAGCAGGGCGACGCGGGCGAGCGCGTCCGGGCTCCGCGCCAGCGCCGCCAGCCCCCGCGCCGCCGCGGCCGGGTCGCTCCCCGCGAGCGCCCGGGCAGCCGCCCGGGCGCGGATGGGCCCCTCCTCCAGGACCGAAAGGCGCCGCGCCAGGGCGAGCGCCGCGGCGGCCGCCACCTCCACCTCGCTCACCGAGGAGCCTCGCCGGCGGGCTCGGCCCGAACGCGGACGGTCGTGCCGGAGAGGTCGGCGGGCAGCTCGCCGAGCGCCACCAGGAACGCGAGCCGGTCGCCGGGGGCCACCAACCTGGGCGCCCGCTTCCCCGCCTCGGCCGCCAGCCCCGCGAGCGCGGTGCGGCCAGTGGCCTCGTACACCTCCTCGGCGGTGGGAACCGCGCCCGCCGAGGCCTCCCCCCGGGCCAGCACCTGGCCGTCGCGGACCAGCTCCGCCTCGATGCGCACCCCCCGGACCTCCCCCAAGGCCCGCGAGATGACCTCGCCCCGGACCAGGAGCACCGTCTCGCCGCCGGCCTGCTCGTAGAGGCCGGTGCGAGCATCCGCCACCTCGAACTGCGCCTCCGGCGTGCGGGCACCCCCCAGGGCTCTGAGGAGCGTGGAGGGCCGCAGGGCCGACGGACCCAGGGCCGCCTCTCCCCGCAAGACCACCCGGAAGAAAAGGGCGATGGCGAGGAGCGCCACGAGCGCCAGCGCGCTCACCGCCGCGGCCCGTACCCGGTCGGCAGTCCTGGGCGCGGCCCGGGTGGGCAGGGCCGCGTCCGACTCGAGGTCCGGGGGCGGGCGAGGCACTGCCGGGACCGGGGGCGCTGCCCTCGGGGCGGGCTCCTCCTCGGCCGCGGGCGCCGCTGCCTGGGCCCCCGTGGACGGCTCCGGCGGGACCGGGGTCGGCTCGGTGGCCAGGGCGAGCGACTCCCCGGAAGAAGCGATTGGCCCGGCCAGCCCCGACTCGAAGGCCGCACTTCCCGAACCGGACAGGTCGGCGGTCGCGAAGACGTCGGCCGGATCGGCGAACGGCGCCGCCTTCCCCGGCGTGCCGCCGTCCTCGAGCGCCAGGTCGGCCGGGAAGTCCGGCGCCGAGACGGGGAACGCGTCCTTCGCCGGCGCGGCCGGCGGGACCGCCGCGGCGCTGGCCGCCCCGAGGAGCTGGGCGAGATCCGTCACCGGGAGGCTCGGGGTACGGGAGGCCGCCGCCGCGGGAAGAGGATCTTGCAAGGCCGGCGGCGCGAAGGGATCGATCGCCGCGGAAGCTGGCCGCTCGCCTTCGATGGCCGCCCCCGTGCCGGCCGGGGCGGGGGGCGGCGGCGCCTGCATCACCGGATCGGGCGAGGCACGGACGAAGGGATCGTCCACGGCCGGAGCCGGCCCGGGGAAGGCGTCCAGCCCGGCCGCCGCAAAGGGGTCGGGCGCCTTTGGGCGCGGCTGCACCGCGGCCGAAAACGGGAGGACGGACCCCCCGGCCATCGCCTGCGCGAACGGATCGACTGGAGCAGGCCGGGGCAAACCCGGCGTGAGATCGAGCTCGATGCGCGGCGGGGGCGGGGGCGCAGGCTCCCGCTTCACCACGAACATGTGCCCGCACTTCGAACAGCGGACCTTGGCGCCTCGCGGACCGATCTTCTCGTCCGCGACCCGGAATCTCGCCTGGCAGCCAGAACAGAAGACGATCATGCGGCCCCCGTCCGGGTTTGTGAGCGTACACCTCGAACGAGCTTGACACCAGCCACAGCGGCAAGAAGAATCCGGAAATTGCGCCGGATTCCATGGCCGCGGACCCCGAGATGAACGACGAGCACAGGGAAGGCGCCGAGCCGCCGCCCACCACCACCGGGCGCGAGCCGAAGGTCATCAAGCGCTACACGAACCGCAAGCTCTACGACACCGAGGAGTCCCGGTACGTCACCCTCGACGAGATCGCCCAGATGATAAAGGGCGGCGCCGAGGTGAAGATCATCGACAACCGTACCAAGGAAGACCTCACCTCGGTGACGCTCGCCCAGATCATCTTCGAGGAGGAGAAGAAGACCTCGAAGATGAGCCTCGACACCCTGCGCGACCTCATCCGCCACGGCGGGGAGGTGGCCCAGCGGTTCGTCGAGGGCACGGGGGCGGAGCTGCGGGGCCGGGTGGAGGCGGTCCGGGCCGCGGCCGAGCAGCGCATGCAGAACCTGCTGAACCGCGGCCAGGACACCCGCGACCGGGCGCTCGAGCTGGTGCAGGCCTCGCAGGAGGCCATGCTCGCCCTCCAGCGCCGGGTCGACGAGCGGGTCCGGGCCGCCGTCGAGGGCATGAGCAACCTCTCCGAGGTGCGGCGGCAGCTGGAGGAGATCGCTCGCCGCATCGAGGGGCTGGAGAAGCGGCTCGACGAGCTCGCCCCCAAGCCCAAGCCGCCCGCCTAGGGACGGTCCGGCGGCGCCCGCTCCAGGATCTCGTCGGCGATCCGCGCCAGGGCGCGGGCACCGCTCGAGCCGGGCGCGTGCTCGAAGATGGTCCGGCCATGGCTCTGGGCCTCGTCCACCCGCACCGACCAGCCGAGCACGGTCGGGGAGAGCGTCGCGGGGAAGCGCTCCCTCAGCTTGGCCAGGATCTCGTCGGCGAGCTGGGTGCGACGGTAGAGGGTGGCCACGACCAGGGTGAGCTCGGGGGCCCGGCCGCGCTCGGCCCGCAGCCTCACGAGGCTGTCCAGGACCTCGGCGCAGCCGTCCAGCGCCAGGTAGGTCACCGCCACCGGCAAGACCAGCTCACGGGCGGCCCGGAGCGCGTTCTCGGTGAGCAAGGACTGCGAGGGAGGGGCGTCGATGAGCACGAGGTCGTAGCGGCCTTGCGGCAGCGCCTCGAGCCGCCGGTCGAGCCGATCGGCCCGGTCGAGAAGGGGCGCCGCCAGGACCGGGAAGGCGGCCAGATCCTTGTTGGCCGGGACGAGGTCGATCCCCGGTACCGGAGTGGGCCGGACCAACCCCTCGAGCTCCCCCTCCTCGCCCAGAAGCCACTCGTGGACGGTGGGCCGCAGGCGGCGCACGTCCACCCCGAGCGACTTGCCGGCGTGCCCCTGGGTGTCGAGATCGACGAGGAGGACCCTGCGGCCCCGGGCTGCCATCCGCGCCGCCACGTTCACACACAGCGTGGTCTTGCAGGTGCCGCCCTTCTCGTTGAAGAACGCGATGCGGCGCATGGCCCGGAGTGCCCCGGCTCGGGGCGAGTCTCGTTAGGCGTGGTCCCGCTCCTCGCCGTCCGAGGGGTCGGGCGCCGCTCGGGCGCCGCCACGCTCCCCGCCCCCGGCCGCCCCATCCCGCCGCCCCCGCGGCGCCTCCCGGGCGGCGAGGGCCTCGAGCGTCGCCTCGAGCTCCTCCAGCTTGTGCCGCAGCGCCTCGAGATCGGTGCGCGAGGGGAGGTTCGTGGCCCGCAGGGCCCGCTCCAGCACCCGGTCGAACCCGTCCCGCGCCTTCACGGCCGAGGAGACCAGGCCCTGCAGCCCGGAGGTGACCGCCTCGCTGGCGAGGAGCCGGCCCAGGACCTTCCCCACCCGCTCCTCGCCGGCGTTCAGCACCCTGCGGAGCGAGGGACTTTGGAGCAGGTCGTCGAGGATCATGGCTGGGTGGACTTGTCCCCCTCCCCTCGCTAGCTTGTCAAGCCTCGTGGCCCACCCCACCCTTCTCGACCGGCACCTCGTCTTCGTGACCGGCAAGGGCGGAACGGGCAAGTCGACCGTGAGCGCGGCGCTGGCCGTCCTGGCCGCCCGCGCCGGCAGACGCGTCCTCCTCTGCGAGGTCAACGCGCCCCAGGGCCGAGCCGGGCCGCTCCTCGCCGGGCAGCCCGGAGATGGCGCGCTCGCCGAGCTCTACCCCGGCGTCCACGCCCTGAACGTCCACCCCGGCGAGGCCATGAGCGAGTACGGCCGGATGGTGCTCCGGTTCCGCGCCGTCTACCACGCGGTCTTCGAGAACCGGCTGGTCCGCTACTTCCTGCGGGTGATCCCCTCCCTGGCCGAGCTGGTGGTCCTGGGGAAGATCCTCCACGAGGCCCGCTCCACCCGCCCCGGCGGAGGGCCGCGCTGGGACCTGGTGCTCGTCGACGCGCCCTCCACCGGTCACGCCGTCCAGCTGCTGCGGGTCCCCTCCGCCCTGGTCGACGCGGTGCCGGCCGGCCCGCTCCGCCATGACGCGGAGTGGATGGAGCGGCTGCTCGTCGACGCGGTGCGGACGGCCGTGGTCCTCGTCACCCTGCCCGAGGAGATGGCGGTGAACGAGGTGATCGAGCTCGACGCCCAGGTGCGCGGGGTGCTGGGCATGGCCCGGGCGGAGCTGTTCGTGAACGCCCTCTCCCCGAGCGCCTTCGCCCCGGAGGAAGGGCTCTCGCTGACCCGGGCCGCCGCGGCACCGTTCCCCCTGGGCCCGGCCGCCCGGGCGGCAGAGCTCGCCCTCCTCCGCGCCGAGGCCGGCCGGCGCCAGCTGGCCCGGGCCCGCTCGGCCCTCGATCTTCCCACCACCCTCATCCCCCTCTTCCCCTCGGCCGAGTGGGGTAAAGCCCAGGTCGAGCAGGTTGCCGAGGCCATCGCCGCGGGCTGGGCGGAGGAGGGGCGGTGAGCGAGCTGCGCCGAAGCCTCGCCAGCCGGCGCATCGCGGTGTGCGTCGGCCCGGGCGGCGTGGGCAAGACCACCGTGGCCGCGGCGCTGGCCCTGGGGCGCGCCCTCGAGGGTGGCCGGGCGCTCGTCTGCACCATCGATCCCGCCCGGCGCCTCGCCAATGCCCTCGGCCTCACCGCCCTCGGCAACGTACGGTCGCGCATCCCCGCCGCCCGCCTGGCCCAGGCCGGCCTGAGTCCCCCGGGCCAGCTCTTCGCCATGATGCTCGACGTGAAGCGGACCTGGGACGACCTCGTGGCCCGCCACGCCCCCGATCCGGCCCGGCGCGACCGGATCCTGGGAAACCGGCTCTACCAGCAGATGTCCGCCGCCCTGGCCGGCTCCCAGGAGTACATGGCCATGGAGAAGCTCTACGAGCTCGCGAACGGGGACGAACACGACCTCATCGTGCTCGACACCCCCCCCACCGCCCACGCCCTCGACTTCCTGGACGCCCCGTCCCGCATCCTCGACTTCTTGGGGAACGACGCCGCCCGCACGCTGCTCGCCCCGGCGCTGGGGGCCGGCCGGCTCGGGCTCAAGCTGGCACAGCTCTCCGGCGGCTACGCCGCCAAGGCCCTGGCCCGTTTCACCGGCCAGCAGGTGCTCCTCGACCTCGGCGAGTTCTTGCAGAGCTTCCAGGGCATGTACCAGGGGTTCAAGGAGCGGGCGGCGGCGGTCCGGGCCCTCCTCTCCCGGCCCGAGGTGGGCTTCGTGCTCGTCACCTCCCCGAGCCCCCTCTCGGTTTCGGAGACCCTCGCCTTCGAGCGGCGGCTCCTTGCCGAGGAGATGCCCCTCGCCGGCCTCGTGGTGAACCGGCTCAGCGAGGACCTCTGGCCGGGCCCGGCGCCCCTGCCCGGCCCCGCGGAGCTATCCCGGGAGCTGGCCGCGGCCGGCATCGCCTCCGACGACACCGCCGGCGAGGCCAGCATGGCCGCCCGGCTCTCCGCCACCCTGGCCGCCCACCAGGCGCTCGTCGCCGCCGAGCGAAGGGCGCTCTCGCCGCTCTTCTCCGGCGTACACCTACCCTGTGCGATGGTTCCCCGCCTGGAGAGCGATATCCACGATCTCTCCGGCCTCGCCAAGGTCGTCGCTGCGCTCTAGACGGCTTGGGGCGTTGCGGAAGGGCCGCCCCTTCCCCGGCGAGAAAGCCCGGGGCCCGACCGGCGCCGTGTTCCCGAATCCGGCCCGCCCGCTTAACATGACCCTGCGATGATCTCCGGCTTCGAGGTCCACACCCGGGCGCAGGCGCAGATGGTCGACGTCACCGAGGAGGTCCGTCGCGCCCTGCGCGCCGCCAAGGCCACCGACGGCATGTGCGTCGTCTTCGTCCCCCACACCACCGCCGGCGTCACCATCCAGGAGAATGCCGACCCCGACGTCCAGCGCGACCTCCTCGCCGCGCTCTCCCGGGCCGTCCCCGACGAGCCGCCCGGGGGCTACCGGCACGGCGAGGGGAACAGCCCGGCCCATGTGAAGGCCTCGCTCGTGGGGAGCTCCGCCACCGTGCTCGTCGAGGGCGGCGAGCCGGTGCTCGGCACCTGGCAGGGCATCTACCTGTGCGAGTTCGACGGGCCGAGGACCCGGCGCGTGCAGGTGCGCTTTTTGCGCGGGTGAGACCCAGACCATGCCCACGGCCCCCTCGCCGCCCCGGCCCCTCGCCCTCCCCCCCGCCCGCCGGCGTCCTTCGAGGCCGCCCAGGCGATGGCTCCTCGCCGCCCTGTCCGCCGCCCTGGCCTGCGCCACCGCCCCGCCCCACCCGCCGGCCGCAAACGAGCCCGCCCTCCCCGGCGCAGCAGGGGGGGCACCCGAGGCCCCCCCTGCCCCGCCGGACATCCGCTTCGAGCCGGAGGAGATCACCGTCTCCCCCCTCGACCTCGAGCTCTCCGACCGCAACGACGAGGAGCTGTTCGCCGTCGGCACCGCCGCCTACGAGGCCAAGGACTACCTCCGGGCGGCCGCCGCCTTCGCCCGCCTCGCCGATCGCTTCCCCGCCTCCCCCCACCTCGCCACGAGCCTCTTCGACGCCGGGCTGGCCTACGAGCAGCTCTCGGAGTGGCGGCTCGCCCTGGAGCGGTTCCGGGCGCTCACCAACCACTACGAGGGGCCGGACGCCCTGGAGGCGGCCTTCAAGATCGCCGAGTGCCAGTACCACCTCGGCGAGCTCTCCCACACCCACGACACCCTGGAGGGGATCGCGGGCCGCCCCGGGATTTCGGCCGGCGCGCGGGTGCGGGCGCTCACCCAGCTCGGGGTGGTGGAGCTCGAGGACGGGAGAGCCGACGACGCGGAGCGGACCCTGCGCCGGGCGCTCGCGGCCTTCTCCGCAGCGGGAGAGGCCGAGCAGCTCGACCCGTACTACCCGGCCCAGGCCGAGTACTACCTGGGCGAGACCTATCGCGGCTGGTTCCTGGCCTTGCCGGTCGATCCCTCGAGCGGTGACGAGCGAAGGCTCGAGGAGAACCTCGAGCACAAGGCGGAGATGCTGCTCTCCGCCCAGGGCCATTACCTGCGAGCCATCCGCATGGGCGACGATCGCTGGGCGGTCGCCTCCGGGTCGCGGGTGGGCGAGCTGTACGACGCCTTCCGCCGGGAACTCATCGATGCGCCGCTGCCCCCCGGCCTCGATGCGGAGCAGGCGCGCGCCTACCGCGGCGAGCTGCGCCGGCGGGTGCGCGTCCTGGCCGCCAAGGCGGTGAGCGCCTACGAGGCCGCGCTCTCCCGCGCCGCCCGGGCCGGGGTGGACGACCTGAAGGTCCTCGCCGAGGCCCAGGCCTCGCTCGAGCGGCTCAAGGAGGCCCTGCGCGAGGAGGCGGGACTGGGGATGTAGCCGCTAGGGCACGGCCACCGCGCTGCGCCCCTCGCCGTAGATGGCCTCGATCTCCGAGCGGTAGCGCGCCTCGATCACCTTCCGCTTCAGCTTCTGCGAGGGGGTCAGCTCGCCGGCCGCCTCGCTGAACTCGGCCGGCAGCACCCGGAAGCGCTTCACGGTGGCGAAGCGCGGCAGGGCCGCGTTCACCTTGTCCATGCCCCGCTGCAAGACCGCCCGCAGCTCGGGGAGCCGGGAGAGGGCGGCGAGGTCCTTCTCCTCGAAGCCGTCGCCGGCCGCCCATCGCCGGGTCGCCTCCGGGTCGAGGGTGAGGAGCGCCGAGACGAAGCTGCGGCGGTCGCCCACCACCAGGACCTGGGAGACGAGCGGGCAGGCGATCTTGATGCGCGACTCCAGGTCGGCCGGGGCGACGAACTTCCCCCCGGAGGTCTTGATGAGGTCCTTCTTCCGGTCGGTGATGGTGAGGAACCCGTCGGCGTCCACCTGCCCGACGTCCCCGGTGTGCATCCAGCCCTCGGCGTCGAGCGCCTCGGCGGTCTGCTCCGGCAGGCCGTGGTAGCCGCGCATCACCCAGGGGCCGCGCACCAGCACCTCGCCGTCCTCGGCGATCCGGACCTCCATCCCGGGGAAGGGCCGCCCCACCGAGCCGATGCGCCAGGCCCCGATCTTATTGCAGTGCGTGGCGGCCGAGGTCTCGGTCAGCCCGTAGCCCTCGAGGATGACCAACCCCATGGCGTCGAAGAAGTTCGTCACCTCGCGCGCCAGCGGGGCCGAGCCGGAGACGAAGAAGCGCAGCCGGCCGCCGAAGAGGTCGCGGATGCGCCGGAAGACCAGGCGATCGGCCAGCGCTCGCTGCGCCGCGAGCAGCGGGCCCGGCGACCGGCCCGCCCACTCCTCTCGCCGGGCGGCGAGCCCCACCTCGAGGGCCCAGCGGAACACTGCCGCCTTGACCGCGCCCCCCTCGCGGGCGCCGGAGAGGACCTTGGCGTGCACCTTCTCGAAGATGCGGGGTACGGCACAGACGAAGGTGGGCCTCAGGACGGCCAGGTTCTCCACGATCTTGTCGATCCGCCCGTCGACCGCGGTGCCGAACCCGATGCGCAGCTGGGCCGTGCCGACCATCTTCCCGAAGGAATGGGCCAGGGGAAGCCAGAAGAGCTGGAAGCCGTCGGGGTGATCGAGGATCCCCGACTCCTCCACCGCCCGCGACTGCGACACCCAGCAGCGGTGGGTGAGCTCCACCCCCTTGGGCCGGCCGGTGGTCCCCGAGGTGTAGAGCAGCGTCGCCACCGCATCCTCGCGGACCGAGGAGGCCACCTCCTCGAAGCTGCCCGGGTGGGAGAGGTCGTGCTCGCGACCGCGCGCCTCGAGCTCGGCCAGGGTCATCACCCAGCCGTCCTCCGTGGGCCGACCATCGAAGACCACCACCCGGCGGAGCGCCGGCAGCTCGGGGCGCCGCGAGACGAGCTTCGCCACCTGCTCCTCGCCGTCGACGAAGACCACCACCGCGCCCGAGTCGGAGAGGATGAAGGCGCACTCCTCCGCCGTGGAGGAGGGATAGATGGCGCTCGTGGCCGAGCCGGCGCAGAGGATGCCGTAGTCGGCCAGCACCCACTCGATCCGGGTGGCGGAGAGGATGGCGCACACCTCTCCGGACGCGACCCCCAGGGCACGCAGCCCCCCCGCCACGGCCCGGACCCGCGACTCGGTGGCGAGCCAGGTGAGGCTCCGCCAGCCACCCTCGATCGGGTAGCGGAACGCCTCGGCATCCGGGGTTCGCCCGACTCGCTCGAGAAACAGGTCGGGAACGGTTCGGGAGGTGTCAGGGGGCACGGCCGCTCTCCTCAAGGGGGTGAGACTCTAGACCGAAGCCGCCCAGCACTCCACGGTCTGCCGTGGACCGGGAGCCCATTCCCGCCCCGTCGGGGAGGCGAGCCGTGCCGGCCCCCCTTGTCCGCTATAACGTTGAATAATTCGTTTTATCGGACAGAAACCTCCCACGGTGACGCTTGACAGCCCCCTCGTCCGCTTAATAAGAGTAGATTCCAACACAACGGATTCGCGCTCGACGCGCAGAGGACCCCATGTCCATCCCCCCGAACCGAAAGCTCCGCTTCGAGACGCTCCAGGTCCACGCCGGCCAGGAGCCCGCCCCCGGCACCAACGCCCGGGCCGTCCCCATCTACCAGACGACCTCCTACACCTTCGACTCCGCCGAGCACGGGGCCAACCTGTTCGCCCTGAAGGAATTCGGGAACATCTACACCCGGATCATGAACCCCACCACCGACGTCTTCGAGAAGCGGATCGCCGCCCTCGAAGGCGGCGTGGCCGCGCTCGCCACCGCCTCCGGCCAGGCGGCCCAGTTCCTCACCATCGCCAACATCGCCCAGGCCGGCGACAACATCGTCTCGACGAGCCTCCTCTACGGCGGCACCTACAACCAGTTCAAGGTGACCATCCCCCGCCTGGGCATCGGAGTGAAGCTCGTCGACGGAGACGAGACCGACAAGCTCAAGGCCGCCGTCGACGCCAAGACCAAGGCGATCTACGTCGAGTCCATCGGCAACCCGGCCGGCAACGTGCCGGACCTCGATGCCCTGGCCAGGTTCGCCCACGACAACGGCATTCCCCTCATCGTCGACAACACCTTCGGCGCCTGCGGATACCTGTGCCGGCCCATCGACTTCGGTGCCGACATCGTCGTCGAGTCCGCCACCAAGTGGATCGGCGGCCACGGGACCTCGATCGGCGGCGTCATCGTCGACTCCGGCAAGTTCGACTGGGCCAAGAGCGGCAAGTTCCCCTTCTTCACCCAACCCTCCCCCGGCTACCACGGCCTCGTCTTCAACGACGTCTTCGGGCCCAAGGGGCCCTTCGGCAACATCCAGTTCATCATCCGCGCCCGGGTGGAGGGGCTGCGCGACCTCGGGCCGGCCCTCTCCCCCTTCAACTCCTTCCTCCTCCTCCAGGGGCTCGAGACGCTCTCCCTGCGCGTGCAGCGCGAGGTGGACAACAGCCTGGCGCTCGCCAAGTGGCTCAAGACCCACCCGCAGGTGAGCTGGGTCAACTACACCGGCCTCGAGGAGCACCCCTACCACCAGCGGGGCCGCAAGTACCTCCGCAACGGCTTCGGCGCCGTCTTCACCTTCGGCATCAAGGGCGGCTACGAGGCCGGCAAGAAGTTCATCGACGGCGTGAAGCTCGCCTCGCACCTCGCCAACGTGGGCGACTCGAAGACCCTGGTCATCCACCCGGCCTCCACCACCCACCAGCAGCTCTCCGACGAGGAGCAGAAGTCGGCCGGCGTGACCCCCGATCTCGTCCGCGTCTCCCTGGGCATCGAGCACATCGAGGACATCAAGGAGGACTTCGAGGAGGCCTTCCGGGCGGCGAGGTGACGGCCCCGCGAGAGAGCTCCTGCCGCGCCCTCTGGGCGCGGCAGGAGCTTCACCGCTTCCTCAAGAGCACCGCCTCCTGGCCCAGCCCGGCCGGCAGCAGGAGCGGGCCCGTCTCCGCCGCCCCCGACGCCCACAGGCGCCGGGCCGCGTCCAGAACCACCGCCGCCGCGAAGGGCTCGTTCCCGGTCACGAGGAAGAACCGCTCGAACGACGGGGCGTCGTCGAGCTCGTAGGAATGGGGAAGGCGCACCACCCCCCCACCCGAGAGCGCCGCCGCAGATCCCCCGCCCTCCGGCAGGTGCAGGGTGAGGCCGCCGCGGCCGTCCACCGAGACCACCACGCCGTAGCGCGCGCCGGCCGAGTGGTAGGCCAGCTGGAGGAGATCGCCGGCCCGCACCGGGGTACCGGCCACCACCACCTCGGCGTCCTGCCCGGCCCGCTGCCGGTACACGACGAGCTGCGGCCCACCCTTCGTCCCCGTCCCCTCTGCCCCCCCGCCTAAGAGCCCGGTCCTCGGCACGAGCACCACCCCGAGCAGGAGCAGCACCGTCGCCGCCACCGCCGGCCCCAGCCGCCAGAACACCCCCGCCGTGGCCCTCGGGCCGGGCCGGCCCGCGCGGCCCCGGATCTCGGTCAGGACCCGACCCGCGGGATGCGCCAGGCGAAAGGCCGCGTCGTCGGCCCCGAGGGCGTCGAGCCGCGAGAGCCCCCCCTCCGCCCTGAGCCGGGCCCGCACCCGGGCCGCCTCCCCCTCCGGAAGGTCGCCGGCGTGCAGCCGCTCGAGAAGCCAGTCCGGAGTGCGCGAGGTCATGGCCTCACCTCCGGCAGGAGATCGTCCTCCCGCCGCTCCGCCACCCGGGCGCGAAGCTTGCGGAGCCGCTTGCGAACCGCCTCGGCGGTGAGCCCCACCTCGCGCCCCACCTCGTCGAGCGTCAGTCCGTCGACGAAGTGGAGCACCGCCATGAGCCGGGTGGACTCCCTCTCCCCGCCGAGCAGCCGGGCGAGCACCAGCCTCGCCACCGAGGGGCCCAGGGGCTCCGGCTCGGCGGCGATGGCGAGCAGCGCCTCGTCGTCCCGATCCTCGGGGTGCCGCCGCTCGGTGCGCAACCGGTTCAGGCACACCCTTGTCGCGACGCGAAGGAGGAGCGAGGCCGGTGCCCGGTCGATGAGCCGCCGGTCGGCCCGGAGCAGGTTCACGAACGTGTCATGCATCGCGTCCACGGCCTTCTCCTCGTCGCGGAGGAGGCGGCGGCAACGGCGCAGCACCATGGGCCCGAGGTCCCGGTAGTAGGCCTCGACGTCGATGGGCAAGCGCTTCCCTCCGGCGGCGTGGACGGGCGAGGTTGTACCTCGAACCGGCCCACCCGTCATGCCGGGGGAGTGCGCTTCGACCCGGGCCGGGCGCTCCGCCTTTGCGACCTCCATCCTGAGCGGTGAACACCGCCGCCCCGCCGGAGCGTTACCAGCGGTCGCCCGGCGAGCTCGCGGCGGTATCGTGAGAGGCGGATGCCGGAGCGGGCAGGAGACCGGCCCTTTCCCCCCCCCACCCCGCCGCCGAACCCCGCGTCCCGACGCATGGCCATGCGAACGAGGCGGGCCACGGGCCAGAGGTTGGCCCCGCAGACCACCGCCGGCACCGCCGGCGGGCGCGGCCTTCAAATCACCGCCCTGAAGCTCGGCACCCGCGGGAACCGTCCCGTGGCGCTCTCGTGAGGGAAACGGCCGAGGCGAGGGCCCCTATCCCCCGAGGATGGCGTCGATCTCGAAGAGCTCCTCGCGCGTGAAGGACAGGTTCCTCGCCGCCCCCACGCAGTCGTCCACCTGCGCCGGCCGGGAGGCACCGATGATCGCGCTCGTCACCGGTGCCCGGCGGAGCACCCAGGAGAGCGCCATCTGCGCCAGCGTCTGACCCCGGGCCCGGGCCCGCCCATCGAGCCGGCGCGCCTTCTCGACCACCGCCTCGGTCACGTCGACCGGCCGCAAGAAGCGGGGATCGTGCCCGGCCCGGGAGTCTTCGGGGATGCCGTGGAAGTAGCGGTCGGTGATTAGCCCCCGCCCGAGCGGGGAGAAGGCCACCGCACCCACCCCCTCGCGCTCGAGCAGCGGGAAGAGCTCTGCCTCGGGCGCTCGCTCGAGCATGCTGTAGCGGGCCTGGTGGACGAGGCAGGGCACCCCCAGCTCGCCGAGAATGCGCAGGGCCCGCTCCGCCAGCTTTGCCGGGTAATTGGAGATCCCCACCTGAACCGCCCTGCCGCTGCGGACCGCCTCGGCCAAGGCGCCCATGCTCTCCTCGAGAGGGGTCTCGGGGTCGGGCCGGTGGTGGTAGAAGAGGTCGACCCGATCCAGCCCCATCCGGCGCAGCGACTGGTCGAGCGAGGCGAGCAGGTACTTTCTCGACCCGAGGTTCCCGTACGGGCCGGGCCACATGTCGTAGCCGGCCTTGGTGGCCACGAACAGCTCGTCGCGATGGCCCGAGAGATCCTGGCGCAGGATCCGCCCGAAGGTCTCCTCCGCCGATCCGTAGGGCGGCCCGTAGTTGTTGGCCAGATCGAGGTGAACGACCCCCAGATCGAAGGCGCGGAGCAGGATGGCCCGGGCGGTGGCGAAGGGGTCGGCCGCCCCGAAGTTGTGCCACAGGCCGAGCGAGACGACCGGCAGCTCCACCCCGGAGCGGCCACATCGACGGTAGAAGGGGCCGGTCACCTGAGCTCGCCGAGGAAGCTCTGCCCCACCTCGGCCTTCTGCCCGAAGAAGTCGGCCACCGTGGCTCCCAGGTCGGCAAAGGAGCCGCGCGTCCCGAGTGCCCCGCCTCCCCGCCCCGGGCCGTAGACGAGCAGCGGCACGTACTCGCGGGAGTGATCGGTCGAGGGGGTGGTGGGATCGCAGCCGTGGTCGGCGGTGATGGCCATGAGCTCGCCGGGGCGGAGCTTCTCGAGGAGCCGGGGCAGCGCCCGGTCCATCTCCTCGAGCGCCCTGGCGTAGCCCACCGGGTCGTTGCGATGGCCGTAGAGGCTGTCGAAATCGACCAGGTTCACGAAGAGGAGGCCGTGGTCCACCCGGGTGAGCAGCTCCTCGGTGCGCTTCAGCCCGTCGGCGTTCCCCTGGGTGTGGACCTCGTCGCTGATCCCGCGGCGGTCGAAGACGTCAGGGATCTTCCCCACCCCGATGACCGGGATGCCCGCCTCCACCAGCTTCTCCAGCACGGTCGGGCCGGGAGCCTTCAAGGCGAAGTCCTTGCGGTCGTACGTTCTCAGGTAGTGGCCCGGGGTGCCCACGAAGGGCCGGGCGATGACCCGTGCCACCCGGAAGCGATCGAGCTGCCGACGGGCGATCCGGCACCAACCGTAGAGCAGCTCGAGCGGAACCGTCTCCTCGTGGGCCGCGATCTGGAAGACCGAGTCGGCCGAGGTGTAGACGATGGGCTTGCCGGTGCGCTGGTGCTCCGGCCCCAGCTCCTCGATGATCACCGTTCCGCTCGCGGCCTTGTTTCCGAGGACCCCGGGGACGCCCGTCTCCTTCACGAACGGCTCCAGGATCTCCGGGGGGAAGCCCTGGGGATAGAGCGACAGCCCCTCCCGCAGCACGATCCCCATCATTTCCCAGTGGCCGGTGATGGTGTCCTTGCCGTGGGACCGCTCCGCCATCTTCCCGGCGAAGGCGAGGGGCGAAGCCGGCCGGGGGACGCCGGCGATGGCGGTCAGCCCCCCGAGCCCCATCCGGCCCATGACCGGCAGGGACAGCCCCCCCACCGCCCGGCTGGTGTTGCCGATCGTGTCCGACCCCTGGTCGCCGTAGGAGGCGGCATCGGGGAGCTCGCCGCAACCGGCACTGTCGGCGACCAAGATGAGGAAGCGGCGACGGTCCATGCCCCCCATTGTATTTCGGGGCCTTCGAAAACTCCCCATCACCATGGCCCGCCCTGGCCGAGGCTCCCACCCGGCTCGCCCCAGGCCTCTTGCCCCCAAAGGCCGGCCACGCTCCCGCTGCCCTCCGGGGAGTCCCTGCGCCTCAAACTCGACTACCGGGCCTCGAGCACCAGCGGAACCGAGATGTCGACCGAGTCGCCCTCGAAGGCGGGGAATACCAGCCGCCGCGCGGCAGTGGCGAGGCACCGGCCCAGCCCGGTCCGGGAGATGTCCGCCTCGGCCACCCAGGCCCCCGCGACCTCTCCGGTGCCGTCGACCGTGAGGAGCAACGTGGCCCGCCACTCCGCCGTGGCCGTCCCCTTGCTGGCGCGGCTCACGCACCCGGAGAATGCCCCCTGGCTGCGGCTGATGACCCGCTCCACCGCGTTCGAGTCGAGCGATCGGCTGTCCAGCTCGTTCGGCTCCACCGGCTCGAGCGGCGCCGTCCCATCCTGCTTGCGCGCGAGCAGGTCGAGGAGCTTGCGGTCCTTCTGGTCGAGCCGCTGGCCGGACCGGTGAGAGCGCCGCACCATCACCGTCCCCGGCTCGAACACGGCGCTCCCCCCCGCCCTCTGCGCGACCGGCTTCTCCGGGGCGGGCGGAGCCGGCGCGGCCGAAACGGGCGACGGCGCGGCCGCGGAGAGGTCGGCCGCCGCCGGCTGCGGGGTCGGCTCCGCCACCGGCTGCGGGGTCGGCTCCGCCAGCGGGGCGGCGGCGGGCGGCGCCGCCGGCGGGGGCGTGAGCTCCAAAGGCGGCGGAGCCCGCTCCGCCGCCATCATCGACTGACGGGTCCGCCAACCCCCCCACAAGAGCGCCAGCGCCCCCGCAGCCGCGATCCCGAGGACTACCCCCGCCAGGATCGCCCGCGGCAGGCCGGGCCCGCCCGACCCGCCTTCCGGATGCGCCTCGCTTCGCGGTTGCTCGACGCCCTTCTCCCCCTGGGCCTCGGGCGGCGCGCCCGGGGCCCGGTCCGCCATCCAGGCCATCTCGGCAGAGGTGAGCCCCCGAGCCGTGTCCAGCTCGCGCCCCCGCGACACCCTGCCTTCGGCAGGTCCACCCGCCTGCGGCGACTCGAGCAGGTTCCCGAGCGCACCGCCAAGCGTCCCCGCCTCCGACCCGGTGACCGCCGCCAAAGTAGGCCCGGCCGGCACGGCGGGGGCGCTCGCCGCGACCACAGCGACCCCCGGCGCCGACGCCCCGGGCGAAGGGGTCCGCCCCGGCAGCGGCACGACGCTCGGAGGCCGAACGGCCGGGGCAGCCGGGGGACCAGGCGCGCGCTGCTCCGGCGCTCCCCGGGGGCCTGCCCCGGCGGCAGGGACCGCTGTCGGGCCGGTCGCCGCCGGCGGCGAGGGGAGCGGCACGACCGGCGCCGGGCTAGTCGGCCCCGGCACGGGCGGCGCCGGCGATGGTCCGCTCGCCCCGGCTGGCTGGGCACCGCCCGGCCTTACCACCATGATGTTGCCGCAGGCCTTGCAGGTGGCGCGGAAGGCACGGCCCTGCACCCGCTCGTCCGGAACGGAGTACCTGCGGCCGCAGCGGTCGCACGCGAAGAGCACCGAGCCGCGATCCTATGGTGACCCGCTTCCCGCTTTCAAGGTTCACGCCGAACCGGGCCCTCCCCGGAGCGCTCCTGCACACCCAGCGTGAGAAGCTCCTCCGGGGCGCCCTCCTCCTCTTCCCCGCAGGGCCACAGGTCCGCACCCGAGGGCGACAACGACCGCAGTAGATCCCGATCGAGGAGGTGCCCGGGGACCACGTGCGAGAGCGCGTTCAGCAGGTTCCCCTTCACCGCCGGGTGCTCCCTCGTGAGCTCCGCGAGGAGCGACTTGACCCGCTTGCGCCGCAGGTTGGGCTGCGAGCCGCACAGTTCACAGGGCACGATGGGGAAGGCCATGGCCGCGGCGAAGGCGGCGATGTCCTCCTCGGCTGCGTAACACATCGGGCGGATGACCACGTTCCGGCCGTCGTTGGCCCTTAGCCGCGCCGGCATCGACTTGAGCGAGCCGGAGTAGAGGGCATTGAGGAGCAGGGTCTCGATGAGGTCGTCGCGGTGATGGCCGAGGGCGATCTTGGTGCACCCCAGCTCGACCGCCGCGTCATAGAGGATTCCCCGGCGGAAGCGGGAGCAGGCGGCACAGGTGCTCTTGCCCTCCTTCACCACCCGCTTCACCACCGAGTAGGTGTCCCGGCGGATCATGCGGTACGAAACCCCCACCGCCAGGAAGTGCCCCTCCACCACCTGGGCCGGATACCCCGGCTGGCCCTGGTCCAGGTTCACCGCCACGAGCTCGAACTCGACCGGCGCCCGCTCCCGCAGCCTCTGCAAGAGGTGGAGGAGGGTGTAGCTGTCCTTCCCCCCGGAGACGGCGACCAGGATCCGGTCGCCGGCTCTGATGAGGTCGAAGTCCCGGACCGCCTCGGCGGTGGCCCGTAGCAGCCTCCGCTCCAGCCTGCTGGTTTCCTCTTGCATGTCGATGACCTGGCCCTGCCCGGCCGGACCGGGGATGATAGTCTCCAACGGTTGCGCCGGTCGAGCGGGCGGGTTCTTATTCCCTTTGACGGGCGCTGGGGCGCTGCGATAAAGCCCGCGGGTCCGTTCATGGACGGGGATGGAGCGCGATGCCTGCGAAGGATCTCGGCACCAAGTACAGCTGCTTCAAGTGCGGCACGAAGTTCTATGACCTCAAGAAGCCGGAGCCGCTCTGCCCCAAGTGCGGCTCCGACCAGCGGGAGAGCCCCGCCCTGAAGGCGCCCCCGCCCACCGAGCGGCGACCCCGGGCCCGCCCTCCCGAGCCCCGGCCGGCCGAGATCGAGGTCGACTCCGAGCTCGAGGAAGATGCCGAGCTCGACGAGGAGGTCGAGGAGCCGGCCGACGACGAGACCTGAGGAATCCCCCCCCCCGTCCCGCGGCGTCCACCCTTGTGGGACCCGGGCGAGCACCCCCGCGTGACTGTTGACCCCCGCATGAGCCGCTACTAAGGCACCGGGGCGAATGACGCCCGCCCTTTCGCCTGCCCGCGTCACCACCCCCCTCGTCGCCTACCTCCGCGACCTCCTCCTCCTCTCCAAGCCGCGCCTCTCCGGGCTCGTCATGATCACCTGCGCCGGCGGGATGTGGCTCGCACCGGGCAACATCGAACCGGCCCGTGCCGCCCTCGCCGTCCTCGCCACCGCCGCCGTGGTCGGCGCCGCCAACGCCCTCAACTGCTACCTGGAGCGCGACCTCGACGCTCGCATGCGCCGTACCCGGGACCGCCCCCTGCCCGCCGGACGGCTCGACCCCCTCGTGGCACTCGGGCTCGGCGTCCTCGTTTCCGCCTTCGCCATCCCGGTGCTGGCCCTGGCGGCCGGCCGACTCCCCGCCTTTCTCGCCCTCCTCGCCCTCGCCACCTACGTCCTCGGCTACACGCCGCTGAAGCGCCGCACGCCCCTCGCGCTCTTCGTGGGCGCAGTCCCGGGCGCCATCCCGCCGGCCCTCGGCTGGGCGACCGTGACCGGCCGCCTCGAGCCGGGCGGGCTGTCGCTCTTCGCCCTCCTTTTCGCCTGGCAGATCCCGCACTTCTTGGCGGTCTCGCTCTACCTCGAGGACGACTACGCCCGCGCCGGACTACCGGTGTTCGCCATCGCGCACGGACGGACCGGCACCCGCCGGGCCATCCTCGCCACGACCGGTCTGCTCCTCGCCGTCTCCCTCTTCCCCGTGGCGGCCGGGCTCGTAGAAGCGGCCTACGCCGCCGTGGCGGGGATGCTCGGGGCCGGCCTCATGGTCGTGGCCCTCCGGGGCGTCGGTCGGGCGAACTGGGCGCGGCGCTTCTTCCTCGCCACCCTCGCCTACCTGACCGCGCTCTTCGTGGCGCTGGTCCTTTTCCGGCGGTGAGAGAGGTGCGCGCGCCGGCGGCCGCCCCCCCCCGCCTCTCGCTCACCGGCCTCTTTTTCCGGCGCGGCGCCCGGCAAGTGCTGCGCGAGGTGACGCTGGACGTGAGCGCGGGCGAGATCCTGGGGTTGCTGGGCCCGAACGGCGCCGGCAAGTCGACTCTCTTCGCCATCCTGGCCGGCCTCCTCCCCGGAGCCACTGGTTCGCTCTGCCTCGACGGCCAACCCCTGGAGCCGGGTGGGCGAGCGTTCCGGGCCGCAGCCGGGATCGTCTTCCAGTCCTCCTGCCTCGACGCCAAGCTCTCCGCCCGGGAAAACCTGCGCCTCTCGGCAGCCCTCCACCTCGTCCCGCGGCGGGTGGCCCGGGAGCGCAGCGCCCTCCTCCTTTCGGGAGCCGGGCTCGCCCATCGCGCCCGGGAACCGGTGGAGCAGCTCTCCGGCGGGCTGCGGCGCCGGGTGGAGCTGTGCCGGGCGCTCGTCCACGAGCCCTCCATCCTGGTCATGGACGAGCCCACCACCGGCCTCGACGCCGCCTCCTTTCACGCCTTCTGGGCCGAGGTGGAGACCCGCCGCCGCGAGCAGGGGCTCACCGTGATCGTGGCCACGCACCGCCCCGAGGAGGCCGAGCGCTGCGACCGCTTGGTGGTCCTCTCCGAGGGAGCGGTGGTGGCCAACGAGACCCCCGCCGCCCTCCGAGCGCGCATCCGCGGCGACGTGGTGGTGATCGAGGCCGACCGTCCCTCGGAGGTGGCCGAGGTCGTCGGCCGACGGCTCGGACTCAAGGCCACCCTTGTCGAGGAGAACGCAGTGCACGTCGACCACGAGGCCGGACACGAGCTCGTCCCGCGCATCGTCGAGGCCTTCCCGGCCGGACGGCTGCGGGCGGTCTCCATCCGCCGGCCCACCCTGGCCGACGCCTACCTGGCCCTCACCGGCGACCCGCTCGAGACCGAGCCGCCCGGGGCCGCCGCATGAGGGCCCCCGACGCCGTCCTTGCCGGCCTCGCCCGGCCCGCCGCCGAGCCAGCCTCCCATCGGCTCTCCCGGCTGCGCTCCTTCAACCTCGACCTGGCCACCGTCCGCGTGCTGTGGTGGCGTGACCTGGTCCGCTTCTTCCGCCAGCCCTCCCGCCTCGTCGGCGCGCTCGGCCAGCCCATCATCTTCTGGCTGGTGATCGGCTCGGGCATGTCCGGGACCTTCCACTACGGCGCCGGCGCCGGGACCGGGACCGGGTACCTGGCGTTCTTCTACCCGGGGGTGGTGGTGATGGTGGTGCTCTTCGCCGCCATCTTCACCACCCTCTCGGTCATCGAGGACCGGCACCGCGGCTTCCTCCAGTCGGTCCTGGCCGGCCCCGGCTCGCGCCTGGCAGTCGTCCTGGGCAAGGCGCTCGGCTCCGCCTCCGTCGCCCTCAGCCAGGCGGCGCTCTTCCTGGCCTTGGCCCCGGCGGCCGGGTTCCGCTTCCGGGCGGTGAGCTGGCCGCTGCTCGGGGCCGCGCTCCTCCTCGTGGCCCTGGCCCTCGCCGCGATCGGCTTCGCCGTGGCCTGGGCCGTGGACAGCCCCCAGGGCTACCACGCCATCCAGATGACGTTGCTCGTCCCGCTCTGGGTCCTCTCCGGGGCCATGTTCCCGGTCCCGTCCGACCGGCCCGGCCTTGCCCTCCTCATGCGCCTCGACCCGGTCTCCTACGCCGTCTCCGCCGTGCGTCGCGCACTCGCCGGACCCGGCGCGCCAGGCGCACTCCCCGGATCGGCGGGGCGTGACCTCCTCGTCTCCACCACCTTCGCCGCCTTCGCCCTCCTGCTCGCCGTCCTCGCCTCCCGGAGGGCCCCCCGCCCTTGATCACCCTGGGCTCGATCCTCCCCGCCCTGAACGCGGCGCTGAACGCCCTCTCCGCCGCCCTGGCCCTGGCCGGCTTCGCCGCCATCCGGCGCGGAGCACGCCGGATCCACCGAAGGCTGATGCTGGCCGCCGTCGGCTCCTCGGCGCTCTTCCTGGTCGGCTATCTCACCCGGATCGCCCTCACCGGAATGCACCGCTTCCCCGGATCGGGGCTCCTGCGGGCCACCTACCTGGCCGTGCTCGGCTCGCACACGCTCCTCGCGGTGTTCGCCACCCCCCTCGTCCTCGTCACCCTCACCCTGGCCCTGCGCTCCCGCTTTGCCTCCCACCGCCGCCTGGCGCGCGCCACCCTGCCGGTGTGGATCTACGTCTCGGTCTCCGGGGTGGCCGTGTACCTGATGCTCTATCAGATAGCACGCTCTCCGTAGAGCCCGAGCGGCCCTTACCCGGCTGTCGGCATACCGGTCGGCGGTCGCGCTCGCCCGTTCGCCTTTCGCCGGAACGGCCCCGGCAAGGAAACCCGGCCCCTGCCCTGCACGGGAGGCCCTCGCGGCCTCTCCAGGGCCACGAACTCGGATCCGGCCCGCTCTGCGCCGGTGTACGCTTGGCGGAAGGCGTCCGCCCAAGGCGCGGCGACGCGCAGGTGACGACGCTTGCAGCGCTAAAGAGCCCCTAGAAAAAAAGTACGAAGACTCCGCCAGCCGCGACCCTTTGACCATTCTCCTCGACTCGCGAAGCTGCGGCAGGCGGGGACGGTTCCATGACCTTCACGAGCGCAGACTGCGAGACGAACGGCATCACCATCCACTACCTGCGAACCGCAGGCGCCAACCACCCCGTCGTCCTCCTCCATGGATTGACCGGGAACGGCGCCTGCTTCACTCCCCTGGCGCGCGCGCTCGAGGGTGAGTCCGACCTCTTCATGCCCGACGCCCGAGGGCACGGCGGCTCGAGCGCGCCACCCCACGGTTACCGGTACGACGATCACGCGAGCGACGTCGCGGGCCTCCTCCGCGCCTTGAAGCTCCCTCGCCCGGTTCTCCTGGGCCACTCGATGGGCGGCATGACCGCCGCGCTGGTGGCGAGTCGAGCGGCCGGGGCCCTCCGCGGCCTCGTCCTCGTCGACCCGACCTTCTTGAGCCTCGAGCGTCAACGCGAGGTGCGGGGCAGCGACGTGGCCGAAAGGCACCGCCGGGCCCTCGGCCTCGCGAAGGCCGATCTCGTCGCGCAGGCTCGCGCCCGACATCCGCGTCGCTCGCCCGAGATGCTCGAGCTCCTCGCCCAGGCGAGGCTGCAGACCCGCATGGGCGCCCTCGACGTTCTCACCCCACCCCACCCCGAGTATCGCCATCTGGTG
>Ga0335071_10001623_pt1 | contig 24265 bp, 24 predicted proteins | sample Lox_Sample_15_FD_206724 | JGI IMG/M metagenome (GOLD analysis project Ga0335071, IMG submission 206724) | Soil microbial communities from Loxahatchee National Wildlife Refuge, Florida, United States - Lox_Sample_1.5 | ecosystem: Environmental > Terrestrial > Soil > Wetlands | place: USA... | reverse complement strand
GCAATCCCCGCGACGGTCCAAGATCGCACCCATCGACTCATCACGGTCTCCTTTCCGTTACCTCGGGCCGATCGTTCACGGGGTCGTCCCGCTCTCCCCGAGCAGCGGAGTCCATTGGCAACGCTGCCTGATGTCGGCCAGCGGCTGGCGGATGTTCTCCAGGTCGGCTTGTTCTTGTGGGTTGGCGTTGAAGTAGTTCTGGACGTCGTCGCGGAGCTGATCTTTGGGGCGATCCTGAAGGCCGGTGTAGAACCCGTTCAGGTCCGGGTGGGTGAACAGGTAGGTCGAGAGCGACGCCGCGACGCCGGCCGCGACACCGGCCACATCGGCGGCCGTGCAGTTGGCCGGCCGAGGCGGCGGCTCGGCCGCCGCGGTCGCCGCGGTTGCACACAACAGCGCGCCGGTCACTGCTCCGGTTCCAATGGCACCGGCGATTACCCGGTGCGGCAAGGAGGTTGGGAGGAACATAACGGGACTCCTTCATTCGGTAATCAACCTGACTGCAACCGATGAGAGGTGCCGTCCAGCGCATGCTATGCAGACCATGGCCCCGTCGACAGGGCAAATGGTCCCAAAGACTCTCCGGGCCATTTTCTGCGCCTTTTGCGAACCTGCATGCAGAATGACTTCGTGCTGACCGCGCGGAAGGGCCGCTGACGTGCACGGGTTCGGCTTCCACACCCTGGCGCTGCTGGCCGCCGTGGGTTTCGCCGGACCGCTGCTGGCCTCGCTGCCCCGCCTGCGGATACCGGTCATCATCGGCGAGCTGTTCGCCGGGCTCATCGTCGGCAGGACCGGCTTCGGCATCCTCGATGACGCCAACCCGACCTTCCAGTTGTTCGCGAACATCGGCTTCGCGCTGGTGATGTTCGTGGTGGGCACCCACGTCCCGGTCCATGACCCCCGGCTGCGCTCGGCGGCGCCGCGGGCGCTGCTGCGGGGGTTGGTGGTCGGCGCCGTCGCGGCGGTCCTCGGTGCCGGGCTGGCGGCGGCGTTCGGCACCGGCCACGCCGCCCTTTACGCGGTCCTGATGGCCTCCTCGTCGGCGGCGCTGGCGTTGCCGGTGATCGATTCGCTGCGGTTGCAGGGGCCGGATGTGCTATCGGTGACCGTGCAGATCGCCATCGCCGACGCCGCGTGTATTGTGCTGCTGCCGTTGGTAATTGACTTGCCTCAGGCGCCGATCGCGGCGCTCGGTGCGCTCTCGATCGCCGGCTGCGCGGTGGTGCTCTTCCTGGTGCTGCGCGGGGCGGACAGCAAGGGCTTGCTTCGGCGCCTGCACGTCTACTCCGAGGTACACCGCTTCGCGCTGGAGTTGCGGACGAACCTGGCCGTGCTGTTCGGGCTCGCGGCGCTGGCCGCCGACACCCACGTGTCGATCATGCTGGCGGGTTTCGCGCTGGGTTTGGTGATCGCGTTGGTCGGCGAACCGCATCGGTTGGCGCGCCAGCTGTTCGGTATCACCGAGGGGTTTTTCAGCCCGCTGTTCTTCGTTTGGCTGGGCGCCTCGCTGGAGGTGCGCGAACTGGGTGCGCACCCGAAGCTGATCCTGCTGGGCATCGGGCTGGGGCTCGGCGCCGTATTGGCCCACTGCGCGGGAAGGCTCCTCGGGCAGCCGCTGACGCTTGCGGTGGTGTCGGCGGCCCAGCTCGGAGTTCCGGTGGCCGCGGCCACCATCGGCACCCAGGAACACCTTCTCGTCGCCGGTGAAGCGTCGGCGTTGATGTTCGGCGCCCTGCTGACCATCACCTGCATGTCGGCCGCGGGCGCGCTGGCGGCGCGAAGCCGGGCGGGCGGAACGGCGCAAGGGCCCGCCGCGGCCGACAAGCCCAGGTGACCGCTGCCTTGGGATTGGCCCAAAGTCCTTTTGCCTAGTGCCGTCGTGCTCTCGTTTCGCCCGGCGTGACTACGCGATGGTGGACGTCAAGGAGCTTCACCCGAAGGGAACGACAGCCATGAACGCACGCTTTCCGGACGCCGGCACCGTCCGGACCGTCCTGACACTGGCGTCTCGGGCACCCTCGGTGCATAACACGCAACCGTGGCGCTGGCGCGTCGACGCGGCGAGCGTGCATCTCTACGCCGACCCCGAACGGCAACTGCCCAACACCGACCCGGACGGCCGGGACCTGATCCTGAGCTGCGGCGCTGCGCTGCACCACTGCGTCGCGGCCTTCGCGGCCGTCGGGTGGCTGTCCAAGGTGACCCGGCTGCCGAATCCGGACTTGCCCAATCACCTTGCCTCGATCGAGTTGTCCCCGTACCCCGCCGATGCCGTCGACATCGCGCTCGCCGCGGCGATACCGCGGCGCCGGACCGATCGCCGCCATTACAGTTCGTGGCCGGTGCCGGTCGCCGACATCGCGCTGATGGCGGCGCGGGCGGCCCGCAACGGTGTGACGCTGTGCCAGGTCGAGGACCTCGACAAGCTGCACAAGATCGTCGCCGAATCGGTCGCCGAGCACCTGAACCGCGACTACGTCGCGGAGCTCACGGCGTGGAGCGGGCGCTACGCATCGGTGGCGGGGGTTCCGGCCCACAGCACGCCGGCATCCGACCCCAGGGCAAAAATACCGGGCCGGTTCTTCGCGGGTCCCACGTTGCCCATGGCACCGGACTCGTCGCCGGGTGACGACAGTGCCGTCGTGCTTGCGCTCGGGACGAGGGCCGACGACCGGCTGTCGCGGCTGCGCGCCGGCGAGGCCACCAGCGTCGTTCTGCTGACCGCGACGTCGATGGGGCTGGCCAGCTGCCCGGTAACCGAACCGCTGGAGCTTCCCGACACGCGCGAGGCGGTGCGATCCGACATCTTCGGCGGGGGCGATTACCCGCAGATGTTGCTTCGGGTGGGCTGGGCGCCGATCAACGCCGACCCCTTGCCGGCGACACCGCGACGCGACCTTCCCGACTTCGTCGAGTGGGTGACCGCGCCGTGATGCAGACGTTCACGATAGACCCGCGCCGCTGGCGCATCGGTCGAATCTTCGGCCGCAACCCGTTGCTTCGGCGCGCCGACCGCATCGAAGCGGTGGTCACGGTGATCGCGCTCCTCGCGTCGCTGATCGCGCTACCCGTCGCCTGCGTGGTGGGCGCGATGGCCTACGGCGCGCGCGCTCACTTCTATGCCCAGGAGGCACACGAGCGGCACCTCGTCACCGCCACCGTCGCCGACGCGCGCCGCGGGGACTTCGGCACCACCGTCGTGCAAGCCAGCTGGCCGCTGGCGGCCGGCAAGCGCACGGCCACACTGCAACTCAGCTCACCGGCCGAGGCGGGCGAAAGCATCGAACTGTGGGTGGACAAGGACGGCAAGGCGTCGTCCCCGCCCACCCCGACCTGGCACGCCGTGGGTGACGCGGTCGGCATCGCGGGCGCGATAGCGTTGATCGCGGCCGTCGGGATCGCCTCGCTCGTGGCCGGCGTGCGTTGGTGGCTCGATCGAGCGCGCGACGCCCAATGGGACCGTGACATCAGGTGCCTGGTGGACGGCGGGGGCCGGACCAATCGACAATGATGATGTGTCGATGAGCGCAGACGGTGAACCTCGCGAGGTCGCGCTGTTCGACGCGGCCGCGCTGCATCGCCTCGTCGAGGTGCTCATCGAGCGGGGTTACCGGGTGGTCGGCCCGACGTTGCGGGACGACGCGATCGTGCTCGCCGAACTCGAATCGGCCGACGACCTGCCGCGCGGCTGGGGCGTCGACGTCGGTCCGGGGCGGTACCGGGTACGCCGCCGCGACGACGACGCGGCGTTCGGGCACTCGGCCGGTCCGCAGTCGTGGAAACAGTTCCTCCACCCGCCGCGGCAGCGGATGTGGGCCGGCACCCGGGACGGGGCCGATCCCGAACCCGACGACCCTGAAGGGCAGGCGCCACGGTACGCGTTCCTGGGGGTCCGCGGGTGCGACCTGGCCGCGATCGCCACACTCGACGGGGTGCTGGGCCGCCCCGACTACCCGGACAGCTCCTATGCCGGCCGCCGCCGGCGGGCCTTCGTGGTCGCCGTGAACTGCACGGAACCGGGCGGGCTGTGCTTCTGCGCGTCGATGGGCACCGGCCCCGCGGCCGGGCCGGGATACGACCTGGCCCTCACGGAGCGCCTCGCGGGTGACACGCCGTCGTACCTTGTCGACGTCGGCAGCCCCGAGGGCGCCGACGTGCTCGCGGCGGTGCCACACCGGGCCGCCGATGGCGCCGAAATCGTCTCTGCGCGTGACGATGTCGCGGCCGCGGCCGATAAGATGGGCCGCCACATGCCGGAAACCGATCTGCGGGAGCTGTTGATCCGGTCGCGCGAGTCGCCGCAGTGGGACGAGGTCGCCAGCCGCTGCCTGACCTGTGGCAACTGCACGATGGTCTGCCCGACCTGCTTTTGCACCAGCACCGAGGACGTCAGCGACCTCACCGGCGAGCACGCCGAGCGCTGGCGCCACTGGGCGTCGTGCTTCGAATTCGACTTCACCTACCTGCACGGCGGCGGCAGCGTGCGCCAGTCCGGCGCCTCGCGCTACCGGCATTGGCTGACCCACAAGCTGGGCACCTGGCATGACCAGTTCGGCATGTCGGGCTGCGTGGGCTGCGGCCGTTGCATCGCGTGGTGCCCCACCGGCATCGACATCACCGCGGAGATGAACAAGATGGCCGGCGATGAGTGAGCGCGTGTCGGCCATGGCGCCCGTGCCGTACCGGGTGCGCAGTCGCGTTGTGGAGACCCCCGATTCGGCGACGCTGTGCCTGGAGCCAGTCGGGGTGGCACTGCGAACCCCGCAGCCCGGGGAGTTCATGATGCTCTACGCGTTCGGGGTGGGCGAGGCCGCGATTTCGATCAGCGGCGACCCCTCCGTGACCGACGGTTCGATCACGCACACCATCCGCGCGGTCGGTGCGGTGAGCCGCGCCCTGCACAACGCGGAGCCGGGCGGCGTCGTCGGGGTCCGCGGCCCGTTCGGCACCGCCTGGGGGCTGGAAGAAGCCGCCGGCCGGGACCTGGTCATGGTCGCCGGCGGGGTGGGTCTGTGCCCGTTGCGCCCGGCGGTGCTGGGCGCACTGGCCGGACGGGCCCGCTTCGGCAGGCTGACGCTCATCGTGGGTGCCCGCTCCCGGGCCGATTTCGTGTTCGTCGACCAGCTTGAAAAGTGGGCCCAGGAACCGCAAATCGAGCTGCACGTCACCGTCGACGTCCCGGTCCGGGGCTGGAGCGGGGAGGTCGGCCTGGTCACCGAGCCGCTGCGCCGGCTCACGCTTGACCCCGACCGCACCACCGCGTTCTTGTGCGGGCCTGAGCCGATGATGCGATTCGGCGCCGAGGCGCTGCTGGCGAAAGGCCTTGCCGCGCGAGATATCCGGGTATCGCTGGAACGCAACATGCAGTGCGGGGTCGGCTGGTGCGGTCACTGCCAGCTGGGCCCGCTGCTGCTGTGCCGCGACGGGCCCGTCGTCGGCTACGACGTCGCCGGCCCGCTGCTGAAAGTGAAGGAGCTTTAGATGGGCCCCCCCACGTTGGCCGTGTGGAAATTCGCCTCCTGCGACGGATGCCAGCTGACCCTGCTGGACTGCGAGGACGAGCTGCTCACCCTCGCCGGCCAGGTGCAGATCGCCACGTTCGCCGAGGCCTCCAGCGCGATGGTCGGCGGGCCCTACGACGTGTCGCTGGTCGAGGGCTCGATCACCACCGGTCATGACGAGCAACGCATCCGCGAAATCCGCGAGCAGTCAAAGGTTCTGGTCACCATCGGCGCGTGCGCCACGGCCGGGGGGGTGCAGGCGCTGCGCAACTTCGCAGACATCGCCGAGTTCGCGTCCGTCGTCTACGCCAAACCGGAGTACATCGACACGCTGGCCACCTCCACACCGGCGTCGGCCCACGTCAAGGTCGACTACCAGCTGCCGGGCTGCCCGATCGACCGCGGGCAGCTGCTCGACACCCTCGCGGCGCTGCTGATCGGCCGCAAGCCCCGGCTTCCGGCCAAGACGGTGTGCACCGAGTGCAAGATCCGCGGGGTCACGTGTGTCGTTGTCTCCGAAGGCATCCCGTGCCTCGGCCCGGTGACGCACGCCGGGTGCGGGGCGCTGTGTCCCCGGCACCATCGAGGCTGCTTCGGCTGTTTCGGCCCGTCCGCGGCGCCCCGAACCGCGACGCTGATCCCGCTGCTGCGCCGCGACGGGATGTCCGACGGCGACGTCGACCGCGTGTTCTCGACGTTCAACGTCGCGACCTTCCAAGCCGAGCGGAGCCACCCGTGACCGAGTCCACCCGCACGCTGAGCGTCGGCACGCTGACGCGCGTCGAAGGCGAGGGCGCACTGCACGTCACGCTGAGGGACGGTGCCCTTCAGAGCGTGCAGCTCAATATCTATGAGCCACCGCGGTTTTTCGAGGCATTCCTGCGCGGGCGGGCCCACACCGAGCCGCCCGACCTTACGGCCCGGGTCTGTGGCATCTGCCCGGTCGCCTATCAAATCAGCGCCTGCAACGCGATCGAAGACGCCTGTGGCGTCCGAGTGGGCGACGAGCTCATCGCGTTGCGGCGCCTGCTCTACTGCGGCGAATGGGTGCACAGTCACGTCCTGCACATCTACCTGCTGCACGCACCGGACTTCCTCGGCTACCCCGACATCATCGGCATGGCCCGCGACCACGCGCAGGCCGTGGAGCGCGGGCTGGCACTGAAAAAGGCGGGCAACCAGCTGATGGAGTTCGTCGGCGGGCGCGCTATACACCCGGTCAACGTGCGGCTGGGCGGATTCTATTCGGTACCAACGCGATCCGACTTCAAGCCGATCGCCGAGCAGCTGCGTCGCGCGCTGGACAACGCGCTCGCGACCGTCGAGTGGGTGTCCGGCTTCGAGTTCCCCGACCTCGAATTCGACCACGAGCTCCTGGCGCTCGCGGCGCCCGGCCGGTACCCGATCGAGAACGGCACGATCGCGCGCAGCGCCGGCCCATCCTTTCCGGTGGCCGACTTCACCGCGCACGTCGCCGAGTCGCAGGTGCCTTACTCCACCGCTCTGCACGCGACCCTCGACGGCGGGCGCTACCTGACCGGACCCCTGGCGCGGTTCTCGCTGAACTCGTCGACGCTGTCGCCGGTCGCGGCGCAGGCCGCCGCCGGGGCGGGCCTGTCGGCCGTATGCCGAAACCCGTTCCGCAGCATCATCGTCCGGGCCGTCGAGGTGGTCTATGCGATCGAAGAGGCGTTGCGGATCATCGACGAATACCAGCGCCCCTCGCGCCCGTTCGTCGACGTCCCGGCGCGGGCCGGCGTCGGCCACGGCGTCAGCGAGGCGCCCCGCGGCCTGCTGTATCACCGTTACCGGATCGGCGAGGACGGGCTGGTCTCCGCGGCGACGATCATCCCGCCAACCTCGCAGAACCAGGCGGCGATCGAAGCCGACCTCGCCCGCCTGGTTTCCGGCAACCTCACCTGCGACGACACCGCGCTGACCGCGTTGTGCGAACAACTGATTCGCAGCTACGACCCGTGCATCTCGTGTTCCGCGCACTTCCTGAAGATGACGGTCCACCGCGAATGACCGGCCAGATCGTCGTAGTCGGCCTCGGCAATCGCTGCCGCCGTGACGACGGCGTCGGCGCCGTCGCGGCCGACGAGCTGAACCGGCTGGCGTTGCCAGGTGTTCGGGTGGTGACCGACGTCGTGGACCCGATGAGTCTGCTGGAGGCGTGGTCGGGCGCCCGGCTCGCCGTGGTGATCGACGGCGCGGTCGGGACGCCGCCGACCCCGGGCCGGGTGCGGCGCTGCGCCCTGGGCGACGTGGCGACGTGTGACGGCTTGAGTTCGCACGGCTTTGATCTCGTGCGCACCCACGCGTTGGGCGAGGCGCTGGGGCGAGTGCCCGGTGAGCTGGTGCTGCTCACCGTCGAAGTTGCCGACACCGGTCATGGCGCCGGTTTGACCCCCCGGGTCGGGCGCGCCGTCCCGCAGGTCGTCGGCATGGCGGTGACCGAGATCAACCGGCGACGGGGAAAGGTCCTTCGGTCAGCTGACCGGGGACTTTTGGCCGCTGACTGACGGTTGCGGCGTCCCTAGCGTTGGGGCATGAGCCAAAGTGCCGCAGTGTGGCTGGTTTCCGGGTTGGTCGTCGTGGCGCTGCTGGCGATCGCCTCGATCAGGGTGGTGCAGCAGTATCAGCGCGGCGTGCACTTCCGGCTCGGCCGGGTGATCGCGGTTCGCGAACCCGGGCTGCGATTCATCATTCCGATCATCGACCGCCTATTGCGGATTTCGATGCGCATCGTGACCATGCCGATCCAGTCGCAGGGCATCATCACCCGCGACAACGTGAGCGTCGACATCGCCGCGGTTGCCTACTTCCGTGTCATCGACGCCCGCAAGGCCGTCGTCGTGATCGAAAACGTCAACGCCGCCATCGACCAAATCGCGCAAACCACGCTGCGCAACGTCGTCGGACAACATTCCCTCGATGAGGTGCTGGCCCAGACGGAGAAGATCAACGGCAGCATTCGCCAGATCCTCGACACCACCACCGTGGAATGGGGTGTCGAGGTTACCCTGGTCGAGCTCAAGGACATCCAGCTTCCGGACAGCATGAAGCGCGCGATGGCCCGCGAGGCCGAGGCGGAGCGGGAGAAGCGGGCCAAAATCATTGCCGCGGAGGGGGAGGCCCGTGCCGCCGCAGCCCTCGGCGACGCGTCCGACACCATGATGAGGCACCCGCTGGCCTTACAACTGCGGAATCTGCAGACCCTGCTCGAACTCGGGGTGGAGAAGAACACCACCATCGTCTTCCCCGCCCCGCTGATGACCGCGATCGGTGAGCTCACCGCCTTCTTGGCCCGCGAGTCGACCGCCTCGAGGCCCACCGGGGTCGGGCCGGCCGACGACACGCTCGTTCACACCGCGACACTGCACTGAAACCCGCCCGGGCATCCTGCCCGTCGGACGTGGTTCTTGCCGGATCGTTACGGATATGTGTAACGTTTGGTCCATGCCAGCCTCGCGGTTGCGGTGTCGCGTCTGCCAGACGTGGTTCTACGGCCGTTCGGATGCGCTTTACTGCTGTAGGGCGTGCCGGCAGAAGGCCTACCGCACGCGGTGCCGGAACGCTGCGGATCTCGGCCAAGACCGCCCCGAGGACGCCGTGGCGTGCGCCAGGCGGCTCCGGAGGCGGGCGCGATCGGTTCGTGCGGAGGCGCGATCGGCTCGTGCGGAGGCAGACGCGATCGTGCGCAGGCTGACCGCCTTGCAAGAGGCCCAGCTCAGATGAACGGTCAGCGTCTGCGGGGTCTCGCTGTGCGCCGCATCTGCACGGCGAGGTGACGGGGGGCTCGTCTCGTGCATCGCGTATTCCGTGTATTCCTCGTCGACGATGACGCCGTCGTCCGTCACGCGCTGGGTGAGTTGATCCAATGCGATGCCGACATGGAGGTTGTCGGGGAAGCGGCTGATGTCAACGAAGCGCTGGCCAGTATCCCACCGTGTCGACCCGATGTGGTGCTGCTGGATGACCGGCTCGCCGATGGCGGCGGGTTCGATCTGTGCCGGAACTTGCGCGCGCTTATGCCCGGCCTGCATTGCATCATCCTCACATCGTTCGGGTCCAGGAACGATATTTTCGATGCGCTGCGGGCCGGCGCCAGCGGCTGCATCGTGAGAAACGCGAAGGGAGCAGAAGTGGTTGCCGGAATCAAACGCGCAGCGGCCGGCGACCTGCTGTATGACATCGGCGCTGCGACTGCGTACCTCGCCGACCGAGCACGCGAGAACGTCCCCGACGCCGCCTCGTTGACCGAGCGGGAAGGTGAGCTCTTGGCCTTGGTCAGGGAGGGTCGTACCGATGGCCAACTCGCGTCTCGAATGCACATCGACGAGAGCGCTTTTCGCGCCTGCCTGTGGGGCCTGGTCTCGAAAGCTCGAGACAATTAACTGTTGAGGCCTACCCAAGCGGCGCCGCAGTGGTCGCCTGATCGCTCGGGACCAATGGCAACAACCCGGGGACAAACGGCTCTCGCCGGTGGCGGCCCCGCTGACTAACCTCGAGAGCATCGTTGACGGCCGCCCCGAAGCCTTTTCGGGAAAGGTTGATTTATGTCCGACCAGCCCGCCCTGACCTACCCCTGCTGCCGGTGTGTCCCGTGATCGTCTGGGCCCGGGCGAATTCATGAACGACGCACTCGGGAAGCCGGAGCGTCATGAGAACTAACCAGGGACGCGGTGGCGACGTCACGGCGCGCCGTCGCGAACGGGTCCTGGTCAGGGCCGATGTCCCGGCGGCCCGCTTCGGCAGCATCGCAATCCTGCTCTGTGCCCTGGCCTGGTTGGCGGTTCTGGAGGCGCGCGAACACCTCGGCTTTTATCGGGCCGCCCCCGGCAGGTTCGGGTGGTCGGTGGCGCTGCTCGCCGCGGCGGCTCTGATTGCGCGGGGAATCTTTCTGGGCCGGCCGGTCACCGCCGGACACGCGGCGATCGCCGCCGCGGCGGTGGGCGCGGGAGTGTTCGCGCACTTCCTCTCGTTCGGCGGGCTCGGGAACTTCCTCATCGCGGGCAGTGGGCTCGCGCTGATGTCGCCGACGACGGCGAAACCGCAACCGGAGCTGCTGGATCGGGTATGGCCGCTCGTCGACGCCACCCACGAGGACCCGTTGGCGCCCTTTGCGATGCACTCGGGCAAGAGCTACCACTTCAGCACCGACGGGTCCGCGGCGATCGCCTTCCGCACCCGCCTCGGGTTCGCCGTCGTCAGCGGCGACCCGATCGGCGACGCCACCCGATTCGAGTCGCTGGTAGCCGATTTCGTGCGCATGTGCCGCGGCCGGGGGTGGCAGATCATCGTGTTGGCCGGCGGGCAGCGGCACGTCGGCCTGTGGCGCGACGACGTGGTCGGGCAGAAGATGCTCACGGTGCCGATCGGCCGCGACGTCGTCGTCGACGTTCGCCACTTCACCTTGCGGGGCCGACGCTTTCGCAACCTGCGCCAGGCGGTGCAGCGCACCCACAACTGCGGGGTCACCACGCAGATCGTCGACGAGCAAGGACTCGATCCGGCTCTCACCGCCGAGCTGACGCAGGTGCTGTATGCGGCGCACCGCGCGGCGCGCACCGAGCGCGGGTTCTGCATGAACCTCGACGGGGCCCTGCGGGGACGCTATCCGGGGGTCAAGCTGGCCATCGCCCGCGATCGGCGCGGGCGGGTGGTGGCCTTTCACCGGTACGCGACCGCCGACGCCGGGTTGGAAGTCAGCCTCGACGCGCCGTTCCGCCGGCCGGACGCCCCGAACGGCGTCGACGAGCGGCTCAGCGTTGACATGATCACCGATTCGAAAAGCAAAGGGGCACTGCGCCTTTCGCTGGCTTTCGCCGCGTTTCCGGAGATCTTCGATGCGGAACACCCGACCCCGCTGCAGCGGGTCGCGTATCGGTTGATCCACCTGCTGGACCCGCTGATCCGCCTCGAGTCCCTGTACCGCTACCTTCGCAAGTTCCACGCGCTGGCCGAGCGGCGCTACGTGGTGCTGTGCGCTCACCACATCCCGGCCGCGCTGCTTGTCTTGTTGTCGCTGGAGTTCATGCCGCGGCCACGCCGCCAACGGCTGGTGAGATGACTCAGGTGCGATCGCGGCTCCCCAGCACCGGCGGCCCGAACCGGAACCGGCGGCCCGTGACCACCTCGGGCATCACGCGCACGTAGTGCGTCTTCTCCGACGACGTCCACGGCAGCAGCTGGGCGCGTTCGGCTTCCTCGATCTGCTCGTTGGAGCGCAGCGAGCGCGCCCTGCCCTTGATGATCACGCTCCAGCCCTCCGCGACGTTGTGGTCGTCGACCTCGAACAGCACGCGGTTGTTGATTGCGGTGCTGACCAGCTTGGTGCCCTCCGCGGTGCGAAACAGCACGGTGTGCTTTTGGACGACATAGTTGACGGGGAAGATCTCGGGCTGACCGTCCACGCTGGTGACCAATCGTCCCAGCGTGACACCGGCCATCAGGTCCCAGCATTCGTGCACCGGCAGGATGGTCACCCCATCGTCGGTCCCGGACATCGGCCACCCTTCTTTTAATGGGTCTTCTAATGGGTCTTCTTTTAATGGGTCTTGATGAGACAAGGCTATTGCAGCGCAGCGGTGCTAGCGGATCTCCAGGACATCACCCGGCGGGCGCCGCGGGGTGGGCGGCGGAACGGCCTCCAACGGCGGCGCTATTCCGGCGCGGACGAGAACCTGCGGCTGGCCGCCCTTGAGGAGCAGGCCGCGCACGATTTCGCGGCTTTCGTCCAGCTCGATCAGGTGGGTCAGCGTACAGGTCGCCAGGAAGGCCATCGTGCACTCCAGCAGCACGGTCGACAGAACTTCGCCGCAACGCAGGACGTCCGTCCTGGTGTCGTCCGGGGTGGACAGCACCAGGATCTTCGACCAGTCCACCGCCACTTCGGGGCGCCGATCCTGATGGCCCCGGGCCGGAAATTCCCGCGCCACGTCCACCCGGTAGCTTTCCCGCACGGACGGCAGCGAGCCCGGCGGCACGCCCTCGTTCGACGCGAACCGCGAAGTCCACCACTCGAGTTCGGCGTGATACGACTCGTCGTCGCGGCGCAGCGCCTCGGTGAGCTGCGAGGCCTGGACCAGGCTGGGTCGGTCGTCGTCGGTGAGCACGTCGAGCCGCACCACGCTGTCGTCGAACGTGCTGCGCAGGACCGGCTCGAACAGGCTCCAGTACGAGGGCTCGCCCATCGGGAGCCGGTCGGTTCTGCGATGCAGGATCGCGTTGGCCCGGTCGCGCTGCGCGCGGGTGACGTGCCCGACGGGGCCGAATCGCATCGTCGCCAAATGGTCGGGCTCGTCGGGGTCGGGAAACCGTTCGATCTCCGTGCCCCAACCCGCGGCCAGCATGGCGACCCGGAGGTGATCGAGCGCCGCGCCGCAGCTGAGGATCGCTTCCCGGCCGGAACGGTCCGTGCCCGGTACCGTTCGGTCACGGTCGACGAACAGGCGCAGCACCCCGTCTTCGGCCACCCACCGCCACGGCTGGCTGTTGTGCACCGACGGAGCGCGGCACGCGAGCTGCACCGCATGTTTGAGAGTCTGGGTGTCCGGCGTCGCGTTCATGCCATCGACGTTAGGTGACGCCCGAGTGGGGTGCCAGGGTCGTTTGTCCCGGTCAGGGAGGCCTTTCGGACGCCCCGCCGGGGGCTATGCACTGGGTGTCGAGGCGTTCTTTTCGACGTAGCCGACGACGTCGGCCAATGTCCGCAGCGATGCGTAGTCCGATTCGGGGATGTCGACGTGCAGCCGCCGGTGGATGCCGCGCAGAAAGCTCAGCCAGTCCATCGAATCGAGGTCGACCTGGTCGCGGAGCAGGACGTCGTCGCGGATGTCGTCCGGCTCGACTTCGGGGGCGATGGTTGTCAGCACGGACAGCACCACCGCGCGGGTGTCCTCGTTCGTCGTCATTGCGCCCTCACTTTGCTCACTTGGCTCACTTCTCTAGAAGGTCGGGCTGCTGGAGCAGCTCGTTGATGGCTTTCAGGAACAACGCGCCGCGGTGGCCGTCGCTCGCCCGATGGTCGGCGGCGAGCGTGGCTTGGACCGCGGTGACAACCCGGATCCCGCGGTCGATGACGCAGACGCGCTGGGCCGGCTGACCGAAACCCACCAGCGCCACCTGCGGCGGGTAGATGACTCCGAACACCGCGTCGACGCCCTTGTCGCCGAGGTTGGTGACGGTGATTGTCGGATCCGACATTTCGGAGCTCCGCAGCGAGAAGGAGCGCGCCCGCGCCACGAGATCGGTGAGATCGTCCATCAATTCGTCGAGCTTCTTCTCCGGAACGTCGTGGATGGCCGGCGCGACGAGGCCGCCGCCGCGCAGCGAGATCCCGACGCCGACATGAACCCCGGTCGCGGGCTGGAAGCCGTCGTCCCGCCAGAACCCGTTGAACTCGCCGAATCGCTGCGCGGCGACGCCGACGGCCTTCAACAGCAGGACGGCCGGAAGCACCCGTTCGTCGATGGAGCGCTGCGCGTTCCGGGTGGTGAGCCAAGTCAGCGCGTTCTCCAGCACGATTTCGTCGGCGAGGTAATAGTGCGGGATCTCCCGCTTGGAGCGGCTCATCGCCGCCGCGATCGACTTTCGCATCAGAGCGGCACGGTCGGCCGGCTTGGTCTTGGCCGGGGCGGCCTCGGTCGCCGGTTTCGCGGCGGTGGCGGCGGCGTGCTCGAGACTGGCGGCGGCGTGCTCGACGTCGCTGATGGTGACGGCGCCCTGCGGGCCGGTGCCGCTCACGGCGTCGAGGTCGACGTGCAGCGATTGCGCCAGGCGGCGCGCGGCGGGCGAGACCCAGCGACGATGTTGCGGGGCGCCGGGAACGGTGACGGCCACGGCCGCCTTCGCCGGCGCCGCCGACGGCTTGGTGACCTCGCTCACCGAGGGCCGGGGCTTGCCCGCCCGCTTCTCCGCCTTCTCGCCCTCGGCCAACAGCGTCGCCAAAGGCGTTCCCACCTGGACGGTTTCACCGACCCCGACGAGCAGCTCGTTGACCGTGCCCTCCTGCCAGCATTCGACCTCCACCGCGGCCTTGGTGGTTTCGACGACCGCCACGATCTGGCCGCGTGTCACCTTGTCGCCGGGCTTGATCAGCCACTCGTTGAGGGTGCCCTCGTCCATGTCGGCGCCCAGCGCCGGCATCGTGAACTCGATCATTGCCGTTCACCGAAGAGGTTCTGGACGGCGGCGACGATCTGGGCGGTTTGGGGCAGGGCCGCCTGTTCCAGGTGCTTCGCGTACGGCATCGGGACCTCAGCGCTGCATACCCGGGCGATGGGGGCATCGAGGTCGTAGAACGCTCCCTCCACCACGCGTGTGGCGATCTCGGCGGCCAGACTGCCACTGCGCCAGGCCTCGTCGACCACGACGAGGCGATGCGTCTTGCGCACGGATTCGAGGATGGTGTCGTCGTCTATGGGCCGCAGGATCCGCAGATCGATGACCTCGCAGTCGATTCCGGCCAGCGACAACTCGTTGGCGGCGTCCAGCGCCTTCCACAGCGAGCCGCCGTATGCGACCACGGTGGCATCGGTGCCGCTGCGCCGGACGGCCGCCCTGCGGATGTCGGTGGGGCCGAGGGCCTCGACGTCGGACGACGTGTTGTAGAGCTGGACGTGCTCGAAGATCACCACGGGGTCGGGGTCGGCCAGCGCGGGGCCCAGCATGCCGTAGGCATCCTCGACCGTGGCCGGGGCGACCACCTTGATCCCGGGGATGTGGGCGTACCAGGGCTCCAGGCTGTGCGAATGCTGGGCGGCGAGCTGGCGTCCCGCGCCCGTGGCCATCCGGACGACGAGCGGGACCGAGAACTGCCCACCCGACATATGCCGAAGGGCCGCAGCGGTGTTGACGATCTGGTCGAGCGCCAGCAGGCTGAAGTTCACCGTCATGACTTCGACGATCGGGCGCAGCCCGCCCAGAGCGGCCCCGATTCCGATCCCGACGAAACCCAGCTCCGACAGCGGCGTGTCACGCACCCGCTCGGGGCCGAATTCCTCCAGCAGGCCCTTGGACGCCGCGTACGTTCCGCCGTACCGACCGACGTCCTCTCCCATCAGCACGACACGCGCGTCGTCGCGCAACGCGTCGCGCATCGCATCGTGAACGGCGCTACGGTAGCTGGTCTTCATCGTCTTCATCGCCCCGCCTCAGGCGCCGGGGTGAGGACGTCCCGCTCGAGATCCGCTACGTCCTCCCACGTTCCGGCCTCGGCGAACGCCACCGCGGCCTCGATCTCGGCGGCGGCGGCATCCTCGATATCCCGCAGGTCGTCCTCCGACAGCGCGCCGTCGGCCAGGCACCGGTCGGTGAACGACCGGATCGGGTCGCGTTCGCGCCACTTTTCGACCTCGGCCTTGTCCCGGTACAGCTCAGGGTCGAACATCGAATGCGCCCGGAACCGGTAGGTGCGAAACTCGATGAAAAAGGGCCCGCCGGTGTCGCGGACGTGATCGACACCCTGCTGCGCGGCGACGTGGCACGCCTCGACATTCATCCCGTCGACGGCCATCGTGGGAATGCGGTATGACGCCGCCTTGACGGTGAGGTCGGTCTGCGACTGCGCCCGGTCCAGCGCGGTGCCCATCGCGTAAAGGTTGTTCTCGCAACAGAACAGCACCGGCAGGTTCCACAGCGCGGCCATGTTCAACGTCTCGTGAAACGCGCCCTCGGCGACCGCGCCGTCGCCGAAGTAGCAGGCCGTCACCCGCTTCTGCTGCAGCATGGCGTCGGCCAGCGCGATGCCCACGGCGAGCGGCAGGCCGCCGGCGACGATCGCGTTACCGCCGTAGAACCGCTTGGACGCGTCGAACAGGTGCATCGACCCGCCGCGCCCGCGTGAGCAGCCCTCCTGCTTGCCGAACATCTCGGCCATGATCGAGGTCATCGGGATGCCGCGCAGCAGCGCGTGCGCGTGCTCGCGGTAGGTCGCGACCACCGCGTCATCGTCGGCCAGGGCACGCAACGACCCGGCGGCGACGGCCTCCTCGCCGACGTAGAGGTGCAGGAATCCGCGAATCTTGGCCGCGCTGTAGAGTTCCGCGCATTTCTCCTCCATGCGGCGCACCCGAACCATGTCGGTCAGCAGCTGATGGGCCAGCTTCCCCGCGGTCATCAGGTGCCGCTCCTCCTCACCGCTTCGCGCTGCATCGTCGCCGGTGCGGGTCATGACGGCACTCCCTCCGCGTGGTGGTCCGGATTTCTCTCGATCGTGGAGGTGTCGCCCTCGGGCAGCCCGAGCTCGCGGGCCTTCAGCAGCCGCCGCATGATCTTGCCGCTGCTGGTGTGCGGCAACGTGTCGACGAATTCGATGTCCTTGGGCGCCACGGTCGCGCCGAGCCGCTTGCGCGCGTGGCCCAGCAGCTCCAGCCGGAGGTCTTCGTCGCCGACCACGCCATTCTTCAGCGTGACAAAGGCTTTGACCATTTCCCCGACCGTCGGGTCGGGTATGCCGATGACGGCCGCCTCGGCGACCGCCGGATGGTCGGTCAGCGCGCTCTCGACCTCGAACGGACCGATCAGGTGGCCCGCGGACTTGATCACGTCGTCCTTGCGCCCGACGAACCAGAAGTAGCCGTCGGCGTCCATTTTGGCGAGATCCCCGCTGAGGTACAGGCCGTTGGAAAACGAGTTTCGGTACCGCTCCTCGGCATTGAGGTAGCCCCGGAACATCGACGGCCAGCCCGGCTTGAGTGCAAGCTCACCCTCGACGTCCGGTTCGTCGACGACCTCCGCGGCGTCGTCCTCGTTGTGGCGCACGATGTAGGCGTCCACGCCCGGCAGGGGCCGTCCCATGGAGCCCGGCTTGATGTCGAACGCGGGGGTGTTGGCGATCATGATGCCGCCGGTTTCGGTCTGCCACCAGTTGTCGTGAATTGGCAAGCCCAGCACCCGTTTTCCCCACCAGACGGCTTCGGGGTTGAGCGGCTCGCCGACGCTCGCGATGAAGCGCAGGCGCGGAAATCGATACTGCGCGGGCAACTCCGGGCCCGCCTTGATCAGCATCCGTATCGCGGTCGGCGCCGTGTACCACACCGACACGGCCTGGTCCTGCAGGATCTGGTACCACCGCTGGGCGTCGAACTCGGCCTCGTCGACGATCGAGGTGACCCCGTGCAGCAACGGGCTGATGATGCCGTAGGACGTTCCCGTGACCCAGCCGGGATCCGCTGTGCACCAATAGATGTCGTCGGGATGCAGGTCCAGCGCATACAGGCCGGTGACGTAGTGCATCGCCACGGCGCCGTGCACGTGGATCGCGCCCTTGGGTGTACCGGTGGTGCCGCTGGTGAAGTGCAGCAGCGCCGGGTCCTCGGCGGTGGTGGGCTCCATCGGCGCATCCTCGTCGGCCGCGTCCACCCAGTCCCAGAAGTTGAGCGTCCCGGTCGGTGGGTCGCCGGCCCCGTGTTCACCCCGGAGGTCGTCGGCGATGAAGACGTGCCGCACCGTCGGCAGCCGATCGCGGATCTTGGCGATCTTGCGCTCGTAGATCGCCCTGGTGGTCACCAGCACGTCGGCTTGCCCGATGGTCACCCTGGTGGCGATCGGTTCGGGCCCGAAGGCGGAGAACAACGGCGACACCACGCTGCCGTTGCGCAGCGCGCCCAGCATCGCGATGTAGAGCTCGGGGGAGCGGCCCATGATGGTGAACACGCGGTGGCCCTTGTTGATCCCGAGCGAGTGCAGGGCGCTGCAAAATCGCTTGGCAAAGCGTCCGAGCTCCGCGTACGTGAGGTCGTGCATGGTGATCGCACCGTCCCAGCCGACGTCGGCGACAAACCTCAGCGCCGTGCGTGTCGCGGCCGGGCCGTCGGCGTGCCTGTCCAGGGCGGCGTAGGCGATGTTGCACCTGCCGGGCCCCATGCCCTCGCACAGCGGCGGCACGTCGGACCAGTGGAAATGCGCGCGTGCGTACTCGTAGTCCGTGAGGTTGGGACGGACTGACAAGTCGTGGGGCGTCTTGCGGATGAGTTCCATGGAGAGCCCTTTTCTGTCGCCTGGGCATCCTCATCGTTTGCCGGGCCGTCGATGCCGCAATAGAGACGAAAGTCATCAATGACACCGGCCAGTCGTCCCGACGGTCGCGTCCGGGGCCCAATGACGTGGCGCAGGGGACCAAGGACCCTGGCGACGCGGCATGCGCATGTCCGAGGGTCGACGTGGGAAAGGAAGTGAACGAACGAATGACCCAAGCGATGGTGGACACCGGCGTGATCACCGGGGCGGTAGAGCTGGCGTGTCGCGCTCCCTCCCTGCACAACATCCAGCCTTGGCACTGGGTGGCGGGCAACACGACCGTCGACCTGTACGTCGACCCGGATCGGGCGGTCACCGCGACCGACACGTCGGGTCGCGAGGCGGTCATCAGCTGTGGCGCGGCGCTCGATCACTTTCGGGTCGCGATGGCGGCGGCGGGATGGGAGACCAACGTCGATCGATTTCCCAACCCGAACAACCTCGACCACCTCGCCTCGGCCGACTTCACCCCGGTCGACGAGGTGACGCAGGCGCGGCGGGATCGCGCCGACGCGATACTGCATCGCCGGACCAACCGGCTGCCGTTTCGCGCCCCGAAGCACTGGGGGTCGTTCGAACCCGTATTGCGGAGCTCGTTCGACAACGACGTGGTTTTTCTCGACGTGCTGACCGAGGCCGCCCGGCCGCAGTTGGCCGACGCGTCGCGGCTCACCGACGCCCTACGCCGCTACGACGATTCCTATCAGCATGAATTGCTTTGGTGGACATCGCCGTTGCGCCAGGAGGAGGGTATACCCGACAGCGCACTCGTCTCGCAGTCGGATGCCCGGCGGGTCGACGTCGACCGCCGATTCCCCATCGATCCATCGGACGAGCGCAGCTCCGCGGGCACCTACGACGAGGCGAAGATTCTGGTGCTGTCCACACCGCGGGACACCCGCGCCGACGCCCTCAACTGCGGCGAGGCGCTTTCGGCGATCCTGCTGGAGTGCACGATGGCCGGACTGGCCACCTGCCCGGTGACGCACCTGACGGAGCTGGTATCCAGCCGGGACATCGTGGCCGATCTCACCGCCCGTCCGGCGTCGGTACCTCAGGTTCTGATCCGGGTCGGCATCGAACCCGAGGGCGAGTTGACTCCCAAGCCGACCCCGCGCCGGCCGTTATCTGACGTGTTGGAGATTCGCCGGTGAAGGCCGAAGTCGGGGACTGGCTGGTGATCAAGAGCGGCACGATCGGGCGCCGGGACCTGCGTGGACTGATCACCGAGGTGCATTCGTCAAACGGTGAGCCGCCGTATCAGGTGCGGTGGCTCGACACCGATGAAGAGGCGACCGTGTTTCCCGGCCCGGACGCGATCGTCGTCACGGCCGCCGAGCAGAAGGCTGCCGACGAGCGAGCGCGGTCACGGTTTGCCGCGGTCCAGGCGGCCATCACCGATCGGGCGCGAGGCTGAAATGACCCCTCTGCCAAGCGGTCCGCCGTTATTGACAGACGGCGACGTCGACGCGCTCGCGTGGCAATTCCTGCACTCGCCCTATGCCGACGACGACTATGCCGATTGGCCGCTGGATCGGCGCCTGGACGGCTTTCTTCGCCGAGAGGGACTGGCCCGCCTCGTCGAAGATGGCGACACCTACGAGCTCATCCTCGACCGGGTCATGGCCTACATCGCCGCTCGCGCCCGGCTTTCCGGCTAGCGGGGCTCCCCGGACGCCGAGATCGACGCGGGCGTGCAAGCTCACTCGAACTCTTCCGCGCCGGCGTCGATCTCGACAAAGACTCGCCGCGCTGGCGGCAAAGCCGCTCACGGCGACGAACGGCCCGGCAACGCCGGGACTTCCGCCCCTACCGCCGAATGCGGCCGACTGGTCGGATGGGTCTCGTCAGTGGTCAATCTCGGAAATCTAGGAGACACGCCATGAGCACTCTTCCCGCTCAGCGCCGGCCGAGGTCGCCCGCCGACGGGCAGTGAAAGGGGTATACAAAATGACCAGAGCAGCTGACGCCACCCGGCGCTCCCCGCGGCGCGTGTTCCGCGACCGCCGCGAGGCCGGTCGGGTACTGGCAGGCCTTCTCGGCGCGTATCGCGACCGGGGGGACGTGATCGTGCTGGGCCTGGCCCGGGGCGGGGTTCCCGTCGCGTGGGAGGTGGCGGCGGCGCTGAACGCCCCCCTCGACGCGTTCATCGTGCGCAAGCTCGGCGCCCCCGGCCACGAGGAGTTCGCGGTCGGCGCGCTGGCGAGCGGGGGCCGCGTCGTCGTCAACGACGACGTGGTGCGGGGCCTGCGGATCATGCCGCAGGAACTGCGCGCCATCGCCGAACGCGAGGGTCGCGAGCTCGTCCGCCGCGAGGCCGCCTATCGGGACGGGCGTCCACCCGTCGACGTGGCCGGCAAGACCGTGATCCTCGTCGACGACGGCTTGGCCACCGGCGCAAGCATGTTCGCGGCGGTGCAGGCGCTAAGGGAAGCCGAGCCCGCGCACATCGTGATCGCCGTGCCCGCGGCGCCGGAGTCAACCTGCCGGGAACTCGCCGGCCTCGTCGACGACATGGTGTGCGCGTCGATGCCCACCCCGTTCCTCGCGGTGGGGGAGTCGTTCTGGGATTTCCGCCAGGTCACCGACGACGAGGTTCGTCAACTGCTCGCCACCCCGACGACCGGGGCCCTGGTGAGCCGGCCGGCGGCGCGGACGCCGGCCGAGGTGATCCGCGGCGTGGCCATCGACGCGCCGCAGGGCCTGCCGCCGCGCGAAACGCTGGAGGAGCTCATCGGCGACGCGCGGGTCGTGCTGATCGGCGAAAGCTCGCACGGGACGCACGAGTTCTACGAGGCGCGGGCCGCCATCACGAAATGGCTGATCGAGGAGAAGGGCTTCGGCGCCGTCGCGGCGGAGGCGGACTGGCCCGACGCCTACCGCGTCAATCGCTACGTGCGCGGCCTCGGGGACGACAAGAGCGCCGATGAGGCCTTGAGCGGGTTCGAGCGCTTCCCGGCCTGGATGTGGCGCAACACCGTCGTCAGCGATTTTGTCGACTGGCTGCGCGCCCACAACCGGCTGCACGAGTCGGACGGCCGGCAGGCCGGCTTCTACGGCCTGGACCTGTACAGCCTGCACCGGTCGATGGGCGAGGTGATCGCCTACCTGGACAAGATCGACCCGAAGGCCGCCGTGCGGGCGCGGGAGCGCTATGGCTGTTTCGACCACACTTCGGCCGATGATGGTCAGGCTTATGGCTTTTCGGCGGCGTTCGGCGCCGGCCCCTCGTGCGAGAAGGAAGCCATCGAGCAGCTGGTCGAGATCCAGCGAAACGCCCTGGCCTACGCGCGCAGGGACGGCCTGCTCGCCGAGGACGAACTGTTCTACGCCGAGCAGAATGCGCAAACGGTGCGCAACGCGGAGGTCTACTACCGCGCGATGTTCAGCGGGCGGGTCACGTCGTGGAACCTGCGCGACAAGCACATGGCGCAGACCCTCGAGGCGCTGCTGAACCATCTGGATCGCCACAGGGACGTTCAGGATACGCCGTCGGCCCGAATAGTGGTGTGGGCGCACAACTCTCATGTCGGCGACGCGCGGGCGACCGAGGTGTGGGCCGACGGACAGCTCACGCTCGGTCAGCTTGCCCGCCAGCGGTACGGCGACGACTCACGTCTCATCGGGTTCAGCACGTACGCCGGCACGGTGACCGCCGCCAGCGACTGGGGCGGCGCGGCCGAGCGCAAGGTCGTGCGCCCGGCGCTCAACGGCAGCATCGAAGAACTGTTGCACGAGACGGGCAGGAGCGCGTTCTTGGTGTCGGCGCTCATCAGCCCCGAGGCCACCGACGCGCTGAGCGCGGTTCGGTTGGGGCGTGCCATCGGCGTGATCTACCGGCCCGAAACGGAACGGCAGAGCCACTACTTCCACGTCCGGCCGGCCGACCAATTCGATGCGATGATCCACATCGACCAGACCCGCGCTCTCGAGCCTCTCGAGGTGACGAGCCTGTGGATCGCCGGCGAAACGCCCGAGACGTATCCGACCGGCCTATAACCGCGCCGATGGCCGGAGTAATCATGCAGACGCCAGCGCAGCGGCCTGCGAGCCGGCCGCAAATCGTCACCTTGACGATGAATCCGGCGCTCGACATCACCACGAGCGTCGACGTCGTGCGCCCGACCGAAAAGTTGCGCTGTGCCGCCACCCGTTACGACGCCGGGGGCGGGGGCATCAACGTCGCGCACGTCGCCTACGTGCTCGGCGGGTCGGTGCTGGCGGTTTTTCCGGCGGGCGGATCAACTGGTGGCCTGATCGCGAAGCTGCTCAGCGACCAAGGCGTGCCGTTCTGGCAGGTCCCGATCGCCGCGGCGACGCGGGAAAGCTTCACCGTCAACGAGAGCAGCAGCGGCGAGCAGTACCGGTTCGTCCTGCCGGGGCCGCAGCTGACGTTGCGCGAACAGGCGCACTGCCTGGAGCAACTGCGCACGGCGGCCAAGTCGGCCGAATTCGTGGTGGCCAGTGGCAGCCTGCCGCCGGGTGTGACCGCCGACTTTTATCAGCGGGTCGCCGACATGTGCCGGCAACTGGGCGTCCGCCTCATCCTGGACACCTCCGGCGGCGGCCTGCAGCACGTCTCCTCGGGGGTGTTCCTGCTCAAGGCGAGCGTGCGAGAACTGCGGGAGTGCGTCGGGCGTCCCCTGGCCACCGAAGCCGAGCAATTCGCCGCCGCGCGCGAACTCGTCGACAGCGGCCGCGCGGAAGTGGTGCTGGTATCCCTGGGACATCAGGGCGCGCTTCTCGTGACAAGGCATGGCGGCCAGCGCTTCTCGGCGATTCCGATGCCGGGCGGCAGCGGTGTCGGGGCCGGCGACGCGATGGTCGCCGCGATCGCGGTGGGGCTCTGTCGCGGCTGGCCGCTCGTCAAATCCGTTCGGTTGGGCATCGCCGCGGGAGCCGCGATGCTGACGACGCCGGGAACGGCCGCGTGCGACCGGGCGGATGTGGAGAAGCTGTTCGCGCGCACCGCCGAACCGTGCGACATCGCTACTGACGAACGGCTTCCCAGATAAGGCCAAACGACCCCTGCCCGGCGGCTGGCGGCGCAATAGCCTGTGGTCAGGAGTTGAACCAGTCAGGAGCCGAGATGAACGAGCTGGACGCCAAGTCGGTGGTCGTGGGCATCAACGGCTCACCAGCCGCGGTCAACGCCGCCAAGTGGACGATCGAGGAGGCGGTGAGCCGGCAGCTGCCCCTACGCCTCGTCTACGTCGTCCCCCGCCGGGAGGCGGGCACCGGGTCGGCGCCCATCTCCGAGTGGGAGCTCGAGCGCGCCGAAACCGCGCTGTCCCAAGCGGAGTGCGCGGTGCAGAGGATCAAAAAGCCTGTCGAGGTCGAAACGGCCATCCTGTCGGGCGATCCCGGGCAGGTGCTGATCGACGAATCACAGGACGCGGCGCTGATCTGCGTGGGCACCTCGAGGCGGGGACGCGCGTCCGACGGGTTGCTCGGCCCGACGGCCACCGCGCTGGTGGCGGATGCGCAATGCCCGGTCGCGATCATCCGCACCAATGCGGACGGTTCGCCGACCGAGCTCGGCGTGATCGCCGTGGTGCTCAACGACGAGCCGGACAACGACGCGGTGGTGCACGAGGCCATGGAGCAAGGCCGCCGCCGCCACGCCACCGTGCGTCAGATCGATCGGCGACTGAACAGCTGGGTCAGGCGCTACCCGGACGTGCACGTCCAGATCGTTGCGGCGGGCACCGGGGTGAGAACCGGCGAGGAGCGCA
>Ga0335071_10001622_pt1 | contig 24266 bp, 13 predicted proteins | sample Lox_Sample_15_FD_206724 | JGI IMG/M metagenome (GOLD analysis project Ga0335071, IMG submission 206724) | Soil microbial communities from Loxahatchee National Wildlife Refuge, Florida, United States - Lox_Sample_1.5 | ecosystem: Environmental > Terrestrial > Soil > Wetlands | place: USA... | reverse complement strand
ATGTATCCGTGATTGCGCGGGGCACCCCGGGATTTTCCGGTGCGGCGCTGGCGAACCTCGTCAATGAAGCCGCTCTGAACGCAGCCCGTTACAGCAGGAAAGTCGTCGCGATGAACGATTTTGAAGGTGCCAAGGACAAGGTCCTGATGGGGAAAGAACGCAGGTCCATGGTCATCACGGAAAGCGAGAAAAAAGTCATCGCCTACCATGAAGCGGGACACGCGCTGGTTGCCTATATGATTCCGGGCAGCGATCCTTTGCACAAAGTCACGATTATTCCTCGAGGCATGGCGTTAGGGCTGACCCAGCAGTTGCCGGAAGCCGACAAGCACAACTACCCCAAGGAATATTTCGAAGGCGAAATAGCCATCCTGATGGGTGGGCGCTGCGCGGAAAAGATCTTTCTGAATACCGAGACCACGGGCGCGGCTCACGATATCGAAGTCGCCACGGATCAGGCCCGCAAAATGGTCACCGAGTGGGGGATGAGCCCTATCATGGGGCCCCTGACCTTCGGGAAAAAGGAAGAACAGATATTCCTCGGAAGGGAAATCGCGCAGCATCGTGATTTCAGCGAGGATACGGCTATCCAGATCGATAAGGAAGTAAAGCGAATCGTCGAGGAGTGCTACGCGCGGGCCTGGAAGACACTCGAAGAGAATCGTGACAGCCTGGTCCGGCTGGCGGAAGCTCTGCTGGAATACGAAACTCTGGACAATTGGGGGATTGAGGCGATCATGAAAGGGTTGCCTATCAAACCTAAAGAATCCGCCCCTTCAGATACAGATTCTCAAGGAGAACCTGCCCGGGAAAAGGCGCCGGGTCACACCACGCTGCCCCAACTGATCAATCCCAAGGGCAAGCCGGCACCGGCATAGAATTCTGAAACAACCACCGGATACACGGATCACACGAAATTTCTATTGAACCTTTATCGATGTGATTCGTGTATCTTGTGGTTGTTTTGTTTTTAAATGAGGGATCGCCGGCCATGACAGACCTATACTCCAGGAAAGCGTACACGCTCCGTGCAGGAAACTGGACCCTGAACCTGGGGGCACGGACTCTCGTCATGGGCATTCTGAATACGACGCCCGATTCTTTTTCCGACAGGGGCCGTTATTATGATCCTCTGGAGGCGGTGGACAGGGCCTGGCAGATTGCGGAAGAAGGGGCGGATATTCTCGACATCGGAGGGGAATCCACACGGCCGGGATCGGAGGGAATTACCGCGGAGGAAGAGCTGCGGCGCGTGATGCCCGTGATCGAGTCACTGGCTGCGGGCAAAAAATATCCCATTCCGATTTCCGTGGACACGACGAAATGCGAGGTTGCCAAAGCAGCGCTGGAATGCGGCGCGGCTATCATCAATGACATTACGTCTCTGCAAAGGAGCCCGGAGATCGGTCCGGAAGCGGCCAGGCACGGAGCCGCCCTGGTCCTCATGCATATGCGGGGCGAGCCGGGGAACATGCAGAAGATCCCTCCCAGCGCCGACATCCTTGCCGACATCGACGCCTGGGCGCTGGACGCGGTCGCGCGCGCGCAAAGCGCCGGCGTAACCCGGGACAGGATCGTGCTGGATCCGGGAGTCGGATTCGGGAAAACGGCGGCCCAGAATATGCAAATTCTTAAAAATTTGCGTCGCCTGGCGGCAGCGGGTTCCCCCATCCTGGTGGGGACGTCGAGGAAATCGTTTATCGGCGCGATCGTGAAAAAGCCCTCCAAGGATCTTGTCCTGGGAACGGGCGCGTCCGTGGCCGCGTCCATTGTGTTTGGCGCTCATATCGTCCGTGTCCACGACGTAGCGGCAATTCGAGAAGTCGCCGATGTCACCGACGCGATCATGAGCGCATAGTTGAATTTGGAAACGGTTTATAGCGGTGATTCAGCTTAAACGGACCTTTGAAGAAGCAATGGGTAGCGGCGCGCTACGCCAGCTCGCGACGCGCCTCGAAGAGGGGAGTCGTGTCGTTGCCGTATCCGGTACGGCCGGCGGCGCCAAAGCCTTGACGATTGCGAAGGCCATCCTGACCGAAAACCGCTCCACGTTTGTAATCGTTCCTTCGAATGCTGAAGCCCTCAATCTCGCACAGGAATTGCGATTTTATCTGGATCTGCTTTCTCAAAACCCGATCGAGATCACGCATCTTCCCGCACTCGAAGTGGACCCGTATCGCGGATTGTCGCCGCATCCGGAAATCGCCGCGGGCCGCGCGAAAGCAATCTGGCAGCTGCTGCAGGATAAACCCCGGATTCTGATCGCCTCCGTCCAATCCGCGGCCGTGCGTTTGCACGGGCCGGAGCGTCTCCTGAATTACTGCCTGATGCTGAAGGTCGGGGAAGAGATGTCGCCGGAGATGATCCGCGAGTATCTGTTCGAATCCGGATACAAGGAAGATGATCCCGTAACGGATCCCGGAGAATTTTCGCTGCGCGGCGGCATCCTGGATGTTTTCCCGCCGCACATGGAAAGGCCCGTTCGGATGGAGTTTTTCGGAGATCAGATCGAATCCATCCGGATCTTCGACGTCGATTCCCAACGCTCCGTGGAATCCGCAACCTCGGTCGAAGTCATTCCGATGCGGGAATATTGCTTCAGACGCGATCTGCTCCGTCAGTGGGCAGAGAAAGCTCCTTCGTTGTGGAGCGCTCCTTTCCTGCCGCACCTCGAGGAAGAGCTGGCGCTCGCTCGCCAGGGCGAAATCTTTCCGGCTTTCGAATTTCTTCTCCCGGCCGTCGATCCGCTGGACAAAACGATCTTCGACTATCTTCGAGGGTACCGGATTATTGTGCTGGAACGCGAGATTCTGGAAAACACACTGACGCGGCAGCACGCGGAGCAATATGAGCGATTCCTGGATCGCGTGGAAGCGCACAAGCCCGTCCTCGCGCCGGCTCAAATCTATGTGACGGCCGACGAGTTCCGCGATTCCCTGGATCGTTTCCCGCGGCTCGAAATCGAGGAGCTCAATGTTTCCGAATCGGACGCATCGGCGATCTATCTGTCATCGCAATCCACCAGGAAATACCACGGCAATATCCGGGAACTGATCGCCGACATCGGCAAGTTTCGCGAATCGGGGGAAAAGATCGCGTTTGTGCTTTCCAATCTCGGCAGGGCGGAACGCATGAACGATATTTTGAAGGAGTACGAAATCCCTGCGCATCTCTGCCGCGGCGGCGAGCAGGCTCCGGCCGACGGCTTGCGCACAGGCGGAGTGATCCTGCTGGGAGTCGGCGACCTTCACGCAGGGTATTACCTGCCTGCGATCAACCTGCGCGTTCTGACCGGCCAGGATGCCTTCGATGAATCCGACGTCGGATTAGGGCCGAAAAAAACGAAGTCCAGCCAGCGGCACCTTTTCATCTCCGATTTCCGCGACCTCAAGCCGGGTGATTATGTCGTCCACGTCGACCACGGCATCGGGCTGTTCAACGGGCTGAAGACGATTGGCTTCCAGGAAGGATCCAAGGAATTCGTTCTCCTGACGTACCAGGACGACGCCAGGCTCTACGTCCCGGTGGAGAGGCTGGATTTGATTCAGAAGTACAGCAGCATGGGCGGCACGCGGCCGTCCCTGGACCGACTGGGCGGCACGAGCTGGGCACGGACCAAATCGCGAATCAAAAAGTCCATGCGGGATATGGCGGAAGAGCTGCTGAAGCTTTACGCCCAACGCAAAATGGTTCCGGGGTTCTCCTTTTCCTCCGACACTGCGTGGCAGCAGGAGTTTGACGACGCTTTTGAATTCGAGTTGACCCGGGACCAGGAGGATGCGCTCGCCGCAGTCAAGAGCGATATGGAAATGCCTCGCCCGATGGATCGGCTGCTGTGCGGCGACGTTGGCTACGGCAAAACGGAAGTGGCGATGCGCGCGGCGTTCAAAGCCGTGATGGACGGCAAGCAGGCGGCGGTGCTTGCCCCGACCACGGTATTGGCGTTCCAGCATTACAACACGCTGCGGCAGCGCTTCACCTCGTTCCCGGTGCGCATTCAGCTCCTTTCACGCTTCCGGACGCCGAAAGAGCAAAAACAGGTGATCGAGGATCTCGAAATGGGCCGCGTCGATATCGTCGTGGGTACGCACCGGCTTCTGTCCAAGGATGTCGCGTTCAAGGACCTCGGACTCGTGGTTGTGGACGAGGAACAACGGTTCGGGGTGACGCACAAGGAGCGGCTCAAGGCGTTGAAAACCCGCGTGGATGTGCTGACGCTGACGGCGACGCCGATTCCGCGGACCCTGAATATGGCATTGCTCGGCCTGAGGGATATGTCGACGATCGAGACGCCTCCCAAAAACCGGCTGGCCATCCAAACTTCCGTTCTCAGATACAGTCCCGACGTGATTCGATCCGCAATTGAAATGGAACTGGCGCGAAATGGCCAGGTGTATTTTGTTCACAATCGCGTGGAAACCATTCACACGATCGCAGCCAAAGTGCAGCAGCTCGTCCCGCAAGCGAGAATCGGGGTCGCACACGGCCAGATGAACGAACGGGAACTCGAAAAGATCATGCTGCAGTTCGTGCAGGACGAACTCGATGTCCTGGTATCTACCACAATCATTGAAAACGGGCTGGATATCCCGAGAGCGAACACTCTGATCGTGGACCGCGCGGACTTATACGGGTTGTCCCAACTGTACCAGCTGCGCGGGCGAGTAGGCCGCAGCGACCGTCGCGCCTATGCCTATCTGCTGATCCCTTCCGACGAGACTCTTACCGACGTGGCGCGCAAGCGGCTGGCCGCGATTCGCGAGTTCAGCGACCTGGGCACGGGATTCCGCGTTGCGGCGCTGGACCTCGAAATTCGGGGCGCAGGCAATCTGCTTGGCGGGGAACAACACGGTCATATCGATACCGTGGGTTTTGACCTGTATTGCCAGCTGCTGGAGAACACGGTCGAAGAGCTGCGCGGAGAAAAATCCGAAGAGGAGATCTCGACCAGCATCAACCTCAATCTCGACATACGGATCCCGGAGGATTATATCGCCGATTCCGGCCAGCGTCTTCGCATGTACAAACGCATTTCGTCGGCGACAACGAATGAGGAGCTGGATGCGCTGTGCCAGGAAATGGTGGACCGCTTCGGCGCGTTCCCCGAGCCGGTAGAAAACCTTTTCCACTATGCGCGCTTGAGGCAGGAGACCCTTGCGCTGCAAATTCCGTCGGTCGAGAAAAACAAAAACCAGGTATTTTTCCGTTTTGCGGATCACTCGAAAGTCAGCGCCGAGAAGCTGATGAAACTCGTGACCCGAAATAAAAAAGCGACGTTTTCTCCCCAGGGCCTGTTGACGCTCGATGTCCCGGAGCTTCCGCCTCCTCAGCTTTTCAGCACCATCAGTAGGATCCTCGCGGAAATACGACTGTGACAAATTGCGAATGACGGGTTGAAATGTGCGCCAATACACGGCCCATTCGGAGCGGCGAGACATTCTAGGGGGGTATGCTTCAGGTCGTCAATTGTAATTACGTTTGCTGACAGCAAACACAGTTTCCGGTATCATTAAAGGCTATCGATATTGATGGGGCCGGAAAGGGCTTCGCAACAGAGGAGATTTCGATGAAAAGTCTGCTATGGGCAATCCCGGTTGTCTTCTGCGTATTTTCCAATGCGCCTGCCAAGACGGTCGACCGTATCGTGGCTCAGGTAAATGAGGACATCATTACGCTATCCGACCTTAACAAGGAAGTGGCCGAATACCGCAAGGACCTTGAATCCAAGTATACGGGGCAGCAGCTGGAACAACTGATGCAGAAAGCGGAGCAGCAGGCCCTCGACAACCTGATCAACGAAAAGCTGATGTATCAAAAGGGTGTGGAGCTGGGTTTTAATTCCGATGTCGATAGCAAAGTCTCCTCCGAAATTCAAAGAATGGTGAAGGAGCTGAATTTCAAGGATACGGATGAGCTGGAAAAATATTTCGATCAGGAAGGGCGCAGCCTCAAACAATACCGCGACGAGGTCAAGAAACAGATCATCATTCATGACCTGATCTATGCATTTGTTGATTCCCGGATCACCGTGCTCACGCCCGAGGTCGAGAAATACTACAAGGAGCATCAGGCGGAGTATTCCAGTCCGGAAGAAGTGGCTTTGAGCGAGATACTCATCACGGGCGACGGGAATTCTGCGGAAGCGGAGGCGCGGGCAAACGACATTTATGCTCGCCTGCAGAAAGGGGAATCCTTCACGGATCTCGCCACTCAATACTCCAAAGGATCGACGGCGAACAAAGGAGGCAGCATCGGGACCTATCTCCTTTCCAAGCTTAATGCGGATACTGTCAAGGCAATCGCCGGTCTCAAAGACGGAGATGTGTCCAAACCGCAGAAAATTAAGGAGGGAGTCATCATCTACCGCGTCGACACGCGCAAAGTCAGTGCGGTTTTCCCTCTGGAACAGGTGAGAAGCGATATCAGAAACCGGATCGCCGGCGGGAAAAGAGGACCGGAACTGGAACGCTTCGTCAATCAGCTCAAACAGGAAGCCTACATCAATATTCTTCCCGAAATGAAATAACCTGGGAATCGTGCTTCATCCGGCAGGAACATAATCCTGATGACGGAGAGGGTGATGGTGTGTCCGAATGGGGAGCTTAAGAGAAAGCGGCCTTTGTGGCAGAAGTTACCAAGCTTGGTCCCGAGCCGCAGTTCAACTGCTTAAGAGGTCCCTGGCATCACGGAAAGGGTCCGCGATAACTCTCAAGCACTTGAGCCACATTTCAGGACCCAAGCTTGGATTTTTCTGCTGTAAATGATCAAGCATGTTTTATGCCAGAGGCTGGGAATTCCCGGTTGTCCCACAAATGGTTGTATATAAAACACTTAAAATTTCCCAGCTCGGAAACTGCCTCGTCTGAAACCCATCCTAAATTCAATTAGTTGAATTTAGAGCAGGTTTTTTGGAGTTGCCCAATTTCGGTGGCAGGCTACTAAACCTCGAAACTCGAAGGAGGAAAACAGCAAACAGTGGCCGGCACAGTTTCGAGGTTTAGTAGCCTGCCACCGAAATTCAGTTTGATTTTCTGTCGCTGGTTTTCAACACTGGCAGCAAGCTCTCGTCGTGAGCGGGAATGGGAAACACAACCCCGTGCTTTCAGCCGGATTCCTCCCGCGCTACTCCTGTCAGGGTGCCCTCTAAAGACGGAATGTATATGGAAGCTTGATCGTTTCCCGATCGTAGCTCGTGACGTACTCGTGATCGAACGTGCGAAACCATCCGCGGTTCAGCACCAGCGCATCTGCATGTTCTGTAACTTTACATTTCTTTAACAAATACCACAGCTTTTAAATTGGTTTCAGGAAAATTCGGATTCTAAGAGAATCAACTGCTTAAGGCAAAGGAAGTTATTGAATTTTGAGCGGAAAGCAATTACCGTTTTTTGAACGCGGGATGCCGTATTCTAAGCCCAGAGACGCATTCAGGGGCAGGATGGAATGTGCCCCCGCGGGGAAGGGTGTGGCTTGATGGAAGAGCGGATTAGTCAGAGCAGGTACACGGCCGGCCGGGGCTTGTATGACCCGAGTTTCGAGCGGGACGCCTGCGGAATCGGTTTCATCGCCGACATCAAAGGAGAGCGGTCGCACGATATCATTCTCAAGGGAATTCAGATACTCGTGAACCTGCAGCACCGTGGTGCCAGTGGAAGCGATCCGATCACGGGAGACGGCGCCGGCGTGCTGATACAGATCCCGCACGCTTTTTTCGAGCGCGAGTGCTCGCGCCTTGGATTCACCCTGCCACTTCCGGGCGAATACGGAATCGGCATGGTGTTCCTGCCAGTCGAGCGCAACCAGCGGCTGACCTGTGAGGGGATTCTCGAGCGGATCGTGCGCGAGGAGGGCCTGACCACTCTCGGCTGGCGCGACACACCCATCGCCGCGGATGCCATCGGCCGCATTGCGCGCGTGTCCCAGCCCTACATCGAGCAGATCTTCATCCGGCACGCTCCCGGCATGGATCAGGATACGCTTGAGCGCAAGCTGTATATCATCCGGAAACGCGCGGAATCGGAAGTGGAGCTATCGGATGTGCGCGACAAAGGCTTTTTCGCCATCCCCTCGCTTTCGTCGCGGACCATCGTTTACAAAGGCCTGCTGCTGGCGACCCAGATTGCAAATTTCTATAAAGAGCTTTCCGACCCGTTGACCGAAAGCGCCTTGTGCCTGGTGCACCAGCGATTTTCGACCAACACGTTCCCGACCTGGAAACTGGCTCACCCGTTCCACTTCATCTGTCACAACGGTGAGATCAATACGCTGCGAGGCAATAAAGCGTGGATGGACGCGCGCCAGTCCATTCTGGCATCGCCGCTGTTCGGTGAAGAGATAGAGAAACTCTATCCCATCGCAATGCCGGAAGGCAGCGATTCCGCCATCCTGGATAATGTCGTCGAGCTGCTTTACATGTCCGGCCGCAGCTTGCCGCATTCCATGGCGATGCTCATTCCCGAAGCCTGGGACGGCGATCCCACAATGCATGCGGAGCGAAAGGCTTTTTACGAATATCACGCCTCGCTGATGGAGCCGTGGGACGGTCCGGCCGCGATCGCATTCACCGACGGCCGCGTCATCGGCGCAACGCTCGACCGCAACGGACTGCGCCCCGCGCGATATTTCGTCACGCACGATAACCTGGCAGTCATGGCTTCCGAGGCAGGAGTCCTGCCCGTCAAGCCCGAAGAAATCCGCTATAAGGGCCGCCTGCAGCCCGGCCGCATGTTTCTCGTCGACCTGGAAGCGGGCAGGATCATCCCCGACAAGGAGATCAAAGCAAAACTGTCTTCGCGCCAGCCCTATGGAACCTGGCTGAAGGAAAACCAGGCGACGCTCGAAGAGCTGCCGGAGCCTCCGCGCTGGATCCCCACGGACTTCGAGTCTGTGCTGCAAAGACAGCGCTCTTTCGGCTACACGCGCGAAGATCTGCAGTTCATTCTTATTCCGATGGCTTCGCAGGGACAGGAGCCGGTCGGCTCGATGGGAACCGACACTCCCCTGGCATGCCTGTCCGACAAACCGCAGCTGCTGTTCAATTATTTTAAGCAGCTTTTCGCGCAGGTCACAAACCCGGCCATCGACCCGATTCGCGAAGAACTGGTCATGTCGCTCACGAGTTTCATCGGATGCGAACGCAACCTGCTGGACGAAACGCCGCAGCATTGCCATACGCTGAAGCTGAAGCACCCCATCCTGACGAATCACGATCTGGAGAAACTGCGCCGCCTGTCCTGGGGCGATTTTCTCGCGACGACGCTGCCGATGTTTTTCCGCGTGGAAGGCGGAGGGAAAGAGTTGGAGAGGGCTCTCGTGGGATTGTGCCGCCGGGCTTCGCTGGCAATCAAGTCGGGGTATACGGTCCTGATTCTGTCCGACCGCGGCATTGAAAAAGAATATGCCCCGATCCCCAGCCTGCTGGCCCTGACCGCTGTGCACAACCATCTGATCCGTGAAAAAACGCGCACCCAGGTGGCGCTGATCGTCGAGTCGGGGGAGCCGCGCGAAGTGATGCACTTCGCCCTGCTGCTGGGTTACGGCGCGAGCGCCGTCAATCCATACCTCGCCATCGAGACGATCGAGGATCTGCACCGGAAGAACTGGCTGCCCGAAGGGCTCCGCTTTGATGACGCGCTGGAAAACTACAAGAAATCGATCAACAAAGGCATGCTGAAGGTTTTTTCCAAAATGGGCATTTCCACCCTTCAGAGCTACCAGGGCGCGCAGGCATTCGAAGCGATCGGATTGAACAAATCTTTAGTCGAACAGTATTTTACCGGAACGCCGTCGCGCATCGAGGGCGTCGATTTGGATGTGCTGGCGAAAGAAGTGGGCCTGCGACACGATTACGCGTTTCAGCCGGTTGCGGACTTCGATACGGAGCTCGAAACGGGCGGCCAGTACCACTACCGGACCGACGGGGAGTACCATCTGTTCAATCCGGCGACCATCAGCAAGCTGCAGCACGCCGTGCGCTCGTCCAGCTACGAAACCTATCGGGAATATTCAAAGCTGGTAGACGATCAGAGCACGCAGTTGTGCACGCTGCGCGGGCTCATGAAGCTTAAAAAAGCCGCGAGACCGCTCCCTCTGGACAAGGTCGAATCGTCCGGCGAAATCGTCAAGCGCTTTGCCACGGGTGCAATGTCGTTCGGTTCGATCAGCAAGGAGGTTCACGAGACTCTCGCGATTGCCATGAACCGCATCGGGGCCCGGTCCAACACGGGCGAAGGCGGCGAGGACGAAGCACGCTTTGCCCGCGATGCCAACGGGGACTGGCGGCGCAGCGCGATTAAGCAAGTGGCCTCGGGACGTTTCGGTGTCACGACGAATTACCTGGTCAACGCGGAAGAACTGCAGATCAAAGTCGCCCAGGGTGCGAAACCGGGCGAGGGCGGGCAACTGCCGGGGCACAAGGTTGACGAGGAGATCGCACGGGTGCGCTACTCTACTCCGGGAGTGCAGCTGATTTCGCCGCCGCCGCACCACGACATCTACTCGATCGAGGATCTGGCGCAGCTGATCTATGACCTGAAAAACGTGAATCCGCAGGCGCGGATATCCGTGAAGCTGGTTGCGGAAGTCGGAGTGGGCATCGTCGCGGCCGGCGTCGCCAAAGCGCACGCCGACGTCATCCTCATCAGCGGCCACGACGGCGGCACGGGCGCGTCGCCGCTGACGGCGATCAAGCATTCCGGAATTCCATGGGAGCTTGGCCTGGCGGAGACGCAGCAGGTGCTCGTGATCAATGACCTGCGCAGCCGCGTCCGGGTGCAGACCGACGGCAAGATGCAGACCGGCCGCGACGTCGTCATTGCCGCGCTGCTCGGCGCCGAGGAATTCGGTTTTTCTACCGCGCCGCTCGTCACGCTCGGGTGCATCATGATGCGCAAGTGCCATTTGAACACCTGCCCGGTCGGCATCGCCACGCAGGATCCCGCGCTGCGCCGCAAGTTCGACGGCCAGCCGGAGCACGTCATCAACTACTTCTTCTTCGTGGCCGAGGAAGTGCGGGCGTTGATGGCCGAGATGGGTTTTGCGACGATGGATGAAATGATCGGGCGCGTGGATATGCTGGACGTGCGCGATTCGATCGAGCACTGGAAAGCGAAGGGAATCGATCTTTCCGCCATTCTTCACAGCCCTCCTGTTCCCGGCCGCGTCGGCCGCCGCTACACGACGCCGCAAAATCACGGGCTGGACCAAGCGCTGGACTACAAGCTGATCGATTATGCACGCGAAGCGCTGGAAAGAGGAACGTCGATCGAGCTGAAGCTGCCGATCCGCAACACGCACCGCACCGTCGGTGCCATGCTGAGCGGCGAGATCACACGTCGCGCCGGTTCCGCCGGACTTCCCGATGATACCGTGCGCTTCCAGTTCAGCGGTTCCGCCGGACAGAGCTTCGGCGCCTTCCTGGCGAAAGGGGTCACGCTGACGCTCGAAGGGGAAGCAAACGATTACGTCGGGAAAGGACTCTCGGGCGGAAGGATCGTCGTGTATCCGCCGCAGGGCTCGCGATTCAAGCCGGAGGAAAGCATCATCGTAGGCAATGTTGTGCTGTACGGGGCAACGAGCGGAGAGGCCTTTTTCAATGGTATGGGGGGCGAACGGTTTGCCGTGCGCAATTCAGGCGCAACGGCCGTCGTAGAAGGCGTCGGCGACCACGGATGCGAATATATGACGCGGGGGACCGTCGTCGTGCTGGGGCCGGCGGGACGGAATTTCGCAGCGGGCATGACCGGAGGCGTCGCATATGTGCTCGACGAGTCAGGGGAGTTCTGCGCCGCAGGCTGCAACCGTGCCTCCGTCGACCTCGATCCTCTGGACGCAGAGGATATTGCGTTGGTCCGGGATCTGACGCGCCGCCACAAGGCTTTGACGGGGAGTCCGCGGGCGCAATACATCCTGGACAACTGGGATTCGCTATTGCCGAAATTCGTCAAGGTGTTCCCGCATGAATTCAAGCGCGTCCTGAGGGAAAAGGCAGAAGCAGGGAAGAAAGAGAGGCAGGCTGTCCATGGGTAAAGCCACAGGATTTATGGAGTATGAACGACAAACGCCGGAACGAAGACCCGTAGAAGAGCGTGTCCAGGATTTCTTTCCGGTCTATCAGCCGTTTCCCGAAGAGAAGCTGCGGATGCAGGGCGCGCGCTGCATGGACTGTGGCGTTCCTTTCTGCAATTGGGGATGCCCGTTGAACAACATAATTCCGGAATGGAACGACCTTGTGTATCGCAACCGCTGGCCCGAAGCCATCCGGATTCTGCATTCCACGAATAACTTTCCTGAATTTACCGGCTTGCTGTGTCCTGCGCCTTGCGAAGCCGCCTGCGTGCTGGGGATCACGGATCCGCCCGTCACGATCAAGCAGATCGAAAGCACGATTATTGAGCGCGCCTTCAACGAAGGCTGGATCCGTCCAGAGCCTCCGGAATACCGGACGGGCAAACGTGTGGCCGTCATCGGCTCGGGTCCATCGGGCCTGGCGGCGGCGCAGCAGCTGAACCGCGCCGGGCATTCGGTGGTGGTTTTCGAAAAAGCCGATCGGATCGGGGGCCTGCTCCGCTACGGAATCCCGGATTTCAAGCTCGACAAGGCGGTGCTGGACCGCAGGCTCGAGCAACTGGCGAAGGAAGGAATCGAATTTCAGGCCGGCGTGCATGTCGGTACGGATCTGCCGGTGCAAAACATGCGCAGGAAATTTGATGCGATTTTGTTAACCGGCGGGGCGGAGCAGCCGAGGGATCTGATGGTCCCGGGCAGGGAACTGCAGGGGATCCACTTTGCCATGGAGTTTTTGAAGCAGCAGAATCGCCGCTGCGCCGGGGACCGCGTCGATTCGAAGGAAGAGATCCTGGCGACTGGAAAGCGCGTGGCGATCCTCGGCGGCGGAGATACCGGGGCGGATTGCCTGGGCACGTCGCACCGGCAGCGGGCCCTGTCGGTGCACCAGCTCGAGATCATGCCGCTTCCTCCGGCGACGCGTTCGCCGCAGACGCCCTGGCCGCTCTGGCCGCTCATGCTGCGGACGGAGAGTTCCCACGAAGAAGGCGGCCAGCGCGAATGGGGCGCGTCCACCGTGCGATTCACGGGCGACGCCCAGGGACGCGTGACACAACTTCACGCCGTTCGCGTGGGCCCGCCGCCGAAATTCGAGCCGGTCCCGAATTCCGAATTTACCGTTGAAGTAGATCTGGTTTTGTTGGCTCTGGGATTCACCGGCCCCGTTCCGGGACCGCTGGTAGAGCAGTTGGGCGTTACGCTGGACGCGCGCGGCAACATCGCGGTCAGAGACAACTTCATGACATCGGCTCCCGGCGTATTTGCTGCCGGCGATATGCGCCGCGGCCAATCGCTCGTGGTTTGGGCCATCGCCGAAGGCCGTGCCGCCGCCCGCTCCATCCACACCTTCTTATAGAAAGCGTACCTGGTTATTCTGTCCCCTTTTCCCGACTGCTTTCCTACCACCAATACTGCAGCGTTTCGGATTCCCAATCGTGCAGTTCGCGGACGGGTGGCTGAGCGGGTGCGGGCGTTGAGCTGCTGGGGAAATTCTGGCACGCCGCGTCGTAGTCTTTCCACCAGCTGTTCAATATATTGATGCTGGTCGGCCGCGGTTCGTCTCCTCCGCCTGCAAGCCGCAGGTAGTCGCGAAGCACCGGCCGGAAGTGCGGGTGTGCGCATTTGTCGATGATGTCTTCCGCACGGTGCCGTGCGGACCGGATCTCGGTGTTCAAAGCGAATCCGTGTTCCGTGACGACGCAATTGATGTCGTGCTCGGTGTGATCGATGTGGCGAACATACGGCATGACGCAACTGACAATCTTGCCGTTCGAGAGGCGGCGGACTGACGGTGTGTGGACAATGCTCAGGTATGCGTGACGGAAAAAATCGCCGCTGCCGCCCAATCCGTTGACCACCCTGGACCCGTCCACGTGGGTGGAGTTGACGTGCCCGTAAATGTCGACCTCGATCGGCGTATTCATCGCGATCACAAAAAGCCGCGTAATCATCTCGGCGTTATTCGAAAGCCACATCGGTCGGAGAACGACTTTTTCGCGGCAGCGTTTGAACAGGCGCATGAATTCGTTGCGGCCGGATTCGGAGAAAGAGAGCGCCGTCGCCGATGCGCTTTCGAATTTGTCGTCGTCTTCCACGTAGCGCATCATCCCGTCCTGGAACACCTCGGTCCAGAACCGGATTTTCTGGAATGGCGACCTGTACAGCTCTCCGACGATGGCGTTGGCCACGTTGCCGACTCCCGACTGAATGGGCGGCAGGCGCTTACCCCAGTTGAAGGTTTTGTGGCAGTACATGAGGAAGTCGATGACGTTTTCCGCAATCCTGCGATCCGTATTCGACGTCGCTTTGAAACTGACCGGGTAATCCGGCTTGTTCGATTCGACGATGGCGACGATTTTGCGCTTGTCGATCTCGACATAGGGACTGCCTACGCGGTCGGAAACGTTGACGATAGGAATCGGCCAGCCGACATTCGGGTGAACGGGAGGTGTCGCGATGTCGTGAAATCCCGTGTAGTCGGGAATCGTCGGGTTTACCTCCAGGATGATTTTATTGGCTTTGGCAAGCGCTTCTGCCGACACGCCCACCGACGAAGAGAGGATCACGCTTCCGTCCGGGCGAATCCGCGAGACTTCCACGACCGCAAGATCGATGTCTCCGTAGAAACCGTACATGAGGTTGCGGGCAAAGGTGGAGAGGTGAATGTCCGCAAAATCCATTTCTCCGGCATTGATCAGTTTGCGGGATGCGCTGGAGGACATGTAGGGGCCACGTTTTCCTACGAACGAAGCGATGGGATTCTCCACGTCTTCCGAAAGGGACGCGCCGCTGAAGAGACCGATTTTCGCCTCGGGATGGTATTGCTTGAGATAGCGCGCAAGCGCCGGGATGAACACCTTCGGTTCGCCTGACTTCGTGAATCCGCTGATGGCGATTTTGCTGCGGTCCGAGACAAATTTAACAGCCTCTTCGACCGGCATCAACTTGTCCAGCAATTCCTTGCATTCTACCCGTTCAGTTAGTAATGACATTTAGCCTCTCCCACATGGATCCTGCTGCAGCAAGGACTGCCGATTCGCACGTAGAACTAATAAGTTGAGGGAAAACGAGAAGGAGCAAACCGGCACTTGGAATGCTGCCTCCCATACAGATAACCGGATATTCTACACTATCTTTTTGACAGTGGCAAAAAGCAAGAAGGGGGAAGCATGTGCGTCGCTGCCGAAATTGAACAGTTTTTACGCTCGCTTTGATATCTGTGAGGACGGCTCCCGAGCCGTCCGATGAAGGGAAATAAGCGACCGGACGGCTCGGGAGAGCCGTGCTCACAAATTGCCTGAAAAAGAAATGGCGGCGCTCCTCAGAATCGAATCAGATAAAGGCAGTCAGGGATTCCTCGACGGCGCCTTGTACCATGTCCAGTTTGTAGGCGTTGTCCCGGAGCGCCCTGGCGCCGGAGACCGACGCTTCGGCAGCCGCCGTCACCACCGCGGCGCTGAGCTTTTTTCCCACAAGCAGCTTTTCGGCGGTTTCCGCTCTCCACGGGTAGGGTCCCACGCCGCCGAGCACGATCCGCGCCGAACGCACGCCGTCGCTTTCCACCTGAAGCGCAGCCGCAACGCTGGCCAATGCGAAATCCCACGATCCGCGCGCCGCAATTTTCCGGAACGAACTTTTCACGGTCCCGGCCACGGGCGGAACTCTTACATCCGTTATGAGCTCGCCGCGCGAGAGCGTGTTCTCTTTGCCAACGGCCGTTTTCGGGCTGACGAAGAAGCTGTCGATCTTCACCACCTTGTTTCCGGCAGGTCCGGCAATCGAGATCTGTGCCTGCAGGGCGACGAGCGCAACCGCGACATCGGACGGGTGCACGAAGAAGCACGGACCGCCGCCGAATATGGCGTGGTACTGGTTCTCGCCGGTCGCAGCGTAACAGCTGGCGCCCCCTTTTTTCAGGCACTGAATGTCGCTGCGGAAATACCAGCAGCGCGGGCGCTGACAAAGGGTTCCTCCAACGGTTCCCTGCTCCCTGATTTGAGGCGTGCCGACCGCAGCGGCTGCCTGCGCCAGCGCGGCATGCTTCTCCGCGACAGCCGCGCTTGCGCCTATCTCGGCCAGCGTGGTGAGCGCGCCGATTTTCACCCCGCCATCCGGCAGCGCGGATATCCCTCTCAACTGTTTGAGATTGGTGATGCTGACGACTTTTTCCACCGGGAAGATTTCACTGCGTGCGCATCCCAGCAGATCGGTGCCGCCCGCGTGCAGCCAGGCGCCCGGTGTACTCAGCGCAGCGATTGCTTCCGTGAGCGAGCCGGCTTTGAAATATGCGAAATTTTTCATCATGGCTCATCCCCTTTTCTGTTTGCTGAGCAGTTCAAGAATTATCCGGTTGTCCATCGGGCTGTTTGTAAGCCGAACGCCAATCGCATCGTGGATGGCGTTGGCAATGGCTGCAGCCGTTGGAACGTGACACGGCTCGCCTATTCCCTTGCAGCCTACGTTGTTGCACTCGCTATCCTTAAGGTCAACAGGCGCGACGTCTAGATTTACGGGGATATCGAGGGCTCCGGGAACCTTATAGTCGTTCAGATTGGGGTTGCACATTTTCCCGGTCTTCCGGTCCATCACCCTCTTTTCGAAGAGGCCGTATCCAAGGCACTGCAGCATGCCGCCATATACCTGGTTTTCATAGGTTTTAAGATTTCCTACGCGTCCGCTGTCGTCCGCGCTTAGCAGCCGCAGCACTTTTACTGCGCCGGTCTTCGTATTGACCTCGACCTCGGCGAACTGGGCGCTGAAGGGCATGACGACTTTGTTCGCGGGGTTGGGTTCCCGGTTGCCGATCGCAATGACATCCATGACGCCCTTAGCGCGGAACAACTGTTCGAGCGTGCGCTTCTTGTCCGGATTGCTCCGGCTGACAACTGTGTCTTTCCGGATCTCCAGGTCGTCTGCGGAAACGCCGAGAGCTTCCGCCGCCCAATCCATGATCTGGCGCCTGACAATCCACGCCCCGCGGCGAACCGCCGGAACGAGGCTTGCCAGCGTCATGCTGCCGCCGCTGCTCGATGCATAGGGAGTGATCGCGGTGTCGGCGTTAAGAATACGGATATTCTCGAGAGGCACGCCGAGTTCCTCGGCCGCGACCATGCAGGCTACGGTTTTGGTTCCCGTGCCGAGGTCCATTGCGCCGGTTTTCAGTGTGACTCCTCCGTCCGCAAACATCCGGACTTCGGCGGTGTAGGGAGGGCCTCCGGAGCCCATCATCCACAAGCCGGCTGCCATGCCCACGCCACGCTTGATGTGGCCGGCTTCCTTTTTCGCAGCCTGGGATTTCTTCCAACCGAACCTCTTTGCGCCTTCGGTCAGGCAGTCTTTCAAGCCTGCACTGGTGTAAGGCATGCCTCTGGACTGGCTGACCTCCGTGAAATTCTTGAGACGGAGTTCGACCGGGTCCATGTTGATCTTCCCGGCGAGCATATCCATCATCTGCTCGAGCGCCCATGCCGCGGTCGGAAATCCTGGCGCGCGGAATGCGCGGGCGCGGCCGACATTCGTATAAACGCCGCTTTCCGTGACCATAACATTGGGGCATTTATAGAGTTCCTGGAACAGGAACCCGGTCATAGCGCCTGAAGAGTAGGCGCCCGGAGAATAAACGCTCGTGAGCTGCAGGGCCGTCAGCGTTCCGTCTTTTTTTACTCCGGCTTTTACGGTCATCCGGGTGATTGGACGATTTCCGACTGCCAGCATCGTGTCCTCGCGGGGCAGCATCAGTTTGACAGGCCGGCCGGATTTGCGGGCCAGCAGGGCCGCCATGACCGTGTACTTGCCAAGCTCCAGTTTGGCTCCGAATGCGCCCCCGACGTAACGGCAGATCACGCGCACGTTGTTGTTGGGCATTTTCATTGTGCGTGCAAAGGAGAGCATGCAGGCGTCGTAGACTCCCTGCGTGGAATCCCAGATGGTGATCTTGTCTCCATCCCATTTCACGACGGAGCCGTGGGCTTCCAGGGCGGCATGCATCTGAACGCTTGTGGTGAAGGTTTCTTCCAGCACTACGTCCGCTTCGGCGAATCCCTTCTCCACGCTCCCGCGCTGGCTTGGCATCGGCTTGCCGGTGGAGTTGCCGGCCTCGAAAATCTTGGGGGCGTCGGGTTTGAGGGCCTCGTCCGGTTCGATGACGAAGGGAAGCACTTCATATTCGGGTTTGATGGCTTTCAGAGCGTCGTAAGCCTGGTAGGGAGTCATCGCGGCGACAGCCGCAACTTCTTCCCCCTGGTATCTGCAATGCGGGTCGAACAGCTTGCTTTGCATGGGGCCGCCGCCATAGCCGACGCTGTACCACGGGATGTCTGCTCCATTGGACTTGCCCGTAATGAGTCCCACGACGCCGGGCATCTTCTCGGCGGCGCTGGTGTCGATGTTCTTCACGATCGCGTGTGCGTGTGGGCAGCGCAGGATTGCGCCATAGACCATGTCGGGCAGGATGACGTCATATGTGTATTCCGCTTTTCCCGATACGCGTTCGTATGCATCCACTCGTTGCAGAGGCTTTCCGACGATTTTCGTGTCGGTCCAGGGCTGTATTTTTTCATCCGGGGGCGACGGAGGCTCGAAACTGTTGCGGAAATCCTCTTCCAGCTTGTCGTAGAATTCTGTCATAACGCGCCTCCTTTCTGCTTGCGAAGTTCAGCTGCTTTGGCTGCGGCATTGAAGATGTTTTTGTAGGTGCCGCAACGGCAGAGGTTTCCGCTAACGCCGGTCCGTATCTGGTCGAACGTGGGATTGGGGTTGGTGCGCAGCAGGCCTTCGACGGCCATGATCTGGCCGGGAGTGCAGAATCCGCACTGAAATGCATCTTCCTCGGCAAACGCCTGTTGGACCGGGCCGAGCTGATCGTTGACCAGCAGGCCCTCGACGGTCGTGATTGCGTGCCCCTCGGCCTCGACCGCAAGAGTCATGCAGGAGTAGCGCGGCTTGCCGTCGATCAATACCGTGCAGGCGCCGCATTCGCCCCGCTCGCATCCGATTTTGGTCCCGGTCAGTCCCAGAACTTCGCGTAAAACGTAGGCAAGCGTCCAACGGGGCTCGACCAGGACTTTTCTAGTCGAACTATTGACTAGCAGGCTAATGGTAACCGGCTTGCCGGTTGCATTGATCTCCTGGGCGGGAGCTTCTGGCGCGCTTTTGAGTGAAACGGCCACCACGGCCCCGGCGCTGACTGAGCTCAGGAAGCCTCGGCGGCTTAAGCCCTCGTGCGAGGCCGGATCTTTTTTGTCGGGATGGTCTGGCATACGAAATCCTCCGAAAAGGTTTGGAGCCCCCCTTTGTGATTCAGGAGGCGTTTGAAAAGGCATTCCCGTCTAAGCCTACGTTTGGTTTCCACGTGCGTTTCAATCGGAAGCCCGAATGGGAAACCGGGAACCCTTGAATAGAGAACCACTGAACAGATAAGATAGCAGCCTGAGTATAATTGGTTCCATTACAAAATCAGGAGTAAATCTATGGCGCGAATTCATAATTTCAACGCGGGCCCCGCTGCAATGCCATTATCCGTCCTCGAGCGGGCGCAATCGGAACTGCTCGATCTGGGCGGATCCGGCATGTCTGTTATGGAAATGTCTCATCGATCGAAAGAGTTTCAGGCAATCATCGATGCGGCGGAAGCGGGAATCAGGCGGTTGATGGGTGTGTCGGACGACTATGCAGTCCTGTTCCTTCAGGGAGGAGCAAGCCTGCAATTCGCCATGCTGCCGATGAACCTGCGGCGTCCCGGGAAGAGCGCCGATTATGTGGATACGGGAAGCTGGGCATCGAAGGCGATCAAAGAAGCCAAGATCACCGGCGCCATGAATATGGCCTGGAGCGGGAAATCGGAAAACTATTGCAGAGTTCCCAGACAGAATGAGTTGAAGCTGCTGCCCGATGCGGAGTATCTCCACATTTGCACGAATGAAACCATTGGCGGGATCCGCTGGATGCATTTCCCGGAATCGAGCGCGCCGCTCGTCGCGGATATGTCCAGCGAGATTCTGTCGAGGCCGGTGGACGTCAACAGGTTCGCACTGATCTATGCCGGTGCGCAGAAGAACCTGGGGCCGTCGGGTCTTGCGATCGTCATAATCCGGAAAGACATGGCGGAGCGGACGCCGGACACGGTGCCGTTTTTTCTGCGATACTCCACGCATATCGGCGAGGGGAGCATGTACAACACTCCGAACACCTGGGGTATCTACATGATCAAGCTCACCTGCGAATGGGTGGAATCCCAGGGCGGGGTTGAGGCTATACAGAAAATCAACGAAACGAAGGCCCGCAGACTCTACGAGGTCATCGATTCGAGCGATTTCTGGCGCTCTCCGGTGGAAAAAGAAAGCCGCTCCATCATGAATATCGTCTGGCGGCTCCAGAGTGAGGCCCTGGAAGAGCGGTTTCTTGCCGGCGCCAAGAAAGAAGGGTTCGTCGGTTTGAAAGGACACCGGTCGGTCGGAGGAATTCGAGCGAGCATTTATAATGCAGTTCCCATGGAATCTGTCGACGCCCTCGCTTCATTCATGAAACATTTTGAACAGCAACAAGGCTAAGCCACGATATATCCAACGCAGAGAAGGGGATGAAGTAAAAATCCCTTGCAGATAAGGCCCCGAGGTTGAATTTTCGAGGGCCTTTTTTTACGTTTGGCCGGTACTGAGCAAACATGATTATTTGCAACTATAGAGATAGTATTGACGTAAAACCAACATGCCGAGCCTTGCTTGGACTCCGGCAGAGTTGGCAGATTTAACAATTTTTTGCTGGCGCTAAATTCACAGAGTGATAGACTTGCCGAATCGCTTTGCATATTCATGCTGAACACCAGTGAAGGGCCCGATTCGCGTCCTGACTGGAAGACGCGGATCACTGGGAGCTAACATGAAAAAATTGCGCAATTTGCTTAAGAAAGCATTCACGTCTGTAACGATCATGGTGATACCGCACGACGGTCTGTCGGCGCTCAACCTCAAATTCCCCATGGTTGGATTGCTGGTCATAATCCTGCTGGCGACGATTGGCGGAGGGTGCGTTCTTGGCCTTGCCATAAACGGGCTAGAATATAAAGCCCAACACAGCGCGATGGACCAGAAGCTGAAGTTCTATGCGGGGCAGTTCAATCAGTGGGATTCGACAGTCAATGCCCTAAAATCGGCTGAGGGCAAATTTCGCCAGCTCTTTTCTCTGGGATCAAAAGAAGAAGTTTTGGAAAAGGTTGAGGCATCATCTGTAGGGTCCATTGAGATCCCCGAACTCATCCGGGAATTAAGGAAGACGGCCTTGAGGGTCGACGCAATCAAAGATTACCTTGCGGCACAGAAGGATATCTATGTCGCGACACCAAGAGGTTATCCGGCGACGGGGGAAATTACGTCGCATTATGGCAAAAGAGAGGATCCTTTCGGCAATGCAACTGAATTTCACACCGGTGTGGATATATCGTGTGACGCAAGTACTCCGGTCCGTGCTACGGCGGACGGAGTTGTAAGCCACTCCGGATGGATTGGAAACAGCGGCAACGTGGTGATCCTGGAGCATGGGTGCGGTTTCTCAACGGTCTATGCTCACAACCGCAGTAATTCGGTGAAGGTCGGCAGCAGAGTGAAAAGAGGCGATATCGTTGGGTACGTGGGCACTACGGGAAGATCCACCGGGCCCCACGTCCACTACGAAGTTTGGAAGGATGGCAAAACCGTCGACGCCGAGAAATATCTCTCCGGGAGATCATGATGTTTGGCATGGAGATGGAAAAACTGAAGTCCTTTTTGGGAACACAGTCCGAGCTGCAGGGGGATCTGACCGTCAAAGGAATCCTGCGCCTGGACGGCGCCGCTCATGGGAAATTACAGGCGGATCAGGTGATTATAAGTGCAACGGGTGTGATGAACGGGGAAGTCGTTGCCAAAAAGATCATCGTTGAGGGAAGAGTGGAAGGAAGTCTGAAAGCCAGCGTTCTCGTGGAGATCGGGTCGAAGGGCAAAGTAAAAGGCGATATTTTTACAAATAGTCTCGTAGTTGTTGAAGGCGGTGAGTTCAACGGCCGGATCGAAATGAAAGCCGAGAAACTCAACGTCCTGGATTTTAATTTCGGTGACAGGCGCCATAACCTCGAAATCCTTCTCTGATGGAATCACCCTAAGATTGTTAGTTCTGGTCGCTCGAATCTAGTAGAATCTTCAATGGCTTAGACGGATTTTCGGTCGAGATTTCATAAGGCCATCAACCGCGGCAATCACACTCTATTGACCCAGCATGCCATTTCTGTGAATCTACAATGGACTTGGCTGGATTCGGATGCAACGCAGTAACCACGCTGTAATCCAAACAAAATAAACCAAATAGCGGAATTCAGATTTGGTTGTCCGATCAATTTGCGTCCGACGGCAATTTCGAGGTTGAGTAGCCTGTCACCGAAATTTCACCTAATGGAACGGGTTATTGGGGGGAGAGGTATGTTCCCAATCCTCATTCGTCATTCGTCAATCTGTTTACGTGGACGACTTTTGCCGGAGGGAACCCGTTGAAGTACGTCGAGGAGGCGTGCGTATACGCGCCGATGTTCTCGCTGTAGACAAGGTCCCCCAGCTTGAGTTCTGGAAGCTCCTCCGCCTGGGAAATCGTGTCCAGGGCATCGCAGGTAGGGCCGAACACAGCCGAGATGCGCTTGGGGCCTTTTTTAAACGCCTTCAGATGATATTGGCAATGATCAAACAGGATGCCGGAGAAAGTGTGATAGATGCCGTCATTGATGTAATAGCAGCGCTTGCCGTCGCGTTCCGATTTCCCGATGACCTCCGCGACTAATGACGCCGTCGTGCCCACCATGAATCTGCCGGGTTCCGCCAGGATCTCCAGGCTCCTGGGAAACAGGCGGCTCAGCTCCATGGTGAGGATTCGCGCCAGTTCCCGAAAAGGCCTCACGTGGCGGTCATATCGCGCGGGGAATCCGCCGCCGATATCAAGCAACTTGAGTGAAAATCCGCGCGCCTCCGCCTCCTCCATGATCGTGGCCGAGATCGAGAGCGCCTGCACATAGTTTTCGAAATTGGTACACTGGCTTCCGACGTGAAATCCCATGCCTTCGACGGTCAGCTCCGCGTCCGATGCCGCGGCAATCAGATCCACCGCCTCGCCCGGCGCGGCGCCGAATTTGCTGGACAGTTCCACCATTGAGCCCGTATTAGGGACGCGGATGCGCAGAAATAGTCCGGCATGCGGCGCGTGCTTTCGGATTTTGCCTATCTCTTCTGCATTGTCGAAAGCCACCAGCGGTTTGTACTGGTCCAGCTCTTCCAATGTATCCCGATCCTTGATTGGATTGGAATAGACGACTTTATCCCAGATGAAATCCTGGCGCACCGTTGCGGGCAGATATCGGATATTCTTGTACACCAGGTTGAATTCTGCGATGGACGCGACGTCGAAGCTCGCGCCTGCATCGTAGAGCGTTTTGATGATTGCCGGATCCGGATTGGCTTTTACCGCATAATACGCCTGCACCCGCGGCAGATAGCGCTTGAACGCGGCATAGTTGCTGCGCAGGGCGTCGTGATCCACGACAAATAGCGGCGTCCCGTGCTTTTTCGCAAGCTCTTTGAGTTGACCGGTTTTGATCATAATTACAAATGACGAATTACGAAAGGAGTTTATCGCTACTGATGCGTAATTCGTGATCCGCTATAGTTGTTTGTTGTGTTTCCAGTATTCGGTCGTCACCAGCTCCATGATTTCCGGAAGCCTGTCGTACAAGCGTTTGAGTTTTCTCGGCCTGCATTTCGCCAAGGCGTAATGCGCCAGCAGCGGAAACGCGACCGTAGAATCGAGATAGCAGACTACGGCGTCGGGGAGCTGGAGCGGATCGACTTTGCCCCAGGTTACGGCCTCGTGCGGCGTGGCTCCGGAGAGTCCGCCTGTGTCCGGACGGGCATCCGTAAACTGAATGAAGTAATCGTGCCCCTCCTCTTTGACGCGAAGAACCTCCTGAATCTGCGGCTCCGTCTGAAGCGTGAAGTTTTTGGGCGACCCGCCGCCGATCAGAAGCGTTCCGGTCTTCAATCCGGCGCGTTTTGCCGCCAGGACGATCCCTGTCGATTCGTTGACATCTCGGGAGGAATTGATGCGCAGCTCGTTCTTGCGCAGTTCCAATCCCGCGATGTTCATTCCGATGGTGGAATCGCCGGGAGATGGGCAGAAGCAGGGCACGCCGG
>Ga0335071_10001621_pt1 | contig 24273 bp, 22 predicted proteins | sample Lox_Sample_15_FD_206724 | JGI IMG/M metagenome (GOLD analysis project Ga0335071, IMG submission 206724) | Soil microbial communities from Loxahatchee National Wildlife Refuge, Florida, United States - Lox_Sample_1.5 | ecosystem: Environmental > Terrestrial > Soil > Wetlands | place: USA... | reverse complement strand
GGTTGATCGCGGTCCACGGGGCGAGCAGGTACAGCATCGCGAGCAGGGAGTTGTTTAGCGCGGTCGTGGCGTGGACGAGGGCGATGCCGAGGACGATCCAGATGACGGCGAGGACGACGATCACGGCGACCCGGAGCCGGCGCGTCGGGTTCACGGGCCGGAACGCGTCGACGCCGGTGACCACCGTGAGCATGCCGCTGTAGGCGTTCAGTCCCATCGTCGCGACGAGCGCGAGAACCGCGAGGATCGCCAGCAGGCTGCCGAGCCCGCCCACGACGTTGTTGCCGGCGTCGTGGATACCGACCAGCGCGTCGCCGGTGCCCAGCCGGGTGGCCATCCAGGCACCGATGGGGATCAGCCAGATCGGGGAGCCGGCGGCACCCCAGAACACGGAGAACATGATCTTGCCGGTGGGGGTGTTCCTCGGCAGGTAGCGCGAGTAGTCGGAGACGTACGGCGCATAGGTGATGTTGTAGGACGCGGCGACGGTGAACATGGCGAGGAAACCGGCCCAGGTGAAGCCCAGCCCGCTCGCCGGGGCCTTGCCGCCCGCGTTGCCCGTGATGATCCCCAGGGTCAGCACGATCCAGAAGGGCAACGACACGAAGAAGAGCACCTGGAAGACCCGGTGCAGCCAGTCATGCCCGTAGATCGCGAGCAGAGCCGACACGACCGTGATCACCGCCGCGGTGGCTGTGGCGTTCCAGCCGAAGATCCCCTTGAGCCCCTCCTTGATGATGATCGTGTCGACGACGTTGAAGGCCAGGAACGTGAAGCCGGTCGCCAGCAGGGGCAGGACCACTCCGCGGTAGCCGAACTGGGCGCGCGACTGGATCATCTGCGGCAGGCCCAGCTTGGGGCCCTGAGAGGCGTGCGCCGCCATGAAGATGGTCCCGAAGAGGATGCCCAGCGTCGCGGCCAGGACGGTCCAGCCGAGGGTCAGCCCGACCAGGGGTCCGACGAAGCCGATCGCGACGGTGAAGGGCTGGAAGTTGCCCAGGAACCAGAACGGGCCCTGCAGGGCGAGGCGCCCGTGGCGCTCGCTCTCGGGCACGTAGTCGATCGAGCGGGTCTCGATGGTGGTCAGGCTCGGGGCCGAGCCTGTCGTCAGCGTCTCTTGCGCCATTCCGGCCTCCCTCTGGCGAACTGCGCATCAATGTGGCGGGTGACCAAGGGCCGGGCAATCGTGACAGCCACGAAGCTGGCCCCCGTTGCTTGTGCTCCACCACAGATCGAGCGACGATGCGGAGCATGGCTGCGTCGCTGACCGTCGACGACCTGCTGCGATCCACCGCGTTGCAGCTGGAGCTCCTGGCCGGCTCCTCCGGGCTGAGCCGCCGGATCGCCTGGGCGCACGTCTCCGAGCTCGAGGACCCCACGCCGTGGCTGCTGGGCGCCGACCTGGTGATGACCACGGGCATGGCGGTACCCAAAGCGGCCGCGGGGCAGCGGGCGTACCTGAAGCGTCTCGACGACGCCGGAGTCAGCGCCCTGGCCGTCTCCGACCAGCTCTTCACTCCCGCGCTACACCGCTCGTTCCTCGACGACGCGGACCGCAGGGGCTTCCCCGTGCTTCGCGTGCCGCTCCCGGTGCCGTTCATCGCCATCGCACAGGAGGTCGCGGCCGCGGTGCAAAGCGACATGCACCGGCGGCTGACGGCCCAGCTGCACGTCTTCGGTGCGCTGCAGACGCTGGCGTCCGAGGACCTCACCCTCGAGCAGCTGTTCTCCCGGCTGGAGGCGCTGTCGGGCTACGCGCTGTACGTCTCCAGCCCCTCCGGCCGTGCCCTGCTCCCGGGAGTGCCCGCCCCGCCGCCGGACCTCATCCACCTGCTTCCCGAGTCCTATGACTCCCCGCCCACGGTTCCCGATGGCTACGTCCTGCCGGTGCTGGCCCCCGGCGGCCCCGCCGGATTCCTGCTCGCGATCGAACGCCCCGACGCGGTGCCGTCCGGACTCGCGGTGGTCCAGCACGTCGCGACGATCGCCGCGCTCCAGCTGTCCATCCAGCGCCACGAGCGGGAGACGCTGCGGCGCGAGGGGGCTGAGACCCTGGCCGAGCTGCTGCAAGGCGTCCTCGACCCGGCGACGGCGCAGCGCCGGCTCGCGCGCATCGGCCACCCGCCCGGGTCCTCGCTGCGCCTCGCCGTGGTGCGCCCGGTGGAGCGAGGCCCGGTCGACGACCAGGCGGTGCTGCGGGCGTTCTCCGCGGAGGAGGTCCCCGCTCTGGTCCTGCGCCAGCAGCGTGACCTCGTGGTCCTCCTGCCCGCCGACGTCGAGGTCTCGCCGACGCTCGCCCACGCCGCCGTGGGCGTGAGCCGTCCCTTCGGGTCGGGCGAGCCGCTCACGGTGCCTCGCCGGGAGGCATCCTGGGCGGTCGCCCGGGCGGTCGATGCGGGGGGTGGCGTCGTCGTCTTCGGACAAGACGCCGCGGGACGCTGGCTCACCGAGGACGCCGCAGGGCTGCGCGGGCTGGTCGACGCGGTGCTCGGTCCGGTGCTCGAGTACGACGCCGCGCACGGCGGGCAGATCCTGCCCTCGGTGCGCACCTGGCTCGAGCACGACCGGAGGACCACGGAGGCGGCAGGCGCCCTGCACGTGCACGCCAACACGCTCGGCTACCGGCTGCACCGCTTCGAAGTGCTCACTGGCCGTTCACTGCAGAACACCGCCGATCTCGCGGAGGTCTGGCTCGCGGTGCACGCCGTCGCCCACGCCCGATGACGCTCACTCCGGGTCCGCGCCGACGGGAGGCTCCGCGCCGGCGTGCTCGTCACGCTCGGCCCATTCCAGCAGGGGGGCGATGTCGAAGACCGCGTCGTCGATCCCGGCGTGCAGGTCCCCGACCCCGGCGTAGCGCTCCGGCACGGTGGCCATTGTGAAGTCTCGCGGAGTGACGTCGTCGAGCTCCGACCACAGCACGGGCGTCGACACCGTGCCGACCTCGTTCCCGCGCACGCTGTACGCGCTGGCGATCGTGTGGTCGCGGGCGTTCTGGTTGTAGTCGATGAACAGCGATGCGGGATCGCGGTCCTTGCGCCACCACGTCGTCGTCACGTCGTCCGGCGCGCGCCGTTCGACCTCCCGCGCGAAGGCGAGAGCGGCACGGCGTACGTCGGAGAAGCCGTGCTCGGGGCGGATCCGCACGTAGACGTGCAACCCCTTGCCACCGCTCGTCTTCGGCCACCCGACGGCGCCGAGCTCGTCCAGCACCTCGTGGGCCACGTGCGCGACCCGGCGTACCGTCGCGAAGTCGCACAGCGGCATCGGGTCGAGGTCGATGCGCCACTCGTCGGGCTTCTCGGTGTCCGCGCGCCGCGAGTTCCAAGGGTGGAACTCCACCGTCGACATCTGCACCGCCCAGATGACGCTGCCGAGCTCGGTGACGCAGAGCTCGTCAGCCGTACGTCCGAAGCGCGGGAACCACACCCGGACCGTCTCGACCCACGGCGGCGCACCAGACGGCAGCCGCTTCTGATGCACCTTCTCCCCGGCGACGCCCTTGGGGAAGCGGTGCAGCATGCACGGACGCTCGCGCAGGGCGTTGACGATCCCGTCGCCGACTGACAGGTAGTAGTTGACCAGGTCGAGCTTGGTCGCGCCGGTCGCCGGGAAGTACACCCGGTCGGGGTGGGTGATCCGTACGTCGCGTTCGCCGACCTCGACCTCGATCGCCTCCGACTGCGCCGCCACACCACCCAGGATGCCGGGCGTGCATCCCCGCTCAGGCGATCTTGACCAGACTCGCGCCGAACAGGAACGTGTTGGTCGCGTAGACGTGGCCATCCCTGGCCAGGACAGCGGCGCCCGGGAGCGTGAGCTTGCCCTTCGCGATCTCGATGCGGGAGGTGTTCTTCACGCGCCAGACCCGCGCCGTTCCGGCGATCCCCGAGGGGTCACCGCTGCCGAGCGCGGCCTCGACGGCCCAGACGCCGTACTTGCTCAGCTCGGTGACGTACAGCGCCCCGTCGAGCCCCACCCAGACGTCGTTGATCCCGGTGAAGCCGGAGGCCACGACGGGACCCGGATTCACCGGGTGAGCGGGATTGCCGGAGCAGCCCGCGTTCCTGCCGTCGACGCTGACCCGGAACACCCGCGCGGTGCCGTAGGCGAACGGGAACCCGGTGAGCGTCCCGACGTAGGCGTTGCCGTGACCGTCGAGCGCGACGCCGGTGGGCACCGCCTCAGCCGGGATCTTCGGCGGAAGGCCGGTTGCGATGTCCGGTGGAACGCTCTTGGTGGACTCCAGCTGGTCGGGGAAGCACGCCACCGTCCAGGCCTTTCCGCTGGGCGTGACCCGTAGCACGTCGTCGCCCGCCGCGTCTGCGATCAACGCGCTGCCGTCGGGCAGCACCTCGACGTCATAGGGGTTGGACTCACCCGGGTTGGGTGGGTCGTCGATGTCGTAGGGGTCCGGGCTGAACTTCTCCTGGAAGGCCGCGACGTCCAGGACCCGCCTCGGCTTGCCCTTGTAGGGGATGTACCAGGCCGTCGCGCTCTCTCCCGTGTCGTTGGCCGCGTAGACGACCCAGATGTCCTTGCGGTCGTTCGTCGCGGCGGTCCCCACGCCCGCGGGCAGTCCACCGACCAGGACGACGGGCGGGTTGACCGGGTGAGCCGGGTCCCAGGACTTGACCTGCACGCCCGACTCGCCGCCGTCGGCGAAGACGATGAGGCCCTTGTTGGTGACGTCGAGGCTCTTGACGATGCCCAGCGGGACTCCGGACGACGTGGCTCCTGCCGGTTCAGCCGCGACCAGTACGCCACCGACCGCCAGTGCGGTGGTGGCCACGATCGTCGTCAGTCGTCGACTCATCGCACATCCCTCCCTCGGGAGCCGAACGCCCGAGCCGGCGCCCGGCACAGATGCTGAGGAGGTCCTATCACCGGAGGGAGGGGTCTCGGCCACGGTGCTAACCCTGAACCGACGACCCTCGTACCCCCGGGCCGTTGTGTCAGACCCGGCTGGTGGTCGCTTCGTCGGGGACCCCGCCGTAGTACTGGTCGAGGACCTCGTGGAAGACCGGCTCGTCCGGGTCGGCGAGGGCGAACAGCGTCATCGACGACCTCAGCTTCAGGGCGTCGACCGGCCCGAGGACGGCGACGGGATCGGATCCGGGAAGCGACGTCAGGATGCGGGCGCACTCGCGCAGCCGCGGGCCGAGGACCGGGTGCGCGAGGTAGGCCCGAGCCTCGGCCAGGCCGGAGACGGCGTAGTACTGGGCGGTGGGCGTGCGGCCGAGGCCGGCGATCTGCGGGAAGACGTACCACATCCAGTGGCTGACCTTGCGCCCGCTCGTCAGCTCCCGCACCGCGGCGTCGTAGCTGCCCCCGTCCTCTTGCGCGTCGACGAACCGGCGCAGCCCGAACGCGTCCGCCACGCCGGCGAGCGTACGTCCACGACCCTCTTCTTGTAGCAATGAACGCGGCGTAGTTGCACACCTAGTGCAACTACGCCGCGTTCATTGCGGACAGATCAGGACCTGATGCGGGCGTTGTCCGGGTCGTACATCGGACGGAGCGAGACGACTGCAGGGTAGCGCTCCCCGGCCACCTCGACCTCCCACGTCCCGGAGTCGAGGAACGCGGCGCCGACTGGTACGTCGGCCTCGACCATGGCCAGCCCGACCGCCCCGCCGAGGGTGTGGCCGTAGCTGCCCGCTCGGACGTACCCCAGCGCCTGGCTGTCGCGGAGCACGACCTCGCCGTGGTGCAGGAACGGCTCCGGGTCCAACAGCCGCACCTGGAGCAGGCGCCGGCGCAGCGGCCCCTCCGCCTTGCGCGCGAGCACCGCATCGCGCCCGACGAAGCCCCCCGGCTTGTCCAGGGCGACCGCGAAGCCGAGCCCGGCCTCGAGCACCGAGTCGGTGTTGTCGATGTCGTGGCCGTAGTCGCGGTAGCCCTTCTCCATCCGCAGGCTCGCCAGTGCCTTGAGGCCGGTGTGGGCGAGGCCGTACGCCGTCCCAGAGCCGACGAGCTGCTCGTAGGCGTGCACCGCCATCTCCGAGGGGACGTACAGCTCGTAGCCGAGCTCGCCGAGGTAGGTGATCCGCACGCACAACGCGCGGGCGAAGCCGAGGTCGATCTCGCGGGCCGCCCGGAAGGGGAACGCCTCGTTCGACAGGTCGACGCTGGTCAGCGACTGGAGGAGCTCGCGCGACCGCGGCCCCTGGACGTTGACCTGGGCGAAGGCCGAGGTGACATCGGAGACCGTTGCGGCATAGGGCTTTCCGTGTCGGGACAGCCACGTCTGGACATGCCCGTACGCCGTGTCCGACGCGACCACCAGGAACCGGTCCTCGGCCAGCTTGGTCACGGTCAGGTCCGCTTCGAGCGTTCCCGCGTCGTTCAGCCACTGGGTGTAGGTGATGACGCCGGGCTCACCGTCCACGGCGTTCGCGGAGACGTGGTCGAGGAGGGCTCCGGCCTGCGGCCCCTGGACGAGGAACTTGGACATGAACGACATGTCCATGAGGCCCACCGCCTCACGCACCGCGCGGTGCTCGGCGGCCCACTGCTCGACGTACGCGGGCCGCCCCCACGTGGGCTCGCCCGGCTCGGGGGTCTGCCCCGGGCCGGCGTACCAGTCCGCGCCCTCCCAGCCACTCACGTCCTTGAAGTACGCCCCCTGGTCGGCGAGCAGGTGGTGCAGCGGCGAGCGCTTCACCCCGCGTGCGGTCCGCATCGCCCGTCCGGGCGCATGCGAGGCGTACACCAGCCCGAGGGTCTCCACGGTCCGCTCCGCGCGGTAGCGCGGGTTCGTCTGGTAGCGGTGCGCCCGGTCGATGGAGAAGCCGGTGACGTCGACGTCCGGGCGACCCGAGACGATCCAGTGCGCCACGATGCGGCCCAGGCCACCGCCGGTGAGGATCCCGACGGAGTTCAGCCCGGCGGCGACGAAGTAGTTCTCGATCCCGGGCGCCTCGCCGACCACCGGCAGCAGGTCCGGGGTGAACGACTCCGGCCCGCAGAAGAACGTGCGTACGCCGACCTCGAGGCTGACCGGGACCCGCGCCATCGCCTTCTCCAGATACGGGGCCATCCGGTCCCAGTCCGGCGCGAGCTCGGTGAAGGAGGTGTCCGCCGGGATCCCGTCGACCCGCCAGGGCGCGCACACCGGCTCGAAGAGGCCCACCATGAGCCCGCCGCCCTCCTCGCGGTAGTAGCCGTAGGACGAGGGATCCTCGAACACCGGCCACGCGGGGTCCATCCCGGGGACTGTGTCGGTGATGAGGTAGTAGTGCTCCGCCGCCTGGAGCGGGATGGTCACGTCGTTACGCTCGCCGAGCTGCCGCGCCCACATCCCGGCGGCGTTGACGACGTACTCGCACTCGACGTCGCCGCGCGGGGTCGCCACCCCCGAGACCCGGCCGTCACGGACGAGGACCCGATCGACCGCGACCCCCTCCACGACCTGGACACCGCGCTGCCGGGCACCCCTGGCCAGCGACATGGTGACGTCCACCGGGTTGACCCGGCCGTCGCCCGGCACGTAGAAGCCCGCCAGCAGGTCGGACGTCTCCGCGAGCGGGAACCGGTCCCTGATCTCGTCGGGGGAGATCTCGTGGACCTCGAGGCCGCAGAGCCGGTTGAACGCGGCGACCCGGCGGTACTCCTCGAGCCGCTCCTCGTCGGGGGCCGCCTCGATGAAGCCCACCGGCTTGAAGCCCGTGGACAGACCGGTCTCCGCCTCGAGCTCGGCGTAGAGCCGCCGGGTGTAGAGCCGCATCGCCATCGAGGTCTCGGAGAACGACCCGAAGCAGGTCATGAGGCCGGCCGCGTGCCAGGTCGTGCCGGAGGTCAGCCGGTCTCGTTCGAGCAGGACGACGTCGGTCCAGCCCTCGCGGGCGAGGTGATAGGCGATCGAGCAGCCGATGACCCCTCCTCCGACGACGACGACCCGGGCACGGGTCGGCAGGTCGAGGCTGGGCGTGTCGGTCATCGGGGCACTCCGGGGTCGAGACGTCTGGGACCGCTCGGCATGCTAGAGGGATGGACCTGGGTCGTTTCGGCGTGTGGCGAAGAGGCGCGGAGCTCTCCCCGGACCTCGCGCGCGAGGTCGAGCGTCTGGGCTACGCCACCTTGTGGGTCGGCGGCTCGCCGACCGGGGACCTGGACATCGTCGAGGAGCTGCTCGACGCCACGACGTTCCTCACCCTGGCCACCGGCGTCGTCAACCTCTGGCGCAGCGACGCCACGACCGTGGCGTCGTCGTTCCATCGCCTCGAGGCCGCGCATCCCGGACGGTTCCTCCTCGGCGTCGGCGTCGGGCATCCCGAGTCCGTCGCGGGCTACCGGTCGCCGTACTCGGCCCTGGTCGCCTACCTCGACGACCTCGACGCGGCGGGCGTCCCGCCGCAGCGCCGGGTGCTGGGGGCGCTGGGCCCGCGCGTGGTGGGTCTCGCCGGCGAGCGTGCCCTGGGCGCGCACCCCTACCTCGTGCCGTCGGAGCACTCGCGGCGGGCGAGGGCGCTCCTGGGTCCCGAGCGGCTGCTGGCGCCCGAGCACCTCGCGGTCATCGACCCGGACCCGGTACGTGCTCGCGCGCGCGGCCGATCGGCGGTGGCGAAGCCCTACCTCGAGCTGACCAACTACCGGCGGAACCTGCTCTCGCTCGGGTTCGACGCCGCCGACCTGGCCGACGGCGGCAGTGACCGTCTGGTCGACGCGCTGGTCGCCCACGGCGGGCCCGAGCAGGTCGCGACCCGCCTCGCCGAGCATCTCGGTGCGGGAGCCGACCACGTGGCGATCCAGCTGCTCGCCGAGTCCGAGGACAGCTACGTCGCCGGGCTGGCCGCGCTGGCACAGGCGCTGCCGGGCTGAGCGCGCCCCGCGACCCGGCGGGCGTCCCAGCCCATGACCGCGTCCGCCTCGAGGAGGTCGGGGCCGCCAAGGACCCGGTCGTACGTCGGGTCACCGCCTGCGCCGTAGGGGTGGTTGATGGGGACTTAGGTCCTCACCCACGATCGGCCGGCGGGCCATAGGGTCGGACCAGGCATGGTCGACGTCGACCAGCGGCCCGGAGGGGAGTCCACCCGTGACCCAGATGCTCATCGTCGCCGGGTACGCCGACCCCGCCGCCGCCCAGGCCGACTTCGACGCACTCGCCGTCGCCGTGCACGACAAGCAGCTGCGCTCCGACGGGATGATCCTCGTCGGCAAGGACGACGCCGGCCAGGTCACCGTCCGCGACACCGGTGACCGGATGGGCCGCAAGGGCGCAGGGTGGGGCGGCGGCGTCGGTGTGCTCGTCGGCCTCTTCGCCCCCCCGCTGCTCGCCTCGGTCGCGGTGGGTGCCGCCGCCGGTGCCATGGTCGGGAAGTTCACCGGGCACAAGGTCCGCGCGGCGATCGAGGCCAAGGTGGGTGACGCGCTGCAGACCGGGTCTGCGGTCGTGATCGGGGCCTTCGACGCCGAGGACCGCCTCGCCGTGGAACAGGCCCTCGCGAGCTCGCCGATGAAGTCGGTCGTCGAGAGCGACGAGGGCGGCATCTCAGAGCTGAAGGCCGCGCTCGCAGAGGCGATGGGCAAGTTCAACCCAGACCGCACGGTGCTCCCGATCGCCGACCGTGCCTTCGGGGGCGTGGCCGGGCGAACCATGGACGAGTCCGTGGCCGACTGGGCGATCGTCGCCGGTCCGACGCCACCCGAGGGTGCGCCTAACGTGCTCGTCGTCCTCATCGACGACGCGGGCTACGGCTCGCCGGACACCTTCGGTGGCCCGATCGCGACCCCGAACCTGACCCGGGTGCAGCGCATGGGCCTGACCTACACCGGGTTCCACGTGACCGCCCTGTGCTCCCCGACCAGGGCGGCCATGCTGACCGGACGCAACCACCACCGGGTCGGCATGGGCTCGATCGCGGAGTTCCCCGGCCCATTCCCCGGCTACACCGGCGCCGTGCCGAGGAGCTGCGCCTCGCTGCCGCGGATCCTGCGGGAGAACGGTTACGTCACCGGTGGCTTCGGCAAGTGGCACCTGACGCCGGACCACGTCCAGGGAGCAGCGGGCCCGTTCGAGCGCTGGCCGTTGGGATGGGGCTTCGACCACTACTGGGGCTTCCTGTCCGGTGCGGCCGGTCAGTACGACCCGATCATCACCCAGGACAACTACACGCTGGGCGTGCCGGAGGGGAAGAACGGCGAGGAGTACTACTTCCCGGACGACCTCACGGACAAGGCGGTCGAGTGGCTGCACGCGATTCGCGCGCAGGACTCCGCGAAGCCCTGGATGATGTACTACTCGACCGGGTGTGCGCATGCGCCACACCACGTGCCGCGGTCGTGGGCCGACAAGTACGCCGGCAAGTTCGACGAGGGCTGGGACAAGCTGCGCGAGGAGATCTTCGAGCGGCAGAAGGCGCTCGGCGTCGTTCCCGCCGACACGGAACTGACCGAGCGGCCCGACCTGTTCCCGGCCTGGGACGGCCTCAACGACGCCGAGAAGAAGCTGTATGCCCGCCAGATGGAGGTCTACGCCGGCTTCCAGGAGAACGCCGACTGGAACGTCGGCCGGCTGCTGGACGCGATCGAGGAGATGGGCGACCTCGAGAACACGCTGATCTTCTACATCTGGGGCGACAACGGGGCGAGCCTCGAGGGTACGACGACCGGCTCGTTCAACGAGATGACGTTCCTCAACGGGGTCGTGCTCGACGCCGAACACCAGCTGCGGCTCATCGATCAGTACGGCGGCATCGACGCGCTCGGCGGCTCACACACCGCGCCGCACTGCGCGGCCGCCTGGGCGCACGCGTGCAACACCCCGTTCCAGTGGGGCAAGCAGCTGGCGAGCCACCTCGGCGGTACGCGCAACCCGATGGTGGTCGCCTGGCCGGAGCGGATCCGTCCGGACTCGAGGATGCGCGGCCAGTTCACGCACTGCATCGACATCGGCCCCACGGTGCTCGAGGTGGTGGGCATCCCGGAACCCCATCTCGTCGACGGGATCGAGCAGCAGCCGATGGACGGTACGAGCTTCGCCTACACCTTCGCGGATGCGACGGCGGCCGAGCGCCACAGGACGCAGTACTTCGAGATCATCGGAGCTCGCGCCATGTACAAGGACGGCTGGTGGGCCTGTACGAAGCTGGACAAGGCGCCCTGGGACCTCTCGCCGGAGACGCTCTCCAGGTTCGGCCCCGGCAGCGGCTGGGACCCCGATGAGGGTCCGTGGGAGCTCTACTACCTCCCTGACGACTTCTCGCAGGCCAAGAACCTCGTGGACGCCCATCCCGAGAAGCTGCAGGAGCTCAAGGCGCTGTGGTGGGTCGAGGCGGAGCGCAACAACGTGCTGCCCGTGCTGGGCTGTCTGTCCGTCTTCTTCGGGATCCTTCCGCCGTTGCCCACGATCACTCGCCTGTCCTTCGCCAACGACGTGCAGAACCTGCAGCGCGGCATGACGCCGCGCATCCTCGGACGGTCGTACGCCATCGAGGCGCAGCTGCACGTACCGGACGACGGGGCCGAGGGCGTCATCGTCGCGAACGCGGACTTCATCGGCGGATACGGACTGTGGGTGGACGAGAAGGGGCTGCTCAACCACACCTACTCCTTCCTCGGCGTGGAGTCCTATCGGCAGACCGCCACCCAGCCGCTGCCCTCCGGCGACGTCACGGTGAAGATGCTCTTCGAGGCCGACGACGTGAAGCCCGGCACCGGCGGCAAGGTCACCTTGTACGCCAACGATGTCGTGATCGGAGCCGGCGTGATCCCGCGCACGGTGCCGCTGGCCTTCTCCAGTTACGCCGGCATGGACATCGGGCGGGACAACGGCCTCGTCGTGGACCGTGACTACGAGGACCGGGCGCCGTACGCCTTCACGGGAACGATCAAGAACGTCGTCTTCGACCTGACGCCGCACACCCACGACGACGAGTCGGCCCTCCATGGGCTCACCGCCCAGGCGGGCGTGGCGCACGGGGCAGCCGGCTGAGCGAGTGACGGGGCCGCGCACCCGCGGCTGAACAGGAGGTGGTCCGCGTGGCAGGAACCAAGGTCGAGCACCCATCGATCGACGACCGGAAGAGGCGCGGCAAGCAGGCGGCCGAGCGGGCGGCGCTGGATTCGCACGGGATGTGGGCACCCAGTGCCGACCGACCCGACCCAGTTGCGCTCCTCGAGGAGCAGAACGCCACCCGAGAGCCCGACCTGGTTCCCGTGCGGCACGGGAGGATGGCCGTCTCGCCCTTCACCTTCTACCGGGGGGCGGCGAGGATCATGGCGTTCGACCTCCATGACACCCCGACCGCTGGCTTGACGGTTCAGATGTGCGGGGACGCCCACCTGTCCAACTTCGGTGGGTTCGCCTCGCCGGAGCGTCGTCTGCTGTTCGACCTCAACGACTTCGACGAGACCTTGCCCGGGCCCTTCGAGTACGACGTCAAGCGGATGGCCGCGAGCTTCACGATCGCCGCACGAAACAACGGGTTCGTGAAGGCGGACGTCCGAGAGGTGACGCGGGCGTCCGTCGCGGCTTACCGGGAGGCGATGGCCCAGTTCGCGTCCATGCGGACTCTCGAGGTCTGGTACGCACGGATGTCCGAGGACGAGGTCCTCGCCGCCGCCCGTACCTCCCCCAAGTCCAAGGCCGACGCCAAGCTGCTGAAGCGGGGGGAGCGGATCGTGGAGAAGGCGCACTCCCGCGACAGCCTGCAGGCGCTCTCGAAGCTCGCTGAACAGGTCGACGGCCGGTACCGGATCGTCAGCCAGCCACCGATCGTGGTCCCGCTGCGCGACCTCGCCGTGACCTACGGCATGTCGGCCGACGAGGTGGAGCCGGTGCTGCGTGAGCAGTTCCGTTCCTACCGGGCGACGCTGCAGGACGACCGACGCCACCTCCTGGAACGCTTCGAGTTCGTGGACGCGGCGCGCAAGGTTGTGGGTGTCGGGAGCGTCGGTACTCGTGCGTTCATCGTCTTGCTCCAGGGTCGTGACCAGGACGACCCTCTCTTCCTGCAGGTCAAGGAGGCCACCGCCTCGGTCTACGAGCACCACCTCCCGCGCAGCCGCTACAGCCAGCACGGGGAGCGAGTCGTGAACGGCCAGCGTCTGATGCAGGCGGCGAGCGACATCTTCCTCGGCTGGACCAAAGGGCTCGACACCACGCGGCACTTCTACTGGCGCCAGCTGCGCGACATGAAGGCGTCGGCGCTCGTGGAGAGCCAGACGCCGACGGCCATGGGCGTCTACGCGGGTCTGTGCGGGTGGACGCTGGCCCGCGCCCACGCGCGATCGGGCGACGCGATCGCCATCAGCGAGTATCTAGGCGACGGCGATGGCTTCGACAGCGCGATCGTGCGCTTCTCCTCCCACTACGCCGACCAGAACGAGCGCGACTACGAGGAGTTCCGCCGCGCGATCGATACGGGGCGCCTGCGCTGCCAGATGGGGCTCTGACCGGCTCAGCCGAGACGTGTGGCCAAGGACGTGACGATCTCGAGGTCCGCGTCCAGCCAGTCGACGCTGAGCAGATCCTCCCTGGCCAGCCAGCGCAGCTCGTCGTGCGCTCCCGTGGTCTGCGGAGCCTGAGAGGAGGTCGCGAACCACAGCCGCATGCGAGAACCGTGGGGAAGCGGCCAGGAGCCGTCGTCCGCGCCGGGCAGCTCCGCCCCGAGCTCTGCGTCGATGCCGAGCTCCTCGCGCAGCTCCCGTCGCAGCGCGTCCTCGGGGCGCTCGCCCGGCTCGACCTTGCCGCCCGGGAACTCCCAGCGTCCCGCCAGCCCTTCCGGTCCCGTCCGCCTCGCCGCGAGGAGCACCGTCGGTGCCGACAGAGAGTCGACGAGGACCGCTCCCACGATGAGCGTCCCAGCGCCAGCCACCGTCAGACTCTAGGTGTCCCGGGGGCCGAGTCGTGACCGACGCTGTCTCGCAGGCCAGATTCGGCTGTCCCGCGGGCACGTCGATCATGGCCGAATTGGGGATGCCGGGCCGCGGGGCGCGCGCGTACGGTCGTGGCCACGCAAGGGGACCGCACACGCCGAGGGGGAGTCGCATGCACGCCAGGACGCGCCGGTTGGCCGGCATCGGGGCGGTCGGGGCCGCGGTCGTCGCGGCGCTGCTCGCAGGGCCGGCCGGCGCGTCGGCGGACACGCCCACCCCGGTCGTCGTCTTCACCGACGCAGGAGCAACCGGCGCCACCGCCCGGCTGTCCGTGGCCGCTCCCGATGGCTCCGGCGTGACGCGGCTGACGCCGTCGAACCTCTACACCTGGAGCTCGGCCGTCTCGGCCGACGGCAACACCCTGGTGCTGGGCGCCGCGATCACCACGCCGACGAAGAACGACGTCTTCGACTTCTCCACCGGTCTGGTTCTCGTGCGACGGGACGTGAGCACGGTCACCACCACCTTGCTGTCGTCGAGCTACGAGGGGACGCCCGCCGTGTCCGCGGACGGCTCGACCGTCTGGTGGCTGTACGACGGCTCCGTCTTCAAGCACGCGAACGGGACCACGACCAAGGAGTCGAGCGGCGTGTTCAGCCCTCCCAAGGGTTATGACACCTACGGCTTCGCGGTCTCGCCCGACGGAACTCAGGGGGCAGCGGTCTTCCTCAAGACGAACGCCGCCGGGGCTGCGACCGCCGGTGAGATCGTGACCCACCCGCTCGACGGCAGCTCGGGGCCGTTCGTCGACAAGAAGTACTCCGGTGGCCCGGTACCCAACCCGACCGACCTGGCCTGGGTGGACAACACCACGGTGTTCTACGCCGACCAGACCAGCGCCTCGGAGTCAGGCTTCGCCACGCACACCGTGGCCCTCTCGGCGGACGGGAAGAGCGGGACGACGGCCGACGGCCCGGCGAACTACTACAACGCCGGCAAGCTGGGCAGCGACTGGTGGATGTGGACCGACACGGGGACGGGCTCCTCGCTGGTCACCCACTGGGGCACGACCGCGGACCCGACCGTGGCTCCGTCGTCGCTGAGCGACCGGGTGGACGGCCAGCACTCCTACTCCTATCAGGCAACCGCGGCCGTCCCACCCGCGCTCGGTACGCCGGCGAACAAGGCCGGCGCCAACGCCTTCCTCGACGTGTCGACGAACGGCACGACCACCGGCAAGAAGGTCGTCTACCTCTCCCAGAACCTGTACTGGGTCCCGGTCCCGGGCACGACCTTCGCCAACGACGCGGACGAGGTCGACTACGGCGTGTTGCAGTACTCGACCGACGGTAGGAAGACCTACCGCACTCTCGCGCACACCAACGCCGACAACCCCGTCGCGTGGCCGGGCGCCTCCGGTTACTTCGGCAACGGACGAACCCAGGCGTTGACGCGCAACACCTGGTTCCGCTGGCACTACCTCGGCGACCTGTTCACCAAGGCCGGGTACAGCAATGTCCAGGAGGTGTCCGTCAGCCCGACGGTGAAGCTCTCCGTGGCCAAGTCGGGGAGCCGCCGCACGATCAGCGGCAAGGCGGCCCGCCAGGGCGGCAAGGCGACGCTGTACCGGATGTCCGGCGGTCACAAGACCAAGATCGCGACGGTGAAGCTGACGTCCAAGGGCGGGTTCAGCTTCGGCAAGCGTTCCCTGGCCAAGGGGACCTATGAGGTCGTCGTCGCCGCGGACAAGTCCTGGGCAGCGAGCACGAAGACGCTCAAGATCTGACCGTTCGAGGGTTGCTGCAGACGGGTGCATTCCCACAGCGGCTCCCTCAAGGCAAGTTGGCGCCGAGTCGAAGCATTCGGTTACGGTGCTTGGAGGGGCACGTCCTGACGCATGTCGGCCGGCGGGCACCGGGGGTCACGACGAACGACCGACCGCAGGCCACCTGGCCGGCACGGAAGGACAGACATGACCGCTCCTCGGCGATCCGCCACGCCCAAGGCGACCACCCAGCACCGGACCGTCAGGTACCGGTGGGCCGTGTGCGCGGCTCTGCTCACGGTCGCGGTCGTCGTCTCCGGGGGTCTGTTCGCGCCAGCGGACGCCACGACGCGCTGGCAGTCCGGGGTGTACACGAGCACGTGCGGCAAGTCCGCCGTCAAGACCTTCGGCTCATGGCGGCACGCCCGCGTGGAGCGCACCTCCGGATACATCTCGACCGGCACGTGGGCCCAGTTCGCCAAGTTCGCAGGGCTGGGTCGGTGCCTCAGCCAGGACGGCCTGCCGATGACGCTGTCCGTCGCGATGCTGCCCGGCAGCGGCGGCGACCTCGCGGATGGTGCCAAGGGCGCGTACAACTCCTACTGGGCCGCTTTCGGGCGCAACGCCGTGAGGTACGGCTACTCCCACGCCACGCTTCGGATCGGCTGGGAGATGAACGGAGCCTGGTTCAAGTGGAGCGCGACCAAGGATCCCGTGCACTGGAAGGCGTACTGGCGCCAGATCGTCCGCACCCTCCGCAAGGTGCACGGCCAGCACTTCACCTACGAGTGGTCGCCCGGCCTCGGCGAGAACTCCACCGGCTTCCAGGCGGCCAAGGCCTATCCAGGCAACGCCTACGTCACCTACGTCGGCGCGAGCGTCTACGACGTCTGGTACGGCTCGCCGTCGGCTAGCCCCGCGAAGCGCTGGGCGAGCCTGGTCCGTGAACCGTACGGCCTCGGGTGGCTGGCCCGCTTCGCCAAGACCCACCACAAGCGGATCGGCATCTCGGAGTGGGGCCTGGCCAGCTCCAGCAGCTTCGGCGGCCACGGTGACGGCGACGACGCCTACTTCATCACCCACTTCTACGCGTGGATGAAGCGCAGCAACGTCGCTTACGAGGTGTACTTCAACCGGCAGCACCAGGGCAACGACCACCGGCTCGCGGTCGGTGCCCAGACCAACGCGACCTTCACCAAGGCCGCCGCCGCCTATCGCAGGACCTTCGGCGGGGTCTGACCCTCACGACCCGTCCTGGCCCTGCCGTCCGCTCTCCGGGCGGGTTGGTCCGGCGTGGACGCCTCGTTCACCGAGGGGTCGTGCATGGAGGGGTCGTGCATGGAGTGGTCGTGCATCGAGTGGTCATGGTGAGCATGCACGTCGGGCTCGCCGTTCATCATCGACAGCATCTCGCGCCCGCCGGTGCGCAGGAAGCGCCAGAGCAGCACGGCGGCGAGGGCGAGGAAGGCGATGTTGAGCCACGTCGTGTAGTTCCAAGAGATGTGCGGTTCGAGCACCGTCGCGTTGCGCTCGGTCGGCGTGAGATGCAGCAGGGCGAAGATGCCCTCCACCGCGTAGCCGGCCGTGACCATCGATACATAGAAGGTGGCCAGGAGGAACAGCATCATCCGCGTGCCGTAGTACTTCCGATAGATGACGAGGATCGGCAGGATGATCAGGTCGGCGAAGATGAAGGAGACCACGCCCCCGAAGCTGATCCCGCCGTTCCAGAGCACGGCCGCGAGCGGGACGTTGCCGATCGAGCAGACGAAGGTCAGGACCGACACGACCGGTCCGACCAGCGGACCCCAGACCGCGGACCAGAAGGGGTGATCGACGAAGAAGAAGCTCTGCCAGAACGTCTCCGGGACCCATGCCGCGACGGCGCCGGCGATGAGCAGCCCGGCAGCGATGTCGCGGATCACCGCGGCCCACTCCATGACGAAGACGTGCGACGTCGAGGTGAAGCCTGCGGGGGAGCGCAAGCGCTGCCACACACTGCCCTCACCCCGGACGCTCATGTCCATCGCGGCGTGACCCTCCATCGATCCCGCGACTCCACGGTCGGCCTGCACCCGGGCGTCCTTCAGGAGTCGCTGGCGCAGGAACAGCCGGAAGAGCAGCGCGAGGACGACGATCATCAAGGGCCCGCCGACGAACTCGGCGGCGGTGAACTGCCAGCCGAGCAGGACCACCATGATGATGCCGAGCTCGATGACCAGGTTGGTGGAAGCGATCTCGAAGGCCATCGCGGCCGCGAAGTCAGCCCCCTTGCGAAACAGCGACCGAGCCAAGGCGACCGCGGCATAGGAGCAGGACGACGAGGCGGCGCCCAGCCCGGTCGCCGCGGCCAGGCTGCGCGGTCGGTCGCTGCCGAGCAGGCGGGTGACCGCGTCGCGACGTACCACCGCCTGGACGGCCGCGGACAGCGCGAAGCCGAGGATCAGGGCCCAGAGGATCTGCCAGGTCATCGCCGCCGCGACCTGCAGCGCGTGCACGAGCGCGTTCCAGAGGCTCATCGGGGGCCGGCGCGGCTGTCGGTGATGGTCAGCAGTTGCCGCAGGCAGTGCTCGACCAGCTGGTGGGGGAAGCCGTCCGCGAGCCGGTAGCGGAGCACCCGGCCGTCGCGCTCGAAGCTCACCAGGCCCGCGGTGCGCAACAACTTAAGCGCATAGGAGACCGCGTCCTCCGAGACACCCAGGACGAGGGCCAGATCACCCACGCACAAGGTGTCGACGCTGCCGAGCGCCATGAGCACCCGCGAGCGCACCGGGTCAGCGACGAGGCCCAGCAGGTCCGCGAGGCGGCGCGCGTCGGGCGCGGAGATGCTCGCGGCGCGGGCCTCGGCGACCGCCGCGGGGTCGACCGGCGACGGCAGTGGGGTCGTCTGCACATCCGTACGCTCGCACGGGCATCCGGATGTGTCAAAGGCGGGAGTGGACGTGAGAAGGACGGCCCGGAAGTGGTTCTTGCGTGTTCGCCACGCGGGGGGCCACCGATAGATCGTGCAGCCCCAACCTCATCACAATCGCCACTCCCGTGGCCGTCCACTCATGAGTGTGCCGCTGGTCGAACCCCGGCGGTACGGTCCAAAGTCCCTACCGTCGGCGCGGAAGTTGCTACGGTCTCCGCGACCGGCCCCAGCAGTCTCGTGGAGGAGACCGATGAGCGAGCAGACCCCCGCCCAGCCCGAGACCGAGGGTGGCGCCGAGAACGCCCAGGCCGCGGAGGAGGAGTACGAGGTCGTCCAGACTGACGTCACCTCCGTCGCCGACGACGGGACCGTGGTCTCCGAGGACGTGCTCGCCATCCTCGACGAGGACGGCAACACGGTCGCGGTCGACGACTTGGTGACCGTCGAGGCCCCCGACGGCAGCGCGGCCTTCGACGAGGTGTTCTCCGTGGTCGACGAGGAGGGCAACCTCGTTCCCGTCGACGAGACGGTGGGGGTCCTCGACAGCGAGGGCAACGTCAGCGTCGTGGAGGCGGAGCTCACCGACGACGAGGGTGAGGGCGACGAGGGCTCGGCGGAATCCGAGACCTCGAAGTAGCCCGCGGCGGCTCGGCGGCCTCAGCCCCTGGGCTCCTGCGAGATCCGGATCATGTTGCCGGAGGGGTCGCGGAAGGCGCAGTCGCGTGCCCCCCATGGCTGGTCCATCGGTTCCTGGAGCACCTCAGCCCCCGAGGCGCGGACCCGCTCGAAGGTGGCGTCGATGTCGGGGGAGCTGAAGATGACCGCGTTCAGCGACCCCTTGACCAGGAGGGCCTGGAGGGCGTCACCGTCCTCCTTGGAGCGTCCGGCGTGCGGCTCGACGAGCACGATCTCGACGCCCGGCTGCGGCCGCGGCGTCAGGGTGAGCCACCGGAAGCCGTCCATGGCGACGTCGTTGCGCAGCTCGAGTCCGAGCACGCCGCGATAGAAGGCCAGCGACTCGTCGGGGTCCTGGACGGTGACGAAGCAGTGCGAGAGCGAAAGGTCCATGCCGCCAGCGCCTTCGCGCGTTCGATGCGCCGGGTGATCAGATAGGAGTACGGCGTCTCGCCGTAGGCGGCCTTGAACTGTCGCGAGAAGTGCGCCGGCGACATGAGGGCGGTCCTCGCCATGGCCGGGACGTCCAGCGGGCGGGCGTACTCCCGGTCCATGAGGTCACGCGCGCGCCGCAGGTGCCGCAGATTGGCGATCTCCCGCGGCGTCATGGGCCGAGCCGACGACCGGGCCTTCGCCGAGCCGGGCTCCTGCCTCCCAGGAACTGCACAGACGAGGTCACGTAGCCTCGCCCGGATGAGCGCGGGCGTGCTGGTGGCCATGACCACCTTCCGGGACGTCCAGACCGCCTTCGCGGGCTACGCCTACGCTGCCGCCCTCGTGCTCGTCGGCATCATCGCCTATCGGGGTGCCCCGCTCGCGCTGACCGCACTCGTGGTGATGGCGCTGGCCTGGTTCGGCATCGACACCCTGTGGGAGGGCCCGGTCGTCGTCCGGCTGACCGTGCACCACGGGATCACCCTCGCCGACTCGGTCGGGTTCCTCGCCCTCGCGGCGGCGGGCTGGATCGCCTGGCGTCGGCGGAGAACCTGACCGCTGGGGCGGCCTCGTGCCCTAGCGTGACCCGCAGCCCGAAGGGGGGTTCGCGGTGACCCAGCCGGTCGACGTGTGGGAGGCGCTCGCCGCCCGCCTGGACTGGTCGCTGCGCCGCCCCAAGGTCGCGCCGGACATCGAGTACGGCGCGGTGGAGGACACGCGCGGCGAGCCGTACGTCATGGTCGCCAACCCGCGCGACCTCGTGCACTTCCGCCTCAGCGTCCCCGAGGTCGACGTCATGCGGGCGATGGACGGGACCCGCACCATCGGCGACCTCGTCGTCGAGCAGCTCGAGTCCGGCGGCGGGCTCGACCTGACCCGTGTCGTGGACCTCGTGGCGAGCCTGGAGTCCGGCGGCTTCCTGGTCGACGCCGGCATCGACGTCGACAAGGCGCTGAGTCGGGCCCTGTCCCCGGTCACGTGGCGCTCGCGCCTCAACAACGCCATGTCCACCATGACGGTCCAGTGGTCGCATGCGGAGCCGATGGTGCGATTCCTCTACCGGTACGCGCTCCGCTACGTCTTCGCGCCCGTTGGTCTCGCGCTCTGCGCCGTCATCGCGGTCCTCGGCTTCGCCGCCTTCTTCGCCGTCGCCGACCGAGGCACCTATCACCTCACCAACCGCCACCTGGGGCTGGCCTTCGCCGTCCTCGTCCTGCTCGACCTCGTCATCGTGTTCATCCACGAGCTCGGCCACGCGGCGGCGCTGATCCATTTCGGCCGACGGGTCAAGGGCGCTGGCGTGCGCATCTACTTCGGCACGCCGGCCTTCTTCATCGAGTCGTCGGACGCGCTGATGCTCCCCCGAGGGCGACGCATCCTCCAGGCCGGCGCCGGTCCGGGCCTCGAGCTGGTGGGGACGTCGATCGCGGCGATCCTCCTCTGGTCCTTCCCGGACGGCGGCGCTGCCCTGACCCTCTACCAGTTCGTGCTCATCAACTACTTCGTGCTGTTCCTCAACGTCATCCCGCTGCTGGAGCTGGACGGCTACTGGATGCTGTCGGACTGGTTGCGGATGCCCGACCTGCGGCCGGACTCGCTGGCCTTCGTGCGCTATGACCTGTGGTCCAAGCTCCGCCACCGTGAGAGCTTCAGCAGGGGAGAGCTCGGCCTGGCCGCGTACGGGACGCTCGGCGTCGCCTTCACGATCTGGGCGCTGGTGTCCGCCCTCTACTTCTGGCGAAAGATCTTCGGCAACACGGTGCTCGGGATGATCCACGCCGGACCGGCGGGCTGGATCGGCCTCGCCCTCCTCGTGCTGCTCCTCGCCGGACCGGCGCTTCGTGCGCTCGGCCTGGCGGTGCTCGCCCTGGCGCGTGCCCTCCGGCGTCGCTACCGGGCGGTCCGTTTCCGGTGGGAGACGTCCTGGCGGGTCGACGCGGCGGAGCTCATCGACGACTCGGCGGTCTTCGGCGACCTGCCGGTCGAGGTGCTCAACGACCTGGCCGGCCGGGTCGAGCTCCTGCAGATCGGGCGGGGCCAGCCGGTCTTCCGTCAGGGCGAGCGCGCCCTCGCCTGCTACGTCGTGCGCTCGGGGACCCTCGAGGTCGTCGAGGAGGCACCGGACGAGGGGCCCGTCAGGACGCTGCGCGCGCTGGTCCGCGGCGACACCTTCGGAGAGCTGGCGCTGCTGCAGGGCTCGGTGCGCACCGCAACCGTCCGCGCGACGTCGGACGCCGAGGTGTACGTGCTCGGCAAGAGTGCCGTGGACCGACTGCTCGCCGACGTGGCGACGTTGCCCGAGTACGTCACGACCTGGCAGCAGTGCGCCGACCTCGCGGCGCTGCCGGCCTTCGAGCACCTCGACCCGGGACGACTGACCGAACTCGTCCAGCGCGGGCGGTGGATCGACGTCGCGCCGGGTCAGGCGGTCGTCCGCCAGGGGGAGGAGGGCGACGCCTTCTACGTCGTCAGCCGCGGCCAGCTGGCCGTCGACGAGGACGGCCACGAGGTGCGTACGCTCCACGCCGGAGACCATTTCGGGGAAGTGGCCCTGCTGCTCGACATCATGCGTACGGCAACGGTCCGGGCGGTCACGCCGTCGCGGGTGTTCCGACTGGAACGAGAGGACTTCGACGTCATGCTCGCCGAGGAGTTCCGTCGCGGAAGGCTGCACGGCCACACGCCCGAGCGCTATGTCTGGGACCACTGATGGACTGCTTCACCTGTCGACGTACGGCGGTCGGCTCCTGCCGCTTCTGCGGGCGTGGCGTCTGCGAGAACCACCTGGCGTCCCGGCCGTACATCCTCGAGCTCCTGAAGCTCGCCGGGGTGACCCAGGCCCTCGTCGTCGAGGATGCCCTGTACTGCGGCGTGTGCCATCCCCGCCCGACGCCCGTCGCGATGCCGGAGCTGGACGGCTGATCTGCGCCTCCGAGGGCGTTCGGAGGAGTGTCAGCGAGCGAACAGACGTCGTGACGGCGGGGGAGCACTCTTGCGTCAGCGGTTCCACACCTCGAAGGAGCAGGCGATGTCCGACAAGAAGATCACCCCGAGCAACCCCGAGATGGCGCCGTCTCCCTCGCTGGAGGCGGAGACCCCTGAGACCACTCGCAAGACTCAGCGCCGGCGCCTGAGCCTGCGCAAGAGGATCGCGTCGCGCAAGCGCATCAGCCTGAGGCGGCGGTAGGACGAGGCATCGGACGTGGTCCCGATCATCGGGACCACGTCCGATGCGTTCCGAGGAAGTGTCAGCGGTCTGACAGACGTACCTGGCGACGATGGCCCACAGTGGTGGGCGAGCGGTTCCCAGACCTCGAAGGAGCAGGCGATGTCCGACAAGAAGATCACCCCGAGCAACCCCGACACCGTGCCGGCTCCTGCGACGGAGAGCTCGGCCGACAGCCCCGAGACAAGTCGCAAGACGCCGCGCGGGCGCCTCGCGCTTCGCAGGCGGGCGATGCGCATCAACCTGCGCCGCCGCTGACCTGACCGCGCCGGACGTGGCCCCGAGCCGAAGGGGCCACGTCCAGCCGTCTGTTGTGCTCTCCTTGGCCCGTGGAGTGGCGACTGCTCGAGGGGCTCACGGAGACCGACCGTTCCCGCGTCCTCGCGTCGGCGCAGCGGTTGAGCTTCGCGGCCGGGGAGACCGTGTTCACCGAGGGGGAGCCGGGCTCGTCCCTGCTCCTCATCGAGTCGGGGCATGTCGCCGTCAGGGTCGCGACCGCCACGGGGGAGGTCGCGACCCTGACGGTGCTGGCGCCGGGCGACGCCTTCGGCGAGATGGCCCTGCTGCGCCGCTCGTCGCGACGTACCGCGACCGCGGTGGCGCTGGAGACCACCGTGGCCCTGGCGCTCGAACGGTCGGCCTTCGCCCGGCTCCGCGCGGAGCAGCCCTCGGTGGAACGCCTGCTCGTGGCGGTCCTCGCGGCCAGGGTGAACCGGCTGTCGGCACACCTCGTCGAGGCGCTCTACCTCCCCGTCGACAAGCGCCTGCTGCGTCGCCTCGTCGAGCTGTGCCGGGTTTATGGTGGCCCGGGAGCCACCCGGGTGGTGATCCCGCTGACCCAGGAGGACCTCGCCGGGCTCGCCGGGACGACCCGACCGACCGTGAACAGCGTCCTGCGCTCGCTGCAGGACGCGGGCACGGTGTCCCTGTCGCGTGGCCGGGTCGAGGTTCGCGACGTCGCCGCGCTCATGGCCGCCTGCAGATGACGCGCGAGACGCGACCACCCGGGCGATGAGTGGCACGATGCGGGGATGATCGACCACGTCTCCATCCAGTGTGCCGATGTCGCCGCCAGCGCGGCCTTCTACGACGCGGTGCTCGAGCCCCTCGGCGGGTCCCGGGTCATGGACTTCGGCGACTTCATCGGGTACGGCGTCCCGCCCAAGCCGGACTTCTGGGTCGGCCCCCAGGTCACCGGTGAGGGCTTCCGGGAGAACCACCTCGCGTTCGTGGCCCCGGACCGGGCGGCCGTCGACGCCTTCTTCGCCGCAGCCGAGGCCAAGGGTGCAGAGGTGTTGCACGCGCCCCGGCTGTGGCCGGAGTACCACGAGAACTACTACGGGGCCTTCGTCCGCGACCCCGACGGCAACAACGTGGAAGCCGTCTGCCACGCGCCCTAGTTCGTCGGTGCGGCCCACGTCCCTGGCTTCGATGGGC
>Ga0335071_10001620_pt1 | contig 24276 bp, 26 predicted proteins | sample Lox_Sample_15_FD_206724 | JGI IMG/M metagenome (GOLD analysis project Ga0335071, IMG submission 206724) | Soil microbial communities from Loxahatchee National Wildlife Refuge, Florida, United States - Lox_Sample_1.5 | ecosystem: Environmental > Terrestrial > Soil > Wetlands | place: USA... | reverse complement strand
GGACCTCGACGCTGTCCCAGGCGCAGGCGGTCGTGAAAGCGTCGGGGCAGCCCAACGCCGGCGTGCTGGTCGACGCCCTGCACCTGATTCGATCGGGCGGCAGCGTCGATGACCTCAGGAAGGTGGAGCCGGCCGCGATCCTCTACGGGCAGATCTGCGATGCGCATGCCGAGCGGCCACAGACACCCGAGGCGCTCCGGCACGAAGCGCGCGGCGGCCGCCTGTATCCGGGTCAGGGCCATCTCCCGCTCAGGGAGATCCTGGAGGCGCTGCCGCGCGGCCTGCCGCTGGGCATCGAAGCGCCGTGCCCCGACTACGGGCAGCTGCCGCCGGCCGAGCGCGCGCGGATCTGCGGCGCCGCCACGCGCCGGCTCCTGACGACCGTGGGACTCTAGACGCGCTCCTGCGCCTCGAGCGCGCGAATGCGGCGGGACAGCGTCACGAGCAGACGCTGGGTGAGATCCGGGACCTCCCGCATGAGCTCCTGAAAGTTCTTCCGGTCGATGACGAGGACGCGCAGGGGCGTGGCGGCGCGCACGGTGACGGAGCGAGGCCCGCCGTCGAGCAGGCTCATCTCGCCGAAGAAATCTCCCGGCTTGAGAAAGGCCCGCTTCTTGCCGGGTTTCTCGACCGCGGCCGACCCGTCCAGGATGACGAAGAACTCGTCGCCGGGCTGTCCGGCGCGCGTCAGCGAGGTCCCGGCCGGCACCTCGACCACGCGCGAGATATCCGAGACGGCCCGCAGCTGCTTCTGGGTGCAGTCGGAGAGCAGCGGCACCTCTTCGAGATGGCGGATCTTCTCATCGTGGCTCACGCGCGCCCCGGCGGGCTGAGCCCGGCGCAGCGCATCCTTGAGATCCTGGGGGATCGAGCCATCGAGGATCCTGCCTATGAGTTCCATGCGACCTCCCTCAGCGTTGCTTGCGCGCCGGCTGCGACTTGGCGGCGGCTTTCGGCCTGTCCTCGGGCGGCTTGGTCAGCCGCTCCCGTTCCGCATGGAGCGCGCGGATCTCGCGCTCGAGCCTGGTGATGCGCTCCTGGGCCAGCGCGGCCTGCAGGCGCAGATCCTCGGCTTCCTTGTAGACCCGCGTCAGCTCCCGCTCGAGGCGGATCGCGTCGCGCCGGGCGCCCCCCCATTTGACCCAGAGCACCGTCGCCAGCACGACGAGCACCAGGCACGCGGCCATGAGCGCCCAGGGACGCCGAGGATAGCCATCCGTCACGCGCTCGTCGTCCTCCGCGTCGTCTCCGAGAGAGCGGCCCCTGCGCATGTCGCTTCGAGACTAGCACCACGCGGTCGGACCCGGCCAGATTTTGCTAGAGTTCGAGGGTGATTCCTGGATTGACCATCGGCCACGTCACCGATCTCGATGCGCTCACCGGCTGCACCGTGATCCTCCCCGAGCGGCCCGCCGTGGGCGCGCTCGAGATCGCTGGCTGGGCCGCGGGGGTGCACGGGATCGAGTTCCTCGACCCGCGGCATCTCGCTCCCACGGTGGACGGGATCGTCCTCGCGGGCGGCAGCGCGTTCGGCCTCGAGGCAGTCTGGGGCGTCATGGCCTTTCTCGAGGAGCACGGCCGTGGCTTCCCCGTGAGCCGCACCGTGGTGCCTCACGTCGCCGGCGCCATCATCTTCGACCTCAACCTGGGCGACTTCCGACGTCGACCGGATCGCGCCATGGGCTACGCGGCCTGCGTGGCCGCCCACGCGGGGCCCGTCGAGGAAGGCAACGTCGGTGCGGGCACGGGCGCCTCCGTGGGCAAGCTCTACGGCCTCGATCGGGCCATGCGCGGGGGCCTCGGCTGCGCCCGCGTGGACGTGGGCGGTGCCGCCGTGGGCGCGCTGATGGTCGTCAACGCGGTCGGTGACGTCCGCGATCCGGCGACGGGACGTCTCATCGCAGGGGCGCGGGACTCCGCCGCCGGGATGAAGCTCGTGGACACGGCGGCCGAGCTCGAGGCCGGCGCGCAGCTCCCTCGCTTCCGTCCCCTCAACACGACGATCGGCGTCCTCGCCACGACAGCGGCGCTCGGCAAAGCCGATGCCGCTCGGCTGGCGCGCCGCGCGCTCACGGGCTTCGATCGCGCGCTCTCTCCTCCCCACCTGCCGACGGACGGCGATGCGCTCTTCTGCCTGTCCGTGGGCGACACGCTCGCGGAGCCGGACGCGCTCGGAGGGGCAGCCGAGCAGGTCGTTGCCCAGGCGATCGTCAGAGCGGTGCGTCTCGCCACCGCGCTCCCGGGCTTGCCGGCCGCGGGAGATCTTCCCCTGTAGAGAGCTCGGAGGGGGGCATGCTCCCCCTTCCGAACCTCCCCCCGAAAGCGGATTGCGCGGGCGCAGCCCGCGCTCGGAGCGGTACACCGAGCAGTGGATGGCTCGGACAGGCATGAGCGGCCGCCTAATTCGACAGGCCTCGAGTCCGGATTCTTCGTGAAGCGAATCTGCGCCAGTCACGTTGGTCCGGTCGCCCTGCCGCGAGTTTCGGGGGTCCTGCTACGCCTGCGTCTCCTCCAGCCAGAGACCCAGGTGCCGGAGCGCCGGCTCGTCGTTGAAGTGGAAGAGACAGGCGGGAGCCGACGCCGAGGCGTTTCGATGCTGCACCCAGTGCCAGGGCGGCGCCACCACGCAGTCGCCGGGCTCCCAGGCGAAGGTCTCGTCGCCGATCCGGCTCTCGCCGCGCCCTTCGATCACGTGGAAGACACCGCTTCCAGTCCGTCGCTCCGCGGGCGTGCTCTCGCCCGGCCTCAGCCATTGCGCCTCGCACCCGATGGTGGCGAGCGGGAATGTTCCCGTCCGCGGATTGACATACCGCAGGATCACCGGCCTGTCCGCCGTCGCGGTCGAGGCCATGGCCTCGAGAGCGGGACGTACCGTGCGCCACGGCCAGCGCACCTGCGGGTAGCCGGTCTCCTCGTAGCGCGAGACGCGCGGCACGACGCCGGCGGCGGTGAACTCGTCCTGCGACGCGTCGATCCCGGTGGCTGGCGCGGCCGCCGGGCGCATCTTCGACGCCCACGCCGCCTCGAAGCTGCGCACGAGCGGAATGTCGAGGCCGTCCAGCCAGATCACGGGCTCGGTGCCTTCGTGGCCGTGATCGTGCCAGCGCATCGGCGGCGTGATGATGAGATCGCCCGGCTCCATCGCACACTTCACGCCGTCGACCGTCGTGTAGGCGCCTTGCCCCTCCACGATGAGCCGGAGGGCCGCCGGCGTGTGATGGTGGCTCGGGGCCGTCTCGCCCGGCAGGATGATCTGCAGCCCGGCGAAGAGCGTCGCCGTCGCCGCGTAGGCGCCGCCGAGCCCGGGGTTGCGCAGCACCAGCACGCGGCGCTCGGCCTGCTCCATGGGGACGAGGCGCGCGGCCTCGAGGAGCGGCCCGCGTATCTCCGCCCAGCGCCAGCGGTGCGGCACCGCCCGCGTGGCGCGCTCCTGGGGCAGGAGCGCGTGGAGAGCCGTCCATAGCGGCGCCATGGAGAGCCGCTCCAGCCCCGCGGAGTATTCCGCGGGCAGGTTCGGGTCGCGAGTCGTCATCGCCTGGTCCACGTCCGCCTCCTCTCGCCGCTCATCCGGCTTCAGCGACTCAGGTCGCCCTCCGACCCGGCCGGCCGCATCTGGTCCCGGGCGTCCGCCAGGCGCTCCGCCTCGCTCCGCACGGCCGCCAGGCGTCCGGGATCGTGCGTGAACCGCGTGTCGGTCGCATAGCCCGACCAGGACGCCATGTAGCCGGGCTGCGAGAGCCCGAGGGCAAAGTCCGAGATTCGCGCCGGGTTGGCGAAGTCCGCCATGATCCCGATCTCCTCGAAGCGCTGCGGGCGCTTGTCGTCCCGCAGGGCGGCGAGCGCGGTGGGATGCGGCCCGTGCGGGAGGCCCACCGGGTGCACGGAGACCATGCCCTCCGAGAACACGTCGCCGCGGCTGAAGAACCGGCCCGAGTGGTACCCGAGCGTCTCGCAGTAGTCGAGGTTGTTGTGGAAGAACGGCACCCAGAGCCCTTCCTTCTCCGCCGAGCGCACGGTGAAGACGCAGAGATAGCACCCGGGCAGGATGAAGACCGTGTGCCCCGAGGGCGGCACGTGCGAGCGGTCGGCCACCAGCGGCCGCACATCCTCCACGGCGAACTTGTACGGCAGGTAGGTGCCGCGCCAGCCCACCGCGTCGAAGGGGTGCGTGGGATGCACGCGCCGCGCGTAGGTGCTGTCGGTCTTCGAGATGATCTCGAAGCGCCCGGCCTCGTTGCGCGTGTCGAGCGAGCGGGGGAACCGGTAGTCGCTCCGGCTGTGCGTCAGGAACTGCCCGGTCGTGGCCGCCTCCGCCTTCTCGGGATCGCCGGCGAAGCTCTCGTACACCCAGTGGTACTGCGGGCCCGCGTCGAGCTCGAAGCGGTGCGTGATGCCCTTGGGCACGATGAGGAAATCGCCGGCGCGGAACGCAATGGGGCCGAACACCGTCTCGAGCGTGCCCGAGCCCTTGTGGACGAAGAAGACGAGCGTGGCCGAGTGATGCTCGAAGAAGTAGTCCATGGGCGCGGTGGGCGCGGTGACGTTCATGGCCGACGTGGCGTTCGCGATGAGCCGGCCCATGCCGCGGTAGACATCGTGACCGGGCGCGGGCGGCGCCATGTTGAGCGCGTGATGGATGCCGCCGACGGGACGAAGCGGCGACTCCCAGTGCGGCGCGAAGGCCGCGCCGTCGACGAGCCGGCTCTCCTCGGCCAGCCAGTTCGTGGGGGGATAGAGGTGATAGGTGTGGCTCACCTTGCCCGCGAAGCCGCCGCGGCCGTGCTCCTGCTCGTACACGTGCCGCATGAGGGGGCCCGCGTGCGGCGCGCGCGGCACGATGCCGACCTCGGGGATCCCGCTGAAGTACTCGAACTTCTCCATGGCTGCCTCCTCCTGACTTCGGGCCGGCTAGACGGTAGCGAAGAAGCGCGCCGGCGCGCCCTCCGTCCCCGCGATCTTGTAGAAGGGCGCGGCAAAGTCCACGCGGCGCCGCGGCAGCGCCCCCAGATTGGTCAGTCCTTCCATGATGACCACGCCGGCGCCCAGGATGACCCGGTGCATGGCGAAGTCCTCCGAGGTGAAGTCCGGCAGCCGCGCGCAGTACTCCTCGAAGAAGTCGAAGCCGATGTTCTTGGGTCCGCGGTCCACCAGCCACTGCGCGGACTCCGGCGGGAAGTACGGCGACTGGGTGAAGTAGTCGGGCCACTTCCCGTACATCTTGTCCGTCCAGTTCGTGCGCAGGAGCACGATGTCCCCGCGCTTGGCGTCGCCCGCGCCGCCTCTCTTCAGGTCGTCGATCGTGACCCCGTGGCTCGGGCCGACCCACGACAGGTCCACCACCAGCGCCTCGCCCATGACCTGATCCAGGGTGATCTCCGCGGTGGTGATGCCGTTCTTGAAGACGTGGAGCGGCGAGTCGATGTGGGCGCCCGTGTGGAGGCTCTGGTTCACGCTCGACACCTGCCAGAACCCGGGGCCCCGGTTGTGCGGCGTGACCTCGAGCCGCATGTTCGTCGAGGGCGGGCTCATGGTGGTCGAGTCGACGGTGACGGAGAGATCGACGAAGCGGCCCATGTCATCTCCTGTTCGGGGCAGCCGGATGCGGCCTGCCGCAGGCGCCCAGACTAGCATCGGCGCCCCGGGTGTGCTATCCGTCCCATCCAGCGAGCAGAGTCGGCGAAGGGAGCGTGCATGCGGCTTCAGGGCAAGGTGGCCATCGTGACGGGCGCGGCCAGGGGCATCGGCGCCGCCATCGTGGAGGCGTGCGTGCGCGAGGGCGCCCGGGTGGCCGCGCTCGATCTGGACGGCGGGGGCGTGGAATCCCTCGCCTCGAGGTTGAAGGACCAGGGCGCCGATGTGCTGGCCCTCCGGACCGACGTCACCCGCGCGTCAGACATCGACAGGGCGCTGAAAGCCGTGCTTGCGCGCTGGGACCGGGTGGACGTCCTCGTCAACAACGCGGGCGGCTTCGCGGTGATCCGTGCCACCGAAGAGATCGCGGAGGAGGAGTGGCATGCCATCCTCGCCTCCAACCTCACCAGCGTGTTCCTCTGCTCGAAGGCCGTGCTCCCGATCATGAAGCGGCAGCGCTACGGCCGCATCGTCAACCTCGCCTCGGTGGTCGGCCGCGCCGGCGCCGTGCGGGTCACCTCGCACTATGCCGCGGCCAAGGCCGGCGTGATCGGCTTCACGCGCCACCTGGCTCTCGAGGTCGGCGCCGACGGCATCACCGTGAACGCGGTGGCGCCCGGCACCACGGCCACCGAGCGCGTGCTCAAGGCCCGGACGCCGGAAGCGACGCAGCGCGTGGCCGAAGCCATTCCCGTGCGCCGCCTGGGCGAGCCGAGGGAGATCGCCGAGGCCGTCGTGTTCCTGGCCTCGGACTCGGCCGCCTTCATCAACGGCGCCACGCTCGATGTCAACGGCGGCCAGGTGATGGTGTGAGCGCATGAGCGACGCGCTGCTCGCCGACGCGCGGCGTGCGCTCGGACACATGCCGGCCCTGCTCGACGCCTTCCTGAGCGGGCTCGACGACGAGGCGGCGCGGATGCGACCCGCCCCCGATGAATGGTCGCCTGTCGAGATCGTCTGTCACCTTCGAGACGAAGAGACGGAAGACTTCGGCGCGCGGGTCCGCGTCATCCTGGACGGTGCCGCCGAATTCGTGAAGATCGACCCGGAGCGCTGGGTCGTGGAACGGCGGTATCGCGAGGCGCGCCTGGCCGAGGCGCTGGCGGCCTTTCGCTCGCACCGTGAGGAGAGCCTCCGGCTCCTGGCGTCGGCGGCGCCGGAGCTGCTGCGGGCTCTGGGAGCCTCGCGGCCTCTCGGTCGCCTGGGCCCGCTGTCCGGCCTCGATCTCGTCGCGGCGTGGGTCGCGCACGACCGCATCCATCTGGCGCAGCTCGCCGGCACGCTCGCGCGCAACTGGGCGTCGCGATGGGCGCCGCTGCGCTCGGAGTACGCCGGCCCCATCCCGTATCCGCCGCCTGCATGACCAAGGAGGCGCTCATGCGCAAGCTGCTCGGCGTCACGCTGGCTGTCGTCGCCGCCTGTCTTCTCTCCACCGGCACGGCCATCGCGCAGAAGGGCCCGATCAAGATCGGGCTCATCCTGCCGGAGACGGGTCCCCTTGCCGCCAACGGCAAGGACATGGCCAATGGCATGCAGCTCTTCTTCGAGGAGCAGGGCTGGCGCCTGGCCGGACGCGAGATCAAGCTCATCACCGAGGACGACGAAGGCAAGCCGCCGACCGGTCTCGCCAAGACGCGCAGCCTCCTGGAGAGCCAGGGCATTCATCTGCTCATGGGGCCGCTCTCGGCCGCGGTCGGCTACGCCGTCGCGCCGTACGTGGACGCGAAGAAGCTGCCGACCATCTTCCCCATCGTCTCCGCCGAGGACATCACCCAGCGCAAGCGAAGCCCGTACATCGTCCGCACCGGCTGGTCCAGCGCCCAGCCGTCGCATCCCTTCGGCAAGTGGGCCTACGACAACCTGGGCTACCGGAAGATCGCGATGATCGGCTACGACTTCGCGTTCGGATGGGAAGTGGCGGCGGGCTTCCAGCGCACCTTCGAGGAAGCGGGCGGCCAGGTCGTGCAGAAGCTCTGGCCGCCGCTCGGCACCGCCGACTTCGCGCCGTACCTGGCGCAGCTCCGGCGCGACGTGGACGCGACCTACGCGGTCTTCTCGGGCGCGGACGCGCTCCGGTTCGCGAAGCAGTACTCGGAGGCCGGGCTCAAGGGCAAGCTGGCCCTCATCGGAGGCGGCACGTTCACCGACGAGCACGTCCTGCGCAGCATGGGCGACGAGGTCCTGGGCGTGGTCACGGCGCTCCACTACTCGGCGGCGCTCCCGAATCCCGCCAACAAGAAGTTCGTGCAGGCCTACGAGGCGAAGTTCAAGCAGGTCCCCTCGTACTACTCCGAGGGCTCCTACGTGGCCGGCCTGGCTCTCAAGGCCGCGCTCGAAGCGACGGGCGGCGATATCGAGAACACGGACAAGTTCCTGGCCGCGCTCCGCCGCGTGGACCTCACGGAGGCGCCGCGCGGCCCGGTGAAGTTCGACGACTACGGCAACCCGATCCAGAACATCTACGTGCGCAAGGTCGAGCGCGTGGGCGGCAAGCTCCAGAACACCGTCCTCTTCACGTTCCCGAGCGTGTCGCAGTTCTGGACCTACAAGCCCGAGGACTTCCTGAAGAACCCCGTCTACTCGCGGGACTTCCCGCCGTGCACGAAGTGCTAGCCGAGGCGAGCGGACCTATCTCGCCCACATTCCCGAGTGTTCGCAGACAGAACCCGCAAGCGTCGGCCGCTTGGCGTCACAAGGCGATGCGACCACGGCGCCCTGTGCCATGTCGAGCCACCAGACACTGGACGCACTCGGTCGACCGCGTACTCGCTAGCATTCTCCACACACCTCTTGCATATCCTCGCGTCCATGGTGAGACGCACCGCGCGCTCCTGCGACGTTCCCCGTACGCGATCTACTTTCACCTGCTAGCAGATGAGGTGGTTCTGCTTGCCGTCATGCATGGTCGCCGGCACCCAGGGCACTGGCAGTCGAGGCGCTGACGTCGAACAGGGGGTATCCCCATGACCAACACCATTGGAGTCGTCGGCCTGGGTCTGCTCGGCCATGCCGTCGCGTCGCGCTTGCGGAAGGCGGGACACACGGTGGTCGGTTTCGACGTGCTGCCCGAGCGCGTGGCCGCACTCACCACCCTCGGCGGCAAGGCTGCGTCCTCTGCGGCCGCCGTCGCTCAGTCGGCCAAGGCGGTCTGCACCCTCCTGCCCTCCCTGGCGACGGCGGAGTCGGCCATTGTCGGCCGTGACGGCGTGCTCGCCGGAGCGCATCCGGACCTCACCGTCATCCAGATGAGCACGATCTCCCCGGCGCTCACCGAGAAGCTTGCTCGGAAGGTCACGGCGGGCCAGCTGGGATTCCTCGACTGCCCGGTCAGCGGCACCAGCAGCATGGTCGAGCGCGGCGACGGCATCTTCTTCGTGGGCGGGGACCGCGCGCTCTACGAGCGGTGGCGCCCGGTGCTCGAGAGCGTCCTGCCGCGCGCCGTCCATGTGGGCCGTGTGGGCCAGGCCATGACGCTCAAGCTCGTGGCCAACCTGCTGGTTGCGCTCCACAGCGCCGCGGCGGCCGAGGCCCTCACGCTCGCCCGCAAGGCCGGCCTCGACCTGGATGTCGTCCTCGACGTGCTGAACTCCAGCGCCGCCACGTCCTCCATGCTCAAGGTGCGCGGCCCGATGATCGTGCGCGGCGACTTCCCCGCGCAGATGAAGCTCGATCTCTTCATGAAGGACATTCACTTGATGCAGGAAGCCGCCGCGGCCGTCGGCGCGCCGCTGCCTTTCACCGATCTCGCGGAGCGCCTCTACGCGGCGGCGCAAGCGGCCGGCCATGGAGGCGAGGATCTCGCCGTGGTGGTGACGGCGCTTGGGGCCGCCGCGGCGCGCCGGCCCAAGGCGCGACGAAGGGTCCGGACGACCGTACAGAAAGGACGGCGGCAGCGCCGGACGAGGTAGCCACCCTTCTCAGCCCTCGCCTCGCCGCTCGAGGCGAGCAGCTCAGCTCGAGCGGCGGCCCTCTCTCCTGAGGGGAGAGGGAGAGCTAGCGGAACCTCGGCATCACCTCGTGCGCGAAGAGCTCCATGGAGCGGCGCACCCGGTCCTGCGACAGGCCGCCGAAGTTCATCCAGCACATCACCTGCCCCACGCCCAGATCGCGCATCTCCGCGATGTGGCGCGCCACCGTGCCGGGCGACCCGAAGGCGAGCGTCTCGGCCACGAGCCCCTCCCAGCTCACCTTCGCCAGGCGCTCCGCCATCGCTCGAAAACCTGGCTGGAGCGACGGGTGCGCATCCTCGAGGCGCTCGGGGATCACGAACTTCCGGAACGACTCCTGGTACCAGAGCTCGGCGTCCTTCGCCTCGCTGAGCGCGCGGGCGTCGGTGTCGGCCACGTAGATCTGGCGGGAGACGCCCCAGCGGGACAGCAGGCTCTTGATCTCGTCGGGGCTGCGTCCAGACTTCTGGAGCGCCTCGACATAGGTGTCCCGGTTGGCGACGAGCTGGCTCACCGGGCCGAAGAGCACGGAGTTCAGCATGGGCCAGCCGCGCCGCGCGGTGTTCTCGATGCCGTCCTTGCTGACGCACACCTGGTAGAGCGGTGGGTGCGGCCGCTGCATGGGCTTGGGGATGACGGACACTTCGGGCACGGTGAAGAAGCGCCCGTCGTAGCTGAAGCGCTCTTCCGTCCACGCCCGCCGCATGATCTCCACGGCCTCGTCGAAGCGCTCGCGGCTCTCCTCCTGCGGCACCCGGTAGCCGCGGAACTCGGCCGGGCGGTTGCCGCGCCCCACGCCGACGTCGAGCCGTCCGTTGGAGATGATGTCGACCAGCGCCATCTGCTCCGCGAGGCGAAGCGGGTGGTGGAAGGGCAGGATGGCCGCGGCGAGCCCGATGCGGATGCGCCGCGTGCGGGAGGCTGCCGCCGCGGCGAGAGCGGCCGGGTCGACCGAGAGGCCGTAGTCGATGAAATGATGCTCGGTGAGCCAGATCTCGTCGAACCCCAGCTCTTCCGTCCACTCGATCTGCTCGAGCTCGCGGCGGATGATGTCGTCGTGGCGATGCCCGGGTGGAGCCTGGAAGAAGTAGAAGGTGCCGAAGCGCATCCGCAGGCCTCCTCAGGTGACGCCAAGATGCCGCGACTTGATCTCCTCGTTGGCCTGGAGCTCGTCGGGTCGCGCCGAATGCACGATCTGCCCGCGGCTCAGGATGTGCGTGCGGTCCGCCACCGACAGGGCCAGCGGCAGGTTCTGCTCCACGAGCAGGATCGACAGCCCTTCGCGCTTGAGCTCGCCGATGACCCGCCCCACCTCGAGCACGAGGAGCGGCGCCAAGCCCTCCGTCGGCTCGTCGAGCAGGAGCAGGCTGGGGTTCGTCATCAGCGCCCGGCCGATGGCCAGCATCTGCTGCTCGCCGCCCGAGAGCTTGTTCGCCCGATGACGCGCGCGCTCGAGGAGCCGCGGAAAGAGCGCGTGCACCCGGTCCACCGTCCAGGGGCCGCGGCCGCTCCGCGCCACCTCGAGATTCTCCCGGACGCTCAGTGACGGGAAGACGCGCCGGCCCTGCGGCACCAGCGCCATGCCGCTTCCAACCATGCGGTAGGGCGGCCAGCGCGTGATGTCCTGCCCCTTGAAGCGCACGGTGCCGCGGCGCGGCGGCGTGAAGCCGATGATGCTGCGGATGAGCGTGGTCTTCCCCATCCCGTTGCGCCCGAGAATGGCCAGCACCTCGCTCGGCGCCACGCTCAGCGAGATGCCCTGAAGGACGTGGCTCTCGCCGTAGTAGGTGTGGACGGCCTCCACCTCGAGCGCGGCCCCCGGCTCAGGCACCGAGATAGATCTCCCTGACCTGCGGGTCGGCGCGCACCTCGTCGCGCGAGCCGTCCGCGATGACGCAGCCGTAGTGGAGCACGGTCACGTGCGACGAGAGCTCGAGCGCGATGTCCATGTCGTGCTCGATCATGAGCACGGTGATGGCGGGATCGAGGCGGGCGAGGAGACCGGCCATCAGCTGGGACTCCGCCGGCGACAGCCCGGCCGTCGGCTCGTCGAGGAGGAGCACGCGAGGCCGGCCCGCGATCGCCAGCGCGATCTCCAGCTGCCGCTGCTCCCCGTGCGACAGGTTCCGGACCACGGCGTCGGCCACCGCGGTGAGCCCGACCGCGTCGAGCGTGGCGCGCGCGCGGGACTGCAACTCGCGGAACGCGCCGACCGGCCGGAGCATGGCGAAGCGGCTGGGCGTGTGCGCCTGGAGGGCAAGGACCACGTTGTCGGCCACGCTCAGGTCCGGGAAGAGGTTCGTGATCTGGAACGTGCGGGCGAGGCCCAGGGCGGCCCGGCGGCGGGCCGGCGCACGGGTCACATCGCGGCCGAAGAGCGTGATGCGCCCCGCGCTGACCGGCAGCGCGCCGGAGATAAGGTTGAAGAGCGTGGTCTTCCCGGCGCCGTTCGGCCCGATCAGGGCGCGCCGCTCGCCGGGACGCACCTCGAGCGTGACGCCGTCCACGGCGCGCAGCCCGCCGAAGTCCTTGGTCACCCCTTCGAGCCTCAGCGCCTGGTCGCCAACCATGCCGTTCAGCTTCCCCGGCGCCGCAGCGCGCCCACCAGGCCGCGCGGGGCGAAGAGGATGACGCCGATGTAGACCGCGCCCAGGATGAGGAGCCATCGCTTCGTGTACACGCTGACGAAGTTCTTGAGGAACACGATGATGCCGGCGCCGAGGGCCGACCCGATCAGGGTGCCGGGACCGCCCAGCGCTGTCATGAGGAGCGCCTCGACGGACGTCACGAGCTGCACGTCGATGGGGCCGACGAAGCCGTTGTAGTAGGCCCAGAGCACGCCGGCCAGGCCTGCGAAGGCGCCCGCGATCACGAAAGCGAGATACTTGTGGAGCCACACGTTGTAGCCGAGCGCCTCCATGCGCGACTCGCTGCCGCGTATCCCCTTGAGCCCGAGCCCGAAGGGCGACGTCACGATCAGACCCAGGAGCACCCAGGACAGCGTGGCCATGGCGAGCACGAAATAGAAGAACGGCAGCGGCGCGACCAGGCTCAGCGCGCCCAGCTCGGGGCGGGGCACGCCCGCCACGCCGTTATCACCCTTCGTCAGCGACACCCAGCGGAACGCCAGGCCCCAGACCACCATGCCCAGCGCGAGCGTGATCATGAGGAAGTACGTGCCGCGCGCGCGAATGGCCACGATGCCGAAGACAGCGGCGATGATGGTCGCCAGGACGATGCCTGCGACCACGCAGCCGAGGAATCCGACCTGCCGCTCCGTCGCGAGGAGCGCGACCGCGTAGGCTGCGGAGCCGAAGTACGCCGCCTGCCCCAGCGACGGGAGCCCCGTGTACCCCAGGAGCAAATCGAGGCTCATCGCGAGAATGCCGAAGATGAGCGCCTGCGTGACGAGCGTGAGCGGATAGGACGGCAGCAGCGGCCCCAGGAGGGCCAGCGCGCCGACGACGAGCACGGCGAAGATCGCGCGGCGACGAATCACGCGGTCACGCCGCCGCGCTCAGCCGGACCGGCCAAACAGCCCCGTGGGGCGGATGGCGAGGATCAGGGCCATGGGGGCGAAGAGCGTGAAGTAGGCCAGCTCGGGGAAGAGCGCCTTGCCGAAGTTGTCGAGGAGGCCCACGAGGAGGCTCCCGGCCATGGCGCCCGGCAGGCTCCCGAGCCCTCCCACGATCACCACCACGAACGCATACGGGAGCACCTCGGAGTCTGCGCCCGGGTAGACGCCGAGGAAGCCGGCGCCGATGACCCCGCCGAGCGCGGCCAGGGCGGCCCCGAGCCCGAAGACGGCCAGCGAGAGCCTGGGCACGTTGATGCCTACGCCCTGCGCCATCTCGCCGTCGTCCACGGCGGCGCGGATCATGGCGCCCGCGCGCGTGCGGTCCAGCAGGAGCCAGAGCGCCAGGCCCACGACGACGGCGACACCCACGATGAAGATGCGGTAGAGGGGGAACACGGCGCCGCCCGCGCGGACCGATCCGGCCAGCACGGCCGGCACGGGCAGGTTGTAGGGATCGCCGCCCCAGATCAGGAGCGCCAGGTCCTGGAAGATCAGCGCGAAGCCGATGGTCATGAGGACCTGCCCCAGGTCCTGCCCGCGCAGGCGTCGAAGGAAGATGCGCTCCATGGCCATCCCGATCAGCGCGATGGCGACGACAGCGGCCAGCACGGCCATGGCGAAGCTCCGCGTGCGAAGCGCCACCGAGAGCCCGAGATAGCCGCCCAGCATGAAGTAGGAGCCGTGCGCCATGTTCACGATGCGCATGACGCCGAAGATGAGGCTGAGCCCGCTGGCGAGAAGAAAAAGGAGCGCGCCGTAGCTGAGGCCGTTGAACGTCTGGACGATCCAGAAGTCCGGCCGCACGCGCGGCTACTCCAGACGCAGCATGCGGGCCGCGTTGTCGCGAACGACGCGCGTCTGGTCCTTGCGGGCGAGTCCGGTGGCCTTGGCCTGGATGACGGACAGCGGCCGCTCCACGCCCATGTCGAAGCAGAAGTCCGTGCCGAGCATCACGCGGTCCGCTCCCACCGTCGAGACCAGGTACCGAAGGGCCGCCAGGTCGTGGCTGATGATGTCGTAGGTGAAGCGGCGGAGGTACGCGCTGAAGGGCTTCCTCGCCACGCCCTTCGTCTCCGGCCTCACGCCCTGCCCGTGGCGCAGGCGCCCGTGCACGTACGGCAAGGCGCCGCCCGCGTGCGGCAGGCACACGGTGAGGCCGGGCAGACGGTCGAGCACGCCGCCGAACACGAGGTGCGCGGCGGCTATGGCCGTGTCGAAGGGGTTGCCGAGCAGGTTGCCCAGGTAGTACGGGGCGAGCCGCTCCGCGCCGATCACGCGCAGCGGGTGCAGGAGCACGGGGAGCTTGCGCGCCGCGGCCCGCTCGAAGACGGGAAAGAACGCGGGATCCGAGAGGTCGCGGCCTGCGATGTTGGTGCCCATGTACACGCCGCGCATGCCGGGCAGCGCGGCCGCGCGCTCGAGCTCGGCCAGCGCGCGGGCCGGATCCTGAAGGGGCAGCATCGCACAGCCCACGAAGCGGTCGGGATGCGCGACGTGCGCCGCACTCGCGCCGTCGTTCCAGATGGCGGCCAGACGGGCGCCGGTGGCACCGTCGGCCCAGTACACCATGGGCGCGGTGAGCGACAGCGCCTGGGTCGCCACGCCCTGGCGGTTCATGCTGCGGAGGCGGAGATCGAGGTCCCAGTAGCGCGCGTCGAGCGGCGCCGTGCGCGAGGCGCCCGTCACGATCGCCGGGCCCTTCGGGTTCGAGCGATCCACGCTCGCGCCGAAGGCCGCGCCGTGCTCCTCGACCGCGCGAATGAAGCTCTCGGGGAAGAAGTGCGCGTGCACGTCGACGCCGGCGGGCCTGGCCATTGCCCGGGGATTCTACTCTCAATGCCGCGGTGATGGTAGTCTCTAACTCCCTGGAAACCGGGCCGGCGAGAATGGTCCGGAGTTGCCCGCGGAGGAGAACGCCGTGAAATTGCCGCGCGACCGCTTCGACTACTCGGCGATCGTCGATCGCCGTCCCTGCACGCTGCCCAAGGGCGCCCGCATCGCCGTGTGGACGATCGTGAACGTCGAGGAGTGGGACATCGAGAAGCCGATGGCCCGCCAGTACCTGACGGCGCCGCAGGGCGTGGGCACGGTGCCGGACGTGCCGAACTGGGCCTGGCACGACTACGGCATGCGCGTGGGCTTCTGGCGTCTCCTCGACGCGCTCACCCGGCGCAAGATCCGCGCGACCACGGCCATCAACGCCCACGTGGTCGAGTCCTACACGCGCGTGGCGCAGGCCATGCTCGACGCGGGCTGGGAGTTCATGGGCCACGGGGTCATCCAGGGCGCGATGCATCTCCTGCCGGATCAGCGCGCGGCCATCCGCCAGTCGGTCGACCTGCTGAAGCGCTTCACGGGCAAGAAGCCGAAGGGATGGCTCGGGCCCGGGCTCACGGAAACGTGGGAGACGCTCGACCTGCTCGCGCAGGAAGGCATCGAGTACGTGTCGGACTGGGTCAACGACGACCAGCCGTATCCGATCCGCACGACCGCGGGCCCCATCGTCTCCGTGCCGTACTCCCTCGAGCTGAACGACATCCCGATGATGGTGATACAGCACCACAGCTCGTCGGAGTGGCTCCAGCGCGCCCGCGACCAGTTCGACCGGCTCTACGCCGAGGGCGCGAAGAACCCGCGCGTGATGGCCCTGGCCGTGCACCCCTACATCTCGGGGGTGCCCCATCGCATCAAGTACTTCGAGGCGGTGTACGACTACATGCGCAAGAAGAAGGGCGTGTGGTTCACCACTGGCGAAGACATCTACGAGTGGTATAAATCTCAGTCATGACACGCCGGGGCAAGGTCATACCGTTCCCGAGCCCGCCGCGGGGGCCCGAGCCCTCCTCCGGGCTGGTGGAGGTGCGCCGCTGCCGCGACCAGGCCGAGGCCCTCGTCGTCCAGGCGCTCCTGGACGGGCACGGCATCCCCACGGTCATGCGGGGCCAGCTCGTGCAGTCGGTGCACCCGTTCAGCGTGGGCCGCGCCGGCGAGGTCACCCTGCTGGTGGCCGCCCTCGACGCCGAGCGCGCCCGGCGCCTGCTCGCCGGCGCGGCCGGCATCAAGCCGCGGCAGCACGACGCGCCCTGACGGCGCCACGTCCAGTCGCCGCGTCGTCCCGCCCGAAACAGGGTAATATCTCCCGCAGCCGCCGCCCGGTCCGCTGGAGTGCGGGGCAGCTCCTGTCCCAATCGCAATGTCCGCCATCAATGAGAGGAGACTCGGCATGAGGCACGTGAAGTGGGCGGTCGTGGTCGGTCTGGTCGCGGTGGCCCTCGTTGCCGCCGGGGCCCTGCAGGCGCAGCAGCTGAGCGGCGAGTACAAGATCGGCGTGCTGGAGCCGGTGACCGGCAACCTCGCCGCCGAGGGCAAGCGGCATCTCGAAGGGTACGAGATCATGCGCGATCTCATCAACGAGCGCTTCGGCGGCGTGATGGGCAAGAAGCTGGTCTTCGTCACCGGCGACGCCGTGGATCCCACCGTGGCCGCGTCCGAGGCCACGCGGCTCGCCACCCGCGAGGGAGTGAAGATCATCACGGGCACCTTCTCCTCCACCCTCTGTGGAGCGGCCAGCGAGGCGGCGTCCCGGCAGAACGTCATCTACTGGGAGACCTCCTGCGTCGATCCGCGCCTCACGAAGCGCGGGCTCAAGAACGTGTTTCGTACCGAGATCGACGGCACCGGGTTCGGCTGGTACAACGTGGAGTTCATCGCCAAGCACCTGGCGCATCGGCTCGGCAAGAAGCCCAGCGAGCTGCGCATCGCGTACCTCTCCGAGGACTCCTCGTACGGCCAGAGCGTGACGGAGACGGCGCGCCAGCGGGCCAAGCAGGAGTTCGGCATGCAGGAGGTGGCGGTCGAATACTACACCTTCACCACCAACGACCTGACGCCGGTCATCCTCAAGCTCAAGGCGGCCAACCCCGACATCCTGCACCACATCGCGCGGAACCAGGACGCCATCCTCTTCTGGCGGCAAGCGCGCGAGCAGAACTTCCAGTTCAAGGCCCTCGTGCATGCGGGCGCCACGGGGTACGGGTCGCCCGACTTCGGCAAGGCCTTCGGCAACGACGGCAATGGCCCCTTTGCGCTGATCGAGCCCGGCCCGGGCTTCGTCATCGACGGGATGCGGCCCGAAGGGCAGCGGATCGAGCGCGCGTACCGCGAGGCCGTGAAGGCCAAGACCGGGGCGGACATTGCGGGTGGGCATCAGCTCGCGGGCGGCGGTCTCTGGCTGCTGAAGCTCGTGCTCGACGCGGCGAAGACCGACGACCTCGACAAGTTCCGGGCCGCCGTGCTGGCCATGGACCTGCCCGTCGGCTCCGCCCTCAACGGCTGGGGTGTGAAGTTCGACGAGACCGGGCAGAACTCCAACCCGCGCGTGCAGCACTACATGCTCCAGTGGCAGAACGGCCAGCTCGTCACCGTGTGGCCGGAAGAGTTCACGACCAATCGCGCCAAGTGGATGCCGCTGGGCGCGTGGGATCAGCGGAAGTAGCGGTCCGCTCCGCCTCGCCCCGCTGCCGACGCCCCGGGGCTGTCCCGGGGCGTCGCGCGTCGGCTGAGCGGCGCGTCGTCCGACCATGCACGCCATCCCCCAGCTTCTCGTCTCCACTATCCTTTTGGGCGGGATCTACGCGCTCATCGCGGTGGGACTGACCCTCATCTTCGGCGTCATGCGCGTGGTCAACTTCGCGCACGGCGAGTTCCTCATGCTGGGCATGTATCTCGCCTTCTGGGCGTTCGCCCTCCTTCACCTCGACCCCTACGTGACGCTCGTCCTGTCGCTGCCGCTCATCTTCGGATTCGGATGGCTCAGCTACCGCATGGTGATGCGGCCCGTCATTCATGCCTCCCACAATGTGCAGATCTTCACGACGGTCGGGCTGTCGATCGTGCTGCAGAACGTGGCGCTGGTTCTCTGGAGCGCGGACTCGCAGTTCGTGCGCACCAGCTACTACGCGGTGGTCGTGCATCTCGGGAGCGCCGTCCTCAACCTCGCCCAGCTCATCGCCTTCGCCGTCGCCGTGTTGACGACGGCCGCGCTTTTCGCCTTCCTGCGCTGGTCGTACACGGGCAAGGTCATGCGGGCGACCGCGCAGGACCGGGCCGTGGCCTCCCTGATGGGCATCGATACGGGCCGGGTGTTCGCACTCACCTGGGCGGTCGGCGTCGCCTGCGTGGGCGTGGCCGGCGTGCTGCTCGCCCCCATCTACCCCGTCTATCCGACGGCGGGGCTCCAGTTCGTGCTCATCGCCTACGTCGCCGTGGTCCTGGGCGGGCTCGGCGACATGGCCGGCGCGCTGCTCGCCAGCCTCATCGTCGCCGCCGTCGAGGTCATCGGCTCCTATGTGATCGGCACGGCGTGGAAGGAAGTGCTGTACCTGCTCCTGTTCATCGGGATCCTCGTGGTCCGTCCCGCGGGGCTCTTCGGCCAGCGCGGCGCCGAGGCGATCGGGACGTGAAGGGCACGTGGCCGGCCGCCGTCTTCTTCGCTCTCGCCGCGCTCGGCCCCGTCGTGGTGCGCGACGCCTTCCTGCTCGACAGCCTCATCCTCATCTTGCTGTGGGGGGCGACCGCCGCGGCCTGGAACGTGGCGGGCGGCTACGCAGGCCAGATCTCGCTCGGGCACGCCGCCTTCTTCGGTCTGGGCGCGTACGCGGCGGCGCTGCTCGGGACGAAGTGGGGGCTGTCACCGTGGCTCGGGCTCTGCGTCGGCGCCATCCTCGCCACGGGTTTCGGGCTGATCATCGGCTTCCTGAGCAACCGCCTGCGCGGCCCCTATTTCGTGCTCGCCACCATCGCGTTCTCGCAGGTGCTCCTGATCGTAGCCAGTCGCTGGCGCGGCTTCACCTCCGGCTCCGAGGGCATCCCCGTGCCCTTCCGGCCCGGGTTCTGGACGCTCGGCATCACGGACAAGCGCATCTGGGTCGTCATCGTTCTCGCCCTCGCGGTGTCCGTGTACCTGGTCGAGCTTTACCTCGAGCGCTCACGCCGCGGCTACCAGCTCGCGGCGGTGCGTGAGGACGAGGACGCCGCCCTGTCCCTCGGGGTGCCGGCGCGGCGGCTGAAGGTGGCGGCTATCGCGGTCAGCGCGGCGCTCACCGCGGTGTCGGGCGCCCTCTGGGCACAGTACGTGGGCTTCGTGGACCCATTCTACGTCTTCTCCGTCGACCTTTCCGTCCGCTTCGCCCTAGCCGCGATCCTCGGCGGCATCGGCACGCCGCTCGGGCCCTTTCTCGGCGCCGCGCTCATTCTGATGCTGGAGACATATCTGCGCGCGCGCTTCGGGGGCATCGGGGCGGGCCTCGTGGGGATCTATCTGATCATCTACGGCACCGCTCTCGTCGTGATGGTGCGGTTCGCGCCCCAGGGACTGGTGCCCCTGATCGGTGAGCGGCGGCGGCGGCGGCCTGTCGCGGGATCGAGCTCGTGAGCCTCTTGTCCGTCTCGGGCATCACCAAGCGCTTCGGCGGCATCACCGCGAACCGCGACATCTCCTTCGAGGTGACGGCGGGCGAGCTGGTGGGCATCATCGGCCCGAACGGATCCGGCAAGTCCACGCTTTTCGAGGTCATCAGCGGCTTCTATCATCCGGATGCGGGTACGGTGCGCCTGGACGGCGCGCGCCTCACCGGCCACTCTCCCGACCACGTGTGCCGCCTGGGCGTCGCGCGCACCTTCCAGAAGCTCAGACCCTTCGCCGGACTCACGGTCGTGGACAACGTCATGGTCGGCGCCCTCACCCGCACGCTCGATGTGCGGCACGCGCGGGCGCGCGCCCGTGAACTGCTCGACCGCGTCGGGCTCGCCGAGAAGGCGAACGAGTACGCGCGCACGCTCTCTACCGGCCAGCGCAAGCGCCTCGAGCTGGCCCGTGCCCTCGCCACCGAGCCGCGCGTGCTCCTTCTCGACGAGGTGACGGGAGGCGTCGACCAGCGCAGCATCCCCGGCCTCGTGCAGCTCGTCCGCGACCTGCACCGGGGTGGTCTCACGCTCCTCGTGGTCGAGCACAACATGCGGGTCATCACCGCCGTGGCTCAACGCATCGTGGCGCTCTACCTGGGAGAGAAGATCGCCGATGGCGCCCCCAGCGTGGTGACTCGGGACCCGCGAGTGGTCGAGGCCTACCTCGGCCAGGCGTACGTCGAGTGACGGCGCCCCTGCTGGCCGTCGAAGCACTCGACGTGGCCTATGGCGACTTCCAGGTGCTGTGGCAGGCCGCCATGCACGTGGGAGACGGCGAGATCGTGGCCGTGCTCGGGCCGAACGGGGCGGGCAAGTCCACGCTCATGAACACCATCTCCGGGCTGATCACGCCCCGGGCCGGTCGCATCACGTTTGGAACGAGCCGCATCGACGGCCTGCCCGCCCACCGGACGGTGGGCCAGGGCCTGGCCCATGTGCTGGAGCGCCGGCGGCTCTTCCCCTTTCTCACCGTGCTCGACAACGTGGTGCTGGGCGCCCACAACCCCGCCGCCCGCCCGCATCGCGACGAGACCCTGAAGCGGGTGGAGAGCTTGTTTCCCGTCATCGCCAACCGGAAGGGGCAGCTCGCCCACACGCTCTCGGGGGGCGAACAGCAGATGGTCGCCATCGCGCGAGGTCTCATGGCCCGACCCCGCCTGCTCATGATCGACGAGCCTTTCCTGGGTCTGGCTCCCAGAATGGTCCAGGAGATCGGCGGGCTCATGCGGCGCATCCGCGACGAGCAGGGGATCAGCATCGTCTTCATCGAGCAGAACGTGGAGCTGGCCCTCCGGCTCGCCGACCGGGGTTACATCCTCGAATCCGGCCGCACCATCCTGAACGGTCCCTCGGCGGAGCTGCTCCAGTCGCCCGAGGTGAAGCGCATCTTCCTGGGCGACGTCGCCCTGTGATGGCCGGCGCCGCGCTCATCGCCGCCGCACGCCTCGGACCCGTCGAGGTCGTACGGGCGCTCATCACGGGGTGAGGGTGATCCCGTCAGCTACCGGTAGAACTTCTCCGGGTTCGGGTCCTTCCGCTCGTTGAAGGAACGGCCCATCTCCTTCGCCTCTTCCGTGTGGTAGTAGTTCGCCACCAGGTGGTCGATGCTCACGCGGCTCATGCCGAAGACGCCGTTGTGGCGGGCGTGGAACGCGGCCTTCAGCGCGGCCAGGGCCTGCGGCCCCCGCTTCTTCAGCTCCTCGCACATCGCCTCCGTCCGCGCGCGCAGCTCCGCGTGCGGCGCCACCTCGTTCACGAGGCCCAGCGCCTGCGCCTCCTTCGCGCTGTACTTGCGGTTGAGATACCAGATCTCCCGCGCGCGCTTGCGGCCCACGGAGTCCTCGAGATACCAGGTGCCGAAGCCGGCGTCGTAGGAGCCCATCATGGGCCCGACCTGGCGGAAGGTTGCCTGGTCGCTCGCCACCGTGAGGTCGCACATGTTGGCGAGCACGTTGCCCCCGCCCACCGCGAAGCCGTTGACCATGGCGATGACCGGGACCGGCATGAGGTCGATGAGGCCGTAGAGGTCCACCACCGGCGGCACGTTGTGGTAGTGGAGCTGGCCGTCGTTGGGCTCCTTCTCCCCCCCGATGCAGAAGAAGCGGTCCCCCGCCCCCGTGAGCACGACCACGCGCACGCCGGCGTCGTTCCGCGCCTCGTTCAGCGCGGCGATCATCTCGAGCACGGTCTGACGGCGGAAGGTGTTGCCCTTGTCCGGCCGGTTGATGGTCACCCACGCGATCTCGTTCTTCACTTCGTACAGGATGTCGCTGTAAGCCATGGTCGGGCCTCCGGGTCAGCAGTCAGGGCAAGGTGAGGCGAAAGAGTCGGGCCGCATTGGCGGTGAGCGCGTGTCCCAACGCCTCGGGGTCGGCGCCGCGGAGCCCGGCCACGAAGTCGGCGGTCAGCTTCACGTAGGCGGGCTCGTTCCGCTTGCCGCGATGCGGAGTGGGCGGCAGGTACGGGCAGTCCGTCTCGACAACAAGGCGTTCCTCCGGAACGAAGCGCGCGACCTCCGGCAAGGCCCGGGCGTTCTTGTACGTCACGGGGCCGGCCAGCGAGATGAAGAGCCCCAGGTCAAGGCAGCGCCGCGCGATCTCCACGTCGCCGGAGAAGCAGTGCATCACGCCGCCGATCTCGCGCGCGCCCTCCTCGGCCAGCACCCCGAGCGTGTCCTTGTGGGCATCGCGGCAATGGATCACGAGCGGCTTGCCCACGGCGCGTGCCAGGCGGATCTGCCGGCGAAACACCGCATCCTGGATGCCGGGCGGCGAGAGGTTGCGGAAGAAGTCGAGGCCCATCTCTCCGAGCGCGACCACCTTGGGCTCCGTGCGCGCCAGCCGCTCCATCTCGTCGAAGTCCGCGTCGGTGGCGCCCGCGGCATCGTGCGGGTGAATGCCTACCGTCGCCCACACGTCGGGAAGCCGCCGCGCCATCTCGACCACCGCATGGTTGGTCTCCCGGTCCGTGCCGATGGTCACCATGCCGCGCACGCCCGCGGCGCGCGCCCGGTCGAGCACGGCATCGAGATCCTGCGCGTAGTCGGGGACGTGCAGGTGGGCATGGCTGTCGAAGAGCGGCATCACCAGCCCATGATAGCTCAGGGAACCACGGCGAAGCGGAGCCGTCCGATGAGCTGGCCCGAGGCCGTCATCACGTCGACGCGATAGCGCCCCTCGTAGGGGAGCTTGAGGTCCGTCTTGCGCGAATACGTCCGGAATCCCTCCTTGCGTCCGCCCCGCACGGGCGACAGCGCGATGCGGCCGAGGAGCCGGCCGTCCTTCCACCACTCGTGCTCGATGCGCTGCTGGAGCCCCGACGGCGCATAGATGGCGGTATACGCCGCGAGACCGCCCCAGCTCGCCACGGTCGCGGCCGCTATCGGGCTCTCGATCGGGTCGACGGGCTCGAGGCTCCAGACGGCGCGCGCCATGGTGGCCCGGGCGAGGAACAGAGGCGCGGGCGGCACCGCCACGCGCCCGAACCAGACCGCGGCCATGGCGCAGAGAGCGAGGGCGGCGGACCGCGTGTACGCCTCGCGCCAGGTCCGCCCACCCCGCGCGCGGAAGACCGGCATCATGGCCACCGCCGTCAGGCCCGCCGCGCCCTCGAGGGCCAGGATGGGGCGGATGCGGAGCAGCGGCAGGGCGACGTTGAGCGCGGCGAAGACCGACAAGGCGAGGAGCGCATGGTTCAGCCAGGGGCGCGGCTCGACCACGGCCGTGTACCACGGGTCGACGGCGGTGATCAGCGCGCCTGCCACGACGCCGGCGAGGAAGACGACGTTCGGAGAGTCCAGGGTCGCGCTCGCCCAGTAGGCCGGGAGCACGAAGAGGAGGAGCCCGTGGTAGAGCGTCTGCACGGCGTACTCGGCGGCGCCCACGACGCGCCGGCGCCCGCGCTCCATGAGCGACTGGCGCACCTCCGCGAGGAAGGCGAAGAGGAGGCACAGGATCAGCAGATAGCCGACGATCCAGCCCACGTGAGGCAGGCCGCGGCGGAAGACGAAGAGCGTCATGAGACCCAAGCCGAGCGAGCAGGTCGAGATCCCCCATCGCTTGACCCAGCGAACGAGACGACCCACTGGGCTCAGCCGCGGCCGCAAGCGTCGCAGCGATCCGCGGGCTCAGACGCTGAGCGTCGCCGCGGGCGCGTGCCGCGCCTCCCAGTAGAAGAGGAAGAACGCGATGGTGAACACGGACTGCGTCACCGCGATCGCGCAGTCGGCGAGGACCTGGGCGACGAAGTGCTCGGCCGCGCCCGCGAGGAGGGACAGGATGGTGGCGACGGCCAGCACGCCCACGAGAAGCGTCCCGCCCGTCCAGAAGATGGCGGCGCGCCGTCCCGCCGTCAGGGCGTTGCTCGTGCGCAATGCCGGAACCAGCGGCGGCCCCTCGAGCACGATCAGCGCGTCGACGAACGCCAGGCGCACGAGCAGCGCCAGGCCCGGCACGACGAGCGCGATCAACCCAACCAGCACGACGATCCCCTGGACGAGCCGGGCCATGAAGAGGCGGGGCCAGGCCGCGAGGCCGTCGGCGAGGGCCCGCCCGTAGCTGGGCGCCTCGCCGAGCTTGATGCGCGCCAGGGCGGCGATGGTGGCGGCGCCCACGAGCGGGCCGAAGACGGCCTCGACCACCAGGAAGACGCGGATGC
>Ga0335071_10001619_pt1 | contig 24279 bp, 21 predicted proteins | sample Lox_Sample_15_FD_206724 | JGI IMG/M metagenome (GOLD analysis project Ga0335071, IMG submission 206724) | Soil microbial communities from Loxahatchee National Wildlife Refuge, Florida, United States - Lox_Sample_1.5 | ecosystem: Environmental > Terrestrial > Soil > Wetlands | place: USA... | reverse complement strand
GGGCTGCGCTCAGCCGAGCAGTCCAGGGAACGAGCCGCTGATGCCGTTGATCATCATGTTGGTGGCGATGGCCGCGAGCACGATGCCCATGACCTTGGTGAGTACCCGGGTGCCGTCCTTGTGTATGATGCTAAAGAGCAGGTCGCTGTTGACCATGATGATCCAGGAGCCCAGCATCGCGATGATTATCGCGGCCAGGACCCATATTTTATCGAGCCCGGCGGCATCGTTCATATAGACCATGGTGAGGGTCATGGCGCCCGGGCCGGCGATGAGGGGCGTGGCCATGGGGGTCACCGAGATGGAGTCTAAGTCCTCCTCCTCTTGCGGGACGTCGGTCTTTTTGGCCCTCGACTCGCTGCCCATGAGCATGTCGAAGGCGATCAGCAGGAGCAGGATGCCGCCCGCGATGCGGAGGGAATTGATGGAAATGTCCAGCACGTCTAAGAATGGCTTCCCGACCAGGGCGAAGATCACGAGGATTATTGTCGCGATGACCGAGGCCTTCGTGATCACGTATCGGCGCTCAGTGCCGCTCATGCCGCCGGTCAATCCCAGGAATATGGGGATGTTCCCGAAGGGGTCGACCATGACGAATATCGAGATGACCACGCTGATAAAAAACCCGAAGTCCATTGCAATATAAAAAATAATCGATAAGGATATAATCCTATTCGTTTAAGGGCGTGGATTTAATGGAAAGGGCCCCGTCCCACTCCATTTCGGTGAAGTGCCTCAGGACGGAAGTGATGCTGTCCATGCGGGTGTGGATGGCGGTAATATCCTTGATGCCGTGCCTCATGCCGCCCGTGATGTTGAATAGCACTTCGGCGTCGTCCACCATGAGCACGCCGCCAGTGATCGATATATTCGAGGACGGCTTTTTGGGGTCCAGGACCTTTACCTCTACTCCCGGCAATTCACCCTTAATGCGGCGGGCAGTATCGTCGTCAACGCAGACGACGCGCAGCCGTACGCCAGCTGCGATCCTCTTTCTTACGATGTTCATCAGGTTGCCGAATATCGGGTAGCGTTTCTGTAAGTCGAAGTACATGGGATCGGTGGCGATCAGGATGATGTTTCTCTCCGCATCGCTGACCATATCGGATAGCTTGTTATAAAGGTTCATGCCGCCGCGTACAGTCCAGACGGACTCGGACTGCTCCTTGCACTCGCCCCGCGCATGGGCCTCTTCCAGCTCCTTCAGGGCCTTCATGCAGTCTTCGTCGATGGCTCTCCGGAGCTTCTCGATCGCCTTGACCGGGTCGATGCTGCGGTATCGCATGGGCTTCCCATGCTCGACCTCGACCAGGCCTTTTTCCTCGAGCTTTGCCAGGGCGCCATAGATGGCGGACCTGGGGACGTCGGAGGCCATGTGGACGTCCGAGGCTGTTCCGACCTTAATGTGGTTCAGGGCCACGTATACCTTCGCCTCATACTCCGTCAGGCCCAGGCGCTTGAGCGCATCCACTGTCCACATGTCATTCATAAAAAATACATAGCTTCCGTAATCTTTATATAACTTTCCATTGCTATAATGACACAATATTCAGTATAGCAATACTAACAACCAATGTATTTAATATAGCAAAGTGAACAATCATTGAAGACTCTAGTATTGTAATACTAACGCAATAGGAACCATAACAGGGGGAGATTTAATGAGTCAGACCCGATCGATATGCCCGGAATGCCACAGTGTCATAGATGCCACCATCGAGAAAAAGGATGGCCGGGTATTGATTACCAAAGAATGTAAGGACCACGGCACTTTTAGCGATGTATATTATTCCGACAGCAAGCTATACGACCGATTTGCGAAGTTTGGCGTGAAAGGCAAAGGCCTGGCCAACCCTAACATGGACGAGAAGCACGGCTGTCCCTACGACTGCGGCATCTGCCCTAACCATAAGACTTCCACGCTGCTGGCGAACATCGACGTGACGAACAGGTGTAATTTTTCCTGCCCGCTCTGCTTCGCCAACGCCAGCAAGAGCGGCTACGTCTACGAGCCCACGATGGAGCAGATCCGGGGCATGTTCCAGGCCCTGCGGGACGAAAAGCCCGTGCCCTGCTATGCCGTCCAGTTCGCCGGAGGCGAGCCCACCATGCGGGAGGAGCTTCCCGAGATCATCAATATGGCGAGAGACATGGGCTTTTTCCAGATCATGATCGCCACGAACGGCATGAAGATGGCGAGGAGCAAGGAGTACTGCAAGGAACTCCGGAAGACTCCGCTGTCGACCGTTTACCTCCAGTTCGACGGCGTCACAGAGGAGCCGTTTATAAAGTTAAGGGGCTTCAACGCGCTCCCCTACAAGCTGAAGGCCATCGAAAACATGCGCGAGACGGGCCTCGGGAACATCGTGCTCGTCCCGACCCTGGTCCGGGACGTCAACTCCGGCCAGGCGGCCGATATCATCCGGTTCGCTGCGAAGAACATCGACATCGTCCGGGGAGTGAATTTCCAGCCCGTGTCCTTCTCCGGCCGGGTGGAGACCGATGAGCTGAAGAAAGGCCGCATCACCATACCTGACCTGCTGGACATGCTCGAGGAGCAGAGTGGCGGCGCGCTCATGAAGAGCGACTTCTTCACCTGTCCCACGGTAACCGCCCTGTCCGACATCATGGAGGCCTGGACCGGCCAGCCCCAGGTCATTTTCACCATACACCCGCACTGCGGCGCAGCCACCTACGTGTTCGTGGATGAAAAGGGCAACTATACGCCGATCACCCGCTTCGTCGACGTAGACGGCCTCGTGGAGACGGTGGAGCGCATCAGCCATGAATCCCGCGGCTCGAAGCACGCGAAGGCCTTAATCGGTGAGAAGCTCATCCGCGAAGTGCCGAAATACGTCGAAATGAAAAAAATGCCGCCAGGCATGAACGTCACGAAGTTGCTGCTCTCCTTCGTCACCAGCGGAGATCCGGTCAAGGCGCTCTCCGAATTCCACTATAACGCCCTCATGATCGGCGCCATGCACTTCATGGACCCATATAACCTGGACATGGAGCGGGTGCAGAGCTGCGGCATCCACTATGCCACGCCCGATGGCAGGATCATACCGTTCTGCACGTACAACATCCTATACCGGCAAGAGATAGAGAAAAAGTTCGCCGTACCGGTGAACTCCTCTGGTGCCAACCCCGTCCCGGCCGACCGGCCGGCCCTGACCGAGCTCAAGTAAGCCTTTTTCTTTTTTTTATTTTGTTTTACTGTGTTGAATTGCTCCCGTATTTTAAGCTTCATAAGGGCACGGAGGGCACTATTTTCACCACAGAGGCACGAAGAGCACGGAGGCCCACGGAGTTTTCTTTTTAGATTAAGTTACAAAGTACACAAAGCCGGTTCATTGACATCAGGGCACGAAGGATACAAGGGCATCGTGGAATGAGCAAGAGCACTTTTTGCCCCTGTGCCTTCGTATCCTTTGTATCTTAGAAGTTCAAAAAGCGGCTTTGTGCCCTTTGTCTCTTAATTATAAAAAAGTCTTTGTGGGCCTCCGTGCTCTTCGTGTCTTTGTGGTGAAAATAGTGCCTCCGTATACTCTGAGACTTAAAAAGGCATATTCAACACAGCAATTTTGTTTTAGCCTTTATGCACGGATGCGCGAGGCGCCTTATTACCAGCAATTATAAATAGTCATAGGTATTATTACAGAATCAGCGTTAAACAATAGTCAAGTGATATTATGGTTCGAAGGACGATCGAAGAGATCAACCAGAAGATTAAAGACGGCTCCGTTAACGTGGTCACCGCCGAGGAGATGACCGCGCTCGTGCAGGAGCTGGGCGTTAAGGAGGCGGCGAAGCAGGTGGACGTCGTGACGACGGGGACCTTCGGCGCCATGTGCTCTTCGGGCGTCTTCTTCAACTTCGGGCACTCGGACCCGCCCATCAAGATGCAGAAGGTGTGGATGAACGACGTGGAAGCGTACACGGGCATCGCGGCCGTGGACGCCTACCTGGGGGCCACGCAGCTATCCGACACGAAAGGCATGGAGTATGGCGGCTCGCACGTCATCGAGGACCTGCTCCAGGGTAAGGAGATCTGGCTCAAGGCCACGGCCTATGGCACCGACTGCTACCCCAGGAAAAGGATCGACACATCGATCACATTAGACGATATGAACCAGGCGACCATGGTAAACCCCAGGAACGCCTACCAGAAATATAACTCCGCCACGAACTGCTCATCCAAGACGATATACACTTACATGGGGACCCTGCTGCCGAACTGCGGCAACGTCGCCTATAGCGGGGCCGGCGTGCTCTCGCCGCTGTCCAACGACCCGACGTACCGCACCATCGGCATCGGCACCCGGATATTCCTGGGCGGAGCCCAGGGCTACGTGGTTTCCGAGGGCACCCAGCACAGCCCGTCCAGCGGCTTCGGCACGCTGATGGTGACCGGCGACCTCAGGAAGATGAGCCGCGAGTACATCAGGGCGGCCACGTTCTACAAGTACGGCACGACCATGTACGTGGGCCTCGGCATACCGATCCCCGTGCTGGACGACGATATCGCGAAAGCGGCCGCGGTGGGCGACGCGGACATCACGACGACCATTTACGACTACTCCACGCCCCGGCGGGTGAAGCCCGCCCTCCGGGACGTCACCTACGAGGAGCTCAAGAGCGGCATGATCGACCTGAACGGCAAGGAAGTCAAGACTTCCTCCCTCTCCAGCTTCTACAAGGCCCGCCAGGTGGCGAGCGAGCTCAAGGCCTGGATCCGGAAGGGCCAGTTCTTCCTCTCGCTGCCGGCACAGAGCATACCGGCCCAGGGCTCGGCGAAGCCGATGAAGCAGACCCTGGAGATGCCCCTCATCAAGGACGTAATGGCGCCAGTGGCGACGATCAATCTGGGCTTCAGCGTCCAGGAGGCCGCTAAAAAGATCATCCAGGACAAGTTCAACCACCTGCCCGTGGTCGACGAGAACAGCCGGCTGGTGGGCATCGTGACCTCCTGGGACGTGTCCAAGGCGCTGGCGCTGGCGAAGAGCGACCGGCTCGCGCCCATCATGACGAAGAACGTCATCACCGTCGCGCCCGACGACCCGGCGGACGTGGCCGTCCGTCTCCTGGAGAAGCACAATATCTCCGCCCTGCCCGTGATCGACAAGGATAAAAAGGTCCTGGGCATCGTGACGGGCGAAGGCTTGAGCAAGCTCATATCGAGGGGGGTGCGGCCATGAAGCTCCTTCTGCGCTTCAACTCGGAAATAATAAAAAGGCCCATCATCGCGGAGACGGTGCTGGAGTCGGGAGTGAAGCTGGACATCGAGCGTGCCCGGGTCGAGGGACCGCAGGGCGAGATCGTGCTCAACGTGCCGGACGACAGCTGCCGCGAGGTCGTCAATATACTAAAAAGAAAGAAGGTCGATGTAGTCCGCCTGGACGTGCCCATCACGAAGGACGAGGAGAACTGCATCCACTGCGGCGCCTGCGTCTCCGTCTGCCCGGTCGGCGCCATCGCCTTCGAGTACGACTGGCGCGTGCGGATGGACGAGAAGGCCTGCGTGCAGTGCGGTAACTGTGTCATCGCCTGCCCGGTGAGGGTCATCCGGCTCTCCGACTATTGACATGCTGGCGAAAAAATACCGGGTAAAGGAGACCATCGTCACCGTCACGGCCGACGAGCGGTACCATCCCGTCTGCCTGGCTTCCATCGGGCGCTCCCGAGGTGACCTGGAGCGCCATATCCTGGAGGACCCCTTTTTTAAGGTCACATTCGAGCCCTACCAGTGCCATGCCGATGCCCCGGAGGTCGTAAGGCGCATGGTCAGGGCGTCGGCCCGGGCCGGCGTCGGCCCAATGGCCGCCGTGGCCGGCACCATCGCCTGGCTCGCCCTGGAGGACATGGTAAAGGCCGGCTGCACCCATGGCATCATCGACAACGGCGGAGACATCGCCCTGATAAATGACCACAGCGTCGTCGTGGGCATCTATGCGGGCCCGTCGCCGATAAAAAACCTGGGGCTGGAGATCGGGCCCCGTGACCGCATACTGGGCATCTGTACGTCCTCCGCCACGGTGGGCCCCTCCATCAGCCTGGGGAATTCCGACGCCGCCCTGATCGTCTCGGACGACGTCTCGCTGGCGGACGCCGCGGCCACGGCCCTGGGGAACCGCATTGTCGATAAGGAGTCCCTGGCGACCGCGTTCGACTTCTTAAAGGATATCCCCGAGGTCGACGGCGCCGTCGGGATCATCGGGGACCGCATGGCGACGTATGGTAAGCTGCCCAGGATCGTGCGGGCCGATGTCGACTATGAAAAGATAACCAGGGGCGATTAGCGGACCGGCTCGAAGAACCTGCCGGACGTGCCTTTCGTGTGGTACTCTATCGTGTTAGACGTGTAGAACGAGAGCATCTTCAGGTATCCCCACTGCCGGACGCGCCTCGTGGACACGTAGACTACGGCGTCCGGGTTGTAGGCGAACTTGCCGAGCCTTTTTATCCGGTTACAGAGGTCCACGTCCTCCGCCGTGACCAGCTTCGTATTGAAGCCCTTGACTTTGTTGAACGCCTTCTTCCTGACGGCGAAGTTCGAGCCGGGAACGGAAGGCTTGTTGATGTCGACCATGAACTGCGAGTAGGGAGGGAGCACGTAATTGCAAAAGTCGTTCTCGAACCGGTTGCCGTCCAGGGGCAGCAGCTTTCCGTGGACGCCCACTACCCGTCTGTCGCCCAGCGACGACGCCAGTTTGCCCAGCCAGTCGGGCGGTATGTAAGTGTCCGCGTCCGTAAACGCCAGAACTGAGTACCGGGCCGCATGGGTGCCGACCTGCCTCCCATAGGCAATGGTATCCTTGCAGTCTACGATCACGCGGTCGGCGTGCTCCTGCGCGATGGCCACAGTATTGTCTGTACTACTGCCGTCCGATACGATGACCTCGTAGTTACCTGGGTACTCCTGGCATTCGAGCGACTTCAGGCACGTCCCGATATATTTCTCCTCATTATAGGTGGGAATAATAATTGAAATGTCCATGCAATTCACCACATGGGCGATCGTTGAGATAGATAGTTTTACGGGATAATTTTACTTTTTTTACTTTAATAAGGCTTACAAGCTTAAATAATGTTTTCGCTCGTCGGCAATCACGGTTTCGCTTATATAGTTTAGAGGATAAACAGCACCGCGGAGGCCACATGGAACGCAGGAGACTGTACGTTTATGCGGCGGCGCTCGTCGCGCTGCTCGTGCTGCTCGTCGTATCGGTCGCCGAATACCTCGATATAGCCTCGCTGAACCAGCAGCTCGGCGTTTACCAGAAGCAGCAAAAAGAGCTCTCCCGCGTCCTCCTTGAGGAGCACGCCCGGGACATGGAAGCCGCCCGCAGCGCCTGGACCGAGGCCAACCCGCAGGAGTACGTGGCGCTCAAGAACGAAGGAATTACGGTCGAGGCGGACTCCATCATGACGGACGCGTACACGGTCGTCCTGGATTTGCAGGACTCGTCCGGGGCGAGAGTGGATTCCACCGCCGGCGGAACAGCCCCAGGTGAAGCCGTAGTATACCTGGGCCAGTACTACGACGATAACATGACCCGGGTCCCGGGCTGGGAGGCCTCCTATACGGTCAACACGACCACGCACGCTGTGACGGGCCTCACGTCCCTGCTGGTCCAGAACATCGCCTACGAATATTACACGAGCCGCCTGGCCCCCGACATCTGCCTGAGCCTCGGCGTCTCTAACGGCAGCGTCACCGGCTCCACGGCCCGCTCTATCGACTGCTCTCAGCTCGATACGGGCGACTGGATGGACGTGACCGAGCACAAGTACTCGCTCAGGAACGTCGACCTCCGGGAATTCTTGCTCATAAAAACGTACGTCAACGCCTCGACCCAGGGCGTCACGGGCGTGGACGTATCAAAGCCCTACTACGACAGCGTGACGGGCAGCAACTATTAGAACGCCTTCGAATCGTGGCGGTACTCCCGGGCCCGCTTCGCCTTGTACTCGTCGATGATGCCCATCAGCTTTTCCTCCCGGGCCTGCTTCTCAACGTCTGCCGCGTAAACCTTCCACTTTTCTATCGCCGACTCGAGCCGGCCCGGGTCGAGGACCGCGTAGCCGTCGACGAACTTCAGCGGCACGTCTTCCCTGGAAAGCACGGGCACCTTCGCCTTTAAAAATTTTTCTTCGGCCAGGTGAGACATGGCCGTTCCTCTGATCAGGGCTTTGATATTCCTCTCGACGAGCATGGCCGCCGCCTCCACGCCTCCGCCGGCGTCCCTCACGAATATCACGTCGCCGGGCTTGATGCCGAATTTCCGGTCGCAGCTCAACACGGACTCCCGGGACAGGTTCTCGATGACCTTGACGGGGGCCTTATCCCCCCTGAACTCCAGGGCCCGGATGTGCTTGAGGCGGTCCACGTAGGACTGGAGCTCCGAGTTCCGCCTCTTCAGGTCGGCCGTCTCCTTTTTGAGGCGGGCGATCTCGCCGTCCCGTATCGTTATTTCCCTGGTCCGGCGCAGGTCGTCGATGCCCTTGCTCTTGAGGCTCCGGATGGCGCGGTCCTGGGACGCGACCCGGAGGTCGAGGTGCTTCATCTCGCGCCTCAGGTCGCTAATGTACGAGCGCAGGTTCTCGATCTGCTCGTCCTTCTGCTTCAGCCGGGCCCGGAGCTCCTCGAGCTTCGCGTCCGACTCCGCCCCGGCGGGCGCGGCCTCCTTCGGCCTCTCCGGCGCCGGCGGCGCCGTGAGCATGTCCAGCGCCACCTCGACGGGCTTGCCCTCGATGGCCATCGCCTTCACGTCATCCGAGAGGTGCGAGGGCGTCTTCCGGTCGATCTGCGCGAACTTGTTTTTATAGGTGTTGAACGCCTTGACGGCTGCCGCCAGGGCGTCCCTCTCGTGGTCGTTGCCATAGCCCAGCGGCCTGGCGAGCCTCACCTTTTCCTCCACGGATATGCGCTCGTTAGGCGTGAACAGGACAGCCTTGAAAGCCCGCTTTATCTTCTCCACCGCGCCGGGCGGGGGCACCACGTCCGTCGCGATAACCACGGGCCGCCCCATCTCGCTGATGTGCTCGATGATCTCGGGTATGGACGACACCCGGGAGCTCGACACCTCGATGAGCCGCCCGCTCAGGTCCAGGATGGCGACGGCGGTTGTCGTGCCCGGGTCCACGCCCACGATGATGTAGTCCCGCTTCCGTCTCTCCAGCGGAATGAACTCGATTGCCTCCTTCTCCACGCTGGTCACCGTGACCTGCACGTCCTCCTCACGGGAGTTGTGGATGCCCAGGTCGGAGCGCCGGGCGTTCACGACGAAGGTGCCGTTCACGTAGCCGCCGAAGCCCTCGGTGATCGTCATGTCGTAGACCCGGTCCTTGAGCTTCGCCTCGATGTCCCGGACCTTTTCCCGGACCTTGCCCTGCACCTTGCGCCGGTAGCGGTTCTGGCTCCACCCTCCCCTTCCGAGAGAGCGGCCGCGGCTGACCTTGATGACTGTCCTGTCCTCGAACACGGACACGATATAGCCGACGCCCATGGACGCCAGGCAGGCGGCGGCGAACGCCTCCTCTTCGGGCATGAGGGGGTTAAAAGTGATGCCGTAGTCCCGGCCCAGCCTGGTCAGGGGCTCCTGGTGCTCGTTGCCCGTCACCTGTACGAGCCTGACCTCGGGCGGCAGCCGCCTCAAAAAGCTGACCAGCTCTTTCTTGTTTTCGGCGAGCTCGGTGATGCTGTCCACGGCGAGGATGCCGGGGCGGTACTGCTTGATGAGCCTGAGAAGCTTAAAACGGCTGACAGAAGAGTATTTTTCGACGCTCCCGTTGAGGATGACCACCGCATAGCGAGGGGCCTCTCTGGAGCGGCTCGAGCCTTTGACGATGTCCACGCCGAATATGGTTTGTGTGGTTTGGGATGCCATTTGTGTGAGATTCTGGGTTTAGGTTATTGTCTCGGTTCAATAAGTTTTTGTTGGCCCCTCAAGGCCACCCTTCTTTGGAAGAAGTAACTCGTTGAACACCCCCGGCGTCCATGAATCATCGGGAGCCATGCGCTATGGCTCCTTCACAAAATAAGAATGGGCGGGAAATATGATAAAAGTATCCGTTGGGTTTTACGCATCCGGGTCGAGGGAGCCGCCTTTATGGCCGGCCATTGAGCGACCTTTTATCGCGTCTTTTTAAAATATCGGCATGGTTCGCCCATATATTGATCGCTATCTGGGCTACGAAAAGGGCGAGCATCAGCAGGCCCGGGAGCAAGGACCATTTCCAGACCATGACGACGAACCCGTAGTTCATCGCGAAGTAGAGGCACAGGTAAGGCAGGAGCTGCTTCCAGTTATGGCGGAAATCGAGCTTCAGGACGAAATCGTACAGGGCTTCCAGGGCCAGGTATGTAATGAAGATCCCCAGGAAGACGCCGAACTGCCAGGATTTCTTCTCCTCCGCCACCAGATAAAGCCCGTAGAGGGCCGGGATGGCCAGGAGCAAATAGACCTTTCCAACGCGACTTACGTCGTCCATCCTCTTTTTCTTCGCGAGCAGGAATATCGCGATCAAAAGGACGCTATTGACCAGGCCTATGGCGAAGAATAGCTCCTCTAACATAAAAAAAAGTATATCCCGTACAAATGATAAATTTTTTCACGCCGGGTTTTTCATTAATGAGAGTGCTTCGCGATCAGCGCAGCCGTTGCGCCCGCGTTGAAGCCGTTATCGATGTTGACCACCACCAGCCCCGGGGCGCAGGACTGCAGCATCGTCGTCAGGGCGCCGATGCCTCCTGCTCCCAGGCCATAGCCCACGCTCGTGGGCACGCCGATCACAGGAACGCCCACCATCCCGGCGACGACGGAGGGCAGCGCCCCCTCCATGCCCGCCACGACGATGACGCAGGCCACGTCCTGCCTGATCATCTCCTTGAGCGGGTCCAGCAGGCGGTGAATGCCCGCGACGCCCACGTCGTAGCCCCTGATCGCCTCACAGCCCATGATCTCCGCGATGGTGGCCGCCTCTTCGGCTACGGGGATGTCGGACGTGCCCGCGGTGAGCACCCCGATCCTGCCGATGTTCTCCTGGACACAGCCCCGCCGGTCGATGACGATCATCCGGGCCTCTGGCTTGTAGGTGACGCCATCGGTGCCGATGCGCTTCGTAATCTCCTCGTAGTACTTATCGGAGGCCCGGGACAGCACGAGCATGCCCTTTTTCGCGATGAGGCGCTCGACGATCTCGCCCGCCTTCTCGGGCGTCTTGCCCTCGGCGTAGATGACCTCGGGTATGCCGGAGCGGCACTCGCGGCTCATGTCGAAGACCGTGTGGTTCCCGATCTTCTCCACGTAGTCCAGCCTCAGCAAACGCTCCGCCGCATCGATGTCCAGCTCGCCGGCAGCCAATTTTTCCAGCACTTCCCTGGCGTCCAAATCGGTCACTTGTCCAGAATAGTTTTTTAAAATACTTATAGCCTTAATGGATAATAATTTATCAGTAGTCGCGCTCGACCAGGAACCGCCCGATGGCCTGCAGCCGTTCCATGGGGGCCTTGTGCAGGCGCAATCCCTCGAACTGGGCCATCGCCTCGTCCTTATAGCGCTGGGCCTCATTCTGCGTGTATTCTAAAGCCCCGGCCTCCGTGAGGATATCGAACACTCGGGCCACGTCCAGGTCGCTGAGCTTTTCCTTCACGTAGATGCGCTTTAATTCCGCGCGGCGCTTCGACTTCTCCATGGCGTATAACACCGGGAGGGACTTCTTTTTATTTCGGATGTCGTTCTTCGCCGACTTGCCCGTGCTCTTAGGGTCGCCCCAGATGCCCAGGATGTCGTCCCTGATCTGGAAGCTGATGCCTATCTTGCGGCCGAAGGTCTTAAAGCGGCCGATGACGTCCTCGTCCTCCGTCGCGACCATGGCCCCAATGGCGGCCGCAGCCTCGATGAGCGCGGCGGTCTTGCCGCTGACCATGGTAATGTACTCATCAACGGAGACGTCGCTCCGGCACTGGAAGTCCATGTCCAGGTACTGGCCCTCGCACAGCTCGATGACCGTCTCGTTGAAGAGGCGCATGATCTCGATCATCATTTCCGGCTTCACAGAGCCGTCCAGGTCTAAAAGCGACAGGTTCGCCACGATATCCATCGCGTCGCCGGTGTTGATCGCCTGGGGTACGCCCCAGAGCTTCCAGAGCGTGTCCCGGTGGCGGCGCTTCTCGTCCCCGTCCTCGATGTCGTCGTGGATCAGGGAGAAATTATGCAGGAGCTCGACGGCCGCGGCCGCGGGCAGCGCCTTATTCCGGTCTCCGGCTATGGCCTCGCAGGCGAGCAGGCATATGGTCGACCGCAGGCTCTTGCCCCGCGGGGCCCGGCAGTCGTTAAAGCCCTCATCCAGCCATCCCAGGTGGTACTTCATCATGTCGTACAGGCGGCCCACGTTTTTCCTGCCGTTGAGCACGGCCTTCATCTGGCCGTCCGTGTATGCTGAGTATTCCTCTAATATCGGCGTGACTGAATCGACCATGGTGACTCCTTGTTTTAGGTTGGCTTATAATCATACAGATATTAAAACCCTTCGCAGAAGATGAGAAAGGCTTATATGCAATAAAATGAAAATAAGTCTTTACCATGCAGGACACGCCCAAGCTGACGAAATACTGGGACGAGAAAAGCGGCCGGATGTCCCTCATCCTGAAGAACGGCGAGCGGCCGCTTCGCGGCATCGTCGTGGAGGACCAGTACCCCGCGGCCATCTCGGGCATACTGTGCTTCGCAAAATCGGGAGGCGTCGCCCCCGTGGCTACGGCCTCCGGCGGTAAGATCCTGTGGAAAGTCGCCAACCTGGCCCCCGGCGAGCTTAAGGAACTGGTATACACATCGCTCATAAGAGACGCCCTTGAAGGCTATGCCCCGAAGAAGCCCACGCCGGCCGACGCGGCCCTGCTATCCTCCACGGCCTCCCTTCCCCCGAAGCTCACGGGAGACGTGGAAACGCCTGCGAAGGCGGAGGAAAGGCCGGCCCTGAAGCCCCCGGAAGAGCCTGCGAAAAAAGCGGCGCCCGCCAGGCATGCCGTGGTGGTCGCCGTGGGCGCCGGCAAGGGCGGCACCGGCAAGACCACCTTCTCCATTAATCTGGGCGTGGCGCTGGCCGAGTTGGGTAATGATACTATTTTAATGGACGCGGACGCGAGCATGAGCAACCTGTCCACGTACCTCGGCATGGACCCGAACGGCATGAAAGCCACGCTGCACGAGGTGCTCGCGGGCGAGGCCGAGCCCGAAAAAGCCACATACAGGATCTTTAACGACCACCTGCGCGTCGTGCCCAGCGGCCTTTCCATCGAGGGCTTTTTGAAGATGGACCGCTCCCTGCTCAGGGATGTCATCGAGTATTTTTCTCAAGAAGCCGACTACATCGTCATCGACACGCCCGCCGGGTACAACAGGGAGCTGGCGCTGTCGCTGGCGGCCTCGGACCACCTCATCCTGGTCCTCAACCCCGACGAGGGGAGCATGACGGACGGCCTCAAGGTGCAGGAGATGGCCCGGATCCTGGACGTGAACGTCATGGGCATAGTGCTCAACCGCTACGACATGAAGAACCCCTATTTTTCACGCTCCCAGGTAGAGGCGCACTTCGGCACGCCCGTCATCGCCATGCTGCCCGACGAGCCCGAGGTGCGGCGCAAGGATAAAGTGCCGTCGGTGCTGGCCGCCCCATCGGGCCTGATGGCGGCGGAGATATACCACGTGGCCCAGAAAATATCCGGGCAAAAGCCCCCCGCGTGCAGCCCGTCCTTCGTGTCCAGGCTCATGCTTGCCCTCTTCAACACGGCATCTTTATAACGCACGGGGCCGACTATCCTTTGTGATACTGGTAGGCACTTCCGGCTGGTCATACGACGATTGGGTGGGCGAGTTCTACCCAAAAAACCTGAGCAAAGATAAGTGGCTCGGGTTCTACGCGAAATATTTCCACACCACGGAGATCAACAGCACTTACTATAGCTTCCCCTCGCCCGCCGTCGTCCAGAGCTGGATCACGAAGGCATCGCGGCTGGCGGCATTCGAGTTCTCCCTGAAGATGCCGAAGCAGGTCACCCACGAGAGCCTTTTGCTCGACGTCGGCCATGCCCTGGAGTTCGAGGCTAAAGTACTGGCTCCCATGCGGGACGCTAGCTGTCTCGGCGCTATCCTGCTCCAGATGTCCCCATACCTCATGCTCCACGATAAAGGTAAAAAGACCGAGCACCTAGACCGCTTAAAGACGCTGCTGGGGCATCTTGACACGGGAAGCTACGAGTACGCAGTCGAGTTCCGGCATCGCTCCTGGCTGGAGAACGGCGCGCTGGCGGGCGATGCCGTCGACCTGCTGCGCGAGAGGGGCGTCGCCGCCTGCGCCGTGGACGGCCCCTCCATGCCGCCCGTCGTCGAGAACACTGCCGGCCACGGGTACATCCGGTTCCACGGCCACAACGACGACATCTGGTATAAGAAAGGCCCCGAAGATGGCCGAATGAACCGGTACGATTACAATTACCGCCCGGAGGAACTCCTGCCCTGGAAGAAGCGCATCGAGCCGCTGCTCAGGGGAAGAGTGAGGGCCTACTTCAACAATCATCCCCACGCCAATGCGGCGAAGAACGCCAGGCTTTTCGAGTCCATCATGGGCGTGGAGTCCGTGCCGCCGGCCATCCAGAAGCAGTCCGACCTGTCCTCGTTTTTTTAATCAGACCCCCAGAAAGTATAAAGTTGCACGTGGAATGTTTCAGCCACGAAGTTACACTAAGCCGGCTAAAAGCTGCTCTAAGACTTTTAAGATATTTTACCGTGTTGAATAAGTCTTATATGTCCTGCGCTTCTCCGGCTTAAGCCCGCGAAGCCTGCTAAGTCCGCGAAGGCCCTATTAAAGAAATTAATTATGACTGCTGTGTTGAATTGCTCCCGTATTTTAAGCTTTTTAAGAGCACGGAGGGCACTATTTTTCACCACAGAGGCACGATGGCACGGAGGCCCACAAAGTTTATTTTTAAATGTTTCGCTGATGCGAATTCGAGCAAGTTACAAAGATCACAAAGCGGTTCATTGACATCAGGGCATGAAGGATGCAAGGGCATAGTGGAATGAACATGCGAGCACTTTTTGCCATCGTGCCTTCGTATCCTTTGTATCTTAGAAGTTCAAAAAGCGGCTCTGTGCCCTTGGTCTCTTAATTATAAAAAAGTCTTTGTGGGCCTCCGTGCTCTTCGTGCCTTTGTGGTGAAAATTGTGCCTCCGTACACTCCGAGACTTAAAAGGGCATATCCAGCACAGCAATTGTGACTAAGCTCATTCATTTAATATTAAATCATCTTTTAATGTAGCTTCGTGGCCTGCACGCTCGAAACAGTCTTTGCGGACTTAGCAGGCTTCGCGGGCTTATATAGCAAAAATTAAAAAAAAGTCTTAGAGCAGCTTTGAGCCGGCTTCGAGTAACTTCGTGGCCGAGACAGTCTTCGGGCCGGCTTATGAATTTTCAAGGGGCTTAACGGCATTCGCCTTCGGCACGGTGAACCGCATGGAGAACAGGCTGATCTCATAGAAGATGATGAGCGGCACGCCGACCATGATCTGGGTGATAACGTCAGGGCTCGTGACCAGGGCCGCGACGATGAGTATGATCACCCACATGTGGCGCCGGTATTTTTTAAAGATGTCCACACTGACGATGCCCGACCTGGCCAGAGCGTTCATTACCAGGGGGAGCTCGAAGACCAGGCCGAACACGAGCGTTGTGAGCATGGCGAAGTTCACGAAGTCGGAGACCCGCCAGTTGCTGGCCACGCCCGCGTCGCCCGCGCTGTTGATGAGATACTGGAACACCAGCGGCAACATCAGGAAGTACGAGTAGGCGCATCCCACGAGAAAGAGCGCGACCGCGAGGACGGCCACGAGCACGAGCGTGGCTTTGCTGACCTTAAAGCGCTCTCCGAGCTTTAGCCGGCTTAAATATCGATAGCCGTAATAGAAAACGATCGGCAGCGCTGCCAGAATGCCGATGATGAGCGACAGCTTGAGCTCGAGCATCATGAGCTCCAGGGGCTGCGTCTGGATGAGATGGAAGCTGCCGGAGGTAATATTTTTAATCAGGTCATCCCTCATGCGCCCGATGATCGCGCCGGTGAAGGGGAAAGCTATCACCGATATGACCAGCACATATAGCGCCAGGTAGAGGATGCCTTTTTTAAACCGTGCCAGCAGGGCCGCGATGTCAGTGAACGATACCAGCGTGACCGCCCCTCGAATTATACTGGCTGTAAAAATAAATACTTAGGGGTTTGGGCGGCCCATTTTTTATGTAACGTTGATGTGAGGATAATACCGGTCATTATTTCCCTTGCCCTTCTTTTTTTCCATGAGCACGTCCTCGTAGACATGTTTGGTCTTTTGGGCGATGAGCTTCCAGTCGAACTCGTCCTCAGCGCGCCTGCGGCCTGCCCGGCCCATGGCCTTCATCTTTTCCGGGTCGTCCAGCAGGGCGTTGATCTTTTTGGCGAGCGCCTCCGGGCTCCGCATGGGCACCACGTAGCCGTTATAGCCGTCTTTCACTAATTCGGCGTTGCCGCCCGCGTCGGTGCACACGACAGGCCTCGAGGAGGACATGGCCTCCAGAATGGCGATCGGCAGTACCTCCCACACCGAGGGCAGCACGAACATGTCGCAGGTCCCATACGCCTCTTTAAGCATGTCCTCGGACATATAGCCGGAAAATATGACGCTCTTCTCCAGGCCCATGGCTTTTACTTTATTTTTCAGGCCTTCCAGGGCACTGCCCCGGCCCACGAGGAGCAGCTTCGCGTCCCGGTGTTCTTTAAGCACGAGGGGCATGGCGTCGATGAGGTAGGGCACGCCCTTCTGCGTGATCATCCGCCCCACGAAAAGGAGCATGGGGCCGTCGATGCCGTACTGCCGGCGCACGTTCGTGGCGGCCGTGGGCTTGAAGGCGCTCACGTTGATGCCGTTGTGCACAGGCACGATCTTACTCTCGTCGATGTGGTATTTGGCGATGTCGTGCCTGACCCACTCGGAGACGGCGATGATCCGGTCGGCCATGGCGAAGGGCCAGCGGCCGATAGCCCAGTCGTAAGCCGAGCCGAAGACGGTGATGGGCAGCGAAATCCCTAAAGGCCGGGCGTTGTGGATGGTCATAATGAACGGCTTGCCGCGGAGCTTCGCGTAGAGCGCGGCCGTATCGAAGTCCACGAAGAACCGGTTCTGTAAATGAATTATGTCGAAGTCGTTCTCATCGTCCAGCCTTTTCAGGTAATGCGGAAAGAGCACAGACAGGACGAGGGGGGGCGGATAGAAGCCCGGCACTTTCACGCTCAGGCAGGGCACGCGGTGCACTTTCACGCCGTTAAGCTCCTCGTAGGCCGGCGTGCCGTCTATTCTGGCCGTGACGACTGTCACGTCCACGCCCTGCCTCACCAGCTCCTGCGACAGCTCGAGCATGTGCTTCTCCACGCCGCCCGAGAACGGGTGGAACAGCGCGTTGACCAGGCAGACCTTCATCTTATCATCCGCACAAATTTACAATTGCCGTTCCATAAGACAGTGCGCTATTTAATGATTGCGCAACTGACTAATACCTGCTAATCCAATATGACATTTCACATGCTCAACGCAAGAGTGGGCCGGGGCACGACGGAGGGCATCGGGCACGTCTTCTCGGACGCCGCCAGGACCGTCCCAGTTACCGACCTGTCGGAGCGCCGATACATCAATAACCTGATGGACAGGGCAAGGCAGGGAGAGCTGGGCGTCTACACGCTCATGCGGGACGGCCACGTATCCGGCGTCATCTGCTACCGGGCGCTCGACGGGGACGCCGAGCTGGTCTTCGGCCACGTCATCGGCGGCAGCTGCGAGGCGTTTTTCCTGAAGGGCGCGGTCGACGGCCTCTTTAGCGAGGGCATGCACACCATCCGGAGTAACTTTAACTGGCCCGATCCCCGGGGCTTCATTCCTGCCGCAAGGGACCTGGGGTTCATCGTGACCGAGCGCATGGGCATGAGCATGAGCCCTGTCCCGGCCAAGCCGTCGTATGGCGGCTTCGACATAATGCCCTGGAAGGACGCCTACCTGGGCGAAGTGTGCCGCATCATGTGCGAGAACCAGGCTCCGGCAGACCTGCCCGTGTACCCCATGTTCAGCCGCCCTGAGGGTGTCCGGGCGCTCATGGACAGTGTCGTGGCGGATCGCCATGGCCGGTTCCTCCGGCGGCTGTCGTTCGTGGCATCGTCCGGCGGCCGGCTCGTCGGCTTCATCGTCTCCACGATGCTCTCCGACGGCAGCATCCTTATCCTGGATTTAGGCGTGGACGGCGGCTACAGGAAAAAGGGCATCGGCGGTGCGCTGCTCGACCGCCTCATCGGCGACGCCTACCGTGAAGGCCATGGCGAGATCGTGCTGGCCGTGACCTCCAATAACTACGACGCCATACGGCTCTATGAGCGCAAGGGCTTCAAGGTGAACGGCTACTTCCGGCAGCACGTCCTGTCAAAGGTCTATCCCGCTAATCCCTGGGGCGGTACTCGGAGTCTATGATCTCGCGGATCTTGGAGGCCGTCTTTTCGCCCACCTTATCCACTTCCATGAGCTCCTCCTTCGAGGCGCCCACGATGCCCTTGACGGAACCGAAATGGCGCAGCAGGTTTTTAGAGATGACCGGCCCGACCTCGGAGATGGCCGAAACCAGGTACTCCTGCCGCTCGGAGAGGGTGTGCGAGGCCTTCTGGGCGTGGGGGTTCACGCTCCGCTTCCGCTCCACCTGCTCCCGGCGGGCGATGGAGAACAGGAAAGCCGCCGTTTCGGCCTCGTTCGCCGTGAAGATGATGGGCACCCCGTAGTCGACCGCGATGGAGGCCAGCACGCCGTGGATGACGCTGGGGCTGATGCGGCGCTTCGTGTAGAGGCCGTCGCCCTCGAGGAAGAGCAGGGGCCGCATGTAGGCGTGCTTCATGGCGATTATCTGCTCGAACAGGCTCCTGTCGGCGCCGAAGAGCGTGTCTAAAAAGTCGTCCGTGGTCTTACGCTCCACACAGACCCGGTCGGAGAGCACGTAGTCGCCCACTTCGAGCGTTTTTATGTTAAGCGAGGCCTTCATTTCCTCGAGGCTCTTTACGACGGCTGAGCGCATCTCCCGGATGTCCACGTAGATCTCGACGGCCTCGGGCGGCTTATCCCCGGCCCCGAACTCCCGAAGGCTGCTCTGTCCCGCGGGCGGCAGGGGCGGCGTCGTCTCCGGTATTTTTTGAATCCCGCCATTCTCAAGCATATCGGACATCCGCTGGCCGTCCTTCATGTCGTTCATGGTGCGGTACATCTTCTTTTCCTTCGCCTGGCTGACGCGATACGTGCCCTCGTCCCTGGTGCCCCTGGACATGAGCACGACCACCCGGCCCACGGCGTTCCTGCCCGTCCTCCCCCTGCGCTGGATGCTCCGTATTTCGGATGGCACGGGCTCGTAGAATATCACGAGGTCCGTCGAGGGGATGTCCAGCCCCTCCTCGGCCACGGAGGTCGCTATCAGCGTGTTGAACTCGCCGGCCCGGAACGCGTCCAGTATCTCCACCTGCTTTTTCTGGGTGAGCCCCTTATCGTTTAGCCTGGAGGCCTGGCCTACGAACCTGACGGGCCTGACGCCCTCCACCGAGGCCAGTTCCCTCGATACGAACTCGGCAGTGTCCCGGAAGTTCGTGAACACGATGATTCGGGACGACGGGTTCTGGCGCAGCTGTTCCGTCACGATCTGCTTGACCTTCTCCGTTTTCGGGTTGACCTCGTCGGCCGTGCCCGCGATCCTCATCGCGCCGGCGAGACGGGCATCCTGCATGAGCCGCTTCGTGGCCTTGCTGCCGCCCTTGCTCCCCGCTTCCTCTCTGAGCCGGTCGAAGTACTTCTTGAGGGGCACGACGCCCTGCGTCTGTATGAGGTCGACGGCGTGCTCTATCTTCATTATCTCGGCTAAAATGGAGACGGCCTTATAGCTCTCCGGCGACCCGCCCTTGTTGATCGACGCCTGGAGCTTCGCCTGGAGCATGAGGAGCTCTTTTTTGTTCAGGTGAGTGTTATACACGACGCCCATGGCCCGGAGCTTATCCAGCCGGTCGTCCATGAGCGAGTCGAGCAAGATCTTTATCTCGGCCGCCTTGTCGGGCACGTCCACCTTGATCCACTCCACGTCCTTCTCGTAGATGTAGGGCGAAACGTCGGGGTCGTTCTCTGTCTTAAGCTCGACCTGCTCGATGAAGAGGTTCTGCCTGACCTCGTTTATCTTCTCGGGCGTACTGCCCGGGGACGCGGTGATGCCCAGCACCAGGGGGTCCGATGACTGTTCCTGGTATTTCTTCGCGATGTAAACGTAAGCGTAGTCGCCCGTGGCCCGGTGGGCCTCGTCGAAAATGACTAACGAAACGTCCCTCAGGTCGAACCGTTTCATCAATATGTCGTTCTCGATGACCTGCGGGGTCGAGACGACCACCGACGAATCCTTCCACTGTATCTCCCTCTCGTCCGGGGCGACGCTTCCCGTGAACACGGCGATCCTCTCCGGCGGGATGGCAAGCGCCCGCCGCAGGAATGCGGCGTGCTGTTCTACCAGCGGCTTTGTGGGCGAGAGCATCAGTATCTTTTTACCGTCCTTGAGGCGCTCGACCATTACCAGAAGGGCGATTATGGTCTTCCCCAGCCCGGTGGGGAGCACGATGAGGGACGACTTTTCGAGGGCTTTTTTCGCCAGCGTGAGCTGATACTCGCGGCTCGCCACGGTGTCCGGCTTCAGGAGTGGGTGGCTGACGAATTCGGGCATGTACGCTGCCTATGTATCGTCGAGGCGTTATATATGTTGTATGCCCGCCTTGAAAATAATTCAATTTGGGCTTATGTTACTTATCTCCTTTATCTGGCTTTTTGCTTCGTTGATTTGTTCGGTTGGTAACACGAGCCTCACGAAAATTTTTTAGAGTTAAGGCTCGAATGGCACTAGATAAAAAAGAATTCGTATTTTAGTGTTACCAACCGAACTGTCCAGCGAAGCAGGCGAGTTAAAAAAAACAGTAAAGACTGTTATTACAGCATGGAGGCGAGCCACATGAGGGCTCCGGATACGAGCGGGATGGAGAGGTTGTCGTCCACCGTGAACCTGAGGAGTCGCCATGGGAACGCGTCCGCGACCATCGCTCCAAAAGCTCCGGCCGCGATCATCTTAAAAGAGAGCGACGGGTAGAGGGCAATGCCGATGCACCCGCATACGGCCAGCATGACGGCCATGAGGGCGGGCGACTTGGGGTGGGTGACCGCGTATCGAAGCTCGCCCACGAGGGAGCTTTTTGCCGCTGCGCCGCTGCGCTTATCGGCCTCCTTCGGCCCGTCCACCATGGTCATGATGGCGCCGGCCAGGCCAGTGATGGCGTCCCCCAGGTCCAGGAACAGTATGGCGGCGACGGCGATGGCCTTATCGAAGAGGAGCACGGCCAGGAACGAGGAGAGAAGCGCATAAAAGTACCCGCCGACAACTCCGTTTTCCTCGTGCCCCCTCAGCAGTATGCTGGGAAATATCGGGTGGCCGGATAATCGAACATACTCTAAAACTGCGGCCACGAGAACGGCGGCGAGCAGGATGAGCAGTATTAGCTCGCGGGAAAATAAAAAATAGTAGGCGAGAGGCACCACCACGCCGGCCATGTGGATGGCCTTTCTCGATGCCTCCTTCGCCAGCAGACCCAGGTCAAGGGACATTATCCGGCGACGACCTTCCTGCCGAAGTCGGTCAGCGGCTTATCGCCCGCGAGGAGCTCGCCGAGAACGGACGAAAGATCCTTCGCCGGCACCCGGACCTGGCTCATGGTGTCCCGGTCGCGGATGGTCACCGTGTCGTCCTCCATGGTGTCGAAGTCCACGGTTATGGAGAACGGCGTACCCACCTCGTCGTTGCGCCGGTAGCGCTTCCCGATGGTGCCGGACTCGTCGTACTCGATGAAGAAGCCCTTCTCCTTTAAGTCCAGGGCGATGGCACGGGCCTTGCCCGTCAGCGGCTCCTTGCTGAGCAATGGCAGCACGGCGGCGGCGATGGGCGCCACCGGGCGCGCCAGCCGCAGAACGATGCGCTCCTCGCCCTTCACCATCTCCTCGGCATAGGCGTGCTCGAGCGCCGAATAAAGGATCCGGTCGATGCCGTACGAGGGCTCCACGACGTGCGCCAGCACGCTCTCGCCGGACACGTCCTCCTGTATTGTTTTATGGTCGAACAGGCTGCTCTCTATCGTAATTTTCTCGCCGTCGATGTCCAGCACGACCTCTGGCTTCTCCAGTTCCGACTGGGGCATGGACTTTAAAGCGGCCACGATCTTGCCGGCCTTACCCTTATACCTCGGGCCCAGGACGGCCATGTTCGGGGTCACCACGGTCCTGGACACCCTCATGGGCTTCTCGAACGGCACGAAGACGGTCATGTCCACCTCGCTCCGCTTCTGGTGGGCCGTGAGGTCGTAGTTCGTGCGGTCCGCGATGCCCACGATCTCCACCCAGCCGAACCGGTCCAGGAGCACTTCGGCGTCCCAGCAGTCCATGGCGTAATGCGCCCGCTCGGTCTTCATGTGCTGCCTGAACCGGAGCCGCTTCGGGTCGACGCCCACCGTGGTCAGGAACACGTTGGTGAGGGCCACGTAATAGGCCAGGTACTCGTTGGCTATGGTGCCCTTCGCCACAGCGTCGCCAACTTTTACCGGGACGGGCGGCTTACAGTTCAGCTGGCAGTCCTCGTCGTAGAGGCTCAGCGTCATATCCCTGACGGCGGCGAAGTTCGGGTGCGAGTTCTTGTCCTTGGGGTTGACGAACACCTCGGCCTCGGCCTGGGTGAACTCACGTAAGCGTATTACTCCCTGCCTGGGAGAGATTTCGTTCCGGTAGGACTTACCGATCTGCGTCACGCCGAACGGGAGCTTCTCCCGATAGAACCGCAGCAGCCTCGGAAAATCGATGAACATGCCCTGGGCCGTCTCGGGCCGCAGGTAGCCCTTCTTCTTCTGGCCCGGGCCGATCCACGTGTTGAACATCAGGTTAAAATCGTACACCTCGCCCAGGGGGCCGCCGCACTCCGGGCATTTAATATTATTTTTATTTTTTATAATCTCGGTGAGTTGCTCTTTTTTAAGGCCGTCAGGGATCTCCATGACACCCTTGATGACGTGGTCCGCCCGGAAGGATTCCTTGCACTTCTGGCAGGTGGTCATGGGGTCAGCAAACCCTCCCACGTGGCCCGACGCCTCGAAGATCGCCTCGACGCCGATGGTGGGGGCCTCGATCTCGTAGAAGCCCTCGCCCACGCAGTAGAGACGCCGCCAGGCGTCCTCGATCTTCCGCTTGAGCGTGGCGCCCATGGGGCCGTAGTCGTAGAATCCGGAAGCCCCGCCGTAGATCTCGAATGAAGGCCAGATGAAACCCCGGTTCTTGGCGAGCTCAAAGACCTTATCATATGTATCCATGCTCTTTCCTCGAAATGATTAACGCACACAGAATAATTGTCATGGCTTATATTTTTTGTTAAATGGCAAATGCTAATGAAAACAGGCGATTAATTCAGGGAAGCAAGCGTCGTCCGCGGGAAATAGATGACGATGGGGGGCACATCGCAAAATTTCCTTAAATTACAACTTTGTGTTCTTCCGGATGGGCCGTGAGCAGCGTGCCCGGGTCCATGTTGAACATTTCCTTGAATGCGTTCGGGTTAAACCTTAACCTGAGCTTTGGCCTACCAGGGCCCTTGTTATGCATTGACTCCGTATAGATGAGCCCAGCCCGGCGCATCTCATATATTCGCCTGGAGAACGTCTCCACGCTCGCGATGCCTAATTTCAGGCCCGCTTCCCTCAAGTCCTTATATAGAATATTGCTGTTCGCACAGGCCATTATAAAGACTGATGTCGAGTCCTTGAAGGTGTTTTTTATAGCGCTGAACCTGGGCTGGCTGACCTGGTTCATCATGTTGACGTAATCGTTGGCGATGGCGTCGCCGCATAACTCCCTGATATTTACCACAAGCTCCTCAGAGGGAGATATTTTTGCCATAGTAAATACGAAATCCTTATAGATATTAAATATTGCGTTAATCGAAAAAAATGCACAGGTTAAGGCTTTTTATCGAAAAATAACTACAAATTTATATTAGTTTGCTCAAATATTTTAATATATTTTCTATTTTATTTTTTTAAAGCCGCTGATGAATGAAAAATTATATCGCAGAGGTGCTATGGGTTAATATACTTGCTTTCGCTGTCCGATC
>Ga0335071_10001616_pt1 | contig 24293 bp, 15 predicted proteins | sample Lox_Sample_15_FD_206724 | JGI IMG/M metagenome (GOLD analysis project Ga0335071, IMG submission 206724) | Soil microbial communities from Loxahatchee National Wildlife Refuge, Florida, United States - Lox_Sample_1.5 | ecosystem: Environmental > Terrestrial > Soil > Wetlands | place: USA... | reverse complement strand
GACCGTTGCTTTGAAAGTTTGAGTAGCGGGGTCGAGCGTCGCTCCTGACAGATTGCAGAGCCTCACCGCAACCGTGTTTGCGGCCGTGGCGATCATGGTCCCCGTAAGACCTGATTCGAGCGTGGCCGGCCAACCGGGCGCGATCGTATCCCCAGGATTCGCCCCTGTGAGCGGGAACGTCAGTTGTGCGCATGCCGCCTGCGCGATTGCGCCGAAGCCCAACGACGCCGACCCCATCAGAAATGCCGGCTCGGTGCTTCCTCCAGTGGCATTCACCGAACATGACCCCGATTGCGCAGACGCGAAGCTTACCGTCAACGTATTTGCATTGGTCAGCGCTACCGACTTCGGCAGAATCCACAGCGGCGGCGTGCTGGTGTCAAAGCAGGCGAACACTACGCTGGTCGAGTTCAGATTGTGCGCCAAGGTCACTGACGTGGCGCTCGTGAATGCCTGCTGAAAGTTCGGCGTTGCACCCGCTCCGTTGGCGTTCACCACGCACGAGCCGGATTGAGCTGACGCGAAATTGACCGTCAACGTATTTGCGTTGGTCATCGCTACCGATTTAGGCAGTATCCACAATGGTGGTGTGCTGTTGTCGAAGCACGCAAACACAATGCCCGTCGAATTCAGATTATGCACCAGCGTGACCGATGCAACTGCCGTGAACGATTGCTGAAAATTCGGACCGCCGCCGCAAGCCGCGCCGCCGTCCACCACATTTCCATTGGCATCGAAACGCGCGCAGTCACCTGGGTTGGTGCTGCCGCTCACGGTCCCCATCTTGACCCAGTTGTTGGTGGAAGTGCAGGAATACAAAGGGCCGCTGCTCAGATAAAACAGCTCCCCGGCTGAACAGGTGCCCGGCAATGTCGCGGCGCTTCGCGCCGGCTTGGTGAGAGATGCCCCCGTGAAGTCGATCGACTTGCTTTGCGTCTTCAGGTCCACCTTGGTCTGGGCCAAAACGCCGCTCCACCCGGCCGTGAGCAGCCAGCCGACCAGGAATCCTTGGGCCTTCATTCAACCCGATTGTAGGAACACGTCCGATGTCTGGGTCCGGCGCCGTTCAATTTAAGTATCTGAAGGGAAAACGAGTATAAGCTCGGCCGAACTGTGACCGCAATGCGCGATATCATGATGCGGTGCAATTCCCAAAATCACTCGTCATCGCATTCTGTTTGGTCGGTTTTTCTTCAGCACAGAAGCCGCCTGCTCCGAAAGTTGAGTTATTGTGGCCCGGCGGCGCGCCTGGAGCGCTCGGGGACGAAGACACCGACCGGCCGAATCTCACCATCTATTTGCCGCATGCGAACGAAGCGCACAGCGCCGTAATTGTTTGTCCCGGCGGCGGGTACGGCATGCTGGCCGTCGACCACGAAGGCAAACAAATCGCCGATTGGCTGAGTGCGCGCGGTGTGGCTGCATTTGTTCTGCGATACCGCCTGGGCCCCAAGTACCATCACCCGATCGAACTCGGTGACGCGCAGCGTGCGCTGCGGTTTGTCCGCTATCACGCGGCAGACTATGGAATTGCGGCAGATAAAATCGGCATTTGGGGATTCTCCGCCGGCGGCCACCTCGCGTCGACGGCGGGAACTCATTTCGATTCAGGGAATTCGAGCGCGGCGGATCCAGTCGACCGGATGGGTTCGCGACCGGATTTCATGATTCTGGCTTATCCCGTAATCTCGTTGAACACTCAGTATGTCCATCGCGGCTCACTGCGTAACTTGTTAGGCGACAATCCCGATCCGCAACTCGTGGCGAGTCTTTCGAATGAGACACAGGTGACGCCGCAGACGCCACCCACGTTTCTTTTTCATACGACTACGGACTCTGGTGTTCCCGTGGAGAACAGCGTGTTGTTTTATCTGGCGCTACGGAAAGCCGGAGTGCCCGCGGAAATGCACATCTACGAACAGGGACCACATGGCGTTGGATTGGCGTTGTTTGACCCGATTCTCTCTGCCTGGTCGAGACAGCTCGAGCCCTGGCTGCGGCTGCATGGGTGGATGAAATGAAGAAGCAGATCGCGCTTATCGTTCTGCTCGTTGGTTCTACGATCGGCCAGCAAAGAAAGCCTGTAAGGTTTGAAATCACCTTTCCCGCGTCGCTACACGCCGCGCCAATGGATGGGCGGGTTTTGCTGATCATTTCCAACAAGGCGGATGTGGAGCCGCGGATGCAGGTTGGCGAGTCCCTCGACACGGCGCAGATTTTTGGCACCGACGTCGAAAACCTGGCGCCAGGAAAGCCGGCAGTGATCGACGACGCGGCGCCGGGCTATCCACGCCCGAGCTTGCGGGATGTGCCTGACGGTGAGTACTTTGTGCAGGCGGTGCTGAGCGTGTATGAGACCTTCCATCGCTCGGACGGGCACGTGGTGAAGCTGCACATGGACCAGGGCGAAGGGCAGCATTGGAATCTATCGCCCGGCAATCTGTACAGCGAGCCCAAAAAACTGGGGATCGACCGATCGAGCGGAAGCGCGCTCCGCGTGGAACTAACCAAGGTCATTCCTCCCATTGCGCCGCCAAAAGATACGAAGTACATCAAGCACTTCCGGGTGGAGAGCCAGTTACTTACCAAGTTCTGGGGCCGGCCCATGTATATCGGGGGAGTGGTTCTTCTGCCGGAGGGATTCGATGAGCATCACGACGCGCATTATCCGGTGATGTATTATCAGGGGCACTTCACCGAGAGCTTCGCCACGCCCGTGGGGTTCCGCGAAACTCCGCCGACGCCCGATCTGAAAGACTACGATCGAACGGTTGCCGCGTACAGTTACAAGTTTTATCAGGACTGGACGGCGGGACGGCTGCCGCGAATGCTGATTGTCAGCATCCAGCATGCGAATCCCTATTACGACGATTCCTACGCGGTGAACTCGGCCAATCTCGGACCCTACGGAGACGCCATCGTTCAAGAATTCATGCCGTACGTGGAGAAAACGTATCGCGCGATCGGCGAGCCTTGGGCGCGGGTGCTGTACGGCGGATCGACCGGAGGTTGGGAAGCGCTGGCGCAACAAGTTTTCTATCCCGACGTTTTCAACGGGTCCTGGTGCAATTGCCCGGATCCAGTGGATTTTCGCGCGTACCAAACGGTGAATATCTACAAAGACGCGAATGCCTATTTCATGGACAGCCCGTGGAAGCTGGTGCCGCGGCCTTCGGACAGAGAAACGGATGGCATGCTGGTCTCCACGATGCAGGACGACGCGCGGTGGGAAGCGGCGCTGGGCAGCCACGGGCGATCGACGGAACAATTGGATATCTGGCAGGCGGTGTACAGTCCGGCGGGTGCCGATGGGTATCCTCAGCCGATTTTCGATAAAGTGACCGGCGTCATCGATCATCAAGTGGCCGAATACTGGAAGGAAAATTACGACCTGCGGTACATCATGGAGCGCGATTGGAAGAGGCTCGGACCCAAGTTAATCGGCAAGTTACATATTAAAGTAGGCACCCGAGATACTTACTATCTCGACCGAGCAGTGCACTTACTCGAGGACTTTCTCGAAAGTACAAAAGAGCCGGGAAAAGGTCCTTACTATGGCGGTGACTTTAACTATGGACCGGACCAACCGCATTGTTACTCCGGCGATCCTACGGTTCCGGTGAAGATTTCACGTCTGACGATCAATCAGCGATACATGCCGCAAATGGAAGCCTGGATGCTTCAGACTGCGCCAAAGGGAGCGGACGTCAAAAGCTGGAGGTACTGACGTGTACGCGGGCCTGGCAGCCGCAGTTCTCCTGCTGCACTTACTTTGGATTCTGTGGATTCTGGCAGGCTGGATGTTTACCCGCGGAAGGCCGCTACTGGCTGCGGTGCATGTGGCGGCGCTGATTTGGGGCGTAGCGGTGGAGTTGGGACCATGGCCGTGTCCCCTCACACTGCTCGAGCAATGGCTGGAAGCGCGATCGGGCTCGGCGGCCTATCAGGGAGGGTTTCTCGTGCACTATCTGGATAAGGTGGTGTACCCGGACTTACCGGAAGCGTTCGTGGGATGGATAGGTGCCGGAGTGTGCGTTGTGATTTTGGGAGTATACGGGTTCCGAGCGGCACGGTGGGCGAAAGCACGGACGGTGTAGGACCTCACGAGCATTCTTCTCGTGGCATTATGTACGCATGCGAAACGCCGGTTGGATGCTGCTGCTAGTTGCTGCGAGAATTACCGCGCAGGATGTTAAGTTTGACACGCCGGAGGCTCGGGTGGTGGAGGTATTAACTTCGCCAGGGCAACGCAGCCCGATGCACGAGCATCACACCAATCGAGTTCTGATCTATCTCGATACCGGTCATCAGACTCTGACGGATGCTCACGGCAATGTGCAGGAGCTGCGATTTCACCACGGTGACGTGGTTTGGAGTCCGGCGGGAGCACAACACATTAGCGAAAACGTCGGCGCCACGACTTATCGAATTGTCGAAGTGGAGTTGAAGAACGCAGCGGGTGCGCTGCCAGCAAGCGAACTTGATCCGGTTCGCGTGGCTCCGGATCATTACAAAGTCGAGTTTGAGAATCCGCAGGTGCGCGTGTTACGGGCGCACTACGGCCCACACGAAGCCGGGCCACCGCACGAGCACATTCTGAACCGCGTCATGGTTTATCTGACGGACGCAAATGTGAAAGTGACGACGCCCGACGGCAATGTTCAAATCATGAAAGGGTCAGCGGGGGATGTGCGGATGGGCGGCGCGGCCAAGCACAAGGAGGAGAATCTGAGCCTGTTGCCTTTCGAGGTTGTCGTGGTGGAATTGAAGCGGTGATCTCAGATAGTGGCTGGTTTCTCGCGCTTACTTTTTGACTCGGGTGGCTTTGGCTTCGTGGCGAGATAGGCAACAATGTCGTCTTCTGTCAGCTCGCGACCTGACCCGCCCGTGCCCACCGTTTCTGGATTACTTACTGCCAACGACAAAACTTGCAGACACAATGCAGGCCCGTCCTGTATGCTCACGTGATATTTCATGAGCAAAGGAATCTCGGCACTGAGGGCCATGGGCGTAGACTTTTGGCCGGTGACGAGGTGATCGAAGAGATAGGTCCGAACGCTGCCGGTCTGCTCGAAGCCGGCGTATCGCAGCATCGGCTTCAATGGGCGTACGGCAGAATCGTGCGCAGAGGCCAAACCGTGGGTAAGAGCGGTTTCTACGGGTCCGAGCCGTGTGCCTGTGGAGGATATAGGTTCTAGTTCTTTGGGTACGCCGAGAGTTGTCATCTGATTCCCCTTCACAACAGCCGTTGTGGGCTAAGATAACAATTTCAGATCACTGACTTAGCTCAGACAATCTGAAGAGGGAGTGATATGCTCGGCTCGTCTACCATGGTCGGTTAGCGAGTCTGCATTTGTCAAGGAAAGGCGCTGTTCCACTGGCGCTTGGGAGGTAAAATGCCGAATTCACTTGCAAATCTTCTGGAACGCTGCGCGGGGTTGAGCCGGCGCGATCTGTTCCGCACAGGCAGCATGCTGGCGCTTCCGGCATGGCTGCGCAATGCGAAAGCGGCACCGGCGCCGGCGTCGATATCGCCGGGACTGCAGGTTGGGGCGAACATTTACGAATCGGTTGGAATTCACCCCATCATCAATTGCCGGGGAACGTTCACTGTCGTCGGAGGTTCGCTGGAGCTGCCGGAAGTGCGTAAAGCCAAAGAAGCTGCGGCGGCGCACTATGTGCAGTTGGACGAAATGATGGACGCTATCGGCGCGCGGCTGGCGGAATTGACAGGCGCGGAATACGGTGTGGTGACCTCGGGTTGCGCGGCGGCTCTGGCGCATTCCACAGCAGCGTGTGTAGCGGGCGGCAATCCCGACCGGCACGTGCGCATTCCGGATCTGACGGGATTTCCGAAAGACGAGGTAGTTATCCCGAAGCACTCGCGGAACGTCTACGATCAGGCCATCCGTTCGGTGGGTGTTCGGGTCGTCGAAGTGGGAACAACCGAGGAACTGGAAGCGGCGCTCGGTCCGCGCGTGGCGATGGTTTACATTCTGGCGAGTCCGCGGGCCGATGAAGGGCCGCCCTCGTACGCCGATATCGTGCGGCTGGCGAAGCAGAGAAATATTCCGGTGCTGGTGGATGCCGCGGCGGAAATGCTCAGCATTCCCAATGTGCATTTGCAGCGCGGCGCAACTCTGGTGGGTTATAGCGGCGGCAAATGCCTGCGTGGACCGCAGTGCGCGGGGCTGCTGCTGGGAAGGAAAGATCTGATTCGCGCCGCGTGGGTGCATAGCGCGCCGCATCATGGCTACGGGCGCAGCATGAAGGTCGGCAAGGAAGAAGCCATGGGGATGCTGATGGCCGTGGAGATGTGGGTGAAGCGCGACCACGATGCCGAGGACAAATTGTGGACGTCATGGATGGAACACATCGGCAAGCGCGTGTCGGCAATCGATGGCGTGACGGCCACGGTGCGCGAGCCGAACGGGCTGGATAATCATAGTCCGGTGCTTTCGATTCGGTGGGACACGGACAAGATCGGAATCAGCGGTGAGCAGGTTTCGCATACGCTGTTCACTACCGAACCGCGCATCACGCTGGTTGGCGGTGGCGTTTACCGCGCGGGAAATGCAAACACGTCGCGCACGGAGACGGGCGTTTCGATCACGGCTTACATGATGCAGCCGGGCGAGGACAAGATCGTGGCGGACCGGCTTTACGAAGTGTTGTCGGCCGCGCCGAAAAGCAAGCTGGTGAAGGAGACCAAACCACCGGCTGCGGACCTGAGCGGCCAATGGGATGTGCATATCCACTTTGCGGCGGCAAGTTCGACTCACACGCTGTTTCTTCGCCAGGACGGCGGACGGATCGAGGGTACGCACCAGGGTGACTACACGGCGCGCGATGTTGCGGGCGCCATCAACGGCGATGCGGTGGAGATAACCAGCCGCGTGGGCGAGCAGCACGGAGCGGCGCTCACTTTCAGATTCTCCGGAACGGTGAGCGGCGACAGCATGTCAGGTGACCTGGACATGGACGAATATCTCAAAGCCAAATGGACGGCGACGCGGCACGTCTTTGGGCGTGGGCGGCAAGGCTGAGCCGCATCGTCACCTTGTTCCGGCTGGTATTTTTCGGCGCGCTGGCGTGCGCGGCCGCGGCGCAAGAAAACCAGACGCCGTGTGCAGTGGTGCGTCCAACCGCCAGTATGTCTGTTCCGCACGTGAAGAAGCCGCGTGAGCTAAATAGTGATCCGAAGTCGAAGACGTGGGCGAAATCGAAGACTGTCTGGATGAGCAAAGATTGCTCGAAGACACTTGAGTATCCCAATCTAAGAACGCAAATTCGCGGCTTCTGGAGCGACACGGATCTCTACCTGCTCTTTATTTGCCCCTACGAGACGCTGAATCTATTTCTGCCGCCGCAGCCGGATGCGCCGCGGCGCGGGTTGTGGGATCGCGATGTGGTGGAAATGTTTCTGGGAGATGACTGGGAAAATATCCGGCACTATCGCGAGTTCGAGATTGCGCCGACGGCGGACTGGATCGACCTGGCGATTGACCTGGATCACCACGGCGCGAATCGCGGGTGGCGCTCGGGCTGGCACGTGACGGCGAGAATCGACGAGAAGACGCACGTGTGGTACGCGGCAGCGCAGATTCCATTGAAGTCGGTGAGCGACCACGCGGTGAAGCCGGGGACGCGATGGCGGATGAATCTATATCGCATCGATGGGCAAGGCGCCGACCCGCAGCGCCACTTTCTGTGCTGGCAGCCGACGTGTGTGGTGAATCGCGATCCCAATCACGTGCCCGAGAACTTCGGTACGCTGATCTTTACGAAATGAAACAACTGGTTTTGCTGATGGCGGCGGCCTCACTGCTGCCAGGTTGGATTGGCGCGCAGGATATCGAGTCCGGCAGGCGGCAATTCGCGGAGCTCTGCGCGGGATGCCATGGCGTGGATGGCGGCGGTGGGGAGTACGGGCCAAACATCATTGACATGCGGCGGTTCGGCGGGCGAACGGCGCGCGATGTGGCGGAAGTGATCGAGAACGGAATAGAGGATTCGGGCATGCCGGCATTCCCGCTGCCCGAAAAAGACATCGACGCTCTGGTCGCATTTGTGCACTCGCTGCGGGCTCCGGCGGTTGAACATCCGGCGCCAGGTGACTCCGCGGCGGGCGAGCGCTATTTCTTCGGAACGGGAAATTGCTCCAGTTGCCACATGGTCAAAGGGCGCGGCGGAAAGGTGGGGCCGGACCTTTCGAATATCGGGAAGCAGCGGCGGCTGGCGGAGATCTCGCAAGCATTGCGTAATCCGGCGGCGAATGTGGCGCCGGGGTACCGCGTCGTCACGGTGCGATTGCGCGATGGCTCTACGCTGCGCGGCCTTGTAAAAAATGAAAGCAACTTCGATTTGCAGTTGCAGACCCTCGATGGCGGTTTGCGCTTGCTCGAGCGGCAGCAGATTGCGGAAGAGACGCACGATGCATCGCCGCTGATGCCGCCCGCGAAAGGAAGTGACGAGGAGCTGCGGGACGTGGTGGCCTACTTGAGCCGGCTCGATAGCTCCGCGGGCGCGGTACTGGAGGGAAGCACTGGCACGAACGCAGGCGATGCGTTCGGAGCGATCGCCCATCCAAAGCCGGGTGAATGGCCGACATACAACGGGAACTTGAGCGGCAATCGGTATAGCCCGTTGCACGAAATCAACACGGAGAATGTCGTGCACCTGGCGCCGAAATGGATGTTTCCCATCGCAAACTCGAAACGGCTCGAGGTCACGCCGGTGGTGGCGGATGGCGTGATGTTCGTCACCGCAGCGAACGAGGTTTACGCGCTGGACGCGCGCTCCGGCCGGCAGATTTGGCATTACGCGCGGCCGTTGACGAAAGGGGTGATCGGCGATGCGGCTTCGGCGATCAATCGCGGGGTGGCGGTGCTCGGTGACCGGGTGTTTCTGGCGACGGATAACGCGCACTTGATCGCGCTCGATCGGATAACGGGCCATCTGCTCTGGGATGCGGAAATTGCGGATTTTCGCAAGGGGTACGGAACGACGTCAGCGCCGCTGGTTGTGAATGACCTGGTGATCACGGGCACGTCGGGTGGCGACGAAGGAGCGCGTGGATTTGTAGCGGCTTTCAACGCGGCAACCGGTAAGCGTGAGTGGCAGTTCTGGACGATGCCGGCGCCGGGCGAGCCGGCAGCCGAGACGTGGGTGGGCCGCGCGATCGAGCACGGGTGTGTGGCGGGCTGGCTGACGGGCACGTATGATCCTGCGAACGGCTTGATTTACTGGCCGACGGGCAATCCTTGCCCGGATTACAACGGCGACGAACGCAAGGGAGACAATTTGTACTCGAGCTCCGTGGTGGCGCTCGAGGCGAAGACGGGCAAACTGCGGTGGTATTTCCAATTCACGCCGCACGATCTGCACGATTGGGACGCCGCGGAGACGACCATGCTGGTAGACGCCGAGTTCGGCGGCCGGCAGCGGAAGCTTCTGGCGCAGGCGGACCGGAACGGCTTCTTCTATGTGCTGGATCGCGAGACGGGCGAGTTTCTGCTCGGCGAGCCGTTCGTGCATAAGCTGACATGGGCGAGCGGCATCGATGCGAAGGGCAGACCGAAGCTTTTGCCCGGCGCGGAGCCCACAGCCCAAGGGACGAAGGTTTGCCCATCGGTGATCGGCGCGACGAATTGGAATTCGACGGCGTACAATCCGGCGACGGGGCTGTTTTATGTTCTCGCGCTCGAGTCGTGTGCGATTTACACGAAGTCGTCGGCATGGTGGGAGCCGGGGAAATCGTTTTATGGCGGAGGCACGCGGCGAGTGCCCGGAGAGACCAGCGAGAAATTTCTGCGGGCCATCGATATTCAGACAGGCAAGATCGCATGGGAAGTTCCGCAACTGGCGACGGGCTTCGGGCTTGCGGGTGTGCTGACGACGGCGGGAGGGCTCGTGTTCTACGGCGATGACAGCGGTGCGCTCGCAGCGGTGGACGCGAAGTCAGGCAAGCCGCTCTGGCACTTCCACACGAACGAGTCGTGGCATTCGTCACCCATGACATACGCGGTGGAGGGGAAACAATACGTCGGGGTGTCGGTCGGGCCGAATATCGTGGCGTTTGGACTACCATGAGTGCCTGAACAAAAAAGGGCGCAGGGCGGCAATATGAGGGCCGGTTCTCCATCGTCTTTTTCATGAAAGGACCAGGAGGTAACAACATGGCTACTGACAAACAAACGCCGAACCCGACGGACGATCAAAGCACGCGGGCCGAAAACAGCAAAGAGCTTTCTGAGCGGGACCTCAAGCAACTGGTGGGCGGGGCGATCGATTCGTATATGCAGTTTCTGAGCCCTGCGCCGAGCGAGCCCGAGGAGAAACCGTAGAGTCTGACGACGGCGGCACACGCCGTTGCGAGGGGTTGCCGTCTATTCGTGGCGTAGCGCTTCCACCGGGTCGAGGCGCGCGGCTTTGTAGGCCGGCCAGATTCCAAAGAAGAGCCCGACACCGACCGACATCAGGATACCGAGCGCGGATGCCCACATGGGTACGCTGGCGGGCAGTGATTCGAAGACGGTGCGGGTGATCAGCGAAATGATCCAGCCGAACAGGATGCCGGCGAGGCCACCTAGGCCCGTCAGTACCGATGCTTCGAGCAGGAACTGCACGATGATGTCGCGCCGCTTGGCGCCAACGGCTTTTCGCAGGCCGATTTCCTGGGTGCGCTCGGTGACCGAAACCAGCATGATGTTCATCACACCGATGCCGCCGACGAGCAGTCCGACTGAGCTCAACGCAGCCATGACGGCAAAAGTGATGGCCGTAATCTGTCGAAAATCTGCAACCATCTGCTCAGCGGTGGACAGCGAAAAATCATCGCCCTTGTGATAAGGGACGTGGCGGTCGATGCGCAGTACGGTTCTGACCTGGTCCAGAGCCTCACCGAGCATGCCATCACGTGCGGCGACCACGATCGCATTCTCTTTCGCATTCGGGTACATCTTCCGCAAGGCGCCATACGGCACGAGCACACGGTTATCGGTGTCGCCGAAAAATGAAGCGGCAGGCCGGAACATCGTGCCGACCACCTGGAATTCGTAACCATCCACGTTGATGGTCTTGCCGATGGGATCGACATCGGCGAATAGAGCTTTCGCCACCTCCGCGCCAAGCACGGCGACGCTTTGCCGATGGCGGCTCTCTTCATCGGTGAAAAAACGCCCCAGGTTCATATCGGCCTGGCCCTGGCGCGCATAGGCTTCTTCCACGCCGAAGAGATTGACATCGTACATTTCATTGCTCTTGTAGTGCACGTTGATGGGGTTGTGGTTCGGGAACAGCATCGGCGAAACGTCTTCGACCGCCCCGCAGCGCTCTCGAATATGGACGGCGTTCTCGTAAGTCAAATTCTTGCGCGTGCGCTCTTCCGGGGTCAGTTCGGTCACGCGGAATCCCACCGGAAAGCGAAACACGATGATCGAATTGGGGCCGAAGCTACGCAATACGCCGGCGATGGTGGAGTCGAATCCGGTAAGGATCGCGCCAACGCCGATAATCGTACCGGTGCCGACGATCACGCCCAGCACAGTGAGGAACGAGCGCAGTTTGTGCGAGCGAATGGTATCGAGAGCGAGCCAGAGCGCGTTGGTGAAACCGAGCCGTCTCATGGTTACTTGTCCACCCGGAGGGCTTCGATGGGGTCGAGCCGGGCGGCGCGGCGCGCGGGATAGATTCCGAAAAACAACCCTACCAGCGCCGAAAGTCCCACGCCAAGAAAGACAGAAGTCCACGGTAGAACCATCGGCATCGGGGTTGTGTTGCGCACGAGAATCGCCAGAAGCCAGGCCAGCAATACTCCAATGAGGCCGCCGGCACCAGCCAGCACCGCTGACTCCACCAGAAACTGGTTCAAGATATCGCGCCTTCTCGCGCCCAACGATTTGCGGATGCCGATTTCGTGCGTCCGCTCGCTGACCGCGGCCAGCATGATGTTCATGATCACGATACCGCCCACCACCATGAATACCGAGACGATGCCGACCGCCATCCCGGCAATCGCAGCCGTGAGCCGGTTCCACAGCGTGACGAATGTCTCGGAAGCAAAAATCGAGAAATTGTCGTCTGCGTTGGGCTTCAAGTGGCGATAGGCGCGCAGCAGCATGCGCACTTCATCCTGCGCTTCCGCGAGATGCTCCTGGCCGTTTGCCTTGGCCACCAACTCGATGCCGCTGCGAGAGCCGTAGGTCTTGAAATAGCTCTCAATCGGGATCATCACGAAATTATCCTGGGACTGGCCGAAAACACTACCCTGTGCCTTCGCGACCCCGACCACGGTGTAGGGATTGCCTTCGATTTGAATCACTTTTCCGACGGGATCGACATCCGGGAAGAATCGCTTATTCAGGTCGTTACCAATGAAAACCACGGCGGCATGACGTCGCACTTCCTCGGGCACGATATCGCGGCCGGCTGCGACGCCTACATTGTTGATCGCGGGGATATTGTCGGTAATGCCATTAATCTCCACCCGCGGCACCGATTCGCCTTTGTAAGAAACCCGGCCGCGCCTGGACACCATCATGCCGAGATCCTTGACCAGCGTGACCTCGCTGCGTAGAAAGTCATACTCTTCGCGCTTGATTTCGGGATTACGCTTCAGCATCTCGAAAAACTTCTTTGGATCCCAAGGGCCAAACCAGGCCATGCGAACCACGCGGAATCCGTCGGCACCCATGTCGGAGACCTTTTCGGCAATGTACAGATTCATGCCGTGGATGAGGGCGGTGACGACGATTAGGGTGGTTGTGGCCAGAATGACGCCGAGCAGCGTCAGAAAGCTGCGAAGCTTGTTCTTCCGGAGGCTGTCGACGGCGATACGGTTTGCCTCCCAAAACGAGGCGTTTGGACGGAACTTCGGGGATCTGGACACTAGGGTCTCAATAGGCAGACGCGATCGAGGGGTGGTTTGTTCCGTTCAGGCGAAAGGTTTTGCCAGATTTCTTCCTAAGGCCGGATATGCCGAATGGATGGCGGCGCATCTCCCGTTTGGCTCATCGAATCCACCGTTCTGCTGTTCGATAATAGACATTACCCATCCGGAACCCGTAACACGCAATGTGGATTGTCCGATTAGCCCTCCGCCGCCCTTATACCTTCGTGGTGATGGCGCTTCTGATTGCCATTCTCGGCAACGTGGCCATTGTCACGATGCCGGTGGATATTTTTCCGTACATTGATATCCCGGTCATCAGCGTGATCTGGAGCTACTCGGGTATGTCGCCGGACGAGATGGAAAAGCGTATCGACACCATCTTCGAGCGTTCCATGACCACGACGGTGAACGACATCGAGCACATTGAGACGCAGGCGTATAGCGGCGTTTCCGTGACGAGGGTCTACTTCCAGCCCAACGTGAAGATCGAGATGGCGATGGCGCAGGTGACGGCCATTGCCCAAACATTGCTGCGCATTTTTCCGCCCGGAACTTTTCCCCCCAGTATCATCAAGTACGACGCCTCGAGCGTGCCGATTTTGCAGCTCGGTTTGGAAAGCAAGACGCTCAGCGAGCAGCAGATTTTCGACCTGACGCTCAACTTCATCCGTACCCAGCTTGCGACGGTGCAAGGGGCGGCGGTACCGCTCCCGTACGGCGGCAAGTTCCGCGAGGTGATGGTCGATCTCAATCCCGAGGCGCTCTTCGCCAAACAGCTTTCCCCGACGGATGTTTCGAACGCGCTGTCACAGCAAAGCTTAATTCTGCCGGCAGGTGACGCCAAGATCGGCGACATCGATTACCAGGTGAAGCTGAACAACAGCCCGGTGATCCTGGACCAGCTCAACGATCTGCCGGTCAAAGTGGTCAACGGCGCGACCGTCTACATGCGGGACGTGGCTCAGGTGCGCGATGGCTATGCAGTACAAACCAGCATCGTACGAACCAACGGGACGCGCGGTGCGCTGGCCACTGTTTTGAGAAACGGCAAAGCGTCCACGCTGGACATCGTGCGAAAGGTGAAAGAAACGCTGCCCAAGATTCTGGCGGGCCTACCGCCGGAGCTGAACGTGCGCCAGTTGTTCGACCAGTCGATTTTTGTGCGGGCAACGATTGCGGGCGTGGTGAGAGAAGCTGTGATCGCGGCCTTCCTGACGGGCATGATGATCCTGCTGTTCTTGGGAAGCTGGCGCAGCACGATCATCGTTTGCATTTCGATACCACTATCCATTCTCACGTCGCTGATCGTTCTCGATCTGATGGGCCACACCATCAATGTGATGACGCTAGGCGGCATGGCACTGGCGGTTGGCATTCTGGTGGACGATGCGACGGTGGAAATCGAAAACACGCACCGCAACATGGCGATGAAGAAGCCGCTGGTGCGGGCCGTGCTGGATGGCGCCCATCAGATCGCGGTGCCGGCGTTTGTTTCCACGCTGTCGATTTGCATCGTCTTTGTGCCGGTGTTGCTGTTGACGGGCGCTGCCAAGTATTTGTTTACGCCCCTGGCCCTCGCCGTGGTGTTCGCCATGCTGGCGTCTTACCTACTCTCGCGGACGCTGATTCCGACCATGGTGCACTACCTGCTAAAGCCCGAATTGCGGCTTTACCTGCTGGGCGAGCATGGAGAAGCCTCCGGCGGCAGCGGCATCATCTGGTCGGTCCACCACGCGTTCAACCGGCGCTTTGAGCAGATGCGGTCTGCCTATGCGGGCCTGCTGGACTGGTCGCTAGAGCATCCCGGCCGCGTGCTGACGGTCTTCGCCATTTTCGTAGCGGGTTCGTTGTGTCTGATCCCCTTTGTGGGCCAGGATTTCTTCCCGACTGTGGATTCGGGTCAATTGCGCCTGCACGCGCGGGCACCAGTGGGCACGCGGATCGAGAAGACTGAGCTGATTTTCTCGCAGATCGACGATGAAATCCGGCAGGTGATTCCGCCGCGCGAGATCGATACGATCATCGACAATATCGGCATTCCCTTCGGCGGCTTCAACCTGGCATTCGGCGACAGCACGACCATCGGGTCCGACGACGGGGACATCCTCATTTCGCTGAAAGGCGAAAATCATGGTTCTACCGCGGAGTACGTCACGCGACTGCGGAAACATCTGCACGAGAAGTTCCCCGATGTCACGTTTTTCTTTGAAGCGGCGAACATCACCAATCAGATTTTGAATTTTGGCCTGCCGGCGCCGATTGACGTGCAGGTGGTGGGAAGAGACGCCGGGGTAGGTTACCGGACCAGCCGGGAGCTCGAAAGCCGTATGGCAAGGATACCCGGCGCGGCCGACGTGCACATCCACCAGGTGGTCAATTACCCGGAACTCCGCGTGAATGTGGATCGTGTCAAGGCGGGAGAAGTGGGGTTGACGCAGCGCGACGTGAGCAATAGCGTGCTGATCTCGCTGGCTTCGAGCGGCCAGGTGGCGCCCACGGAGTGGCTGAACTGGGCGAACGGAGTGACCTACAGTGTCGCCGTGCAGACGCCGCAGTATCGCTTGAATTCGCTGAGCGCGGTGATGCGCACGCCGATCACGCCCGTGCTGAACGCGGTCAATACAAATACGCCGTTCTCGCTCGCGGGCGTGGCGAATAATTCGCTCGCATCGCTCGGAAGCGCGCCCAACCAGGCGTCACAAGCGTTCGGGAACCCGGGTGCGGCGCCGGCCACCGCCCAACTGCTCAAGAATCTCGCATCCGTGCAGCGCGGCGTATCGAATGAGATCGTGAATCACTACAATGTGCAGCCCGTGTTCGACGTTTACGCGAATGTCGACCGGCAGGATCTGGGGAGCGTCGGGGCGGCTGTCGAAAAAATCATGAGCGACGTCTCCAAGCGGCTGCCACGCGGCACGACGCTGGCCCTGCGCGGCCAGGTGGAGACGATGCGGACTTCGTTCATTCGCCTGGAACTGGGGCTTATCTTCGCGATCGTGCTGGTTTACCTGCTGATGGCTGTGAATTTTCAGTCGTGGGTGGATCCGTTCATCATTCTGATGGCATTGCCCGGCGCGCTGGCCGGTATTGTCTGGATGCTATTCGTCACACAAACCACTTTCAGCGTTCCGTCGTTGATGGGCGCCATCATGAGCATTGGCGTGGCCACAGCCAATAGCATTCTACTCGTGGTTTTCGCGAACGACCAGCGCACGGAGGGGATGAACCCCCGCGCGGCGGCGCTGGCCGCGGGTTACACGCGCATTCGTCCGGTGACGATGACCGCGCTGGCTATGATCATCGGCATGCTGCCCATGGCGCTGGGGTTGGGCGAAGGCGGTGAGCAGAATGCACCGCTTGGACGAGCCGTAATCGGCGGCCTGCTCCTGGCAACCGTGACAACTCTGTTCATCGTTCCCCTGGTGTATAGCTTGCTCCGCGGCAAGCCCCCAGTGGATCATGAAAAGGAGATCGAAGAAGAGGAGAAGCTGACCATCGCCCAGTTACTGGAGCTTACCTAAAGATTCCCTATGAACCGGATGGAGAAAGAACTCACGACGGAACAGCAACTGCGAGCCGAGATTGCGGATCTGAAGCGGCAACTCGAGCAGCAGCAACAGGCGCCGAAGCATGACGTGAAACCTCCTTCGCGCACCACGCTGGGCGCGCTCTCGCTGGTGGGAGTGATCGCCGTGGGGGCAGCGTTTTTCGCGGGGTACCTGCCGCACCAGAAGCGCGAACAAATGCTGGTGGCCGAGGCCAAAGCGGAAGGCCAGGCACATCCGACGGTGACTGTGGCCGCGGTGCGCCGCGCTGCGGGGCAGGTGGATATCGTGCTTCCGGGCAATATCCAGGCGGTCACCGAGGCGCCGGTGCTCGCGCGTGCGGACGGATATATCAAGAAGCGCTATGCCGACATTGGCGACCGCGTGCAGGCCGGCCAGCTTTTGGCGGAACTCGAAGCGCCGGAGCTAGATCAGCAGGTGCAGCAGGCGCGGGCAGCTCTGGAGCAGTCGCGATCCGAGCTGGAGGCAGCTAACGCCAACCTGGAACAAGGTAAGAGCAATGAGGATCTGGCGCGCGTGAACGCAGCGCGCTGGAACAACCTGGTGGCGAAGGGGGCGGTCTCGAAGCAGGAAAACGACCAATACCAGACGCAGTTCAAAGCGCAGACGGCGGGCGTGCAGTCGCTCGCAAAGGCTGTGGCCGCCGCGCAAAATAATGTATCAGCGTCCCAGGCAAATCTCGCGAGATTGACCGAACTGCAGGGTTTCGAAAAAGTCCGCGCTCCGTTCAGCGGCGTGATCACCGTGCGGAATATCGATGTGGGGGCGCTGGTGACAAACTCGAACACGTTGCTCTATCGGATTGCGCAGACCAATGTGCTGCGGACCTACATCAACGTTCCACAGTCCGACGCGGATGCAGTTCGCGTGGGGCAGCCGGCCGTTCTGACCGTTCCGGACCTTCCTGGTCGTCAATTCCACGGCACGATAACGCGCACGGCGAGCGCGCTCGATCCGGCCAGCCGCACGTTGCTGGTTGAGGTGCAGGCGCCCAACCCCGACGGTACGCTGATGCCTGGCATGTATTCCCAAGTTAGCCTGGTGGGCCCGCGTACGCACCCGTCGCTGTTGATTCCGGGAGACACGCTGGTCGTGCGGCCAGATGGGACGCAGGTCGCCTTGGTCGGCGATGATAAGACCGTGCACTTTCAGGCCGTCCAACTCGGGCGGGATTATGGAGACCAGATCGAAGTAATGGCCGGTTTGCGAGAGGGGCAGCACGTGGTGGTGAATCCGGGCGACTCGGTGCGCGACGGCGTCCAGGTGAATCCCGTGCTGCTGAAGGAAAAGACGCAGGCTGCGCCAGTTTCGGGCGCTACGCCCAAACCCGCGGGACACTGAAGAGGCATGGGACGCCCGGAATCGTGGAATTGCCGATAGGCGGGAAGCCGCCGGGCTCGCGCGCGGCGCAGCATCGACGGGCGGAGCGGTCTGCCGGATGACCTGCCCATTCCGCTGCCGCACTAAACTAACAAGGGACAAACAGATGGTTCGATCGACACTCAGCACTATCCTTGCGGTTTTGATGGCCGCGCCGCCGTGCTTGGCGGCGCCCGGTGGGCAAGGGCCGGCGCCGCAAACCCCTCCGTCCACTGCGCAGCCGGCGATACAGGGTCCGGGACGACGGTACCACACGGATTTCGCCAACTCGGCGCGCTTCCACGATTTGCTGCGTGCGGGGAACCTGTATCTGTCGCTATCCGACGCCTTGGCATTGGCGATCGAAAACAATCTGGACATCGAACTCGAGCGCTACACGCTGCCGGAGGCGGACTCCGAAGTGCTGCGAGCCAAGGGAGGTGGCACTCTGCGTGGTGTTCTGTTTACGTTAGCGGACACGCCGGCAGGAGTCGGCGGACCACTTAGTCCGCTGGTGACGAATTCGGCAACCTCCACGTCGGTCACACCGGGAAGCACGGTTGCGAGCAACGCGCTCGAGCTTGGCGTGTTGGGGGAAGCGCAAACGAACCTCTCGATGCAGGGCACAATTCCGCAATCCAGTGGCACGCCGCCGCCGGCTTTTGACCCTCAACTCACGGGACTCGTCAATTGGACGCACCAGACCGCGCCTCAAGTGGACTACCTTTCGTACGATACGAACGCCCTGGTGACAAGAACGACAACCGCTGGTGCCGGCTACCAGCAGAGCTTCAGCACGGGTACGCAGGTGAGCGTCAATTTCGACAACAGCCGCACAGGACTCAACTCCTTGAGCTCCTCTTACAATCCTTTTACGCAGTCGTCGTTGGGTCTCACGGTAACGCAGCCGTTGATGCGCGGTTTCGGCATCAATATGAACCGCCGGTTTATTCGCATCGCGTCTAACGAACAGAAGATTACAAGCCTGCTGTTCCAACAGCAGTTGATCGAGACGGTTTACGGGGTCATCCGGCTGTACACGGATCTGGTAGCGCTAACCGAGGACGTGAAGGTGAAACAGGAGACAGTCAGACTGGCGGAAAAGCTCTTCGACGATACTAAGGCGCAGGTGGAAGAGGGAACGCTGGCGCCGGTGGAAATGACGCGCGCCAAGGCCCAGGTGTCGGCCAGCCAGCAGGACTTGATCAATTCGACCGGGTTGCTCGAGGAGCAAGAAGCGATCCTGAAGACAGTGCTCACGCGTCGGGGAAATGAGGACCCCGAGGTGGCGGCCGCTCGCGTTATTCCGACGGACTCATTGAACGTACCGGAGAAAGACGAGGCGCGCCCCATCCAGGAGGCGCTGGCGGTGGCCGTGGCCAACCGGCCCGATCTGGGCCAAGCGAAGATCCAGGTGGAGAATTCGCAGATCGGACTGGAAGGCTCACGCAATTTGTTGCGGCCGGAAGTGGATCTGGTTGGTGTGGCCCAGAATAGCGGGCTCGCGGGTGTGCTGAATCCCATGGCGCCGTCCCCGAACCCTCCGTACGCCGGGGGATATGGCGACGTGCTGAACCAACTGTTTACGCGCAAATTCCCGACCTACGGGATTGGCGTGCAGGTTACCGTTCCGCTGCGGAACCGCGTGGCGGAAGCGGACGTGGCGCGCGATGAACTGCAGTTGCGCCAATCGGAAGTGCGCGTGCGCCAGTTGCAAAATCAAGTCCGGCTGGAAGTGGAGGACGCGCTGATCGCCATGCGCCGCGCCCGTGCGTCTTATGAAGCGGCGGTGCAAACCCGCCTGCTACAGCAGGAATCGCTGGAAGCCGAACAAGCCAAGTACGAAGTGGGCGCTTCCACGAGCTTCTTTGTCATTCAGTATGAGAGCCTGCTGTCGCAGGCTCGCTCCTCCGAAGTGGCCGCCAAGAGCGCCTACGTGAAGGCGCGCGCGGCCCTGCAACGTGCCACGGGCAACATCTTGTCCGAGAATAACGTATCGTTAGAAGCAGCGTACAAGGGGCGAATGTAGGTTATTCGCGTCTACCAAACCCCACAGCGGCGATGCCTGTTATTGTGGGCCGTGGAACATGAATAGACGATGAACAAGACGAATTATTTGCAGGAACTTACGCACAGTTAGCGCGCAGCTATTCATTAATTTGTCATTATATCGTCACCGTATCTTCATCCTCTTTTGTTAGCCTACCGATTCCTGAGTCCTTAATTTCCGGCTCGGTTGGCGAGTGTCAAGAGGGGGCACTCGTCTAAGGTGCGGCGAGATTTCGCCCGCCGAAACTCCAACTGCAATTCACTCTGGAGGTCCAACTATGCGCAGGTGTGTCTCTTCGACCAGCAGGTTCTTGACTCTCGTTCTCTGCATGTTGTGTCTCATGCCGGCACCGGCACAGGAGCGGAAGGGCTTGATAAACGGAAGAGTCACCGATACCGGGCAGGGCGTGCTAAAAGGCGCGACTGTCGACCTGCAGCCGGCGGGTAAGCCTACGATCACCGACAATCTGGGCGAGTTCACGATTTCTGATCTGGCACCTGGAGAATATCTGCTAACGATTTCCTATGTGGGACTTGATCCCTTTTCTAAAAAAGTCACTGTCGCCCCGGGACAAACCACTCGCGTGGACGCCGAGCTCAAAGTAGCGACGCAAAGCGATTCGATCACGGTCACAGCAGAACGCGCACACGGTGAGGCTGAGGCGATTAACCGCGAACGCACTGCCGAGAACATTCTGCAAGTGTTACCTCACGACGTGATCATAAGTCTGCCCAACGCGAATGTCGCCGATGCGATCGGCCGGCTCCCCAGCGTGACTCTGGAGCGCGACGAAGGTGAAGGCAAATACGTACAGGTGCGTGGCACGGAACCGCGATACACGAATGTGACAATTGACGGCGTGAACGTTCCAGCGCCCGAGAGTGGCGTGCGCCAGATCAAGCTAGATGTTATCCCGTCGGACTTAGTCGAATCGGTCGAGATCAATAAGACCCTCCTGGCGAACATGGATGGCGACGGCATTGGCGGTTCGGTGAATCTTCGAACCAAGACGGCCGGTGAGCAGCCTACAATCTCGCTTTTCGGCATCGGCGGACACACTCCGATCCTGAATGGTCGCAACGCGTACCAGAGCGGCGCCACCGTTGGGAAACGCTGGGGACGGGAGAAGAAGCTTGGCACGCTGTTCGGCTTTGCCTTCGATTGGAACGGCCGCGGCATCGACGACGTAGAGCCTGGCCCGACGGCCATCCAGTGCAATCCCGGGAATTGCGGCTCCCCCAGTGCGAACGCTCCTTACTTCGGCACCTACAACACTTACGATATTCGCGAGTACCGTTACTATCGGTCGCGCTTTGGCTACACAGGAAGCGTGGACTACAAGTTTAACGATAACTTCAATATATGGTTTCGCGGGCTATATTCTCATTTCGACAACTTTGGCGACCGGTCTGTACTTACTCCGACGATCAACTCCTTCACAACGTCTCCATTTCAAGGCGGTACCGACGGCAACATGACCTTCAACGCGGAAATCCGCCGGCCTGTGGAGGTGATCGGAAGCCTGGCTACCGGCGGGCGCCATGATTTCGGTGGGTCCTCCTGGTTGATCTGGGAATTCTCGGTTTCTCGTTCATCTTCGGAGGATCACGGCTACTCGGGTGCGGACTTTGTGCCCGTCGACCCTAACTCGCCGCTCAACAACGTGCAGTTCGGCGTCAACTTGACTAATCCGATGCTCCCAAAGTTCATGGTACAGAACGGAGTCAATATCTATGACACTACGGGTTATTATCTGACAGATCTTGATGTTGGCAGGACTTATAGTCCGCAAGTCAATATCAACGGAGCAGCATCATTTGCAAAACAGTACCATCTGGGCGGGCATTACGGCACGTTTGAAATTGGTGGAAAGTTGCGGAATGCTCACAAGTTCGACGAATTCAAGGATCCGATCTATAACACCATAAATCCGACCCAGTATCCGCTGAGCGGTTTTCCAGTTAGCCTGCAGAATCAGAACTATTACAGCGGCAACTACACTGCTCCTCCGTTGATTAATTACAACCAAGTACTGTCTACAGTGCTAGGTAACCCGAATGGATTCACGATAGATAACCAGCCGCTGAACCAACTCACAAGTAACTTTGACCTAATCGAGCGCGTTGGCGCAGGTTACATAATGAATACGATCAACTTCGATCGATGGCGCTTGAATACTGGTATCCGTTTCGAAACCACTACGGAATACGCGGCGGGATATCAGGTTATTCTCGATTCCAACAACCCGCTGGGTTATTCCGGTGTGAGCCCGGTGCACGTGAATTCGACGAGAGTCGATCCACTACCTAGCGCCGAGCTCCGTTATCGAACCACGTCCGACTCCGACATCCGCCTCGCCTATGGCCGCGGTGTCGCGCGTCCTAACTTCGGCGACCTCGTACCCTCACTGACCATTGACGATCAAAATAGGCTGCTCAGCCTCGGTAACGCCGCTCTTAAGGCCACGCACGCCGATAACTTCGATGTGCTTTATGAGCAGTATCTGAAGCCGATAGGCCTGATTCAGGGAGGTTTCTTCTATAAGCGCATCGGCGACCCGATTTATCCCATTGAATCCGCGACGACGATCGAACCTTACGCGGGGCAAGGTTACCGCCAGATTCAGCCGCAGAACGGTACAAACGCGTGGTTATACGGATTTGAGACGGCTTATCAACAGCACCTCGGATTCCTGCCTGGTCTATTGAACGGCATCGGCATCACGGCGAATTACAGCTATACCGCCTCGCAAGCTAACGGTGTACCTGGGCGTTCGGACCACCCGCGGCTGATTCGCCAGGCGCCGAACACCTGGAACCTGAGCCCGACTTACGATCGCAGCCGACTCTCCATGCGGCTCGGCATTTCCTACAACCAAGCTTTTATCGATGCCTATAACTACACCGATGGCGCGCCGCTGGGCGTCAACGGCCCCAACGGCGATCATTGGTTCTATACGCACCTGCAGGTAGACGTACAGGGTAGCTACCGTCTGGCCAAAGGCTTCACGGCAGTAGTCTATGGTCTGAATCTTACTAACGAGGTTTTCGGATTCTATTTCGGCAGCCCGATCTGGAACAACCAACGCGAGTTCTACAAACCTACAATCGGCGTGGGCCTGCGCTGGGCCTCGGGCGCGGAACACAACTAAGCAGCTCTAGGTTTCACCGCTGCCAGAGAATTTGATTCGCCTCAAGGGGTACCAAGGCGCCGTCTTTGAACGGAACCACGCGGGGCGTGTAGTCCGCGGCCGGTCGGGTGGCCGGGACCGTGGCGGTGTAAAGATAGCCGCCGATTGCACCCACGAGAGACTGACCGCGCGCCATCGGCACGTGTATCGGCTCCAGACCGTCGTGTGGATCGGCGAAGAGCTCGACGTGGACCGCTTCCGGGTTGAGCTCATCCAAATAAACCTGCACCTCGAAAGTGTGGCTATGATCGTTCGTGTTCACCTGTACGGCACCGAGGCGTAGATTGCCCCAGTGAGCCCGAACGTCCTGCTGCCAGGCGAGCAGTTCGGTGCCGAACTTCCCATTGTCCGCGGCGCGTCGGCAATAGGCATCGGCCGCCGGCAGGTAATGCTTGTCGGTGTACTCACGCACCGTGCGGTTAGCAGAGAATTGCGGGGTGAGGCGCGCCATACTCTCGCGCATCTTCGCCACCCATCCGCGTGCAATGCCCTTCTCGTCCCGATTGTAGAATTCGGGGATCACGTCGCGTTCGAGCAGCGTGTACAGCGCTTCGGCTTCCGCATGGTCCCAGGCCGGATCTTCTCCATGTTCCTTTCCGTCGCCGAGAGCCCATCCCAGATCCGGCGAATACGCCTCCACCCACCAGCCATCCAACTCCGAGAGATTCAGACCGCCGTTCACCAGCACCTTCATGCCGCTGGTGCCGCTCGCTTCCCAAGGACGGCGCGGCGTGTTGATCCACACGTCTACTCCCTCCACGAGTTGCTGCGTCAGGAGCATATCGTAATCGCTAAGAAAAACTACTCGCGAACGGACCTCGGGCCGGGCAATAAATTCGTTCCACTGCTTGATCATGGCTTGGCCTCCGGCATCCTGCGGATGGGCCTTGCCGGCGAGAATCAATTGCACCGGCCGCTGCGGATTATTCAAGATGCGGATCAATCTCTCGGGATCCCGCAATAGCAGGTTGGGGCGCTTGTAGGTGGCGAATCGGCGCGCGAAGCCCATAGTCAGGATGTTAATGTCGAAAATGCGCTCCGCTTCCGCGATCTCGGCTTCCGACGCTCCCTGAGTTCCGCGTTGCCGGGCCAGGCGCGTGCGTGTGTACTCGATGAGCGCTTTGGTCGAGTCCATCCGCAGCTGCCATAGCTGCGCATCGGTTAGTTTGCGAAAGTCGGCGTCAATGCACTCCATTTCACCCACCCACCGTTGCGCACCGCAGGGGCCGGCCCACA
>Ga0335071_10001615_pt1 | contig 24293 bp, 28 predicted proteins | sample Lox_Sample_15_FD_206724 | JGI IMG/M metagenome (GOLD analysis project Ga0335071, IMG submission 206724) | Soil microbial communities from Loxahatchee National Wildlife Refuge, Florida, United States - Lox_Sample_1.5 | ecosystem: Environmental > Terrestrial > Soil > Wetlands | place: USA... | reverse complement strand
GGCACAGCTTGGGGCAAAGACACTCCTCATCGAAAAGGAAAAGGAACTCGGTGGGGACTGCCTGCACTTCGGTTGCGTTCCCAGCAAGACGCTGATCAAGACAGCCAAGGTCTATCACCAGATGAAGAATGCAAAAGCCTACGGTCTGCCCGAGGCGGACGTAAGACTCGTGGAGTTTCCCCGGATCACCAGGCGAATCCGCGCGGTCATCGAAGCCATCCTGCAGCACGATTCGGCGGAGCGCTTCTGCGACCTCGGCGCACACGTGGAAACCGGAAACCCCGTCTTCGTCGACGAGCATGCGGTGAGTCTCGATGGGATTCCCTACTCCGCAAAGAGCTGGGTCATTGCTACGGGGTCTTCACCGGTGATTCCGCCCATTCCGGGCCTGGACAAGGATCAATGCATGACCAACCGGGATATTTTCTACCTCGACCGGCTCCCGAAATCGATGATCATCATCGGCGGTGGTCCTATCGGCATCGAGATGTGCCAGGCCTTCAACAGGCTCGGGACCTCCGTAACGGTCGTCGAACTGGGCAGTGCCATCCTCCCGAAGGAGGACAAGGACATGGCCGATCTCGTCATGGGCGTCCTCGAGGCCGAAGGGGTCCGATTCCGTCTCAATGCCACGGTCCTGAGAGCGGTGAGGGCCGGAGCGCAAAAGCATGAGGTCATGATCAAGGTCGGCGATACAATAGAGGCCCTGAGCGCAGAGACGATCCTTGTGGCCGCAGGAAGGAGGGCCAACCTGGCAGGACTTGGCCTGGAAGGAATCGGTGTCGAGTTCGACGGCCGTGGACTCAAGCTCGATGACAGGCTCAGAACCACGCAGAAGCATATTTACGGAGCCGGGGACGTCACCGGCGGCTACCAGTTCACCCACGCGGCAGGATACGAAGGGGGGATCGTTGTGACAAACGCCGTGTTTCATCTTCCGCGGAAAGTCGATTACGCATTCTTGCCCTGGTGCACCTACACGGATCCAGAGCTTGCAAGCATCGGTATGAACGAGAAGGCGGCAAAGGATGCTGGAATTCCGTACAGCGTCTGGACCGAAAACTTTCACGACAACGATCGCAGCCTTGCCGAGGGGGAAACGACGGGAAAAATCAAGATGCTCCTTGACGAGCATGAGAAGCCCATCGGCGTGCAGATCCTGGGTCCCAGGGCGGGGGATCTCCTCGCGGAGTGGGTCGCAGTGATCAATGGCAAGGTCGGGCTATCGACGCTCGCTGCGGCCGTTCACCCCTACCCTACCCTGGGCGAGATCAACAAAAAGGTCGCCGGGGCATTCCTGTCCACGAAGATTTTCTCGGAGCCCGTCAAGAAGGGGCTCAAGCTCTTTTTCAGTTTGCGGGGACGGGCATGTGAAGTGCAGAAGTGATGAAGTGCGTGAGTGCGGAAGTGAAAAAACTTCACGATCTTGGCTGCCAACTCACTCAGGCACTCAAGCACTCCCGCACTAACACACTATTTCTGCCTCGGGCAGAAATACTCGCAATCCCTCGTCCAGTCGTTGACGACGTGCTCGACGAAACGGGCGAAGCGCCAGCATTTCTCCAGTTCCGCTTCCGTCGGGGGGCTGTGAAAGATACATTGCTCGCAGGATTTCTTGTATTCGGGTTTCATCTTGACCACCTCCGTTTTTTCGTTTAACGGAAGAGAGCCGTCCCGTCAACGGAAATAAATCTGGAAGTCAACCGATGGAAAACGCACAGGCCTTGGAGGAAGCCCTCCTGGTAGAAGACCTGCACACGGGTGAGCTGATTGTCGAGCGCGCAAACGGGGAGAAGTGGCTCCTCGACGCCAAGAAGGGCTGGTGCCCCTGGGGCTACGAGTTCGAGGGCAAGCGCGTGATGCTTCAATTCGGGCCGAACACCTCCTTCCTCGTCAATGACCGCGGCGAGCGCTACGAGTTCTGGACGGAGAAGCAGATCGAGTAAGAGGCGGGATTCGCTTAATCGCAAGGCTCAAGGATGCCCAAAGTGCCGGAGGGGACAGCCGCAATGCAAGAAGACAAAGATCAATTTGACAAGCAATTTGCAGCGGTGTGCGGCCTTTATTGCCAGGCCTGCTCATGGTTTATTTCCACCCATGAAGATCCTGAACGGCTCAGGAGGCTCGGGGCGCGATTCAATTACTCTGAGGAGGAAAGCCGGTGCTACGGGTGCAGATCGGGCAAGAGGTTGCCTTTTTGCGGAAAATGCAAGATGTTCGCCTGTGCCGCGGAACGAGGCATCGATTTTTGCAGCCAGTGCGATGAGTATCCCTGCGATGACCTGAAACAGTTTCAATCCGCCATGCCTCACCGGATCGAACTGTGGGTGAATCTCGAAAGGGTGAAAGCTGTCGGCTATAAGCAATGGCTCCAGGAAATCAGGAACAACTATACCTGCCCGCACTGCCAGACCATCAATTCAACCTACGACCTGAAATGCCGCAAGTGCGGGGAAGAGCCCAGCTGCCGTTACGTAGCCAAGCACAGGAAGCTCATCGAGCATCATTTGAAGAACGGATAATGCATAAACCAGCGCCGAAGATGAACACCAAGATCACATACAACCCGGCGGCATTTTTCGGGATTACCTTCCTGATCACATGGAGCACCTGGTTCATCTCCGCCTATTTCAGCTATCAGAAGGGAATGCAAACACTGCAGGCCCTGTTCATGATACCGGGATTGTTTGCGCCGCTAACGGCGGCAATGATCATGCTGTTCAGAGCAAAAAAACTTGAATTGTGGAGTGAGTATCGGGACCGGCTGTTGAGTTTCAAGCGGATCAAGATGTCTATGGTCCCCATTATGCTTTTCCTGATGCCGGCAGCGATCCTGGCTTCTATTTTTGTCTCCCTGCTATTCGGAAAATCGGCCGACCAGTTCTCAATCATCCAGCACTTCGGCTTTTCAGCCGGGCCTGTCCCGGTTTTGCTGCTCCTGATTGTCGTACCGGCGCTGGAGGAAATGGGATGGAGGGGTTACGGGGTGGACAGCCTCCGGAGCCGCTTCAATCTTTTCAACACGTCGCTCATTTTCGGCCTGCTCTGGGCTCTCTGGCATCTGCCGATGTTCTTCATCCATCACTACTATCATAATGAGCTTCTGTCCAACTGGGTCTACGCCGCCAATTTCTGGATCAGCATTTTCCCTACGGCGATCATCATCAACTGGCTCTATTACAGAAACAACCGAAGCATCATCGCTTGTTTTCTCTTTCATTTGTCTGTGGACCTCGCCTGCGAGATGTTCCAGGTGGAGCAATTCACCAAATGCATCAGCACGGGGATATTGATCCTCATCGCGGCATGGATCGTCATTGCGGAACGAAAGCTCTTTTTTGAAGAGAAGCCCGTTTGATGCTCCCGACATCAGTCATTGTTAGAACGAAAAGGCAGAGCCGATTGGCTCTGCCTTCCCTCCTTCCTCCTCTTCCTTACAAGGAAGCCTATTTTCTGAGTCGTCTTGCTCCTGCCAAGCCTATAACACCGAATCCGAGAAGGAGCATGGTGGCGGGTTCGGGCACGCCGGACGGTTCCGCCGTGAAGCTGACAAACCTGCAGCGCGAATCCATCCGTCCAACCATTTCCTTCCACGTAGAAGTCGATAATATTCTCTCCGTCTTTAAAGCCGCTGGTAAGGGCCACTAAATATATCCCCGTCATCCCCAACTGCGACCCCACGGTTTTCTATTCCCGGGAAGACGCCACGGAACTTTTGAGACTGCAGATTATTTCATCGGTGCGCTGGCAGGAAACGATCAAAAGGATGGCCGGGATGGGCATCGACTCCATCGTGGAAATCGGCCCGAAAAGGGTGCTGTCCGGGCTCATCAAGAACATCTGCCGGGGCATGCAGCTGCATTACGTCGGAAACCACGAGTCCCTTCAGCAGTTCATCGATATCCACCACACCACATCGAAGACCGCCTCCGCGACCCGCCACGTGGGCCTGTGAGCCTGCTTTAATCATGTTCGTGTTTCACTGCCCGATGGGCATTCCCCCCGCCGGAGTTGTCCAGATCCCTCTCCGTGAGGATGAAATGACAGACATCCCCGCATTTCTCGCATTCCATCTCGAGGGTGGTATGGGCGATATTGAATTGGTCGCCCAGGACAGCCCGGATCCGGCAGGCAATTTCCTGGCTTTCGCGGGTTGATATGTTGTCGGTCAAAACGTGGGCGCTCAGGGCCCTCATCCCCGAGCCGATCGTCCAGATGTGGATATCGTGCAGATCCTCCACGCCGGGGATTTTCTGGACCTCCTCTCGCAACCGGGCGATGTCGATGTCCCGGGGGGTAGCCTCCAGCAGGATTTCTCCCGACTCCACGACGAGATCGACGGCCCCGCGCAGTACGATGCCCCCGATGAGCACCCCGATGAGCGAATCGATCAGATACCAGCCCGTGAGCCAGATGACGACGCCCCCCGCAATGACCCCCACGGAGGACAGGGTGTCCGCCAGGATGTGAAAGAAGGCGCTCCGAATGTTCAGGTTTTCGTGGCTCTCCCCCTTGAGAATGAACAACCCGAAAAGATTGCCCGCCAGGCCGATTGTGGCGATGACGAGAAGGATGCCTGTCTTGATTTCCTGAGGATGGAAGAACCGCAGGATCGCCTCGTAGAAAATGTAACCCGAAATTGCAACCAGGGCCACCCCGTTGGCCAGGGCGACCAGGATCTCGGCGCGGTGATATCCAAAGGTCTTGCGGTGATCGGCAGGCCGCCGGCCCCAGTGAATGGCCAGGTAGCTCAGGAACACGGCAAGCGAGTCCGTCAGCATGTGTCCGGCATCGCTGAGAAGGGCAAGGCTGTTGCTGATGATCCCGCCGACGATCTCCAGGATCATCAAGGTTATGTTGAAGGCAAGGATCAGCAGCAGTTTCTTTTCCCGTTCCATGACGAAAAGTATATCTTCAAGAAAGCGAATTGGAAAGAAAAAGTGCCAGACCGGAAAGACGGAACAGACGGATTGGACCGGATCGACCCATGATTGACTGGAGGCTGATCAGACCGCGATTCCCTGTGTGACCGCCAGGTAGAGCAGGATCGCGCTCAAGCCGATGAGAATCATCACGGCAAGCCATGATAAGCCGTTGTAATACCTGCCGTTCACATACTCGCCCATGAGTTCCCCGTTGTTCACAAGCAGAAGAATGAAGATGAGAACGAAGGGCAGCAGGATCCCGTTGATCACCTGCGATACCAGCATGATCCCGATCAGCGGGGCCCCCGGAATCAGGATGCATGCTGCGCCGAGCACGATGAGCCCCGTGTAAAGCCCCATGAATTGTGGAGCATCCCTGAAATCCTTGTTGACGCCCGCCTCCCATCCCATCCCTTCGCAGATGCTGTAGGCTGTGCTCAACGGCAGAATGGAAGCAGCAAAAAGCGAGGCGTTGGCAAGGCCGATGGCAAAGAGAATGCTTGCATGCCTGCCCGCCAGCGGTGCCAGGGCCACGGCAGCGTCTTCCGCCGTCTTGACAAGGATGCCGTTGGCATGCAGGGTCGCCGCGCAGGCCACCATGATAAAGAAGACGACGATGACGGCAAAGATGCAGCCCACGATGACATCCCATCGGACATAGCGATAATCCTTGATCTGGATCTCTTTCTCCACGATCGAGGCCTGCTGGTAGAACTGCATCCAGGGTGCGATGGTCGTCCCGATGACGCCGACGAGCATGAAAATGTAAGTCTCTTCAAAGCGGAACGTCGGGATCACCATGGCCGTCATGACCACTTCCCAGGGGGGATTCGCCATGAAACCGGAGATGATATACGAGAGATAGACCGTGCAGGCAAAGAGAAACACCTTTTCGACGACGCGGTAGTTCCCCCAGACGACGAGGTACCAGACCGCCGCCGCGCCCAGAGGAACCGAGATGTAACGGCTCACGCCGAAGATCTCGAGGCTCGCCGCAAGCCCCGCAAACTCTGCGGTGATGTTACCGAAGTTGGTGATGAGCAGGGCAAGCATGGTGAAAAAGGTGACCTTGACACCGTACTGCTCACGGATGAGATCTGAGAGACCTTTCCCCGTCACGACACCCAGGCGGGCAACCATCTCCTGGATCATGAAGAGGACGATAAGCATCGGGATCAGCGACCACAAAAGCGTATAACCAAACTGCGCCCCGGCCACCGAGTACGTGGCAATCCCGCCCGCATCATTGTCGACATTGGCCGTGATGATTCCCGGACCGATGATGCTCAGGAAGAATATAATTCTCGCTTTATCGATGTTCTTGATTCGACTGATCATGACTATCGCTTCTTCCTAAGAGGTACGGGCAAGAGCATGTCCACCACGTCGTCAACGGTGATAATGCCGAGGATATGATCCTCCTCATCTACAACCGGTATGGCAAAGAGGTTGTACCGGGAGACCATCTCGGCCACTTCTTCCTTGTCTTCCGAGGCGTGAACCCTCTTGGGGTTTGTCACCATGATGCTCTCGAGCATCGACTTGGGCGGGGCCAGGATGAGGTCCTTGAGCGAGAGCACGCCCAGCAGCTTCTCCTCCCGGTCCAACACGTAGAGGTAGTAGATCATCTCGATGTCGGGTGCCACGAGCCGCAGCTCCTGCATAACCTCCTCGGCCGTCATGTCGGGCGGGAACGAGATGTAGTCCGTCGTCATGAGGCCGCCTGCCGTGTCCTCGTCGTGTTCGAGGAGTTCCCGGACCTCCTCGGCCTCCTCCTTCTCCATCCGGTTGAGAAGTTCCACGGCCTTCTTCTCGGGCAGATCGCCCAGGACGTCGGCAGCCTCGTCGGGGTCCATGTGCTCGAGCACGTCGGCGGCCTTCTCCGGCTCCATTTCGCTGATGATCTTGGCCGCTGTCTCGTCATCGAGCTCGCCGATGACATCGCCCGCCGTTTCCTCGTCCAGGGAGCTGAGCAGGGCCGTCCTTTCCTGCATCGAGACCTGGGTGAGGATCTCGGCCATGTCGACGGGATGCATCTCGGCGAGGCTCTTGCGGGTCATGGTCAGCGTGAGGCGGTCCAGTCCCGGCTCTAGCGTCGTCACGTACCTCCAGGGGATCAGGGTCCCCTTGCGGGCCTTGCCGAAACCGAGCCTCCGGATCAATCCCCCGAAGCCCACATCGATGGCCAGCATCCCGAAGTGGTCATTGACCTGTCCGAGCTGCACATCGTTGACCCGCACGACCTTGACGCCGTTCACATCGACGATCTGCTTGTCCATGATGTGCTTCGCGATCAAGATCTCCTTTTCGCGAGGTTCCGTATAGACGAGGGTATCCACATCCCCGTGGATCGTGACGACCCTTTTGTTGAGGACGTTGATCTCCTTCATCGGAACATAAGCCGTGCCCCCCGGGGTCTTGACGTAGAGCCCCTCCACAGACGGGAAGGGGTCGCCGGGGACCACGTTGAGGTCGCGGATCTTCCCGATGGTGTCCCCTTTTTTGTCCAAAAGAGGACGGTCCAGTAGCTCGCTGAGATAGATGCTGTCCGTGATCATGACGGTCACCCCCGCAAGGTTTCCAGTGTTGCAATTGGCCCTTGCGTCACGCGGGAGATCGCTTCGATAACGCCGGAATCTCCCCGGTGAGAAGGCATGCAAATCGGGTGCTGGGCAGGAATGCGGCCCATTAGGTAAAGTAAGTTAATACGCCTGAACAAACAGAAAAGTCAATCAGCTTCTGACGTTAACCACAGATAAAGCGAATAAAATTCCTCACGTCATGGCGCCGGCGCGTGCGATCGTTTTCTCTTGACACCCCCGGGGTGGTTTTCTATAAAACAGCAAGCGTCCCGGAAGCGATTCGGCGGACTGGATCACACAGGAGAGAAACAGATGCAGGACGAAAAAAGGGTCAGGATCCTTATGGCGAAGTTCGGCGAGGGGTTCGAAACCTCCGTGGTGAAACTTGCACTGGCCTTCCGTGAGTCGGGGTTCGAGATCATCTTCACCGAGACCCAGACGCCCGAGGCCATCGTGACATCCGCCATCCAGGAGGATGTGGACCATATCGGGATCACGACACTTCCCGGCGCAAAGATTGATGACATCCGGAGGGTGATGGAATTGCTTTCCAAGGCCGGCGCCACGGACATCGGTGTGACGGCGGGCGGATTTCTCAGCTACGAGGACATCCCGCGATTGAAAGAGGTTGGGGTTGTCCAGTTCTTCCCCATGGGCACGACCATCCAGGAACTCATTGACTGGGCAAGGGCAAACATAAAACAAGCGCATTAAAGAAGGTCCGAGGATCGAGGTCCGAGGACCCTCCTTTCAGGCTCCCTCTCCCCAGCGAGGGAGAGGGTCGGGGTGAGGGGGCCAAAACAACTACATAATAGAAATGAAAGGCCCTTGCGGAATCCGCAAGGGCCTTCTCATTGTCCCTGGTCTCTGGTCCCTCGTCCCTGCCCTCACTGTGCCTGCTGGATGGCCGAGAGCTTCCAGGCGTTCTTCCCGACGGGGCGAGTGAAGGTCCAGTATTCTTCGAATTTCACGGGCTCCGTCCGGCTTCCTGACAGGACTTGCTTTGTCGATTCATCGATCGTATAATCCAGCAGGTTGGCCAGAAACCTCACGGTGATGTAGTCCTGCCCTGTCTCCTGCCAGACCTCGGTGATATCGACGGACCGGACGGCGATGTTGTCCAGTCGGTTGATCTTCTTTTCTTCTTTCAGCTTTCGGGCATCCTCCGAGAGGACACCGTACATCTCGTCAGTCAGGACATTCTTCGCAGTCGACATGTCGCGGTTTGCCCATGCCCCTTGGATCTGGAAGAACACGTCCATGCAGGCATCGGTGAATATTTTCTCGTCAAACCCCGCGTCCATCTGGCGGACGTGCGAAATCCCCTGCTGGATGTCATCGGCGGAAGCGATTCCGGCCGATGGCGCGTAGGCGGATTGAGAAGCGGGAATCGCTGTCCCCGTCGACTGGCCGCCCTGATAGTATGCCCCCGCCGTTGCCTCCTCGCGGCGGCGTTTGATGAACCGGTAGATGAAATAGAGGATCGCGCCGATCAGGATGATCTCGAAGAGCCCGATTCCTCCCCCCATACCTTCACCGGGAGCCCCGAAGCCGAGGCTCCGGAAGAGCATGCCGCCGATCATGCCACCCATGACCCCACCCGCAATGCTTCTCCACATGCTGGGCTGCTGCATGGGCTGGGACATCGGGGTAGTTGGCGACGGAGAAACGGTCTGTGATGGCCCGGGTGACGTGGGTGTGGGAGACGTCGTTGTCCTCGGAGCTGAGTATGTCCTGGATCCTCTGCTGCCTGAAGATGTACCGCCGCCTGCCCGCGCAAGGACCTCATCGGGTATCAAAAAACACAGGAAGAAAAAAAGAGTGAAGAGAATAAGCCCTTTGAAAATCCATCGATTCGTCGTCATAACACCTCCGGAAACTTGTTCGTTTCGTTTATTTCGTTTTTTCGTTTATTTCGTTATGCAACTTAGGTACCGCCTGTGCTTTTGCAATGTCCCGAGATCACTCACAGTATCCAATAGGCAATTCCCGGCTGAAGTTAACCCCTTGGACCTATTTAATCTCATCGTAGAGCTCAGGGGCCCGGCCGCAATTGGGGCACTTCTCGGGCCGCGCCAGTGTCTCGACCCATCCGCAGTAGGAGCATACGAAATACTGCGTGTCCTTGTCGCTCGCCATGTCGGAAATGGCCAGCTTGTAGAGGTGGGCGTGGCGCTCCTCGGCGTTGCGGGCCTTCGTGAAGTACCAGATTGAAAGCTTGTCCTCGTCGGCCCAGGCCTGTTTGAGAAACGTCGGGTAAGCCACCTCGTTGATAAAAGTTTCCTTATTGAAGGACAGCTTCAGGTTTTCCTCTGTCGAATGGACCTTCTCCAGCAGCTCAAAATGGCTCTTGGCGTGAGCGGCCTCGGCGGCGGCAATAGCGCGAAAGAGCCTCGCAACCTGCGGGTAACCCTCTTCGTCGGCCTTCCCGGCATAGGCCAGCAGCCGGAAGTGGGCCTTGGCTTCCCCCACAAAGGCCGTTTCGACGTTTGCCTGTGTCTTATCGGTCATGGGCTTCTCCTTTTCCAGCTATTATCGTCCTCTAATACCCTGATTCAGAGGCTGCAGGCAAGTGCGAAACACCCGCTGTTGTGAGGGCGTATCCTGGGCAACAAGAAGGGTTGAGTCGACATATCGGCTGTGTTATCATGATTCACGACAGGAGGTGATTATGGCACATAACCTCGGCAAGAAAAAGGTCACCTTCGCTGTCCATGCGCCCCATGCCCGCGATGTGGCCGTGGCGGGAACCTTCAACAACTGGGATGCCTCCAGCCGACCTCTGAAAAGAGAGGACAAAGGCAACTGGAAGGCCACCTTCTTTCTCCCCCCGGGAAAGTACGAGTACCGGTTCGTTGTCGACGGCATATGGACCGACGACCCCTGCTGCACGACCCGCTGCTGGAACCAGTACGGCGGTGAGAACTGCATCCTCGAGGTGCAGTAACGCCCCTTCCCCCTTCTACTTCCCGGCGCACTCGAGATCGCTGATCAATGGTTCCAGCTGCCTGCGATCAAAATGGTACACCGTCCGGCAGAACTCGCAGGTGATCGCAGCCTCACCTTTGTCCTCCAGCAGGTGTGCGAGCTCCTCGCAACCCAGGGAGGCCAGGATCCGCTCGATGCGGTCGCGATTGCAGGCGCACCGAAAGAAAAGGTTCTTCTTCTCCAAAGTCTTGTAGGGGATGCCTTCGAAGATCAAGCCCAGGAGATCCTCGGGAGTTTTTCCCTCCCTCAGGACATCGGTGACCGAACGGATCTTTCGAATGTTGATGATCAGCTGGTTGATCGCCGTCTCCTCCGAAGGCGGCATTGACTGGATGAGAAAGCCGCCGGCCGCCGAGACCTGACCGTCGGCCTCGGCGAAGACCCCCAAGCCTACGGCCGAAGGAATCTGTTCGGATTCGGCGAAGTAGTAGGCGATATCCTCGGCGATCTCGCCTGTGCGAAGCTTCACAATTCCCTGGTATGGCTCATCGAGACCCACATCCTTGAAGACGGTGAGCTGCCCTTCCGTACCCAGGACCCCGGAGACGTGAAGTTTTCCGTCCTTTACCATCACGTCCACGTCGGGCACGCCCACAAAACCGCGCACGGTCCCCTCGCTGTCCGCCTCGACGAGGATCTTCTTCAGGGGGCCGTTGCCTTCGAACTTGAGACCCACCCTGAGCCCGGGTTTTTCCAGCGCCCCCATGAGGAGTCCCCCTGTGAGTGCCCGTCCAAGGGCCGCAGAGGCTGTCGGCGTCGTCCCGTGGAGCCGGCAGGCAAGATTCACCAGCTCCGTCGTCCGGCAGGCCAGACCGATGACGTTCGCCTTGTCGCTGAGTACGCGGATCAGATAATCAGACATAGACCAACAGGAAATGGGTACTGGGTACTGGGACCTTGATCAATATCACATGGCTCCCTTCATATCATGACGGGCCGAGAAAGAAAAGGAAGCGGCGAAAAAATCGCATTTTGCATTATTGCCGTGCAGGTCAATAAATGCTAAATTGCAAGAAACCATTCTTCAGGAGGGGAATCCCATGCGATTCATGAAAGTGTGTGTATTGTTCGTGAGCGTTGTCTTCGCGCTGAACATCGCCGCATGCTGCGGCGGCGGGACAACCGTACAGGAGAAGCAGACCCAAGTCATCAGCCAGCCGACTGTCGGAGATCAATTGGACGATCTCGACAAGGCCTACAAGAACGGCGCGATCACGAAGGAAGAATACGATAAGCTCAAAAAAGACATCATGAACAAGGCCGCTCAGCCGCAGCCCAAGTGAGCTTTATCCCGGGGACGACGGGCATCCACCTGAATCCCCGGGATTTTTCTTTCTGCACGATTGCGTTCAACCTTCAGGAGCCTGGGCGAAAAGCAGTGGCAGGGATGGATCCCATCAGCCGGGCCATCAAGTGGCGGGCAACACCGACCGTTTTTTTTGCCTGGGTCGCTGCCTGCCTGTTGATCCCGGCCGCTGACACCTTCGGGTCTGACTTCACGATGAAGGGCCCCAGCGAAGAGGTGCGTGTTGCCGAACGTGCTGACGGGATGGAAACTTCGTCCGTCCGTGTCGCTTTTCTCGGCATGATTCGTCTGTATCAGAGCTTTGTCTCCCCCGTCGGCGGGGTCGACCGCTGCGGTTTCCGGCCAAGCTGCTCCCGCTATGGCTACCAGGCCATACAGGAACAGGGTCCCCTCGTGGGGATCATGATGATCGGAGACCGGCAAACCCGGTGCAACATCTTCAAGGAACCGGGAGCGGATTACACGCTTCTGCCCAATGGGAAGCTCTACGATCCCGTTTCGAACAACCTGCTCTTCGAAAAATGAAATCATTGCACCGGCTCCTGCCGATACCCTTTTTTCTGCTCCTGGTCCTCACCTCTGTTTCCCCGCTTTATGCCGAAGACGGGGCCGTCCTTCTTACCGGAGATGTCCAGCTGAAGATTGCCGATGCCTTCATGGAGGAAGGCGAGTACTACCGTGCGGTCACGGAATATAAAAAATTCCTGATCCTCTTCCCGGATTCCGCAAAGGCCGACTACGCTTCCTTCAAGATCGCCATGGCCTACTTCAAGGGCGAAGAGTACGGGGCAGCCGCCCGGTCATTCCTGGCGATGCGCGAGAAATATCCCGAAAGCAGCCATGCGATTGAGGCCGGCTATCTCGAGGGGGTGAGCCAATGGAAACTGAAGAATTATGACAGGGCGCGGATGGCCCTGGAGTCCCTCGTGGAACAGCACCCTGAGTCGGACTATGCCCCCCGCTCTCTCGTGGTGATCTGCCTTGCAGCTCTCGATGAGAACAAGGCGGAGGTGAGCCGCCAGGCATTGCAGCGATTTCTGGATCGATACCCCGGACATCCCGGAGAGGAGAACATCAAAGAGGCCGCCGTGCAACTCGAGAAGTATCAGGAGCTTCCCGAGAAATCGCCTGCACTGGCAGGGTTTTTGTCAGCCATCCTGCCCGGATCGGGCTACATCTACGCCGAACACTACGGAGACGGTGTCACGGCGCTTCTGATCAATGGGCTCTTCATTGCAGGGACGGTGGCAGCGATCCACCAGGAAAACTACGCCGTTGCCGGCATCGTCGGGGGAATCGGGGTGCCTTTTTACCTCGGAAATATCTACGGATCCGCCAACGCGGCAAAGAAATGGAACCTCGGCATCCGAAACGAGGTCATCCAAAAAATCCACTCAATCCTCTCCCCCCTTCTCTGAGGCCGATTGCGGCACATCCCAAGGGACATTGCCGAAAGGCCCATGCGGCAACGGTATCCTTCAGTTGACAATTGACATTTCGAGGGAACGGTTTATAAATATTCTGTATATGAACGTTCTGCAGTCACCGCGTTACCTCTCAATCAACCTTTCAATTCCGTGATTCGATCTGCCGGGCCCCTGTCATTCCGAAACCCCAAACGCGGAAGCAAGGAGCGTTACCGGAAAATTCCCAGCCAGCCCAAGAAGGAGCCGTGCATTGAACCGTTTATCCGATACGGGCGTTTATCGGATTCAGGCGGCCGTTCTGCGCAAACGGGGCGGCCCCATGAAGACCGAATCCCTCGAGATGGAAGGTCCCCGGGAAGACGAGGTGCTGGTGCGCATCGTCGCCAGCGGCATCTGCCATACCGATATCCGCTATGTCGATGACTGGTATGTTGAGTCGGACGGGGCACTCGTCCTCGGCCACGAGGGCGCCGGCATCGTGGAACGGGTTGGAAGGAATGTAACGGGCATTCAAGAGGGCGACCATGTCGTGTGCTCCTTCCAGTCCTGCGGACGCTGTTCCCCATGTCTGGGCGGACACCCGGTGGACTGCGAATCTCTTTATGAGGTCAACTTCGGCTTTAAGCGAGCCGACGGGAGCAATGCGCTGAGACGAAGCCGCGTACGCGGCCACTTTTTCGGCCAGTCATCTTTTTCGACACACGTCCTGGCTACGGAGCGCAACCTGGTGAAGGTCCCGAAGGACCTGCCTCTGGAGGTCCTGGCCCCGCTGGGTTGCGGAATGCAGACAGGCGCAGGTACCGTGATGAACTCGCTGGCCGTCCCTGAGGGGGCAAGCATCGCCGTTTTCGGTACAGGAGGCGTCGGCCTTGCAGCCGTGATGGCGGCGCGCATTGTCGGGGCGGACCCCATCATTGCCGTCGACAGGGTCACCGCGCGGCTCAAGCTTGCCTTGGAACTGGGCGCAACGCATGCGATCGATACCCGACGGGATGGCGTGACTGACGGCATCCGGGCGGCTACGGGTGGCGGGGTCGATTATATCGTGGAGACGTCCGGCGACAACAGGCTCTATCGGCTTGCCGTCGTCTTGTTAAACCCGAAAGGAACCGCTGCGTATGTTGTAGGGGAGAATGGGCCCGGCGATTTGCCCGGGGAGCGGAGGGCGATAAGTATTGTCCAGGGAGATGCCGTGCCTCAACTGTTCATCCCCAGGCTGATTGAGTTCTATCGCAAAGGGCTCTTCCCCTTCGATCGCCTCGAAAAATTTTATGATTTCAACCAGATCAACCGGGCCATCGCCGATGCCCGGTGCGGTCGCACGATCAAGCCCGTTTTGCGGGTCAGCGAGGCGTAGAAGCAGCAGGCGCACGACACCGACGGCACGTCGGATTTCCGCTAAAAGGAAAAGTAAGAATTCGGGAAGAGGGAAATCATCCATTCCCCGATAGCCCGTTGCGCGCGGTGTTGTACACTGACAATGAACTCGATTGGAGGAGCGGCATTGTCTGACTCGGAACGAAATTTCATCCTTCAGCAGGGCCTGGAAGATCCCGTGCTGAAAGACACTCACCGGCGCTCCGAGGCGCTTCTCTTTCAGCCGCGATTGGTTGGCCTGGTGGTTCTTGCCGGCATCACCTTGCAGTCTCCCGTCGTTTTCCTCAGCCTGTGGGCGGTTCTCTGGTGGAATGCACTGCTGCCACACTTAAACCCCTTTGACGCCCTTTACAATCTCACTCTGGGCGCCCGCCCCGGCGCCATTCGCCTCGGATCGGCTCCGGCTCCGCGACGTTTCGCCCAGGGCATGGCGGGCACCTTCGCTCTGGCAATCGGCGTAATGTTGCGACTGGAATGGTTTATTGCATCCTACGTTCTGGAAGGGTTTCTCGGCGCGGCGATTGCCGCTTTGATCTTTGGGCGATTCTGCCTCGGGTCTTACATCTATCATCTTCTGCGCGGGAATATCGAATTTGCCGGCAGGACCCTGCCATGGTCCCGTCGATAAGACTTCTCCCCGGTAACGTTTCTTGCGTCGAGGCAGCGAATTTCCAATGGTTCCTCCCGCCCGCAACCCCAAACCCATTATACGGGTCTGCCAGCTTACGATCGCAATTGCGTCCAGCGGTTCGGAACCAATTCTCTGAAGGAGGGTACCTTATGAAGAAGATATTCATCGTCGTGGCTGTTCTGTGTCTCGTCTCAGCCTACGCGGATCTGGCCTCTGCAAAATCAAAGATTGAAGGCAAGACGGTAACCTACAGTGCTGATGGAGTCGTAATGAAAGGGTATCTGGCCTATGACCGGAATATCACGGGCAAGAGGCCGGGCGTTCTCGTGGTGCATGAATGGTGGGGACTCAACGATTATGCGCGCAAACGCGCCAGGATGCTGGCCGAATGGGGCTATACGGCTCTTGCCATCGATATGTACGGGGGAGGAAAGCAGGCGATGCATCCTGACGATGCCGGCAAGTTCTCATCTGAGCTTATGAAGAATTTCGATACGGCACGGACCCGCTTCATGGCAGCACTTGAATTTCTGAAGAAACAGAAAACCGTTGACCCCGAACGGATCGCCGCGATCGGTTACTGCTTCGGAGGGGGCATCGTACTCAACATGGCTCGCCAGGGAATCGATCTCCAAGGGGTTGCGAGCTTCCATGGCAGCCTTGCGGCAGTCACTCCCGCCAAGCCGGGGATGATCAAGGCCAGGATTCTCGTCCTCCACGGAGCCGATGACAAGTTCACTACGCCCGAGCAGATCGAGGCGTTCAAACAGGAGATGAAAACCGCGGGGGCCGATTATCGTTTCATCTCCTACCCCGGCGCGATGCACAGCTTCACCAACCCCGACGCCGACCGGTATGCGAAGAAATACAAGCTCCCCCTGGGCTATAATGCCCAGGCCGACAAAGAATCCTGGGCCGAGCTCAAGACGTTTCTTGAAAGCATATTGAAAAAATAGCGGCGAACGCAGCCTGTTTGATCCGCGGGGATGTCGAATGATCGGCATCCCCTTTTTTATCCTTGGCAAACCCTGAGATCGCTAGGGGGAGCTGGCCAGCTCGGCGGCCTTTGCAAAGGCCGCATCCATATCGGGCAGGCTGGCAACCGCAGGTGTGACCTGGATGTACCGTACAATACCCAGGCGATCGACGACAATGACCGCACGGGCAAGCAGCAGGATGTTCTCGATCAGAAGACCCGTGGCCTGGCCGAAGGCGCCTGTTTTGTAGTCCGACAGGTATTGCAGGTTTTCGAGATGCGCTTCCTTGGCGAAACGCTTCTGGGCAAACGGCGTATCCCGGCTGATGACGATCCTCTTGACAGATGCAGGGAGCTTGCTTCCCTGTTCGCCCAGGTAGTGAGTCTGTTCCTCGCAGACGGGCGTATCTGTGGAAACCACAACGCTCAGCAGCAGAATATTTCCTTTCTCCTTTGACAGATCGACGGGCTTCATGGTCATCGCGTCAACCAGTTCAACAGACGGCAGGGCTTTTCCCACCCGGAGCGGCTCCCCCAGAAGCCTGAGCGATTTACCCTGCATGCTCACCGAGGTTCCTGGATCCACCGATTGTGTTGTCATTTTCATCTTGATGTCGCTCGTCGACGCGCAGGCTGAAACGGCGAGCACCAGCATCAGCGAGAAACAGATACGTGCGATAGGGATCATAGGGCGCTCCTTTCACGAGAATCCATTCAGGATAGGATGGATGACGGGTTGGACGAACCTCTCTGACAAACCGCGAACGGAACGAGGTGAGAGCGGAAACACAGGTTACACAATCAGTAAACCATAAAAAAGCGCCGGCCTCAAACGAATTCTCTTCCCACGGGAAGCGGACATCCGCCCTGCAGGATTTAGGGGAAGATCTTCCCCGGGTTGAGGATGTTGAGCGGGTCGAAGAGCTGCTTGATCCGCTTCTGCAAAGCGATCAGTTCGAGGCTCATGACGAGGGGCATGTAGGCAGCCCGCTTGGAGCCGATTCCATGCTCCCCGCTGATGGTCCCCCCGAGACGAAAGACGATTTCGTAGAGTTCCGTGAGGATGAGGGGCAGCATTTTCTTCCAGGCCTCCAGCGGCATTTCCGGCTTTTTGACCGGGGTTGCATGAAGGTTTCCATCGCCCGCATGGCCGTAGCAGGGAATCAAAATGTCGTACTTCGTCGCCAGGCGCTCCAGCTCTCGGATGAGCTCGGGGATCCGGGCCGTGGGAACCACGATGTCTTCGAGGCTCTGCACGGGACAGACCGTCTTGAAAGCCTCGGCAAGATTCACTCGGGGTGCCCACATTTTTCTCTCCGTCGTGGGGGTGTTGCCCACGTAGACGTCGAGGGCCCCTGTCTGCAGGAACAGCTCCCCGATCTTCTGGCACTCCTCGTCGACCTTCTCCCGGCTCGACCCGTCCAGCTCGACGAGCAGCATGGCCCCGATGTCGGGACGCGGAGGATTTTCCCCCAAAAAACGGTAGACCGTTTCCACGGAAAGGCGATCCATGAACTCAATGGAAGTCGGCAGGATACCGGCCTGCGCAATGACCCGGGGAAAGGCCTCGACGGCTTCCGAGGCGCTCCCGAAGGGTATGAGAAGGACGGCCGTGGCTGCAGGCCGGGGCAGAAGCCGCAGGATGATCTTGGTGAAGATGCCCAGGGTCCCTTCCGATCCGACCAGGAGGTGGATGAGATCGTAACCGGTGACGTCCTTCACTCGCTTCCCGCCCATCTCGACGATCTCTCCGGTGGGGAGCACGGCTTCGATGCCCAGGACGTAATGCCCTGTGACGCCGTACTTGACGGCCCGGCCGCCTCCTGCGTTTTCCGCAAGATTTCCTCCGATGAAGCAGGACTCGAAGCTCATGGGATAGCCTGCGTAGAAAAGCCCGAATTCCTGGATGCTCTTCCCGATCTCGCTGGTCACAACCCCGGGCTCCACAACGGCGACCATGTTTTCCCGGTCGATCTCCAGGATCCGGTTCATCCTCTCGAGGGCAAGGACGATACCCCCATACATCGGCACGGCACCGCAGGACAACCCTGTTCCCCCTCCGCGCGGAGTCACGGGGACACGGTTCCGGTTGGCAAGCTTCATAATGGCCGAGACCTCCCCGGCACTGGCGGGCTTGACGACGACCTCGGGCATGCGGGCATATTCCGGGCCTGCAACTTCGTCATGGGAGTAGTTCTGCAGAAGCTCCGGGTCGTTGAAGATCAGGTTCTTCTCCCCCACGATAGCCTGCAGTTGAGCCACGATCTCCCGGGTTACCGACTGATACGTCGTTTTTTCATTCATCGTCCCGCCCTCCCGTCACGATCTGAATCTTCATACCATCTTTTTTTCGGGAATTCCCTTCCTTTTGTGAGCCCCGGAGTGGCGGGCGGGAGCCTGCCGTCCACTCGTTCGCCTCAGAGGGCGTCCACAATCTTTCTCGATTAATTCTTTCATCCGTCTTAAAATCTTACGGGGAGTCACCAAAGCTGCCGGATCCCCTTTTGGAGAATAGGACGCCGACATGATTGCCGAAACCGGTTACCCTCTTCGGAAATGGCTCTGCGTGGCGATCTTTGCAGTCGCTTTCGCCTATGTCGAAAGCGCTGTTGTCGTCTACCTGCGAGAGATCTACTTCGAGGGCTTCTTCGAGTTCCCCATAGCGGACCAGGACCGGAAAACATGACCCCCTTTGAAGACACGGTCTTTTCGCTTCGCGAAAAATCCGGTATATAGTTGATTGAAAAGCTCGCAGGGCGAGGTGGAATTTGGCGAGCCGGCGGATAGAAGGCATGATCGAGCAGAATCCCTGCAAGCTCTGCGGGGCGTGCTGCATCGGCTATCGGGCCTCTTTCTACTGGGCCGAGGCAGACGACGCCACAAAAGGGGGCGTTCCTGTCCGTATGACCATCCGGGTCGGCCTCTTCCGGAGGGCCATGCGCCGCGACACGGACGGACGATGCATCGCGCTTCATGGAGCGCCCGGTCACAGGGTATCCTGCACGATCTACACCCGGCGCCCCTCCGTTTGCCGGAATTTCGAACCGGCCTGGCAGGGAGTATCGGGGGATAACCGGTGCAATGAGTCGAGGGCTCGCCTCGGGCTTCCGCCGATTGACGGCTCCGCAAAAAACTTCCGACAGATTTGACCGTCTGTAAAGAAATCAGGTGCGGGCTGCCTGATCAAAGCCCTGAAGGCATCGTTTCGCAGCCAGTGAAGAACAGGAAAAGTTAACCGCCATCAAAGGAGGGAGAGGAAAATGAGGGAGAAGACGATCATCACCGCCGCAATCACCGGAAGCATCCACACGCCCACCATGTCGCCCTACCTGCCCATCACACCACAGCAGATCGCCGATGAGGCCGTGGCCGCGGGCGAGGCGGGAGCGGCTGTCGTGCACGTTCACGGGCGAAACCCCGATACGGGCATGCCCTCGTCGGACTTGGAGATCATGCGGGAAATCATACGCAGTATCAAGGCCCGCTCGAATGTCGTTATCTGCATCACCACGGGAGGCGGGCTCGGAATGACGGTGGAGCAGCGCGTGGCCCCGGTAACCCTGTATCGGCCGGAAATGGCATCCCTCAATGGCGGCTCCATGAACTTCGCCCTTTTCCCCGCCCTCGACAAGTTCAAGGAGTTCAAGCACGAATGGGAGCCCCAATACCTCGCCATGACGGAGGACTTCATCTTCCCGAACACCTTCAAGTCCATACGGGAGTTCAGCCGGATCTTCACCCTGAACGAGACGAAACCGGAATTCGAAATCTATGACTCGGGAATGGTAAACAACCTGGCCGTCATGGTCAACCGTGGACACATTCAGCGGCCTGTCTACCTCCAGTTTGTCATGGGGGTGCTGGGCGGAATCACGCCCAGTTCCGAGAATCTCCTGTTCCTGATCGACTATGCGAAGCGGTTGATCGTCGACTTCGAGTTTTCCGTCTGTGTCGCCGGACGGGCCCAGTTCCCCATCTGCACCCAGTCGGTCCTCCTGGACGGACACTGCCGCGTGGGCCTCGAGGACAATGTCTACCTGGAGAAGGGACAGTTCGCGAAGAGCAATGCCGAGCAGGTGGCCAAGATGGCCCAGATCATCCGCGAGTTGGGCAGCGAGCCGGCCACACCCGACGACGCCAGGAAGATACTGGGGCTGAAGGGAATCGACAAGGTCAACTTTTAGCTTGAGCCGCAAGCCCCAAGGCACCTGGCCATGCCGACTTGTCTGACTTCATAGTTTCTGAACTTCCAGCCTGGCACGATAACCCGGTTTTCAAAAAAAGGATTTCGCCTTCGAAAAACCCTTGACAGGATACCCGGGATGAGGATACAAAGTTTCCTGCCGGGATACATTCTGTTTCATAGCATTTGTGTTATAAATCAATATCTTACACAAACATTCCCGCTGTAATCACCGGGAAAGTAAGCCAAAATGAAACAAGAGCAGGCGATCGTCGAGGCCGAAATCGGCAAGCGGATCAAGGCCTTCCGGGCGCGAAAACGGATCACTCTCGAAGTGCTCGCCCAGCGGACCGGCTTCACCAAGGGCTACCTGTCAAAGGTCGAAACATCGAAAAAATCGCCTCCCGTCTCCACGCTCGGCATCCTTGCCCGGGCCCTCGACGTCACCATCTCGGCCCTCCTGGGCGAAGAAGCGCCGCGCACCACCCTGTGCCTCGTACGCAAAAATGAAAGGCCCCTGATCTCAAGGGACGGCACTGCGTTCGGGTATTCCTACGAGGCCATGGCCTACAGGTATCCGAACAAGATCATGGAGCCCTTCCTTCTCACGCTCCCCGTCAAACCAAAGAAAAGAACCCTCTATCAACACGAAGGGGAAGAAATCCTCTTCGTCATCCAGGGAATCATGAAATTCTTCCACGGCAACGAGGAGTACCTCGTCAACGAAGGCGATTGCATCTATTTCGATTCGAGCCTTCCCCACTGGGGGGAGTCTGTCGGCCCCAAAGAGGTCAAATGCTTCATGGTCATCTACAATCCCACCAACGGAAAGGAAAGAAAGGCACTGTGATGGAGCTCAAGGACATCCGGCGCATCGGTGTGATCGGGGCCGGCCTCATGGGCCACGGTATCGCACAGGTCTTCGCCTCGGCAGGCTACGACGTCAACCTCTACGATGCGGCCAAGGCCACGCTCGAGGCGGCGAAGGGAAGGATCGAGGCAAACTTCAAAGTGTTCATCGCCCTGGGACTCGCCAGACAGGAGGATGTCACAAATTGTCTCGGCCGAATCACCCTCTGCCCTTCCCTCGAGGTCCTGTGCAACGGCTGCCAGTTCATCCTCGAGGCCATCCTGGAGGATCTCGAACTGAAGAAGACCGTCTTCGCCGAGGTCGAGCGTCACTCGGCCCCCGACGCCATTTTTTCGAGCAACACCTCGGCCATCAGCATTACCGAAATCGCGGCGGCCCTGAAGAACAGGGGACGCTTCCTGGGAACCCACTTCTGGAACCCGCCTCACGTCCTGCCCTGTGTGGAGGTGATTCGCGGCAATGAAACCGGGGAAGGCGCCTTCGAGACGGTCTTTGCCCTCATGGAAAAAGTCGGCAAGGTTCCTGTCCGCGTTCTCAAGGATGTGCCGGGCTTTCTCGGCAACCGCCTCCAGCACGCCATGTGGCGGGAGGCCGTCTCGCTGTGCGACAAAGGGGTCTCCAGCGCCGAGGATATCGACAAGGTCGTCAAGTACGGCTTCGGTGCCCGGATGCCCTTTATCGGCCCCATGGAGACGGCGGACCTGGCCGGGCTCGTCCTGACGCGGGATATCCATAAATACCTGTTCCCCTACCTCGAATCGGCCACGAAGCCGGCACCGGTCCTGGAGAAACTCATCTCCGAGGGAGCAACGGGTGTCAAGGCTGGGCGGGGGTTTTACGAGTGGACCCCCGAGAAGGTCCAGCAGATTATCCAGCAGCGCGACACGGTGCTGCTGCGTATTCTCCGCGAGATCATCGGGGGAGTGAAACACGGCTGACGACAAGGGGTCCTGCGGGTGATGGTCCCCCCGGATCCACAGAGAGGTTGCCTTCGTCATGAGTGATTTTCCTGTCTTCTTTCTCCATGGGCTGGCCTACGCGGGCCTGCTGTTCCTCGTCTCGGCGGGCCTGACCCTGGTCTTCGGGATGATGAACGTTCTGAACTTCGCCCACGCGGCCATGTACATGCTGGGCGCCTACTTCTCCTACACGATGCTCCAGGCGACGGATCAGTTCTGGCTCTCCCTGATGGTCTGCCCGATCCTTCTTTTCGCGGTCGGCGCCCTCATCGAGAGGTTCCTGCTTCGCCGAGTCCATGTATACGGCCACCTCCACGAATTGCTTCTCACGTTCGGACTGGCCTACATCATCACGGAAGTGGTCAAGTGGGTCTGGGGCAATTTCCCGCTGGCCGTCAACATCGGGGGCTTCCTGGGCGACACCGTCGAGATCATCGGCATCACCTATCCCGTCTACCGGATCTTCATCTTCGTCTGCGCCGTCTTCGTAGGGACCCTGATGGCGCTCATCCTCTACAAGACCCGCCTCGGGATCATCCTCCGGGCGGCCGTCAACGACAGCGAAATGGTGAATGCCCTCGGGTTCAACGTACCCCTCGTCTTCATGGGGGTGTTTGCCTTCGGAGCGGCGCTCTCGGGCTTTGCCGGCGTCATCGCGGGGCCGCTGCTCTCGACCTACCCCGGCATGGCCCACGAGATCCTCATTGACGCTTTCGTCGTGATCGTCGTCGGCGGCTTCGGGAGCCTCGGGGGCGCCGTAATCGCCTCGCTGCTCATCGGCGAGCTGCAGTCCTTCGGGGTCCTGCTCTTCCCGAAACTCTCCGTTGCCCTGGTCTACCTGCTCATGGCCGCCGTCCTCATCGTCAAACCCTCCGGACTCTTTGGTGAGAAACAATGATGAAACAGAGAAACGCACCCTACCTCTTCATCGCCGCCCTCTTCGCCCTGGGAGCCTTGATACCACTCGTGCTCAAGCCCTACCACGTGAACATGCTGACGGAGATCATCGTGTTTGCCCTCTACGCCGTCAGCTACAACCTGCTGCTCGGCTACGCGGGCCTTCTCTCCTTCGGGCATGCCATGTTTTTCGGGATGGGGGCCTTCACCGTCGCCGTGTCGCTGATCCACATCCCCGGGCTGTCCATGTGGGGTGCCATCGGACTGGCGCTCGCCATGACGACGGCGGTCGGGTTCGTCGCAGGGGGCCTCCTGCTTCGCCACAAGGGATCCTACTTCGCCCTTCTCACGCTGGCCTTCAACTCGCTTTTCTATGCCGTGGCCACGAAGTGGCACTCCGTCACGGGTGGCGACGACGGCCTGAGCATCACGCGGCCCGAACTCGCCCTGGGATTCACCACGATCAACCTGGCGGGGATCGAGAGTTTCTACTATTTCACCCTCGTCACCGTCGGGGCAGCCCTCGTCTTCTGCTGGTACTTCACGCAGACGGCCATGGGGAAGACGGTGCTGATGATGCGCGAAAACGAGGAGCGCATGAAGTTCCTGGGCTACAACACCAACGTGAGCCGCCTGATCCTCTTCACGTTCACGGGCGCCGTGGCGGGGCTCGCCGGAGCGTTTTACACGCTGCACTTCCAGTTCTGCTCCCAATCAGCCATCAGCGTCGACATGACCACGACCGTGCTGCTCATGACCTTCGTGGGCGGGACGGGGACCTTTTGGGGGCCAATGCTGGGGGCCTTCGTCTACGTGATCCTCCAGAATTACCTGAGCGACATCACGGACCGCTGGCCTCTGTTCATGGGCCTGATCTTTGTCTTCATGGTCCTTTTCATCCCTGGCGGGCTCACACAGATCATCCAATCCGTCAAGGCCCTGTTTGCCGGAAAGCGCGGCACGGGTAACCCCATCGAAGCCAAGGAAATTCCATCATGAGCGAATACCTGCACATCCAGGACATCCACAAGGACTTCTCGGGGCTCAAGGTCCTCACCGGGGTCGATTTCACCGTGAGGGAAAAGGAGCGCCATGCCGTCATCGGCCCCAACGGGGCGGGCAAGACGACGCTCTTCAATATCATCAGCGGGAACTTCAAGGCTTCGTCGGG